>Ga0182011_10000337_pt1 | contig 40524 bp, 40 predicted proteins | sample 711E1DmetaG_FD_120481 | JGI IMG/M metagenome (GOLD analysis project Ga0182011, IMG submission 120481) | Permafrost microbial communities from Stordalen Mire, Sweden - 711E1D metaG | ecosystem: Environmental > Terrestrial > Soil > Wetlands > Permafrost | place: Sweden: Stordalen | collected...
CAGCATTCTTCATTATACAACTTCCAAAAGCGTCGCGTATCGAGCTTTACCGTCCTTCAAATAGGTTTCGAGACGATTCACTAACTCTTCACCGCTTTCCGTCATTCCATCTTCGAGCGCTTCATATTCTTCCACAGATTTGCAGGCGAATTCTTCTATAAAAAAGTTCTTCTTTCCTTTTTGTTCGAAGATTGTATAATCTTTCTTTTGCTCGCCGGCAAAGTGGCTTTTTAATTCTGCAGCAAGGGCAAGATAGGCTTCCCGTTTTTCCGGTTTTATTTCATATGAAATTTGTAAAATGACTTTCGACATAGTTTTCTTTCTTGATATAATGAATTGAATTATTTAAAATTTTTCATTGCATTTCGAATTTCCGACTCACTCATCCCGAAATAGTGTCCCAGTTCATGAAGCAATACTTCCCGGATACGTTCAGCTACTTCTTCATCATTGTGACAAACAGCTTCAATATTTGCTTGATACAAAGAAATCTTATCCGGAGTCGTCGGGCTTGTCCCGTACCATGTTCCCCGATGCGTCAAGGGTGTTCCCTGATATAAACCCAAAAGCGTTGTCTTACTTACATGCACCTGGTGCATGATCTCTTCGGAGGGATAATCCTCCACCGTTATGTGAACATTATCAATCTTTTCTCCGAATAGTTTTGGTAAACCTTCAAATACTTCTTCAGCCACATCCTCAAATTTTTCTCGTGTCATTGTTTCTTACAGATTCCTTATTCTAAAACATTTTCAGCGCATATTCGCCGCCAGCCAGTAATCCAACCGCAAGAAGACCGTATACAAGCGCACTGATCAATATTGATTTCCATAAAGAAATCTGTCCTCCCACCGTCGTTCCGATTATTAAAAGAACCCATGCCCATACGGTCAAAGCAACATCAAGTCCAATAAGCAGCATATAGGATATCGGTTTGATGGTGATAGGAGGCGGATTGAACGTGAAGAAGTACATTCCGAACGTCAATAATTCGATTGGCAACACAAAGAGTAACGATAGAACGATTGGTAACAGCGAATAACTTGTAATGCCCAAGGAATTACGGAATGATGATTTGTTACCCAGTATTTTAGATAAACCCCAATGAAGTGACGAAGCAATAGGACAGAGTGCAATACCAATGAGTAAGCCAATGAGAATTGCCGGGAAAATAATTAAGAGAATATTCTCGAACCGATTTCCGAGCTTGAAATGCCAGAATCCCGCAAATGTGACAGCAATTCCTGATAACGTGTACAGGAATAACGCATAATTCTTATGTTCCGCACGTATGATTAATCGAAAAGCATTCCTGGGGGTTTCGATGATTTTCCACAGCACATCAAACAAATCCAAATTAGGAATTCGATTCTGCAAAAAACCGCCGCATTTTTTGCAAATCGATACAAATTGGTCGTTTTCAGTTTGGCAAACTGAACAAATGATCATAGAATACGCATCCCATCAAGATATTAATCTGCAACGAATTTATGAAGATTGTGCTACGGAAGCAATGTTTTTTTGGCAGGTTAAAAGAATATTTAATCTTTTGAACAGATTTTTACAAAATTTAGAGTAACTATTTCAGATTATAAATATATTTTAAATGAGATCACAATCGCAATTATTCTTTGTCATACTTAATCAAAGAATATATATCGTAATTATTAAGTTTCTGTCTTCCATGGAGGAATGACAGCTCAATAAGAAATGATATGCCGACAATATGAGCTTGAAGTTTTTCAACAAGCCTGATGGCAGCGCACATGGTTCCACCGGTTGCCAGTAAATCATCGTGTAATAATATACGTTCTCCGGATCGAAGAGCGTCCATGTGCATTTCTATGACATCAGTACCGTATTCCAATGCGTATTGCTCTGAAATAACCTCAGCGGGAAGTTTTCCTTTTTTTCGGATAGGAACAAAACCTGCACCCAAACTTACAGCTAACGCTGATCCAAGAATAAATCCACGAGATTCTACGCAGACAATCTTATCAATCTTAGAATTCTCATAGCGTTTGGTCAAAAGATTCACAGCATAATGCAGTGAAGCTGCATCTTTTAAGAGAGTCGTGATATCGCGAAATACTATTCCCTTTTTCGGAAAATCAGGAATGCTGCGGATAGCTTCAGAAAGTTGTGTCATGAACCACCTAAAATAGAAATTACCACTTTATTGGTTTTGAATTGAGAAAAGCATCGATTCCCTTCTTGCAATCGTCCGTCATGCGTGTCAATGCATTGAGATGAGAAGCATAATCCAGTGCATCACTCGTTTCCATTCCATAGACACGCGCAAGAAGTTCTTTTATCAATCCCATCGATGTGCCGCTGTTGTTGGTGATCAATTCATTCGCCAGCTGTAGGCCCACCTTTTCTAAATCAATCGACGGTACAACGTTGCTTACAAGTCCGAGTTTAAAAGATTCTTCTGCATCGATGATGTTACCCTGCAAAACAAGCTCGCGGGCACGTCCTTCACCAATGCGCCTCACTAAAAATATCAAAACGATTGCCGGAATAAGACCAATTTTCGATTCTGTGTATCCGAACTTTGCAGTCTCCCGCGCAGCGATGACGAAATCACATATAGTCGCCAATCCGCATCCGTCGGCAATTGCTTCTCCTTGAACAAGAGCAATAACAGGTTTTCTCAATGTATAAATCTGTTGAAAGAGCCTCATTAAATTTGTAGAGTCCTGCAGGTTTTGATTGAAATCGTATTTCGATATACGCTGCAGATAGGAATGTTCCATTCCCGAACAGAAGGAATCGCCTTCCGCACGCAAAATCACAGCTTTGACATGAGCGTCTCGCTGAGTTTGCACAAAGGCTTGTGTCAGTTCAGAGACCATCTGATCATCAAGGGCATTTTGTTTTTCCGGCCAGTTGAGTGAGATAATCCCAATGCGCTGTTTCAAAGCATATGTAATACGGGAAAATTCCAACTATCACCTCATGTGTGATGTGAAAGTAGCAAGAAGGGATTTTAAAAGCAATGTTTCAGAATGCGAGGGAAATACGTAGTACGTGTTTATCGTAATTATTCAAGGTACATATTTATTTTTGCGCAGCAATTCTTATCTTTGTTGTTTCTTTCGGGCTTGAGAGAACAAGGCTTGTCGTTGTTTTAGAAACTCCCTGCCACGATTGAATCTTCGATAATAATTTTTCCAACCCGTCGGTATTTTCTGTCCGGACTTTCAACAGGTGTGTACCGTTTCCTGTTATTGCATGGCACTCCTGGATGTCGTCTGTTTTCATCACATGTTCAAGAACTGTTTGATAGTGTTTTGATGAGTCTACCGTAACAACAACAAACGCAGTAATATCTTTTCCCAGACGTTTGTGATCCAGCCTCGTGTAATATCCTAGAATAATTCCCTCTTCTTCTAGTTTATGCATTCGTTCACTCACTGCGGGAAGGGACAATCCAACTTTCTCTGCCAATTCATTGCGTTTCGTTCTTCCTTCACTTTGAAGAACATCGAGTAACTCACAATCGATCTTATCCAACATCATAATCTTTGTCCTTCTTTGCTAAAGTATATTTCAATCTATACGGAAATAAATTAATAATTCTACCTTTTTCTCTTAAAGATGTTAAGATTTCTATCATTAAAATGCAAGTGAAAAAGGATGAGCTATGAGTGGGTTTCTTTTGCTCTTACCAATAGAGATCACATTGATTCTGAATCGTTGTATGACATCGAAGTTGTAGCCCGGTCATTCCTTGAACGCAGTTCGTAAAGATGCTATCCCTTTTTGTATTGACTCTGCCTTAAACACCGATGAACCTGCGACAAGAACATCGGCCCCTGCCTCAATTACCAACCGTGCTGTGTTTTGATCTATTCCGCCATCAACTTCCAAAAATATTTCTTTTTTTGAATGGTCGATCATTTCTCTTGCTTCATGAATTTTTCTCAGTGTATTTTTGATGAAATGTTGATTACCGAATCCAGGTTCGACCGTCATAATAAGCACAAGATCGATTTCATTGATAATTTCCTGCATCGTAGCAACCGGAGTTGACGGATTAAGCGCGACACCGGCTTTGCTCCCGCTTTCTTTTATTATTTGTATCGTTCGATATAAATGAGGACAGGTCTCCTGATGAACGGTAATAATATCTGCTCCTGCAGAACGAAATGAAGCAAGGTATAAATCCGGCTTTTCAATCATCAAATGCACGTCCAATGGAAGTTTTGTGCATTTTCGAACGGCACTCACCAGAGGAGGACCAAATGTAATATTAGGAACAAAATGGCCATCCATGACATCAAGATGCATCCAATCAGATCCGCCCTGTTCAGCTTCAGTAACCTGTTTCCCGAGATTACTAAAATCTGCTGCAAGTAATGAAGGTGCAATTTTTACCATCTCATGAATTCTCTTTTCATTTTTTTATGTCCGACTTTTGCGCAATAACGAGGTCTATGGGTTGTCCCATTTGTAAAAGTTCGCCTGCTCGCGGGTATTGTTCAAGAATCGTGTTAGGGAGGATATCTAAATTTGTCTGATAGGTCGTTTTCCCAATCCGAAATCCGTCATCTGTGAGTATTTTTTCAGCTTCATTGATGGTCTTAAGCGAAACATCGGGCACGGGATGCTTATCAGTAGAATGTCCCTGACTTACCGTGACATTAATGAAATTGCCGCTTTTTATTTTCGTACCGGGTATTGTCTCTTGCCGAATAATCGTGTTTGCAAATATTTCATCCGACGGTTCATACGAAATCATCCCAAGCTTGAGATTGTATTTTTCGAGATTGAAAGCTGCTTCTCGTACAGATTTACCTTTTAAATTGGGAACATCAACAAGTTCTTCTCCGCCGCTAATCGTTAAATACACGCCTCTGTCCCGTTTTACTTCTGATTCGGCAGGCGGATTTTGTACCACGACAGTACCGACTTTATACCGTTTATCGCTTTTGAATTCTGCTTCTTTAGGATCTAAACCAGCATCTTTAATCTTCTGCTTCGCATCTTCGAGGTATAATCCGATGACATCAGGAACCTTCGTTGTTTTTCCCTTCTGTACATACAAAGGCATGAGTAAATTATCAAATAGGAAGAAAAGAATAAGTCCAATAATTATTACAATGCCGAATGGTTTCGCTAATTTTTTAAGTTTATCTGTTTTTATAAATGATTCAAGAATATTCATACTTGAATATAATTATTAATGAATTTAATTACAATGTGCTTACCAATGTCACTGCTTCTCACGACGTACTGCAGATTTTATTGTTTTTGAAATGAAGTATCGCCGCAGATAGTACCTGTCAATCGTCTACCACTTCAAATCATTCTCATAGGCTCTGTTCACCATTGGATCTTCATAAATTGCTTCTTAGTCTAATCTTCTCTATATTTTTCACATATTGATAATCATCAATCGCTGCATAATCTATGAAAAGAGAATATAAAGAACTCGCACAGGCCGCTCATAAAGCAAAGCTCAATGCATATTCTCCTTATTCCAAATTCAGAGTTGGAGCAGCCATTCTTACGGAGAATGGCGAAATTTTTACCGGTTGTAATATCGAAAACAGTTCTTATGGACTTACAATCTGCGCAGAGCGAGTTGCCGTTTTTAATGCTATTTCATCCGGAGCATCAAAATTCATAGCTATAGCAGTTGTTTCAGATGATTATGGTTTTACTCCGCCCTGCGGTGCATGCCGGCAGGTTCTATCTGACCTGGCTGGTGATATTGATTTTGTCATGATAGATTCCAAAGAACGAAGTAAAATAATAAAACTTAGCGCCCTTCTACCATTTGCATTCTCTGGAAATAACTTGAAACGATCGCTTAAAATAGTGAAATAGGAATGGATACATCTGCATTACATAATGTTCCGCGTAATACAGGTTGGATCGAAGTTGTTTGCGGTTGTATGTTTAGCGGCAAAACTGAAGAGCTTATTCGCAGGCTTCGCCGAGCGCAAATCGCAAGACAAAAGGTCGTTATCTTTAAACCCAAAATTGACACTCGATATAGTCCGGAGCATATCGTTTCTCATAGTGAACAGTTTTTAAACGCTACTGTAATAGAAGATGCGAATGAAATATTTAATTTGGCAGGTGATGCACAGGTAGTTGGAATTGATGAAGGTCAATTCTTTAAAGCAAATATTGTCGACGTATGTAATCAACTGGCAGATCAGGGAAAACGTGTCATTGTTGCAGGACTCGACCAAGACTACCGAGGAATCCCTTTCGAACCAATGCCTCAACTCCTTGCTGTAGCTGAATATATCACCAAAACCTTGGCAATTTGCGTAGTATGTGGAAATCCCGCTGATAGAACTCAACGCAAAACCGAAGAACACAAACGAGTTGTTGTAGGGGCTAAAGACCATTACGAAGCGAGATGCCGGTATTGTCATAAACCGCCAAAAGAATAGATATCGGACCGCGATCTGTGTATAGCCTCATGATCGATAAAACATTGACGAATCAAAAAAACAAGGAAGCAGTAAGGTTTATTCATCAAGTAACAGATTTCATACCTCGGACAGCATTGATTCTTGGATCTGGTTTGGGTGAATTTTCCAACAATATTAAGGCATTTTCCTCTGTTCTGGCATCGGAAATACCACATTATCCGGTTTCATCAGTTTCCGGACATGCCGGAAAACTCATTTTCGGTTATCTGAAAAAGGATTTTACTCGTTCAATGCCTCTTCTCATTTTTCAAGGGCGCGTTCATTTCTATGAATTTGGATCTCTTGATCAAGTTATATTCCTCGTAACCATTGCTCATCAATTAGGCGTGAGAAACCTCATTATCACAAATGCTGCCGGTGGCATCAATCATTGCTATTCCGCAGGTGATCTTATGCTTATCAAAGATATTTTCGATCTAACTTATTTACAGCATTATGCAAAAATAAATAATCAATATAAGTCATCGTATGTTCCTCATGAATATTTTGATCCAACGATGCAGCAGACAGTTCTACATTGTGCAGCACAGCTTAAAATATCATTGCAGCAAGGTACGTACTGTTGGCTCAAAGGTCCTTCCTATGAAACGCCCGCAGAAATTCAGATGCTAAAGCGCCTCGGTGTTGATGCTGTTGGTATGTCGACAGTTCCAGAAATTTATGCTTCCTACAGTTTGAAAATGAAAACTGTGGGAATTTCACTCATTTCAAACTTAGCAGCCGGTATTTCTCAGAACAAACTTTCGCATGCAGAAGTTACAAAAACAGCGAACAATGTGAAAATGCAATTTTCTGAACTCATGGAAAAGGTTATTCTTTCTCTTCATCGATAAAACATTTTTCTATCATATTATAATTACCTAATGCCTATGAATTGTATCCCATACAACGACCTCCAATCCGACGAATCGGGATTTTCTCGCCTTTTTGTCGATTATATCGACAATTATTCGCGCGTCAAAGATTTTTTTATAGGTGATTTCCGCGATGAAGATGTATGGAAGTCGCGGCTTCATGCGATCACGCATCGAGAACGCGATCGATCTTCGATTGCTCAAGTTCTTTTAAATCAGAACCGAGATTATCATTGCGGTATCAAAACGTTAGCAAATATCGACCTGCTTCTGAGTGACAACACGGTTGCTATTGTCACTGGTCAGCAAGTTGGCCTTTTCACCGGACCTCTTTATACGCTTTACAAAACATTGACCACTCTCAAACTTACAGAACAACTCTCCCAGCAGTATCCCGAGTACAATTTTGTTCCGATATTTTGGCTCGAAGGGGAGGATCATGACATCGAAGAAGTTAGTTCATTCTCTTTTCTGAATACATCGAATGAACTTCAACGGCTTCGTTATCCATCGGAAGAACATACGAGCAGAAACAATATCGGTGCCGTTGGAAGTGTCCAATTCGATGAATCAATAGAAATGCTTTTCAACGATCTCCGTCAATCGCTTTTGACCACGGAATATTCGCCAAAAGTTCTAGAGTTATTCGAAACCGCTTATCAAAAAGGAATGACCTTCAGCCGTGCCTTTATTCACTTATTCAATGTCTTGCTTGATGACTCCGGACTGATTTTCTTCGATCCTCACAATCCTTACACAAAAAAAATCCTTACACCAGTATTTGAGCAAGAATTAAACAATATCTCTCATACATGCCAGCTTGTTATTACACAAAGTGAGTTACTTGAGAAACATTATCACGCACAAGTAAAACCGAGAGCTGTAAACCTATTTTTATTTCACAATGGCGGGAGATATGCCATTGAGCCCCATGAACAAGGATTCTCTTTAAAGGGGACGCGCCGGATCCTCACCAAAGAAGAAATACTCGAATTATTAAAAACTGATCCGAATCTTTTTAGTCCCAATGTTATCCTTCGGCCAATCTGCCAAGATTATCTCTTCCCGACTCTCGCTTATATTGGAGGACCATCGGAGGTAGCTTATTTTGCACAATTTAAATTGCTGTATGAGGATTTTGGCATTCCCGAACCCATCATCTATCCCCGGTGCAGTGCTACGGTCGTGGAAGAACGAATTCAAAAAATAATTAATAAGTATGGTCTTCAGTCGAAGGATTTCTTTACTGATATCGACGTTCTGAAGGGACGAATAACGGCTTCTCTTTCAGATTTTAAAGTCGAAGAATTGTTTTCGAATTCCTTGGGTACTGTATCCGAAAGTCTAACAAGTCTGAAGGGCGGCTTGGAATCAATTGATCCAACACTTGTTCCCGCAATGGAAAACACCCTTACGCGAATTCAGGGGGCGATGAACGGTTTAAAAGAAAAGACGATAGCTGCGCAAGTACGGCAGCATGAAATTTCTCTTCGTCAATTGGACAAAGTGGCAATAAATCTTTTTCCAAATTCGAACTTACAAGAACGAGAAATGAATGTTGTTTATTATTTAAATAAATATGGATTGGAATTTTTACGCTGGCTCCGGAGTGAACTCGTACTCGACAAGTTTATGCACCAGATTATAAACCTTGAATAAATATCGGTGAATCAAGCGATTTACCGTATTACAGTCCTAGACTATCTACATAGTGCTTTTATGTGCTCGCAAGAGAAAGCAGTTTCTGCCAAAATCCCGGAAATGAAATGTCAGCACATTCTGTATTTTCTATGGTGATATTCGGAATTCTAAGCCCTGCGATTGCGAAAGACATGGCAATTCGATGATCACTATAACTTGGAATGAACGCACCTGAATACTTTTTCTTACCTTCAAAAGAAAATCCATCTTCATATTCTTCTACTTCGCAGCCCAGCAAACGCAGATTATGAACCATGGCTGCAATTCGGTCCGTTTCTTTTGCTCGTAATTCTCGCGCATCGTGAATACTCAAAGTACCCTCTGCAAACAATGCTGTTACAGAGAGAATGGGAATTTCATCTATGAGATCGACAACGTCAGAACCTCTCAAATCAAGATTACTTTTTAAATCCGAATATCGGACGACAAGATCACCAATAGGTTCCCCTTCCATGAATTGTTCGTTTTCAATCTGGATGTCGCCCCCCATGGATCGGAAAATATCCAGAATACGTCTGCGTGTAGGATTAAGTCCGACATTCTGTATGGTAATATGCGATTCCGGCACAATCATTCCAGCGGAAAGAAAAAAGGCGGCAGCGGACATATCTCCAGGTACATAAAACTTTTTCCCTTCTATCGTCATAGCAGAATTCACTTCAACGACATTAGAGCCGTTTTGTATAGTTGATTGCAATCCAAGCATTCTTTCCGTATGATCACGTGTTTTTGAACTTTCATGAATCGTTGTTACTCCGTCGGCAAAAAGTCCTGCGAACAGCAACGCGGACTTCACCTGAGCACTAGGAACAGGCAACGTATATTGAATGGAATGAAGCCGTTCGACCGGTTCAATGAACAAAGGTGCGGTATTTCTTTCCGTGCCATGAATATGTGCGCCCATGTGTCGAAGAGGATCGATAATTCTTTTCATCGGCCGCTGGCATAGTGAAGAATCTCCAAGAACGACCGAATGAAAATTCTGTCCGGCGAGAATTCCTGAAAGCAATCGCATGGTCGTGCCGGAATTGCCTGCATCTAACGGCGTTAACGGTTCCTGTAATCCACGGCGCCCATTTCCATGGATGAGAAAATAATTGTCGCGTTCCTCAATTTGAGTTCCCAGCTGCTTAATACATGTAAGTGTGCTGACAGGGTCTGCTGCATTCGAGCAGGAATGTATTTCCGATACGCCGTCCGCAATGGCGCCAATCAAAAGAGCTCGGTGCGAAATAGATTTATCACCTGGAATTTGCAGTATTCCTTGTAATCCGTTGACCTGTGGAATAGTAAGATTCATAAAAGAAATCCCCACATCATGAATACTTTGTTTTTGATGTGAGGATATGTGCTCCATGCAATTTGAAGTGATTAACGACGCGAATGACGGTCGTCTCTGCCTCCGCGGTGATCTGTTTTTTTGCGTTCTCGCGAACGCTTCATTTCCTCGCTTGCATTTTCTCCACCGGGCAGCAATGCTTTATGACTGAGGCTCATTTTTCCATCTGCATCGATATGCATTAATTTAACCTCAAGAGTGTCGCCAACTTTCACAAAGTCGTCCACTTTTTCGACACGCTGGACATTCAATTGAGAAACATGGACGAGCCCTTCTTTTCCAGGAAGAATTTCAACGAATGCACCAAAGTCCGTAATTTTTTTCACTGTCGCTTTATATACTTTATCTATTTCTGGCATTTCGGCAAGTCCTCGAATATAGAGCATCGCTTTATCTGCAGATTCTTTTTCTACAGCTGCGACCGTCACCGTACCGTCATCATCCACATTGATTTCTGCGCCGCTATCCTTTACAAGCTGACGGATATTTTTTCCGCCCGGTCCAATCAATGCACCAATCATATCGACGGGAATCTTTATAGTCTGCAAACGCGGTGCATACTGAGAAATTTCTGACCGTGCCGCCGGAAGGCTCTTCGCCATGATATCAAGAATGTGCATGCGGCCGGCCTTCGCTTGATCTAACGCTTTCTCAAGTATCTCAAAAGAGATACCTTTGATCTTGATATCCATTTGGAAGGCTGTAATTCCAACAGTTGTTCCTGCGACTTTAAAATCCATATCGCCAAGATGGTCTTCATTTCCTAGAATATCACTAAGAATCGCTACTTGATTGGATTCCTTTACTAATCCCATCGCTATTCCGGCAACCGCACGGCTCATTGGAACCCCCGCATCAAAAAGTGCAAGAGTACCGGCGCACACAGTTGCCATGGAAGATGAACCGTTTGATTCGAGAATATCAGAAACCACGCGAACGGTGTATGGAAATTCTGCTTCGATCGGAATCAGCCGTTTCAGTGAACGTTCTGCAAGATTTCCGTGACCAATTTCACGTCTCCCGGTTGAACCAAGTCTTCCGACTTCGCCAACAGAAAACGGCGGAAAATTATAGTGCAGCATGAAACGTTTTGTTGTTTCAGGAAGCAGACCTTCGAGAACCTGTTCATCCATTTTGGTGCCGAGAGTTGCGCTTGTAAGACTCTGGGTCTCACCGCGCGTAAAGAGTGCAGAACCGTGTGTCCGGGGCAAGAGTCCGACTTCGCATGTAATAGGTCGAATATCCGTTAAGCCGCGTCCATCAAGACGCTTTCCGTCTTTGAGAATAGTTGACCGCATTGCATCACGCTCGATATCGTGAAGCAATTCATCTATAAGAAGTTCTTTATCAGGATATTTTTCTGCTAAGGAAGTTTTAACCTCAACATACACTTTATTCGTTGCTTCAGACCGTTCATCTTTCGTCATAATAGTACGGCTCAATTCTTTCAACCTGGCGTCTGAAAGAACTTTGACCTCATCGCTCAAACCAGAAAGGATTTCCGGCACAATAATATCACGCTTGGGTTTATTGATTTCTTTAGCAAGTTCAATCTGTAGAGAACAAATACTCTTTATTGCTTCATGCCCGACTCGCAGCGCTTCAAGTAAATCGTTTTCCGATGCTTCATTAGATTCACCTTCAACCATCACAATGGAATCGGCTGTTCCAGCTACAGTTATGTCTAAATCGCTAGATTCCAGTTCCTTGAATGTCGGATTCACAACATATGTACCGTTAATACGGCCTACACGAACTTCTGCGATTGGACCGTCAAATGGGATATCGGATACCATGAAGGCCGCCGATGCTGCACAAGCGCCAAGAACATCCCCGTCGTGCTCCATATCTGAAGAATAAACCGTAACGAGAACTTGCGTTTCGTTTTTATATGTCTTTGGAAACATCGGCCGAATAGGTCTATCAATCAGGCGAGAAGATAATATTTCTTTTTCTGTCGGCCGTCCTTCGCGCTTGAAAAAACCACCGGGAATTTTCCCTGCTGCGGCTGTTTTTTCACGATATTCAACCTGCAACGGGAAAAAGTCCTGCCCTTCCCTTGCTTCATAATCGCTCACGACTGTCGCCAGTACCATGGTGTCTCCATACCTGACCATCACCGCGCCGTGTGCCTGTTTGGCAAACCTGCCGGTTTCGAGCTTGAATGTTTTTCCGTTTAGCTGTATTTCCTTTGTGACCATCATAGTTACCTGCTTCTTTCTTCTCAATTAACTCGTACTAAAAAATGCCATCACGTATTCCGTAACGAATTATTTACGGATATCAAGTTCTTGAATAATACTCCGATAGCGTGAAATATCTTTCTTCATTAAATAATCGAGAAGCCGGCGTCTCTTACCGACCAATTTCAACAAACCCAGCCTGGCATGGTGATCTTTTTTAAATGTCTCAAGATGCGGGGACAAACTATTCAGATTCGCCGTTATGATAGCAATCTGTACTTCAGGAGTGCCTGTATCTGAAGAATTTTTGCCGTATTTATTAATGAGTTCTTTTTTTTGTTCTGTTGTCACTGGCATTTTAGCTCCTTGTAAAATTAATTGCACTTCTATGGTTGTTCTATTCTCACTTTTTATATTCAAGCTGTAAAACTCTGCTCATTTCTTTGTCTTTGTCCATTTGCTGAATAAGTTGTTCAGCGGAATCAAATTTAAATTCATCGCGCATTCTCCGCAAGAAACTGATTGTGAGTTCATATCCATATATATCCTTATCAAAATCAAGAATATTTACTTCTATCGTGCGCCTGCCCGTTGATTGAAATGTCGGACGTACTCCAATACTCGTCATACCAAAATACATTTCCGTTCCAACATCGACTTTTACAAAATAGATACCGTTTCCAGGGATAAGTTTTTTCAGCGAATCAAGTTCTAAATTTGCTGTTGGATAACCGAGAAGACGTCCTCTCCCGTCACCCGCAACAACTTTTCCGCGCAGCGTATACGGCCTGCCTAACAGTATTGCAGCATCTTCTACCATTCCACGGTTTAAGTCATCCCTTATTATGGAACTATTCACAGGATGACTGTTATAGGTGAATGGTTCAATGTTCACAACATCAAATTCAAATTCTTTCCCCAGCTGCACCAAAGACTCAATTGTTCCTTCTCGATTTCTTCCCCAATGATGATCAAATCCTTCAACAACCAATTGTACTCCAATACCGTTTATAATGTACGTAGTATAGAAATCACGAAAACTCTGGTTTGAAAATGCCTTATCGAATTTAAGTGCAACAAACCACTCGATGCCAAGCTGCTTGCATACTTCTTCACGCTCTTGCAGAGTTGTGAGAAGTTGTATCTTCGTACCTGCATGTGCCACCACTTCCCGCGGATGAGGTTCAAATGTAATCACAACACTTCTGCCGTTTCTTTTTCCTGCAAGAGCAACGACTTCTTGAATAATTTTTTGATGGGCAAGATGAACACCATCAAAAGTGCCAACGGTAATAATTGAGTTCTTATGATACGGAATCTCTTGAATATGCCGGGCCAATTTCATGAAATCTTTAATTATTTATGAAAATTGAATTCCGCCAATCGATCAACTGCTCTATTGTCATCGCAGTAGAGACACAATGATGACCAATACGTGTTCGTCGCAGTGCGGTCAGCGTGGCACCGCATCCAAGCCGAAGACCAAATTCATCAATCAAAGAACGAATATATGTACCTTTGGAGCAGACAATACAAAAATCAATATACTGATCGTGAATATTCATAACCTCAAAACAAGAAATATTTATTTCTCGTTCAACACGTTCTACCGTCCTTCCAGCACGAGCATACTTATATAACGGTTTCCCGCCATATTTCACTGCCGAGTACATCGGCGGCAGTTGGAACTGAGTACCGACATAACTTTGAGCGGCTTTCATTATTTGCAGTTCCGTTACTTCAGAATAATCTTTCCGTTCGTGAGCCGCTGTTTCAGTATCAAAACTTGGAGTTCGCACTCCCATTTCACACGTACCGGTATATTCTTTTTCTAAACCGACAAATTGTTCAATACTTTTCGTTTTCTTCCCGGTGCAGACAATCAACAAACCCGTTGCATTCGGATCTAACGTCCCGGCATGCCCAACTTTCCGCACATCGAAGAGCACTCTTACTTTCTTCACGACATCGAATGACGTCCAATTCAAAGGTTTATCTAAAAAAAGAACTTCACCTTCAATGGAAAAGTCATGGTACAAAATATTCTCTTCACTCATGCATCTGTCGGATTATGCTCATCTTCCTTCTTTGCATCATGCTCATGAATTTTATGAAAAATATTTTCGAGTTTCATCGCCCTGTCTAATGTTTCATCCAAATAGAAAATAATCTCGGGTGTAAAACGCAGCCGCACTGCATGGCCGAGCATTGAACGAATCGACGGTTTCTGCGCTTCCAGTTTCGCCAGGCTTGTTTTCTTCCGTTCACTATCGCCAAAAATGCTCACATACACCTTTGCAACCTTGAGATCAGGACTCATCAGCACTTCTGTCACAGTTAAAAATCCATAATCGGCCATGCTGAAGTTGCGTTGAAATAATACGCCTAATTCCTCTTTGATGAGCGATCCAACTTTTTCAGATCGAACAGACACGTTCTATCCTTTATTCCAATTTACGTTTGGTTTCAACTGTCTTATATGCTTCAATAATATCTGCGTTCTTGATGTCATTGAAGTTATCAAGACTGATTCCGCATTCAAATCCCTGTTCAACCTCTTTCACATCGTCTTTGAACCGCTTCAGCGATGCAATGGTTCCATCAAACACTTCGATACCATCACGTATGAGGCGCACATGATTGTTCCGCACGATTTTTCCGTCTCGTACAAAGCAACCGGCAATAGTTCCAATTTTCGATATTTTAAAAACATCGCGAACATCTACTGTTGCAGTAACTTCTTCGGTCACTGTCGGCGCTAACAAACCTTCCAATGCTTTCCGCACATCATTAATAGCGTCATAAATAATGTTATAAATCCTGATATCAACATCTTCGTGCTGGGCAAGCTGGCGTGCTTTGAGGTTTGGCCGGACATGGAATCCAATAATCACAGCACTTGATGCCATAGCCAGTAATACATCCGATTCAGAAATACCGCCGACACCCTTATAAATGACCTGTACTTTGACTTCATCGGTCGATAATTTCATCAAAGAATCAGAAAGAGCTTCTGCAGACCCATCCACATCCGCTTTAACAATGACCGGCAGATCGCGCACTTGTCCTTCTTTTATTTGCTGCGAAATATCATCTAATGTTACACGCTTGTTTTGACGGAAATCCTGTTCCCTTTTCAACTGTTGCCGAGTCAGACTAATCTCACGCGCTTGATGTTCATCTTCAATCCCGATCAGATCATCACCTGCCTGAGGAATTCCGTCGAAACCTACAACCTGGACAGGCTGTGATGGTTTTGCAGCCTCGACACGTTGACCGCGTTCATTGAACATAGCTCGTACACGTCCGCTCCAAACACCGCAAACGAATGAATCGCCAATACGTAAAGTACCTTTCTGCACCAGGATCGTTGCTATAATTCCTTTGCCTTTATCCAATTCGGCTTCTACAAGAGTCCCGCGCGCTTCCCTATTGGGATTTGCCCGGAGATTCAACATCTCGGCTTCCAGTAAGATTTTTTCAAGAAGCAAATTGATATTGGTTCCTTTTTTCGCCGAAAGTTCTACTGCTTGATGTTTTCCGCCATACTCTTCCACCAGAAGTCCGCGCTCCGCCAATTGCTGTTTGATCCGTTCAGGATTAGATTCCGGTTTATCGATTTTATTAATTGCAACAATGATCGGGACGTTTGCTGCTTGTGCATGACTTATGGCCTCTACGGTCTGCGGCATCACACTATCATCTGCGGCAACGACGAGCACAACGATATCTGTCACTTGCGCGCCTCTCGCCCGCATGGCAGTGAACGCCTCGTGGCCAGGTGTATCGAGAAATGTGATCTGTTTATTATCGCCAACAGTAACTTCGTATGCACCGATATGCTGTGTTATGCCTCCTGCTTCACCGGCGACGACATTTGCATTTCGAATATGATCGAGCAGGGATGTTTTACCGTGATCCACGTGTCCCATAATGGTGACTACCGGTGCCCGCGGTAGAAGTGTTTCTTCATCATCGTCGATGTCCGAAAGCGCTTCTGATGAAAATTCTGCTTCAAAATCCACCTGAAATCCAAATTCATCAGATACCAGTGTTATCGTATCCTTATCCAGGCGCTGGTTGATAGAAACCATAATGCCAAGGCCCATGACTTTTTGTATGACCTCAGCGACCGTGACCCGCATCAGGTTGGCAAGTTCGCCAACAGTAACATACTCTGTTACTTTGATGCGCATTTTATCATGTTCAAGCTGATCGAGTTTTTTCTGTTCTTCCTCTTCGCGTTTTTCCTTTTTCTTTCGGCGTATCGCAGCCCGCGCATTTGCTAATTCGTCGCCTGTATCTGCAAGCGTCTCACGAATTGCTTTCGCTACTTCATCTTCATTGACTTCCGTGCGCCGAACTCTTTTACGTTTTCTCGATTTTGATTCTTCTTCATCATCCGACTTACCCGGAGAAGACTTCGTCTTCTTAATCTCGTCTCGAATTTTTTCCTTTTTCTTTTTTCTTTTTTCTTCAATATCCGGTTTTTGAGCGCCTCGGGCGGGATTGAGATCTATCTTCCCCTTAATTGTTAATCCGCGCTGCGAACGTGCAACAGCAGCTTCCAAGGGAGTTTGCACCTGCTTTTTTGCCCGTCCCGCAGGTTTTTCCTTGCTTGGAGTTTCTCCCTTTGGTTTTTCAGCTTTTGGCTGTACTTCCATGCCCTGCATGGAAACTTGAGCTGGTTTTTCAGACGCTACAACTTTTTCAGTCTCGGGTTTCGGGGCTTCCTTGATAGGGATAGTTATTATTTCTTTTACAAGCTCCGGCGTAGGTTCTTTCGCAGCTTGAATCAACGGCTCCTCTATCGTCGATCGTTGTTCTTCCTTTTGCAGGGGAGTTTCTTCTTTTTCTACAACTTTCTTTTCAATTTTCTCAGTTGTCTCTGTCTTTTCCGGCGATTCCTTTTTCCGTGTAGAACGGAATTCTTGAATCTTACGCTGATGTCTTTCTGCAACTTCCTTGTCCTTCTTAAAATGGCCCATAATGACAGGCATCATTTCCTCGGTTATAGAGGACATGTGGGACTTCACATCGAAGCCCTTCTTTTTGAGAAAGTCAATAATTGTTTCGCTTGAAAGATTTAACTCTTTTGCTAGGTTGAAGATCTTCATTTTTTTTAAACCTTGTTCAGACATTCTGATCTTCTTTCGTTACACACGAAATTAGTGTTTTTACTCGCCTTCCGGCTTTGTTTCTTCTGTCTTTTTTACCACTGCTTCTTCGTGCGTTTTACCATCTGAAGCGATTTCTTCTTTTTCATTCTTCTCTTCTTTTTCTGATCCGTCTAACTCTGCAAGCAAAGCATCAGTTTCTTCGTCGACTTCAACTTCCGCTTCTTCAAAACCTTTCTTTAACATCGCAAGAATCTCATCCACTTTTTCCGGCTCTATGCCGAGTGTATTAATAAGATCTTCTTTTGATGTTTTGATAATATCGCGAACCGATTTATAATTTTCATCAAAGAACTTATGGTAAAGCACATCGCCAAGTTCTTCACGGAACTCCGAAAGATCCATGTCATACTCTTCTTCTTCCTCGCCGCCTTCCTTCTGCACAGTCAATTCATATCCCGTCAACTTGGAGGCTAAACGGACATTTTGTCCGCCTTTACCAATAGCAAGAGAAACCTGGTCATTGGCGACATTAATAACTGCCTTCTTGTTTTCCTTATCCATCTGAATTTCTTTGAGTTTTGCCGGCGCAAGTGCACGCTGGATAAACACCAGAGGATCTTCAGAATAATTTATGACATCGATATTCTCGTTATTTAATTCTCGAACGATTGCATGAATACGCACACCCTTCATTCCAACGCATGCACCAACAGCATCGATCCGTTCATCATGCGAAAGCACCGCTACTTTGGCTCTGTCACCCGGCTCACGTGCAATCCGTTTAATTTCTATGATACCATCATAGACTTCGGGAATTTCAATTTCAAATAATCGCATAAGAAATGCAGGATCTGTCCGCGATATAACCACGGTCGGATTCCCTGCTCCTTTGCGGACTTCTTTTACAATAGCCCGTATGGTGTCTCCTTTTTTATAGCGTTCCTTGTAGATTTGTTCGTTCCTTGGGAGAAGCAATTCATTCTTGTTATGGATGACAAGAATTTCACCCTTGCCTTTACGAATCTGATAAATCTCACCTACAACAATTTCTCCGATGGAATTGGAATATTCATTAAAGATCGCTTCGCGTTCGATTTCTTTGATGCGCTGATTTAAATTTTGTTTTGCACTAATAACAAGGCGGCGGCCAAAATCGACTAACGGAACGATTTCAACAAACTCCTCCCCTGCTGATAAACTATCTCCGGATTTCTTTTGCGCATCGGCGATGGATATCTGTGTAGACGGATCTTCCACCGTTTCAACAACTTCTTTTTCAAGATAAATTTCTATGTCACCTTTATCCATATTGACGACAACGTCGTATTTTACATTGGGCCCGTACTTCTTCTTCACCATCATTCCAAAGATATCTTCCACAATCCCGATAAGGATATCTTTGTCGATGCCTTTTTCACGAGCCATCTGGGCAAATGATTCTACTATTTCGTGATTCATCCTACCTCCATACTACAGAGCATTCGTTCTGCCGACTACCAGGGAAGCTCTTCAATTGATTCAATAATATCATGAAAAGAAACTTTAAATGGTTCTTCATTTTTCGTGATAAAAGTCAAACTATCACCCTCTATGGCATTAAGTTTGGTGATGATCTCGACAACTCCGCCGTCTTTTCGATAACGCACTCGAAATTGCCTTCCTTTATTTTTATGGTATTGCCTTAACAGTTTCAGCGGTTTCGTTATATCAGGAGAAGACACTTCCAAGACATACGAACTCGGAATAATGTTCTGAAGTTCAAGCGCTTCTCCAATTTTTCGATTGAGTTCCGTGCATTGACCAATCGTGATGCCTGAATCGGTATCGACAATAAGCTGGACCACTTTTCGCTGCACATCGTGCAGAATATGAATATCGACGATGAATGCATCGATTATTTTGAGGAAGGGATCCGCTATTTCTTCAATCTTTTGTTGTAAATCCATAAACTCAGGATTCCAAAAAAAATAGCCCGTCTACTTCGGGCTATCTACATCAACTATATACAATATACACAATGACTTTTGAAGAAGCAAGAAAATTTGCTATGGGACCATTTTCCCTTTGATGGCACTTAGAAATTTTTAACCATGATATTTTTCTTGTAGAAATTCTCAATAATAGAAGCCGCTTCCACCGGATCATCCGTCACATGAAACATATCTATATCTTCGGGAGATATCATTTTCTCTTGAACGACCGTCATTTTAATCCAATCAACAAGGCCTTTCCAGTAATCAGATCCCATAAGAACAATAGGAAACGCCTGTGTTTTTTTGGTCTGCATCAGTGTCATTGCTTCAAAAAATTCATCAAGGGTGCCAAATCCTCCAGGCATGACAATAAATCCATGGGCATACTTCACAAACATCACTTTGCGTACAAAGAAATGTCTGAACGTTTGTAATCTGCCATGATCAATATACTTATTGACGTTTTCTTCATTCGGCAATTCGATGGCGACGCCTACGGAATCTCCTTTTTGCACTTGTGCTCCCTTATTGGCCGCTTCCATGATACCGGGACCACCGCCCGTGAGCACATTAAATCCATGGTTGACGAGTTCTTTCGCAACCTGCTCTGCAAGCTGGTAGTAGTGCGAACGCGGTTTCAGTCGAGCCGAGCCGAATACCGATACGAGATTTTTTTGTTTTGCCATCATGGTGAACCCGTCAACAAATTCTGCCATAACCCGAAAGATACGCCAAACATCATCCTGCGCTGCGAGGATTTCCCTGAGATGTTGATCTTGCTGCGCATCATACTCTGTCCGGGATTGATGATTTTTATTGTCGCTCTCCATACATTCTCCTTTTAATGTCTGAGCAGTGATTTTATCGTTGCCGAGGCTCTTTGGATTTGTTCCCTACTCACATCGAGATGTGTTACAGCGCGAAGAGTCGATATACCCATTTCCGATACAAGAACACCTTGAGCCTTTAATTGTGAAATAAATTCTTCCGCGCTTTCTGGTCTGCCGTTTATATGAAAGATGATAATATTTGTCTGTACAGAATGTAAATCAAGATTTATGCCGGGAAGGCTGCTTAATTCTTTTGCTAACAGCTTTGCATTATCATGATCTTCCTTTAAACGAGCAATGTTGTGGTCGAGTGCAAATAACGCACCTGCGGCAAGAATTCCAGCCTGGCGCATTCCACCGCCAAATATTTTTCTGTACTTTCGCGCGGATTCTATTTTTTCATATGTTCCGGTTAATGCAGAACCAATCGGAGCACCCAGTCCTTTTGAGAAACACACCGAAACGGTATCAAAAAATCGAGCATATTCTTTGGGAGCAACTCCTGATGCAACAGAAGCATTCCAGAGACGGGCGCCGTCAAGATGAAGTGCAAGCTTTCTGTTTCGCGCCAGATCATGTATTTTCTGAATTTCTTCAAGAGGATATATTGTCCCGCCTGCCTTATTATGCGTATTTTCAAGACAAACCAAAGAAGTCTTCGGATTGTAATAGACTTTTGAACGGATTGCCTGCGCTACCTGTTCTGCTTGTAAGATTCCGCGATTTCCTTGAACAGTACATAATTGCACATTGGAGAGAAACGCAGCTCCTGCCGTTTCAAAGTTAAAAATGTGCGAATCGCTTTCTACAATGACTTCATCACCCGGCTGAGTTTGTGTTTTAATTGCAAGTTGATTTGCCATCACTCCCGACGGCACAAACAGCGCCGCTTCTTTACCGAGAATTTCAGCTACTTGTTCCTGCAGCCGATTGACTGTAGGATCTTCTCCGTAAACATCATCGCCAACTTCAGCTGTAAGCATTGCCTCCCGCATTTCGCGCGAAGGTTTCGTTACCGTATCACTTCGCAAATCGATTATTTCCACATCAGGTCCTTTATGATTTAATTATTTTTTTAAGAATGCTGTCATAAGCATCAAGATCGAGATTGCGAGACATAGTTGAGCTACAACATCACCGTATTGCACATAGAATGTCTTGTCTGATAGCGAACTTATATCGGCAATAAATTTCGTTCTTGTATACAAATCAGTCGTTGTCTGCCTTTTACCTGTCGGATCTACAATCAAAGAAATACCGCCATTCGCGCACTGGACAACCCAGCGACGTGTTTCGACTGCTCTCAAAGATGCAAATGAAGCATGCTGATATGCACCGGATGTGTTGCCCCACCAGCTATCATTGGTGATGATGACAAGAAATTCCGCTCCTCGTTTTACGAATTCTCTTACATAATTCGGGTAGACCGATTCATAACAAATCATTCCTGAAAATTTTATTTGACGGCCGTCCTTTAACGACAATTCATACACAGCGGTATCCTCGCCTTTTCCCCAGCTCGATATTCCTACATTCCATTTTAATGGTTCGATGAGGAAACGAAATGTCTCGGCGTACGGAATTCGTTCTGCAAACGGGACCAAAATCGACTTCTTATGAATTTGTCCAATAATACGATTTGGCTGAATTAATACTGCAGAGTTGTATGATTCCACGTATAATTTTGACGACTGAATTCTTTCGGCAGTTGCAGGTGCATGCAATGAATCGAAATATTCTGCGGTTGGAAGTCCGGTAAAAATAGAAAGTTTCAATGTATCGGCCAGTGAAAGAAGGTCTGATCGATAAAGTGAATAGCGCGGTAAGAGAATATGAAATGGTATAGCTGTCTCCGGCCATACAATAATATCTGGTTTGAATTTTGAAAGCTGTCTTGTTTCATCAAAATAATACTTGAGCTGGCGAAAATAGGATTCCCATTTATCGCCGATACTTCCGCCCCATTTATCCCATGGATCAAAATTTGGCTGAAGGATACCGACAGAAATTTTGTTTTTTGATTCTACCGATTCCTTGTTTATACCATACGTACCGTAAAGAGCGGTTCCGAAATACAGAACTGCCAGGATCGAGAGGTGCGATAGAACTTGTTTCGATCGAAGTTTCCATTTACCGCTCGTTTGATTCACGATAACCAGGAATGCAATGATGTTGAACGCAAAGATGAGAAGCGTTAACCCATATACGGAAGTATATTCGATAATCTGGATTCTCTGAAGATCGTACGCCTGGCTATTTCCAAGCGTGAGCCATGGAAACGAATATTCACCCAGCGAATGTAGATATTCAAACGAAGTCCAGAACAAAGCAAACGCTACGAGTCCCGGAACAAGTCCAAGTTTATTCTTGACTGCAAAAGCAAGCAGAATAATCGGTAAAAATAATATCGGATGAATAACAATGACCGAAACGCCTGCCGTCATCATCCAAATATCTTTTCCGACAACAAATCCTCCAGTCCAATACACTGTTATGAGATGGAATATGAAGAGGAATAAATATGAATATCGTGCGATTTGAAAGAAAGATTTTATTCTGGTAAAAAGAAAAAACAAGGGAATGAATGCAACATATGCGAGAGAATAAAATGGAGAAGGGGGAAAAGAGAAACCGAGAAGAATACCGGAAGCAACTGCCAGACTTACTCGCAGCCACCATCGTTCTTGAGTTTGAAGTAATTCGGAATCCTTCATGAAGAACTTTTTTCTTCCACTTTGTGATACCGAATGCGATACCATAGTTTTTCTAATGCAATAAAAAGGAGGAGTACACATCCGGCACAAAACAATCCGATGACTGCGCCGCCGGCAATATCGGATGGATAATGAGCACCTACATACACGCGTGAAAATGCGACAATCGATGCAAATCCAAAAAACCACCATTTGTTGCGCGGAAAGAAGAAAGCCAGTATTAAGGCCCCTGCAAAATTATTAACGGCGTGTGAAGACGGAAATGAATGCCCGCTTCCGCAGCTGACAAGCAGATGAACATTGTGCAAAACATGACATGGTCTTGGACGTTCAAACCAATACTTGATCACCGAACTGCTTAATTGATCACTAAAAACAATAGTAACCATGAGGAGAATAACCGCAATCCTGGTACGACGGCTTCCACGAATAAGCATCCAAAGAAGAATGAGTGCAACGAAGACCAAGACAAGGCGCTGCTTGTTCAAATCAGTGATAATGGGCATAAGAAAATCAAATACTGAATTGCATAAGGAGCCGTTGAAGAAGCGGAACAATGAAATATCAAGGGAATTGAAAAAATCGAACACTAACATTCCTTCATTATTTGATCGAAGATTTTCGAGAACATGAATTATCAGAGGGCTTCTGCCGATGGCGATTATGGAAATAATACCGGCCAACAAATAGTAAGACAATGAAAATCAAAATAACTGTTACAACCTTGCCGTACGTTTCAAGATAGAAAGATATTTCTCTCCAGTTTTTTCCCAGTTCTTTCCCCGCAAATAGGAGAAGATAATTCCAAAGCAATGAACTAAGAAATGACAGGATCGTTGTGCGCCACAGCGATAATTCAGACATTCCTGCAAAAAAAGAAACAACAGCCCTTGTTCCGGCCATAAAGCGGTTCGCAATGACTACCCAGTACCCATATTTCTTAAACCATGCTTCAACTTTATGAACATTTTCTATCGGAATATATTTGAATTTTCCGGTTTCCAGGATACGAACACCAAACCAATCACCAACTTTATACATCGTGAGGAATCCCGCTGTGCTTCCTATTGTCGAAAGAACAAGCAGGAGAGCAAAATCGACTCTCCCAATTCCGGCAAGCGATCCGGCAGCAACCAGAATAACATCGCTGGGTGAAGGTGGAAACACGTTCTCAATATAGGCAATTGACCCGGCAACACAATATACCCAAACAGGATTCAGTGCTGCAAAGTAATTGACAAATTGTTCCATAGTTTACTTCTTTACATTTTTTAAAATAGAAGCAATGGCGAACGCTGCACAACCTTCGCCCCTGCCAAAGGATCCAAGTCCCTCGTGTGTCGTAGCTTTAATGGAAATTATGTGAGGAGAAATATTGAGCGCTTTTCCGATACGCTGACGCATCGTCGTAACGAACTTTGCAATTTTTGGTTTTTCAAGCAACACCGTTGAATCGATATTATTAACGGTAAATCCGCTTTTATGAATCTTTGTTCCAACGTGTTTAAGAAGTTTTAGACTTGAGATATTGCGATATGCTGTATTCGTATCGGGAAAATGTTTTCCGATATCGCCCAAAGCTGCTGCACCAAGAAGTGCATCGCAGATGGCATGAAGCAAAACATCAGCATCAGAATGCCCAAGAAGTCCAATGTCTGATGGAATGCGAACGCCGCCTAAGATGAGCTTTCGTCCCTTTACCAAACGATGAACATCGTAACCCAATCCAAATCGAATCTCTTCTCTTGTTCGCATAATCATTGACCGGATAGACTCTAATTTCTTTTATCGTATTTCAAAGTTCTGATAGGATTCAGTACCATGGAGCCATTCTATTTTTAAGTCTTTTACTTGAGATGAGCGAGGACCAACCTTCGCATCTTTTATAAATTCTTCGATCAACGAGCGGTCTCCCTCGATCTCGATTTCTACCTCTCCTGAAAAAACATTTCTCACATACCCTACAAGACCGAGGTTTTTTGCGCGATTGAAAACAAAATAGCGATATCCAACACCTTGAACTAAACCCCTTGCTATGAGATGTGCTCGAATTTCCATGGTTTCTGCCAAAGTACCATGAATACGGTTGACATGCAATAAAATCAAGGAAAAGAAAAAGGGACAGCTCCATGCCGTCCCTTTTTTTATTATGTGCCCGGTGCGAGACTTGAACTCGCATGCCCTTACGGACGCCACCCCCTCAAGATGGTGTGTCTGCCAGTTCCACCAACCGGGCAAAGAAATGTGAGCGTGGGTGGGCTCGAACCACCGACCCTTTGCTTAAAAGGCAAATGCTCTACCCCTGAGCTACACGCTCGCACATTTCAAATCGTACTCGCACAACGCGAGCATGTTCTGCTTTCCTGAACAGCTATAATATACAAAACAGAGCGCCGAAATTCAATGCGAATTTTCTGTATGCATTTCTGCAGGTCTTGCGAGGACATCGACATTTGTATTTTTTCGAAAGAGAATACCGATAGGAATCACCACGCAATATCCGAGCACTAACAAAATCGGCGCAACAACGAGGGGCATGGATCCATTCCATGGGTCCTGTGCAAGAGCCACATAGCCCAGTACGATACAAAGTAATCCTGCACCAAGAATTTGATAATTTATTTTTGTAAATGGAAGCGTGCCAATAAATGCTTTCTGTTTCTCATGTACACGTTTTTCTATTTGAGCCATAGTATTCTCCAAATTAAATCAAGAAAAAACCCGACGATGAGGAAAACGCCGGGCATGGACGTAATCAATAATTTCTGGAATCACCGTTTCTTTGGTCTAAAAAGTAATTTAAGGCATTTCTATTCAATGTCAAGATCCGAAAATAATTTACTGATGTCTTGCTGTATTCAATTTCCCTTCCGAGAGACGGAGAACTCGATGCGCGCGCCTCGTAAGATCAAAGTTGTGTGTTGCGACGACAAATGTCATTCCGAATTCTTCCGAAAGATGAACCAACAAACGATGAAGACTGAGACCATTTTCTTCATCAAGATTTCCCGACGGTTCATCGGCAAGAACAAGCTTGGGATTATTCATCAGTGCACGCGCCACGGCGACACGCTGCTGTTCTCCTCCGGAGAGTTCGTTTGGTTTGTGGCGGGCGCGATCCGAAAGACCTACTTGTTCCAGGAGTATCTGCGCGCGCGGAGTCGCTTCCCTGACTGTTTTTCCCGCAATCAACGCCGGCATACATACATTTTCTAAGGCGTTAAATTCAGGAAGAAGGTGATGGAATTGAAAAATAAAACCAAGCGAATGATTTCTAAACGCTGCCAGCTGTTCTTCTGTAAGAGCAAAAACATTCTGATCGCCAAGTTTCACCATTCCGTCCGTAGGACGATCAAGTCCGCCTAAAATGTGAAGCAAGGTACTCTTCCCTGAGCCCGACGGCCCGACAATAACAACGAATTCTCCATGGCGAATTTCAATATCGACGCCTTTCAGAACCTGAAGCGTTTGGTTCTTTCCCATCGGGTATTCTTTCCAAATATTCTCTCCGTTCAGAAGAGTCGATCGTCGTATCATTCCCATCGTATGGCTTTCACTGGATCAAGACTTGCCGCCCTTTTAGCCGGGAGGCGTGACGCAAGCGAACATAAACCAATTGCCGCTGCTGCAATAAAGAGAATGTCGTTGATATGTACTTCAACCGGCATTGCCGGTATGATATAGATCGTCGTATCAAGCGAGACTAAATGATATCGTTCTTGAAGATACACAATAAGTAATCCAAGGACTGTTCCGGCGAAGGTACCAACAATCCCAACCAAGAGACCTTGAAGAGCAAATATTTTCTTAAGACTTTTTTTTGAAGCGCCCATGGATTTTAGTATTCCAATATCGCGCCGCTTCTCTAGCACGGTCATCGTCAAAGAGCCAAGAAGATTGAACGATGCAACTGCGATGATAAGACAGAGCACGATATATGCACACCATCGTTCGATTTGCATGACGGTGAATAGTTCGCGATGCAGATCGTACCACGTGAGATAACGAAAAGCATTTCCGTATTTTTCCTGCAATTCATCCTTCAAGAGATCCGCTTGATCGAAGTGATCAAATCGAATATCGATGCCGTCAATTCGCCCCGAACGACCGAAAAGAGATTGAGCACCGTTTAAGTTTGTGAAAGCATAGTAACCGTCATAATCTTTATTGTTTGACTCATAAATACCAACGACTCGAAAACGACGAATGATCGGTAAGGTGAGCTGTGTCGTCGCCAATTCTGCGCCTGAGGGACTCACGATAGAAATTGTGTCATCAATAACAACGCCAAGCCTGTCCGCAAGAACAAGACCCAAGATAATTCCGTTTCTCTTCTTATCGTATAAATCAACCGATCCGAGAATAAGTTTTTCTGAAAGCCCGGAAACAAGCGGGATTTTACTTGGTTCGAGTCCTCTGATAGTAACGACTCGATTGACATTTCGTGAAACGAGAAGCGCCTTTCCGCCTACATAAGGCGAGCATGCATTCACGTGCGGTTGACGAGATATGTACTCGAGCATCGGTTCGTAACCAGCCGAATCCAGTGGAAACGTACTTTCAATTCTCAGATGCGGATCAAAATTGATAAGGATGGAAGAAACCAGGCTTCCAAATCCATTAAATACCGATAGCACCACAATGAGCGCCGCTACCCCAATCGTGACGCCTGTAACAGATATTCCTGAAATGATTGAAACAAATTTCAGATTCTTCTTGCTCAATAAATATCGACGCGCTATAAGACGTTCGTATTTCATCATGAAAAACGAATAAGTTTGATAGGATCCATTTTTGCTGCAAGCTTTGAAGGAAGCCACGATGCAAGAAAACTCATGATGAGTGCGGCAGTACTGACCAGAATAAAATCGAGAATGGAAAGCTCAATCGGTACATGTGTCATAAAATAAATTCCCGATGGAAGTGGAAAGAACCGATACCGAAGTTCAAGCCAGCAGAGAATTAGTGCGATACCATTACCAAGAATCGTTCCAACGATCCCGATAAGTAATCCCTGTTTCAGAAAAACCCAGACTATATTTTTCCGCTTCATACCCATAGTCATGAGAGTTCCGATTTCACGCGACTTTCCTAGTATCATCATCAACAGCGTTCCAATAATATTAACGGTAGCGACAATAATAATGAGAGCCAGGATGATCAAAACTGGAATTCGTTGAAGATCGACCCAAGCAAATAAATTCCTATACTGCTGGAACATTGTTCGTGCATAATAGGGGTACCCGAGGTTTTCAGGAATTTGCTGTGCAAGAGAGGCAAGACTATCAGTGTTGGAAACCAATATGTCAAATCCGGAAACAGTCTTTCCGACTTGACAAAGCCGCTGCGCATTTCTCAAATGAATGTAGATAACACTTCCATCATAATCCGCCATACCTGTTTCATAAATACCGCTGATTTCAAATTGCATGATCCGAGTCTGGGCAAGCGAGAGCGATGTACCGCCGAGAGCGTACATCAGAACACGCTCATTGAGATGCGCATTTAATTTTTCTGCTAAACGCCTTCCTACGATAACCCGCTGGGTACCGGTTTCGCGTTCTTCCAGATCATAAACACCTTCCACAAGTCTTCGTTTTGCTGCTGAAATGTCATTTGTCGGATCAACCCCTTTAATCAAAACTCCGTCAATATCCGATTTTGATCGAATCATTCCTTCGCGGGAAAGATACGGCGCCATTTCAAGTACTTCAGGGAATCTCGCTATAACCTTTTGAATGGTCAAAGACGGATCCGGTAGTAAATCGTTCTCAAAAGCGAACAATTGCATATGGGCTGTAAAGCTTACAACATTCTCTTTGATGGTTTTCTCAAATCCACCGAGAATGGCGAGTGTGATATCTAAACTGGCAACACCAAGTGTAACACCGATAATTGCGATAAACGTAATAAAAGAAACAAATCCTCTATTATGCCTCGATGTTAAATGCCGGACTGCAATGAAATCTGTTACATCGTTTTTTTTAAGCCGCAAGCGCACAGGGAATCCTCTGATTTTATTTCATGGAAGATTCAAGAAGATAGCTTTTAATGAATTCGTCAATTGCACCATCCATAACAGCTTGTACGTCTCCTTTTTCTGTTCCTGTTCGGTGGTCTTTCACGAGTTGATACGGTTGAAATGTGTACGACCGGATCTGGCTTCCCCATTCAATTTTTTTCTTGGTGCTTTCGATGGCACTGAGCCGTGCTTCTTCTTCTTCGCGGCGGATCTGGTAGAGACGTGATTTCAGCATTTTCATAGCACGCTCGCGGTTCTGAAATTGCGAACGTTCTTCCTGGCATGCAACGATGACACCGGAAGGAATGTGTGTGATACGTACTGCAGTTTCGACTTTATTGACATTTTGACCGCCCTTGCCGCCAGAACGGTACGTATCTATTTTTAAATCTGCAGGATTGATTTCGATTGCGACATCGTCTTCAACTTCAGGGTACACAAACACGGAAGAAAATGAAGTATGTCTGCGGGCATTCGCATCAAACGGCGAAATGCGCACGAGTCGATGCACGCCGATCTCTGCCTTTAAATATCCATAGGCATATTTGCCGATTACTTCAATGGTTGCACTCTTAATCCCGGCACCCTCACCTTCCAACATATCGGCAAGAAATATTTTTAACCCGTGACGCTCGCACCATCGTGAGTACATGCGCAGCAGCATTTCTGCCCAATCTTGTGCCTCAGTGCCTCCGGCCCCGGAATGAATCGTGAGAAATGCATTTTTCTCATCATCCGGACCGCTCAACATATTTTTAAGTTCGAGATTTTCGATATTGATCCGAAGCTTTTCAATGTCGTGTTCGACTTCTGCTTCGAAGCTCGTTTCTTGAGCCTCCTCTGCCAATTCAATCAATGATTGTGTGTCCCGGCAAAGGACATCAAGTTCCTTCCATGCATCGAGCCATTCTTTACGTTCATTGATTTGCTGGATCACTTTCTGAGCGGTTACATTATCATTCCAAAATCCATCTATTGCTGTACGCCCCTGAAATTCTTGTAATTCTTGTTCCTTTTTATCAAGGTCAAAGATACCCCCGAAGTGCATCAATCCTTTTTCTCTGTTCTTCCAATTGCGTTCGTATATCAAGAAAGCTCAAATCGTTTTCTCCTCTTTCATTCTTAAGCAGCGTTCAACACTCTTGTGGATGCAGTTCATGACACCCTATTTTATTCTAATATGTAATTCATCTAATTGTTTCTGATCGACGGACGATGGTGCATCGTCCATCAAAGACATACCGCTCGATGTTTTCGGGAAAGCAATGACATCGCGGATAGATTTACTTCCGGTCATGAGCATAACCATACGATCAAGTCCGAATGCAATTCCGCCATGCGGCGGAGCGCCGTATTTAAATGCATCCAGCAGGAATCCGAATTTCACCTTTGCTTCTTCCGGTGCAATGCCCATAAGACTGAACATCTTACTTTGCACTTCCTGTGTGTGGATACGGATGCTGCCGCCGGCAATTTCATTCCCGTTGAGAACCAAATCATACGCACGCGCCCGTGCTTTGCCCGGATCGTTTTCCAAGAAGGGTACATCTTCCGATTTCGGAGCTGTAAACGGATGGTGAACAGCGACGAATCGTTTTTCTTCTTCACTGTACTCGAGTAACGGAAAATCTGTAACCCAAAGAAAATTCCATTTCCCTTCCGGAACTAAATTCAACCGCTGCGCCATCTCAAGTCGAAGAGTTCCGAGAATGGTCAATGCTTTTTGCCATGGTCCCGATATTAAAAGAATAATATCCCCCGGCTTTGCTTCAAACTTTTTGGCGATAGCATTCGATTCGTCCTGCGTTATAAATTTTCCGGCAGAACATTCTACTTTATCTCCCGTGACTCTCAAATACACAAGTCCACCCGCTCCAAGCGACTTGACATAATCCGTCAAAATATCAAGCTGACTTCGTGTATAAGAGGCAAGATTCGGAACTGTAATCCCCGCAACGATACCGCCCTTCTTTACTGCCTCACTGAAGACGCGAAATCCTGATGTTTTGGCTATAGCGGAACAATCGCAGATTTCCAAACCGAACCGGGTATCCGGTTTATCACTTCCAAATCGCTCCATCGCGGATTTATATGTTATAATGGGAAACGCCGGCGGTACCTCATAATTCAATATTGTTTTAAAAATATCGGCGATAGCACCCTCGGTGATTTTTTGGATATCTTCTTCATCAACAAAGGACATCTCTACATCGATCTGAGTAAACTCCGGCTGCCGGTCAGCACGAAGATCTTCATCCCGAAAACATTTTACAATTTGAAAATACCGGTCGAATCCAGCCACCATCAAAATTTGTTTATAGGTTTGAGGGGATTGCGGAAGCGCGTAGAACTTACCATGGTGCAGTCTGCTCGGAACAAGAAAATCCCGCGCTCCTTCCGGAGTGCTCTTCATGAGAATCGGAGTTTCGATTTCTAGAAAACCATTTCTGTCGAAATACTTTCTCACCGCTTGACACGTGTTGTGGCGAAGAATAAGACTGCGCTGCACAGAAGGCCGCCGCAAATCGAGAAATCGGTACTTTAGTCGAAGGTCTTCGTTAATTTCCACATATTCGTCGAGAGCAAACGGGGGTGTTTCTGCTTTGTTGAGAATCGACATTTCATTAATATCGACTTCAACCTCTCCTGTAACTATCTCTGCATTCTCTGTTTCCTTGGGCCGTATATTGACTATTCCGGTGGCCGAAACAACATATTCCGAACGTAAAGCTTTTGCATCTTCATGAGCGCCGGCATGCCTCTCAGGTGAAAACACGATTTGTGTTTTGCCATACCGATCCCGCAGATCAATAAAAATCAATCCGCCAAGATCGCGCCGCTTATCAACCCATCCTGTTAAAGTTACAGTTTTCCCAACATCACTTATTCTTACTTCGCCGCATGTGACAGTTCTTTTTTTAAATGTTGCCAATACTATCCCCTTCTATCAATCGTTTTCTAAAAAAGCAAGAATTGTAGATACGCCGCTTTGTTCGTACAACAAGAATTTCACTGAATTCAATTCAGATGTTTTGATAATTTTTCAACCAGTGATTTCTTGGGCGCTGCACCGACAATCTGCTCTACTACTTTTCCATCTTTAAAAATGAGAAGTGTTGGAATACTGCGGATGCCGTATTGCATTGCGATCTGCTGGTGATTATCGACGTCCACTTTGCCTATCTTCAATTTTCCGTCGTATTCTACAGAAAGTTCGTCAACAATCGGTGCAATCATTTTGCAGGGTCCGCACCACACTGCCCAAAAATCAACAAGCACAGGCAGCGTTGCTTTTAATACTTCCTGGTCAAAATTTGTTTCACTCAATTCTACTGGTTTCATAAATAATGTTCCTTTTATTATCCTTGAAGATGCACCGATTCTTGCCCAAGAAGACTTTTGACTGCATCCGTAAATTGCCGGCTCGGATCAACGGAGTACTTACGTGTTAAATATATCGAATTGTTGGCTAATCCGCTACCGGAGAGATTCAGAAGACACTGACACTTGCCTTGATGGTGTTCCATGAGCTTCACCAAATCAAATACCTCTGTTTCTTTTGTACTATCGAGATTCAAATTGATGACGACCCCTTTTGCATATTTCTTTCTTACATCATCGATACCGATAACTTCGTTCACAATAACTTTTATTGCTTCTTCATTACCGTCATTCTTCCCTATCATCATGACAATGGAACCTACTTGAAGAAGCTCAGCATATTTTTGAAATGCATCGGCAAAGACAATGCAATCTGCCTTACCTGTAAAATCCTCAATCGTAACAAACGCCATAGTTCTGTTTCGTTTATCTATTTTCTTTTTGATGTCGGAAATGATGCCGCATACATGGAGTGTAGAATTCGGCTTCACAGAATCAGCGTCGCCCAATTTAGCAGTTGATAATCCATCGATTTCGTCCCGATACTTCAACAAAGGATGGCCGGATACGTAAAATCCCAACACTGCTTTCTCACGGGAAAGTTTTTCAGTTTCGGACCACTCTGCGACATGACGAAACATTGGACGATTGGTAACTTTTGCACCGCCAAGATCGAATAAATTTGATTGCCCTTTTTCAATTTGTTCCTGCAGATCCTGTCCATAAGCAGTTGCAGCTTCTACATTGCTAAATATTTGAGCGCGGTTGTTATGCAGCGAGTCAAATGCTCCTGATTGAATAAGTCCTTCAATCGTTTTCTTATTTGCCAAACGCAGATCAACACGAACGCAGAAATCAAAAATATCTTTAAAGTTCCCTTTCTCATCCCTTGCCTTCACAATTTGTTCCACAGCGCCTGTACCGACATTTTTAATTGCGCTTAATCCGAAACGAATTCCTTTTGGCGTGACGCCAAAATGAACACCGCTTTCATTGACATCGGGAGGGAGGACATCAATCCCAAGTTTACGGCATTCATCAATAAGCACAACTATTTTGTCTGTGTTGTCCATTTCGCTTGAAAGCGTTGCCGCCATATATTCGGCGGGATAGTGCGCCTTTAGATACCCTGTTTGATATGCCAGGACAGAGTACGCGACACTGTGCGACTTATTGAAACCGTAGGAGGCAAACTTTTCGATCAAGTCAAATATTTCTGCTGCTATTTTTCGTTCTATATTTTTTGCGACGGCATTATCAACAAATTCCTTCTTCTGCTTCGCCATCAGCTCTTTATCTTTTTTGCCCATCGCCCGGCGAAGCAAATCTGCCTGTGAAAGGCTGAGCCCGCCAATTTCACTGGCGATTTTTATAACCTGCTCTTGATAGACAATGACACCGTAGGTCTCGCGCAGAATTGGTTCAAGCTTTGGATGGAGATAAGCGATTTTCTGCTTGCCGTTTTTTCTGTCGATAAAGTCAGGAATGTTATCCATCGGGCCCGGACGATACAGGGCATTCATCGCTACGAGATCATGAATTGATGTCGGCTTCAGCTTGCGCAGATAATCCTGCATACCGGTACTTTCAAACTGAAACAGAGCTACCGTCTGTCCTCGGGTGAAGAGTTCCAAAGTTTTTTGATCCGCTTCCGGTATTTTCGATAAATCCAGCTTTATCGCATGCCCCTGTTCAATCATCTTGAGGGCATTATCGATCACCGTCAATGTACGTAATCCGAGGAAATCCATCTTGAGCAGACCGGCATCTTCAAGATCTTTCATATTGTACTGCGTCATCGAATCCGTCTGCGGAGTTTTATACATCGGCACATAATCGCTGATATCTCCGGGTGCGATCACAACGCCGGCTGCGTGGGTTGAAAGGTTACGGTTCATCCCTTCGAGCACTTTTGCCGTATCAATCAGCAGTCTTATCTTTTCATCGGTACTTTGATTGACCCATTTCAGATCAGGAACATTTTTGAGAGCATCTTCTATGCGTGTCACTTTTCCTTGAACAACCGGAATTTGTTTGGTGATAGAATCAATGACGGAAAGTTGAATGCCGAGTACTCTTCCAACGTCCTTGAGCGCAGCGCGGGCCGACATGGTACCGAATGTTGCAATTTGCGCAACTGATTTCTCGCCGTATTTCTGTTTCACATATTCGATGACTTTTTCGCGTTTGTTATCTGCAAAATCTATATCAATGTCGGGCATCGAAACACGATCAGGATTCAGGAACCGTTCAAAAAGCAAATCGTATTTGAGCGGATCGATATCGGTGATTCCAAGAGCATAGGAAACGATGCTTCCCGCGGCGCTTCCCCTCCCTGGACCGACAGGAACATCCATAGAACGCGCTGCATTGATAAAATCTTGAACAATAAGAAAATATCCCGCATAACCCATGTTTTTAATAACTTTTATTTCATGAGCAACGCGGTCTTCAATCTCTTTTGTTATCGGATTATATCTTTTGGCTATTCCTTCTCGTGCGAGCTTTTCAAAATATTCATTTGGATCGGAGATACCGGATTCCGGCGGAATAGGAAACGCCGGCATATGATTCTTCTTCAATTCGATTTGTAAATCGCATTTATTTGCAATTTCTAAGGTCGATTCAATTGCTTCAGGATATTCCTTAAAGAGCTCTGCCATTTCAGCCTGCGATTTAAAATAGAGCTGGTCGGTCTGATAACGCAGCTTTTCGTAATCCGGTGTATTCGTACTGCTCGCTTCCGGAATATAGAGCATGATATTATGCGGAATGGCATGCTCTTGCAAGATGTAATGGCAATCATTTGTTGCTACAAGTTTGATACCAAGTTCACGGGCAATTTTTGGTGCACCGGCAAGGATTGCTGTTTCTACCTGCAATCCATGATTTTGTATTTCAATATAAAAATCTTCACTAAAAATATTTTTATAGATCGAAGCATATTCCATCGCTTCATCATAATAACCGTTCACAAGCTGTTCACCGACTATACCCGCCGGACATGCCGAAGTTGCAATGATTCCTTCGTGATACTTCGCCAGAATTTCTGTATCAATGCGCGGTTTAAAATAGAATCCTTCGGTATGTCCTATCGTACACAAACGGATTAAATTCTTGTACCCGACTTGATTCTTTGCAAGCAAAACGATGTGGTTGTAAATACCTCTTCCCTCGCCCTTGCTCATACGATTTGTATCTACCTTTTTTTCAAACCGGCTTCCTTTTGTAACAATATACGCTTCGCATCCAATAATGGGTTTGATACCGGCTTTCGTAGCCCTTTTATAAAATTCAATTGCTCCAAAGAGGACTCCATGATCTGTAATCGCCACCGCCGGCATATTGTTCGCAACGGCAGCATTCACGAGACTTTGGACCGTTGTCGCCCCATCCAGAAGACTATAATGTGTGTGATTATGGAGATGAACGAATTGCATTTTACCTATTGACCGCTGTTACTCTATGGAAAGAATATGAACTGCTGATTATGTCACATTGGATGTGCAAAGTGGACAATGAACTTCTTCTTTACTATTTACTGTGATAAGAACGGGATTCTATTCTGCTAACAATTTCGATATCTCTGTAACTGCATCCTCAAGCTTCACCATCATCCGGTCACCTGTACGACGACGTTTAATTTCTATCTGACCGTTTTTCAAACCTTTGTCGCCTACAATTATCTGAAACGGCATTCCAAGCAAATCCGCATCTTTGAATTTGAATCCAGGAGTAATATTCGCACGATCATCAAAAAGTACTTCCATACCAACTTCGCAGAGCTGTTTGTACATTCTCTCCGACGCTGTTACAACATCGCCGCTATTCATATTCACAGCGATGATATGGATTTTATACGGCGCGAGCAGTTTGTTCCAAATGATACCATCCTTGTCATGATTTTGTTCAATAAAACAGGCAACGATACGTTCCATTCCAATACCATAGCTGCCCATAATCACCGGCTGGGCTTTTCCGCCTTCATCAAGATAAGTGATATTAAGCGTATCAGAGTATTTTGTACCGAGCTTGAAGATATGTCCGAGTTCTATGGCATTGGATATTTTCAACGCTGCTGAGCATTTTGGACACGGTTCACCGGCTTCGATCGAGCGCAAATCAAAATATCCTTCAATACTTGCATCACGGGCCAGATCAATATTTGCGATATGATAATCATTTCGATTCGCGCCGCTGTAGAGGCCGTTCATCCCTTCCAATCGTTTATCCGCTATAATTTTAAAGCCCTTTAAATTCATGGGCCCGATAGATCCGCCGTCTGCTCCTGTGAGAGCCAGTAATTCTTCTGCACCCATAGGCGATGCATCGCCGCTGCCTAATGCCGCAGTAAGTTTGGATTCGTTAAGCTGATCATTTCCCATCATGAGAATGAGCAGCGGCTTGCCGTTATACCTGTAGACAAGCGATTTTGCAAATCGGGATTGATCTACTTTTAAAAACTCCACCAATTGATCTATCGTTTTAATATTGGGAGTATAAATTTCTTTCAGCGGCTCATTGCTTTCGACGCGTCCAGTCTTTGGCATGTTGGAAGTTGCCACTTCCAGGTTTGCAGCATATCCGCATTTTGGACAAAGCGCTGTTGTATCTTCACCGAATTCGGATTCTATCATAAATTCCTGCGAACCGATCCCTCCCATTGCTCCGCTGGATGCCCCAACGACAAAGTACTTGATGCCGCATCGCGTAAATATTTTCTTGTAGGCTTCAGCATACATATCGTAGCTTTTGTCCAAATCTTCCCACGAACGATCCAGCGAATAGGCGTCTTTCATAATAAACTGGCGTCCCCGAAGAACACCTGATCGGGGCCGCGGTTCATTTCTAAATTTCGTCTGTATCTGGTACCATTGCTGCGGCAGGTCCTTGTAGGATTGAATGTGCATGCCCGCGATATAACCGATAACTTCTTCATGCGTCGGTGCAAGTACTAAATCACGCTCTTTAATGCTGAGAATGAAATTCGGTATATTGCGTCTTCCGGATTGAATCCAGAGCGATTCCGGGTTTAATGCAGGCAGCAGTAATTCCTGTCCGCCTAGAGCATTCATTTCTTCCCGCACGATATTCATGGCATTCGTCATAGCACGTAAACCTAGCGGCAAGTAGGAATAGACACCTGCTGTCAACTGGCGCATCATACCTGACCGCAGCATCAATTGGTGACTTGGAATGTTGGCATCGGCCGGTACTTCTTTTAAAGTAGGAATAAATGCTTTACTGAGTCTCATAGGATCATTCTAAATGTTTTATAATTGAAATATATTTAAAAATAAAAAAGCCAACCCTGCCCCTCAATTGATAATTTGTAACTGAAATATTGGCAGCATATTTAGCACCCCGAGAGAAGTCGTGTAATTTACGAAAGGCCATCGTATAAAAAACTCGTTTTCTGTCCGGAAGATTTCGAATGAAATCAATTGCAGATGAATAATACGAAAGATTAGAGATTGATGCAATTTGGCCGATAGGCAAGAGAATGATGTTTATAGAATAATCTTAAATATTCCAGCTAACAAATTTGCTTACCTATGCAGTTGATCAGGCAGAAGGTGAAAATATATTTCGTTAGTCTCACTTAATGAGAATTGACGCGCAATTCATCTGCCGCATTCTAAAGTTGTTTTTCTAATTCTTCGTTAAATTGGATTTTTTTGTATGTCAAGAGAAATAAGAGAACACACCAGTTTCTCCTCAAATAAAGATTCCTGCGAACGGTTAGCCGAACATTCCCCAAGGAGTATGAGAATACGAAGTATTGAAAAGGGATAAGAATCTCAACTAGAAGACCATAAAAAACATCCGTTCGCGGTAGTTGAGGTAACTTCATAATAAGTACCTTCGTGTGAGCCAATAGACGGGTGCTAAAAGGAACATTGCGCTCTGCGACAGTGCGGCAATGAAAACTTTCAAATTGCACAAAATAGGCTGAGTGCGTTTCTATTTTTATAGATCATGATACCAACTTTCAAATTAAAACAAAACCTCTGATTGCCAAATGACAGTTTATGCATCCTGTACGGTGGATTTAACGTAAACACGCTCATCTGGTCAGTTTGAATTGCGAGTTATGTGGCAAGCTTAGTTTTGTTTCCACCAGATTTCCTATGAGCCCGGATTTTTGCTTTCAGTGTCGGCGGAATTGGTCGACACGCGCAATTCTTTTCGTGGTCGAGATGCCACTTAATGCGCTTTTCGAGTGTTGGTCTTGGAGGCATTGGATGTTTGTTACGCCACTTGGAATTCATTTGGTTGATTCCTTTCGCATGCTACCTACTGGATGGGCTCCCGATAATTCTTGATGCGGCGTTGATAACTTTCAAATTGCCGAAAACGAAAGGACGCCTCACATCGGTATATTCCGCGCTGTCGCTTTCAGCGCCATCTGCGACATGGCGCTCTGCGCCACAAGTTCAATATGAAAATGAAATTAATAAAAAGCAAAACTTCTAAACGCAATGCTAACTGTACCAACGCCTGCCTGCCGGCAAGCTCATCCGGTCAGCTTGTTTACCTGCCGTCTTGTTGGGCGGGAGCGCCTCGGTTAAGCAATAAGAGAAACGACACCTCCGCCACCCCGATGTCTGATCTGTTCAGGAGTAGAATCTCTTAGGACTTCGCTTTCTTTGAAAGTATCGACTTGCCAGAACTGTTGAGAGCGACTGCTTGGCGAACCAGTGCCTTGAAGGCGGATTCGTCAACTTCTTCTCCTTCGTGGATGTCGATCGCGCGGCGTACGTTTCCTTCGAGACTCGAGTTAAAGAGATGGGCAGGATCCTTCAGAGACGCGCCTTTGGCGAAGGTAAGCTTCACGACATTCTTATAGGATTCGCCAGTACAGATGATGCCGTCGTGCGACCATATCGGAGTGCCCATCCACTTCCACTCCTCGACGACGTCCGGGTCTGCTTTCTTGATAAGCTTGCGTATTCTGCTGAGGGTTTCCCCGCGCCAGTCCCCGAGTTCCGCGATTCTTTTCGAGATGAGCTCCGATACCGACTGGCCATGGCTCGCACCCGATTTTTTCATGTTGTCTCCTTTTTATAAGGTTTCTATTCTTCCGATTATTGCCTAAGGCACCGGCTCCCAATATATCGAGATGCGGCGCTGCAAATTTACAACATGCACCCAACGAAACAAGTTTAAATACAAAACCAAATTAATAAAAATAAAACCAATGAGAAACATAAAACGAACTTAACAAACGTAAACCCACCACAAGCCATGCAATTTGCAGTGTGAGTTCATTCATATTTAGTAACTCTGCATAAGAAGCTGTATTGCGCTTTGCACAACGTATTTTCAGGCCTCTGGCGGTCAGCTTGTTTACCCGCCGTCTTGGTGGGCGGGAGCCGCCTCGGTTAGGCAAAATCTTTCTCCACATTGTTAAATCAACTTTCTAAAGTGTGGGAGCAATAAGAGAGCGCCGATTATTGGAATTATGAGAACATAGATAAGCCAATTTCCAACTATCAAAGCGATTACATTGTGTACTGCATAAGAAGCAAAGTAAATATAGACTCCCGCTTTTTTCATTTTCCAGAGATTCCAAATAATTGAAGCACTCACAAAACCAGTTATAACAATATATGCCTGGTACCATAACCCAATTGCTTTTGTTGCTTCTCTGAATAAAGCAGGCGGCAATAAGATTAATCCGATTAGTTCAAATACACAAACTATGATAATTGTAATTGGTGGTCTAGATTTTAGAATCACATCAATTCTCCTAAAAGATTTTGTCTAACATGGGATTAGATAAACTTTATCTGTATTTTGTTCATTAATTGCATGACAAGCAGACTGACCTGCCCCCCAAAAAGTGATCCAATTTAAACTTAGTAAAAAGTATATTATGGATCAAAGGAGACAGGTCAAATGGGTAAAAAACGACACACAGTAGAAGCGATCGTAGCGAAACTGCG
>Ga0182011_10000338_pt1 | contig 40510 bp, 35 predicted proteins | sample 711E1DmetaG_FD_120481 | JGI IMG/M metagenome (GOLD analysis project Ga0182011, IMG submission 120481) | Permafrost microbial communities from Stordalen Mire, Sweden - 711E1D metaG | ecosystem: Environmental > Terrestrial > Soil > Wetlands > Permafrost | place: Sweden: Stordalen | collected...
CTGATCGGGCGGGCCGCGCGATCCCGCGAGTTGACGCTCGCCGCTGTCGTGGTCGTGCTGACCGCTATCGTCGCGGCTCTCGCACCCAACTTCCTGTCATCGACCAACGTGGTCTCAGTCACGGCCCTCGCGGCCATCGTCGCCATCGCGGCGGTCGGCGAGTCATTCGTCATCATCACCAAGAACATCGACCTCTCCGTCGAGTCGACCATGGGTCTCGTCGCGTTCGTCGTCGCCATGGTGCTGAGAGGGCAGAACGTCCCGGTTCCGGCGGCCTGGGCAATCGGAATCGGGCTGGGCATCGTCCTGGGAATGGTCAACGGCCTGATCATCACCATCTTCCGGGTGCCGTCGATCGTGGCCACGCTTGGAACGCTGAGCATCTACCGCGGCCTGACGTACATCGTGGCAAATGACAAGGAGATCAATACCACTGACCTCCCGGTCGGGTACACCAATGCAGCGAGCCAGACCGTCCTCGGCATCCCGTACTTCGTCATCCTGGCCGTCATCGTCGTCATCATCGCGGCCGTCGCCCTCAAGTACACGGTCCTGGGTCGCTGGCTCTACGCCGTCGGCAGCAATGCCGACGCGGCGGCGACCATCGGTATCCGCGCGCAACCGACCATCTTCATGGCGTTCGGCCTGAGCGGCATGCTCGCCGGCGTCGCGGGCGTGCTGTGGGGCATCGAGTTCGGGCAGCTATACGCGTCGTCGGCCAGTGGTGAGTCGCTGGCGGTCATCGCCGCCGTAGTGGTCGGCGGGGTGTCGATCGCGGGCGGCTCCGGGACCGTCGTCGGTGCGGCCATCGGAGCCCTCTTCCTGGGCTTGATAAACAACGCGCTCACGGTGCTGAGCCTTCCGCAGGAGTGGCTCCTGGTGATCTACGGAGTCGTGATCCTGTTCGCGGTGGCCACAGATGCGCTCGTCCAGGTGAGGACGCAACGCGCCCTGGCTAGGAGCAGAACCCGATGACTCAAGATCCTCAAGGCGCTGGCAAGCAGCCGGATCCGTCGCCCGCGTCCCCCGAAGCGTCCGTCGCCGCCGGTGGCCATTCGGTCGGTGTTATAAGCCGGGTAGGCCGGTTCCTGCTGGCAGCGGCTCGAATGGAAACGTTCCTGGTTGTTCTCCTGGCCTTCGTTGTCTGGTGGGGCATCCAGCTGTCGCCCTTCTTCCTCACCTGGTCGAACTTCGGCTTCTCGGTTCAGGCCGTGATTGAGATCTCGATCATGGCCCTGGCCATGACTCCGATCATCATCTGCGGCGAGATCGATCTCTCGGTCGAGTCGATGGTCGGCCTCTCCGGCTGTATCCTCGGGTGGCTGTGGGCCTCGGGCGTTCCCCTCGAATACGGCATCCCGATCGTGCTCATCGTCGGCGCCCTTGGAGGCCTCTTCAACGGCCTGATCGTGACGCGCTTGGGCCTGCCCTCGCTTGTCGTGACCCTGGCCACGTTGGCCCTCTACCGCGGACTGGCCCATGTCGTGCTGGGCTCGACCGTCGTAAGCAACTTCCCTGCAGATTTCACCAACTTCGGCTTCGGCTATGTGCCGGGCACGAATGTCCCGTGGACGCTTTTCGTGTTCTTGATTCTCGCCGTGGTCGCCGTCGCCATCGTTCACAGAACCTGGATCGGACGGCAGGTGTTTGCCGCCGGCAAGAACAAGGATGCGGCCAGATATTCCGGCGTTCGCGTCGGAGGCCTCAAGACGGCGTTGTTCGTCGTCTCGGGTTTGGTCGCGGCGTTGGCCGGCATCATTCTCGCGTCGCGAACCTCTACCGCCAGCCCGGACAACGGACTCAACATGACGCTGGCTGTGGTTACGATCGTGGTGCTCGGCGGCGTGGACATCAACGGCGGCAAGGGCACCGTCCCTGGCGTCATCCTCGCCGTCGTCATTCTTGGAACCCTCAAGAGCGCGTTGACCGAGGCCGGTATCTCTACGGACTACCAGAACGTGGCCATCGGGCTGCTTCTCATCTTCTCGGTCATTGCCCCCCAACTAGCTCGCCAGCTCCGCGTATTGGTCGATCGCGTTCGCGGAGGTCGACATCGGTCGGATTTCAGCAGAGCGCCTGGCGAGGTCTCACCGTAAGGCTCGAAGGAGGAGTCGTCGAAGTTCCCACGTATCGAAGGAGGAGTGGAGTCCCACAACCATCGAAGGAACGAGTAGTTCGAAGTCTGGCAATGTCAACAGGAGGAATGGTTCAATGTTCAATCACATGACGCGAGCGGCCGCCGGAGTGGCTCTCGCGCTCGTACTGGCAGGCTGCAGCTCGTCGTCTGCCACACCGACGGTCACGCCGACGCCGACGCCGGCGCCGACGCCGACGACAGCGGCTGTCGCCACCCCCACGCCCGTCGCCTCGGCGGCGTGCGCGGGCGCCTTCACCGGCAGCGTCGTCGTGATCCCGAAGAACACCAACAACGCGTACTTCGACATCGCCTACAAGGGCATCCAGCAGGCGGCGTGCGCTCTCGGCGGTACCGTGACCGAAGTTGGCCCCAGCTCCGCTGATGCCACCCTGCAGATCCCGTTCATTCAGACGGCAACCACCCAGGGCGCGAAGGCGATCATTGTCTCCGCGGACGACGCGAACGCGGTCGCCCCGGCCCTGAAGGCGGCAATGGCCGCCGGCATCAAGGTCGTCGGCGTTGACTCGAGCCCTGCGGTCGGTGCCTACAACATGTTCGTGAACCAGGCGGACACCGCGGGCATCGGCAAGGGCCTCGCCGACATGGCTTGCGACGAAGCTCCGACCTGCACCGGCGAGATCGCCGTTCTCTCGGCGACCCAGACCGCGACGAACCAGAATGCCTGGATCGCCGCCATGCAGGACACCCTCAAGGGCTCCAAGTATGCCGGTCTCAAGTGGGACGGCGTCTACTACGGTAATGACGACCCGCAGATCAGCACGTCGCAGGCTACGGCCATGCTTGCGGCTCACCCGAACCTCAAGGTCATCATCTCACCGACCACCGTTGGCATCGTCGCCGCGGCTCAGGTCATCACGTCCCAGAACAAGGTCGGCCAGGTATTCGTCACCGGCCTCGGCTTCCCCAAGTCGATGCAGACGTTCGTCAAGTCCGGCGTGGCCCCGGAGTTCGCTCTCTGGAACGTCAGTGATCTTGGCTATCTGGCATACGCGACCGCGGTCGGTCTCGTCAACGGAACCATCAAGGGCAACGTGGGCGAGACGTTCTCCGTCCCGTCGCTCCCGGAACTCAACGGCGGCCAGCCCTACACGATCATCAAGGACAACATCGTTGTCCTCGGGCCTCCGTTCCAGTTCAACAAGGACAACATCGACGCGATGGCCATCCTGTTCGGGATGTAGCCGCGTCTTCTAGCTGCATTCAGATTGGCCCCGGCCCGGGTTTCCCGGCGCCGGGGCCAATCCCTTTGAGGGCTCGGAAGATGGAACGAATCGCCTTTGCTATGAAGCTCCTACCCGGAGCGGAGGCCGAATATCGACGCCGCCACGCGGCCGTCTGGCCCGAGATGCTCGATGCGCTCCGGGCAGCCGGAGCTCGCAACTACTCCATCTACCTCCATGACGACGATCTGTTCGGGGTCCTGGAGGTCGACGACTTCGACCGCTTCCGCAAGATGATGGACGAAGCCCCCATCAACGCCCCGTGGCAGGCGGACATGGCGGCCCTCATCGACCCCTGCATCGATCCCGCGACCGGTTTCCATCGCCGCCTCGACGAGGTCTTCCATCTCGACTGACCCCGGCAGGCGGCCGCGGACATCCCGATCGACCAGGAGCGGGACGCGCATGGTCTACGATCCACCTACCGGCGCCCGGACCCGTAAGCGACGCCCGCCACACGGAGGTCACCGACCAACATGGCGCTGAAGGAACCATTCCCAGACCTCGAGGAGATCCTCGCGTCGATCGGGGCGGGCGGAGTGCACATTGCCGCCATCGATGCCAGCGAGGGCGCCGCGGGGAACATCTCCGTCTACGTGGGCTGGCCGATGGAGGTCCGCCGGCGATTTCCGATCGTCGAGGAGATCCAGCTTCCCCAGCCCGCGCCGCACCTGGCGGACCACCTCGTGATTGCCACGGGGTCGGGCAGACGCCTGCGCGAGATCCAGGTCGATCCGGCTGCCAACCTCGGAGTTGTGCGGATCTCGTCCGACGGGACCTCAGGCTTGCTCCATACGGCGCCGAATCGGCTGTTCGAGAGGCTGACCTCGGAGTGGAATTCGCACCTCGCCGTGCACGACGATGTCGCCGAACGGACCGGTACCAACTTCCATGCGATCGTCCATGCCCAGCCGCCGAGCCTGACTTTCCTCAGCCAGATTCCCGAGTATCGGGACGAGGCGTACCTGAACCGGCGCCTGCTGCGGTGGGAGCCCGAGACGATCATCAACCTGCCGGCCGGAATCGGCGCCCTGCCGTTCATGCTTCCCGGCTCTCCCGAGCTCATGGCGGCGAACGTCAGGAGTCTGCGCGAGCACCGCATCGTGGTGTGGGCGAAACATGGCGTCATGGCCCGCTCGAGCATCTCCGTGAAGCGGGCCGTCGACCGAATCGAGTACGCCGAAACGGGAGCTCGCTACGAGTACATGGACCTGATGACCGGCGGGCGGGCGGAAGGCCTGACGCTCGAAGAGCTGCGGTCCGTTGTGGCGGCCTTCCACGTGGAGACGTCTCTGGTCTGACCACGTGGCCCTTCCGGCCTGACGGCCGCGACCCCTAGAGACGAGCCTTCACCGCCGCGAACCAGATTGCGGCGATACGAGCGTAGCCGGCGGCGTTGGGGTGGTTGCCGTCGCTGCAGAGGGTGGCCGCGCTCGTGAAGATCGTCGTCCGGGAGAAGTCGACGGCGACGGCTTTGTACTGAGCGGCCTTGCGCCTGATGATGTAGTTGTATGCCTTCACGTGCGCCGACATTCGGGCCAGGTCTGCCGCGGTCGTCCCCGGGAATGCCGGCTCGGTGGGGTCGGGGTGGGCGACGACGGGGCGTTTCGACTGGTCGTCCAGGAGGGCGATGAAGACCGTGGCGTGGTGGCCGGTGAGCTGGCGAAGGATCCTGTCGATGTTGGCCTGATAGACGGCCAGGTCCGCCTGCTCAGCTCCGGCGGTCATGGGCTCGGGGCCGTATTCGTACAGGTACCAGAGGTCGTTCGAACCGATCCATACCAGGGCCACGTTCGCATGGGCGGCGATCGCCTGCGTCAGCTCCGAGGGTTGGCCACCCTGCCCATCTATGAGGTCCGTAGACGTCCAGCCGGAGCGGCCCAGATTGAGGGTGTGCGTTCCCGGCCGGAGAGAGTCGATCAGCTTCTGCAGACGCCCGGGGTAACCCCCGAGGCCCGAATCGTCGCAGTCCCCCTCGGTCAAGCTGTCGCCAAGCGCGGCGATGGTCAGCGCCCCTTTCGGGAGGCCAGCCGGCGTCGAGGCGCGGGCCGTCGGCCTGGCGGTTCGGGCGGGCGGCGTTGAGGTCGGGGCCGCGGTGGTAGAGGCAGGAGCAGAGGTTGGCGCCGCCGTCGTTGCTGAGCCCGTCGGGGTTGGCGCCGCCGTCGCGGTCTCCGTGGCGGTTGGCGACGTGGTCGGCGCCGTCGTCGCCGGGCCGGTCGGCGCGGATGGCGCAGAGCAGGTGGACGCGATAGTCGGCATTCCTCCCGGCGAGCCAACCGATGTCTGGAACGGCTGGGAGCTCGTCCCGCCACCGGAACCGCAGGCAGCGGCGAGCAGCGCAGCGGCCGCCAGCGCACCGGCAAGCGCCGTCCGGTAGTTCCTCACGTCGTCACCTTCCTCGCGAAATCGCTCGGTCAGGGTCGCCTCCGCCGATGCTGCGGCAAGGCCTCGAAGTTGGTCTCGGTGAGGATGATGCAGCGCTTGAGGCCGCCGCGCCACATGACGTCGATTGGGTAGGAGTTGCCCCGGCCGGCTTCCGAGGTCGCGGCCTGCTAGGCTGAGGCAACCGAACGGAAGGAGTGGGAATGGGCTGGAAGACTGGAGACATCCCGGATCTGTCGGGGAAAGTGGCCGTCGTAACCGGGGGCAACGGTGGGCTTGGACTGGAGACGTCGCGCCAGCTCGCGGCTCACGGCGCTCTTGTCGTGATCGCCGCGCGCAATCTGGACAAGGCCGAGGCTGCCCGTCGCGAGATCGAATCGACCGTCCCTGGGGCGTCTCTCGAGATTCGCCAGCTCGATCTCGGGTCGCTCGCTTCGATCGCCGCCTTCGCTGGCGCGGTCAAGGCGGCCCACCCCAGGATCGACCTCCTGTTCAACAACGCCGGGATAATGGCCGTGAAGGAAGGGACCACGACCGACGGCTTCGAGACCCAATTCGGGACGAACTATCTCGGCCATTTCGCCCTGACGATGCAGCTACTGCCGGCCCTACTTGCCGCCCCGGCGCCGCGCGTCGTGATCACCACGTCCACGGCGCGCTGGCGGGCCGGCAAATACGACCTGTCGAACCCCCACATGCGCGGCTGCTACGACCCGTGGGACGCCTACGGGATGTCGAAACGGGCCAACGTGCAGTTCGCCATCGAGCTGAACCGAAGGCTGCGGGATCGGGGCCTGACCGCATTCGGTGCCGACCCCGGCTTCTCGAAGACCGATCTCCAGACCACCAGCATCCAGGCCAACAACGGCTTCATGCAGCGGTTCTGGCACCGGATCACTACGATCATGGGCCAGTCGGCCGCGATGGGGGCCCTGCCGCAGCTGCGTGCCGGTACGGACCCTGCCGCGGTCGGAGGCTCGCTCTATGCGCCTCGCTGGATCTCGTTCGGAGCGCCGGTCGTTCGCGGCGTCGGCAAGCGCATCAACGACCCGGCGCAGCTGTCCCAGCTGTGGGAGCTGTCCGAGCGCGAGACGGGCCTGTCGCTCGAGGCCATGATCGGTTGAGGTGCCATCCGGCCTCGGGCGCGTTCTCGTTGGGAGGGCGCTTGTCATGAAACGGTCCCCGGCTTGGGTGCTCGTCGCCGTGCTGGCCGCCGTGCTGGCTGCAGTGATAGTGGCGTCGTGCTCGCTGGGCGAGGAGGACCCAACCTATCCATTGCCCTCGGCTCCAATCACCTGGCCGCTGCCGACGCAGCCGGCTTCGAGCCCCTCGGCCTGCCCGACCACCGAGCTTGCCCCGGTCCAGGTGGATTGGGATGCCGTGCATCGGACGCTTTCCCTTGGCGGGCAGAAGGTGTTCTTCCCGGCAGGGTTCACGAGCCGCGAGCTCCCGAGCGGTCGCCTGGAGATCGTGGCGCCGGACGGCAGCGTCATTGCCCGAGACGGCGACACGTTGAATCTCGGCGGGTCCGACTACATGCACGTCTGCCGCGTGCAGTCCGTGGAGTACTGAGCCGGGGCTCCGAGTCCTCCCGTATGCGCGAGCGCGTCCCACGAGCCACGCTGGCACGTGGGACATTTCCTCTGATCGACGCGGTTTCGGACCGCGGCGGCTATCCTGCCAGGCAACGACGGTCGTATTTCAGGAGGGTTCGCAACATGTCTCTCGCCCCGGTAGGCCAGACCTTCGTCCTCAACCAGAAGCTGTTCTCGATCGGCGGCAGCCTCTGGATCGAGGACGGCAACGGCAATCACGTTTTCGAGGTCGACGGCAAGGCGCTCAGCATCCGGCGCTCACTTCTCCTCAAGGACACGTCCGGCAACGAGCTGTACGAGATCAACAAGTCGCTGGCGCACGTCCACAAGACCTTCGAGATCAAGAAGGGCGGCACGGTCGTCGCCACGATCCAGCAGGCCCTGATGTCGATGTTCGGCCAGAAGTTCACCATCACGGCAGCGAACGGCGATCAGCTGAAGGTCACCGGCAACTGGCGCGCCCGCGAATTTCACATCCAGCAGAACGGCGCCGACGTCATCCAGGTCTCGCGCAAGTACTTCTCGATGCACGGCTCCTACGGGATACAGATTCTGCCGGGCTTCGACGTGCCGATGGCGCTGGCAATCGTCGTGGCGCTCGAGCAGATCGAAGTCGAGGAAGGCCGCGGCGAAGGCGTCCACCTGGGCCTGGGCGGCTTGACATCTTGATGCGTGACCTGATGCTTTGATGCATGAGAACCACGATCAAGCTCGACGATCGACTCCTGGCCGATGCCAAGGTCGAGGCGGTTCGATCCGGTAGAACTCTGAACGAGGTCGTGGAGGACGCTCTGCGGGAATCGCTGAGTCGACGAGATCGCTCGGTTCGGGAACAGGGGATCGCGCTTCCGACTTCCAAAGGCAGGCTGCGGCCGGGTGTCGATCTGGACGACAGTGCGGCCTTGATTGACCTGATGGAAGGGACAGACGCCTGATCCTCCCCGACGTCAACGTCCTCGCCTTTCACGAAGGTTCTCCGGATCACGCGCGCTACCGTGACTGGCTCACTGTCGCAGCGGCGTCCTACGAACCGCTTGGGCTTGCTGAGGTCGTCCTGAGTGGATTCGTCCGGGTGGCGACACATCCGCGAATCTTCACGCCCCCTGCGCCCATCGAGCGCGCCTTCGAGTTTGCGGATGCCCTTCTCGCCCAGCCGGGCGCAGTTCTGGTGGCCCCCGGTGCCCGCCATTGGGCGATCTACGAACGGCTGTGCGTGGAAGCCGGTGCGAAGGGCAACCTTGCGGCCGACGCTTTCACAGCCGCTCTCGCGATCGAGTCGGGCTGCGAGCTTGTCACTACCGACCGTGACTTCGCCCGCTTCTCCGGGCTTCGCTGGAGGCATCCGCTCGCCGGGAGCTAGTCGCGCGTCGTCGTGCCTTCGATGGCCAGCAACTGGCGCTTGATGCCGAGCGCGGCCCGGCGGTCGGCGTAGGTCGAGCTGCCGTAGCCGCCGAGGGTGCCGTTTGCGCCGATGACGCGGTGGCAGGGGATCAGGATCGGGACGGGGTTGCGGCCCATGGCGCCGCCCACCGCCTGCGCTGCGCCGGGCCGGCCGATGCGGCGCGCCAGATCGCCGTAGCTTGCCGTCTCGCCGAACTGGAGCCGGGCCGCGCCGGCCAGGACGAGCCTGTCCCAGTCCGAGACGCGCAGGTCCACCGGCACGTTGAAACCTCGGCGCTCGCCTGAGAGGAACTCGCCGATCTGCCGCGCGGCTTCGACAAGCGTCGCGCGCCACAATGCGGGAACGGCGCCGTCCTCCGCGGGGAGCACCGGACCGTGGAGCCGCCGCGACAGGCCATCCACGAAGTCGGGTGTCTCCGTGCCCAGATCGATCGCCACGATTCCTCTCGCGGTCACGGCCATGTGGAGTGTGCCCCATGGCGCCGGGTACGTGGTGAAGGCGGCGATCGGCGTCGTCATGGCAACAGTGTGACCCGTATGGCGCACGCCGCACAGTGGATGCCGTTGCCGCCTTTGCCGTCGCGGCCTATACTCCCGGGGAGTATGCAAGCAACCGACACCGGCGTCCTGGCTCCCGTTCCTGCCGCCGAGATCCAGATCCCCATCGAGGGCATGAGCTGCGCCTCGTGCGTGAACCGCATCGAGCGGTTCCTGCGCAAGACGCCGGGCGTCGCCGAGGCGAACGTCAACCTGGCGACCGAGGTCGCGACGGTTCGATACCTGCCGGAGATCGCCGGCATGGACGAGCTGGCGCGGGCCATCGAAGCGGCCGGATACGAGGTGCGGCCACTCCCGAAGACGGCCGATGGCGCGCGCGCGAGCCTGGTGGACGAGGCGGACGCGGAAGCGGCCGAGCGTGCCCGCGAGCAACGCTCACTTGGCGTGTCGGCCCTCGTCGCATTGGCCGTCGCCGCCGTGGCCATGGGCCTGATGTACGCACCGGGTCTGCCGCTGACGATGGAGGGACTGGCCTGGATCTTGATCGGCCCCGCCACGATCGTCCAGTTCTGGGCCGGGCGGCGGTTCTACAAAGCGGCCTGGCGGGCGGCAATCCACGGATCTACAAGCATGGACACCCTCGTGGTCGTGGGTACCAGCGCGGCCTGGGCGTACAGCGTTCTCGTCACTTTCGCACCGAGCATCTTCCGCTCGGCCGGGATCGAGCCCCGGACCTACTTCGACAGTTCGACAGCCATCGTGGGGCTGGTCCTGATGGGGCGGTGGCTGGAGGCACGGGCGAAAGCCCAAACCGTGGGCGCCATCAAGAAACTGCTGGGGCTGCAGGCTCGGTCGGCTCGAATCGTGCGGGCCGGCGCCGAGATCGACGTTCCGCTCGAAGATGTGCGGGTGGGCGACCTGGTGCGCGTCCGGCCCGGCGAGCGGGTGCCGGTCGACGGCCGCCTCATGGAGGGCGAGTCCGAGGTCGACGAATCGATGCTCACCGGTGAGCCGATGCCGGTCGAGAAGCGGCCGGGGACCGAGGTCATCGGTGCCACGATGAACGGCCACGGCACGTTCCTGTTCCGGGCGACGCGCGTAGGTCGCGACACCGCCCTGGCTCATATCGTCGAACTGGTCCGGCGGGCTCAAGGGTCGAAGGCGCCGATCCAGCGCCTGGCCGATCGGATCGGCGGCATCTTCGTGCCGGTCGTCCTCGGCGTGGGCGCCTTGACCTTCGGCCTGTGGTTCGTACTCGGGCCGGACCCGAAGCTGACCCACGCTCTGGTGGCGTTCATCACGGTCGTGGTCATCTCGTGCCCATGTGCCATGGGCCTGGCGACTCCGACGGCGATCATGGTCGGGACGGGCAGGGGCGCCGAGGCGGGCATCCTGATCCGCGGCGGCGAGGCCCTCGAGCTGGCCGCCGGCCTCGACGCGGTCGTGTTCGACAAGACGGGGACGCTGACGCGCGGCCGGCCGACGCTGGGGGCGATCGTCGCGGCGCCGGGCTTCACCACCGACGAGGTCCTCGATGTGGCAGCGTCGGTGGAGCGGGGGAGCGAGCATCCGCTGGCTGCGGCGATCCTGGCGCGTGCGGACGAAGCGGGACTGGGCCGGCGAGCGGTCGACGGCTTCGAGGCCGTGGCCGGTCGCGGCGTGCGCGGCCGCGTCGACGGCCGGGTGGCGCTGGTCGGGACGGCCGCGTTCCTGGCCGGAGCGGGCATCGATCTCGGCCCGATGGCCGCTGTAGATGAGGCGAGTTCGGCGGCGACGTACCTGGCCCTCGACGGTCGGGTTGCCGGAGCGCTGCCGACAGTCGATGAGATCAAGCCCGAGGCGGCCGAAGCGGTGCGCGAGCTCGCGGCCGCCGGCATCGAGGTATGGCTGGTCACAGGCGACGGGGCCCGAGCCGCTCGTTCGGTCGCCGCGGCCGTGGGTATCCCGGCCGACCGTGTCCTCGCCGGGGTGCTGCCGGCCGGCAAGGCCGATGCCGTGGCTTCGCTTCAAGCCCGCGGATTGCGCGTGGCGATGGTCGGGGACGGCATCAACGACGCCCCGGCCCTGGCCCGTGCGGACGTCGGCATCGCCATCGGCACGGGCGCCGACGTGGCCATGGAGGCCTCCGACGTGACACTGGTCGGTGGCGATCCGCGCGCGGTGGGGACGGCCATCCGCCTCTCGCGCCAGACGAGGCGGGTCATTCGCCAGAACCTGGCCTGGGCGTTCGGCTACAACGTGGTCCTGATCCCGGTGGCGATGGGGGCGCTGTTCCCCACCTTTGGGATCACGCTGAACCCCGCATTGGCCGCGGGAGCGATGGCGTTCTCCTCGGTGAGCGTCGTTTCCAACTCGCTGCGACTGCGGCGCTTCTCGCTGGACGCCGGAACGGCCCACGCCGGCGCCACCGCACCGCCCTTGGCCGCTGCCACATAGGCGGTCAGCCGGCGGCCGGTGCAGCGGCCTCGCGACTCAGCCGGGGAGCGTCAGACCACGTACGCGACGACGACCACGGCAATCAACCCGACCGCCGCCCCGCCCAACGCCGAGCGCAGGCCCGCCGATCTGCCGAAGCCGAGCGGCACCGTGAGCTGTCCGACCAGCAGCCCGGCAAGGGCCACCGGCACCGCCACAGCGGCTGCCACGACGCCAAGCGGCACGCTGCGTCCCAACGGGTGGATCAGCACCGCGTCGCGGGCGACGAATGAAACCAGCATGAACGCGTCGGCCGCGATCAGGAACGCGGCCACGACGCCGAGAATCGCGTCCTCTCGGGTAGCGGCAAGGAAGGTCGGGTAGCTGACCGCGAAGACGCCGAGAGCTACCACCGCCGGCGCCAGGATCAGGGAGCTATCGAGGCCGTTCGGGAGCGTGAGGCGTGGCGCGGGCCGGCTGAGCTGGAACGCCACGAGCGTTCCCAGGGCGAGCAAGGCGCCGATCACGCCGGCCTCCAGGCCGCGTCGGAGCCAGGATGGGAGAAGTCGGCGGCGAACCATGCCAGCATCCTACACTCCCCGGCCTGCCCGAGCCCCCCGTGGTTCTGGAGGAAAGCGGCGGCGGGTCGGTAGCGGCGGCTGAGTCAGCCGGCGCGCGTGGTGCGCACGGCGACGGGCCGTGTCCAGTGCGGCCACTCCACCGCCGGTTCGAAGCCGGTGCGCCGGTACATCCCAAGTGCCAGCTCGTTCTCCGCCTCGACGGTGAGCTGGATGTTGACGGCGCCTCGAGCACGCAGCTGAGCCACCCCCCATCGAAGAAGCTCGCGGCCCAGACCGCGGCCGCGCCGGTGCGGCAGAACGCCCACGAGATTGACCTCGCCGACGCGGTCGCCGCCGCGGTCGTCCTGGGGCGGGCCAAGCGATACGCGCACGAACCCGATCGGTCGCTCGGGCGAGTCGGCGGGCGACAGCAGGAAGATGGACGTCGGGTCGAAATCCGGTCGGGCGTGGCGGTACTCGATCTGTCCGACACTCCACGATATGGGCCTGGGGTGGCCGGCGAAGGAGTCGTTGAGCAGGTCGACGAACTGCGGCATCGGCAGCCAATCGCCGAAGGTGCGGCCGACGACATCACCCGAGAACTCCGGCATCGGAACGGCGGTGGCGGGCGGCAGGGTGAGGCGCCACAAGCTGGACCGGTAGGCCAACCCCATCGCGGCCGCGAACTGCGGTCCGGCGCCGGCCGACGGCACATACAGGCAGATCTCGTTCTCGCCGGCCCGCGTCACGATCTCCATGCCCGCGGCGAAGAGGCGCCTGCCGTGGCCGCGGCGCCGGAGCTCGGGTTGAACCGTGAGGTCGTCGCCGCGCGCGTAGACATACCCGCACACCGCGCCTTCGTCAAGCGCGACCATGGCCCCGTCCGGGTCGCCAAGAATCGACTCGACCTCGCAATCGAGGTCCCAGGCATCGACCCCCGGGAAGGCGTCGAACTCGAGGGCGGCTGCCATGACGCGCCGAAGAGCGCCCTCATCTTCCGCTCGAAACGGCCTGACTTCCGCGCTCACGTCACGCTGCCTGGCGCCAACGTGCCAGCTGCGCCGGCCCACGGAATCGGCCGCCCGACAGCCAGGCTTCGCCTGGCTGTCGGGCGGACTAGGGATCGAAGCGGCGGAAGACCGCCACCGCGTTCTGCCCGCCAAAGCCAAAGCCGTTGATGATGGCGGTGTCGACCTTCTTGACTCGTTTCACGTTCGGGATGTAGTCGAGGTCGCATTCCGGATCCGGGTTCTGCAGGTTGGCCGTGGGGGGCATGACGCCGTCCCGGATGGCTCCGATCGCGGCCAGGCCGCTCACCGCTCCGGCGGCACCGAGCAGGTGGCCGACCATCGACTTGGGCGAACTGATCGCCGTCTTGTAAGCGTGCGCTCCAAAGGCGGCCTTGATCGCCTTCGTCTCGGTCATGTCGTTGAGCGGGGTGGAAGTCCCGTGGGCCACGATGTAGTCGACCTCGTCAGGAGCGGCGCCCGCGTCCCGGAGTGCCTTCGTCATCGCGGCCGCGGCGCCACGTCCGGTGGGGTCGGGAGCGCTGATGTGGAACGCGTCGGCGGTCAGGCCGCCGCCGGCGACTTCGCAGAGGATCGTTGCCCCGCGGGCCATGGCATGCTCGGCCGACTCGAGGACTACGACAGCGGCACCCTCGCCGAAGACGAAACCGTCGCGGTCGCGATCGAACGGTCGGGAGGCGCGGGTGGGGTCGTCGTTGCGTCTGGACAGGGCACCCATGTTGCCGAGGGCGGCGAAGGCGATCGGGAGAAGGGAGCCTTCCGTGCCGCCGACCAGCGCTACGTCGACCTCGCCGTCACGGATCATGCGCATGCCGTCGACGAAGGCGATGACGCTGCTGGCACACGCCGCAACCTGCGTGATGACCGGGCCCGTGATGCCGTACTTCATCGAAATCTGGCAGGCCGCCATCGAACCAGAAAGGGCTGGAATCGCGAACGGCGAGACCTGGCCGGGACCCTTGTCGGCGATGACCTGCGTGCCGATGATGACCTGATCCATGCCGCCGCCGCCGGTGTTCATGCAGACCGCGACGCGATCACGCTGATCCTGATCGTATGCCTCGAAGTCGATGCCGGCGTCATCCACCGCCTCCGCCGCGGCGGCCATGGCCAGGTGGATGAAGCGGCTCATCCGACGCGCCATCTTGCGGTCCATCGCCACATTCGGGTCGAAGTCCTTGACCTCGGCGTCGATCCTGACGTCCAGCCCGCTCGGATCGAACTGTGTGATGGGTCCCACGCCGCTGACGCCGGCGAGAAGGTTGTCCCAGTAGGCTTTGGCGGTGTTGCCGATGGGCGTTACGGCCCCGAGACCGGTGACGACAGCGCGACGGGCAGGATCCTTGGTGGGCACAGGCCATCTCCTAGACGTGTAGCAAGCGGAGGCGACCACCGCTGGCGGCGCCCAGCTAATCGGGCCCGTTCGGACGGTCGTCCGTCGGTGGGACGGCGGCCGGTGCTCCGAACCTCACGCGGCCTGGCGCATCCGACCCGCGAATTGTACCGGCTCGGGCCCACCCTGCGCCTCGGGCTATTCGGCCCCTTTCCCGGAATCAGGCCTGTCCCGGTCCGGTCTCACGCATCAACTCGGTCACACGGCGCAGGAAGACACAGACCGCCTCCCGCTCCGATTCGTCCAAAGGCGCGAGAGCCTCCTCGACCACGCGGCCGCGCCACTCCAGGGCCCGCTCCACCTCCTGGATCCTCAGCGGATTCAGCCTCACCCGCACGACCCGCCGGTCGTCGACATCTCGCTCGCGGATCGCGTAGCCGGTCGCCTCGAGCTCTTCCACGACTCGACTGGCCCAGCCGTAGGAGATGCCCAGGCCCGAGGCAAGCTGCCCGACCGTCCGATCCCCGTGCTGGTAGACGTGGACGGCCGCCCGGACCGTGTGGGCCGAGATCCCGGTAGAGGCCGAGTCGTGGGTTCCGGACGGCTGCTCGCCAGAGCCGGCGCTGTGGGCTCCGTTCACGTCGAACTGGCGCGTCGCATACGCGGCATGGAGGAACTCCAACACGAGGCGGCTTGTTTCGAGCGCCGCCTCGGAGAGTTGCCCCCTGGCCGGGCTATCCATGGTTGCTTGGGTCTTGTCAGCCACGCCTCGAATATACCATAAGCAAGCTACTATACGTTGCGCCACGCAAGGGGTTCCAACCCGTCGGAAGGTTCGGCCGGGCAGGCGCTGATTGGCTTCCGCTCCGGCGCGAGCCCCGATGGACGAAGTGGCGCCGGCAGGCGATGGCGTGGCCGAGGCAGCGACAGATTGAGGGGGCGATCGCCGGAGGCGCCGAGATCGACTTCCGCGGCGATGCGCCGAAGCCGCCGGCTAGTGCTTGTCGATGTCGGCGAAGTTCAGGCCCATCGTGGCGTTCAACAGGCTCCGGGCCGCCGAATCGACCGATTCTGCGAAGTCGGCCGAGTCTTCACGCTCGGCGGCTTTGCCCTCCCAGAGGAGCCGTTCGGTGCCGTCGGCCAGCGTGATATACGGCTGAGTCACCCAGCGACGCGGGCTGGCGACGATGTCAAGGCAACTCGTCAGGCGGCGGCCGTCCCCGAGGTGAGTTTCGAGCGAGACGCGCATGATCACCTGGTCGGCATCGATTGCACTGGATGCGCGCCAGCGGCCGCCGTCGGCCGACGCTTTGACGATCTGTGTGTGTTCGGCAGTGGGGAGGCGGGCTTTCTCCCAGATCAGCGGTCGTGCCGTAGCCAGCTGCTGGCGTGCGCGCGTCACGGCCGTGAGAAGTTCCCAGGCCACCGACAGATCGCGCGCCACAGCCTCTCCTCCGCCGACAGCCGACGAGAGTCTCCCGCCGTAGGGCCGGCGTGCTCAGGCGTCGGAAGAGTACAGCCGGCGCCGAGCCGGCACAACACTCCAGACCGGGCCGGCGGATTCGACCGAATGGCGCCGTTGCGCCGGTGGGCTCAGTCGCCCGTGTAGTGCTTGAAGATGACCGCCGCGTTGTGGCCGCCCAGGCCGATGTTGTTCGAAAGGGCGTAGCGCAGGGGCTTCTCGATAGTCTCCGTGGCCACATTGACGTTGCATTCGGGATCAGGCTCCACGTAGTTGAGCGTCCCGGGCACCGTCTGGTGGTAGACGGAAAGCACCGTCGCGACGCCTTCGAAGGCACCGGCGGCGCCCATCATGTGGCCAGTCATCGACTTGGTGGCGGAGATCAGGACGTTGGGCGTGTGGCTCCCGAATGCGGTCCAGATCGCTTCGCTCTCGCACTTGTCGCCGACGGGCGTGGAGGTGCCGTGGGGATTGATCATGCCGACTTCGTCAGCCGGCACGCCCTGCCGTTCGAGGGCCATCTTCATGGCCCGTGCCGAGCCTTCGCCGTGGTTTGCGGGAGCGATCATGTCGAAGCCGTCCGCGGCCGAGCCGTAACCGACGATTTCGGCGTAGATCCTCGCGCCGCGGGCTTTGGCGAGATCGAGGTCCTCGAGGATCACGGCCCCGGCGCCTTCTCCGAGAACGAAGCCGTCGCGGGTGCGGTCGAACGGCCGGCATACGGTCCCGATCGGCTGGCCCGGCAGAGGCGTTCCCATGCCGCGCATGTTCGTGAAGCCGATATGAACGAGCTCGAGCAGTGGCGACTCGGCGGCCCCGGCGATGACGGCGGTGCAGTCGCCCCGGCGAATGGCTTCGGCACCTTCGCCGATTGCCAGCGTGCCGGTGGAGCAGGCCGCGACGGGACAGTAGTTATGCCCCTTCGCGCCTGTCTCGATGGCGATGGTCCCGGAGCTGGCATCGACGAGGCCGTTGGCGATGAAGAAGGGGCTGACCGCGCGGACGCCTCTGGTGTGCCAGACCTCCTGGTTTGAAATGAAGAGAGCCTGGCCGCCACCGCCGGAGCCGTAGATGACGCCGATGTCGTAGCGGTTGTCGTCGTTGATCTCGAGGCCGGAGTCGGCCAGGGCCATCTTCGCCGACGCGACGGCGAAGTGGACGGTCGTTTCGGTTCGGCGCGCATCCTTGAAGTTGAAGAAGTCGGTTACGTCGAAGTCATGGACCTCGCCGCCGGCCTTGTGCTCGTATGGCGACGTGTCGAAATGGGTGATCTCGCCGATGCCGGATCGGCCGGACACCAGGTTGTTCCAGACGGTGTCCTTGTCGTTGCCAAGCGGACTTACGACGCCCAAGCCGGTGACGACGACTCGTCTCGCGTAGTCGGGTTTTCGCACGGGAGCTGTTCCTCCTGGGATCTGATCCGGCCGCGGTCTCGCTGCCGGCGGCTGGCTCAGCTGGTGACGGCGGCGCCGTCGGTGAAGGGCACGGCGATGCCGCCGGTTGCCGCCGCCTCGTCCACGGCGACGGCGTTTGCCTCGGGTTCGATGCGCTTGATCAGGCCCGTCAGAACCTTCCCCGGCCCGATTTCGACGAAGGTGGTGACTCCGTCGGCAGACATGCGCTGTACGGCGGCGACCCAATCGACGCCGCGGGTGAGGTGCTCGATCAGCTCGCCCCGAGCGCCCGCCGCGGTCGTGATCGGCCGGGCATCGGCATTTGCGAGCAGCGGGATTTTCGGGTCGGAGAAGCTGATCGGCGCGAGGACGCGGGTCATGCCCTCGGCTGCCTCGGCCATCAGCGAGGAATGGGCGGCCACAGAGACCGGCAGCAGGATCCCGCGGCGGGCACCGAGATCCCTAACTCCGGCCACAGCGGCCTCAACGGCGGCACGATCGCCGGAGATCACTATCTGACCGGGGGAGTTGCGGTTGGCCACCGTCACGCTGCCCAGGGCCGAGCCCAGAGACAGCAGTTCGGGGATGCGCGCGTCGTCCAATCCGATGATCGCGGCCATGGCGCCCGATCGGCCCTGGCCGGAGGATTGCATCTGCCGGCCGCGCTCACGGACGAGACGAACGGCGTCGACCAGTGAGATAACTCCGGCCGCGACCATGGCGCTGTACTGCCCCATCGAGTGTCCGGCGGCGAAGGCCGGGCTCGGAGCCTCGATGCCGGCTTCGGCCCAGCGCTCGCGCAGTGCGGCGAGGAATGCGATCGAGACGGCTACGAGTGCGGGCTGGGCGTTTGCCGTCAGGTCCAGCTGCTCTGCCGGCCCCTCGAAGGCCAGGCGGCTTATCGGTTCGCCGAGCGCGTCGTCGACTTCCGCGAGGATCGCCGCGGCGGCCGGCGAGGCCTCGGCCAGGGCCTTGCCCATACCCACCGACTGCGACCCCTGGCCGGGGAAAACGTACGCAATGCGATCCATGTGCTGTATGAGGTCTCCTTCGGCCTGCCTGCGCACACGCCGGGGCGGGCGGGCCTGGCAGGGCCGGCGCTGTTCAACCGATTGGGCCCGACCATGAGCGGTCGGCCTTGTCTGGGTAGCCTAGACCAGAGCCTCTCGGCCACGAGGCGAAACGTGTGCGCATTTGCATGGATCGGGCACCCGGACGTACCCTGAAGTCATGCCCCAGTTCCGACCGAAGCTCCCCACCCTCGGCCCGCGGCCGCCGGAAGCTGGACCGGATCAGCCGGCAGGGGAGGAAGAAATCGCGCGGGCTGACTCCCAAACGGCCTGGTCGGTGCCGTCGGTCGATGTCGCGGACATGGCCGACACCGGCGACACCGACGCCGCGCCGGCCGCCACCACCGCCTCGGCCGCTCGTGCCGCCGCCGAAACTCCGGTGGGCCCGCCGGCGATTGGGGCCCCGCGGCCGGAGGCCGTCGTGGCGCGGTCTCGCGGTTCAGCGCCGTTGCGGATGCTGCGCGGCTCCCAGCGGCCGTTCCTGCACATCCCGTCGCTCACGGTTCCCAGTCGCGCAGCCGTCGAGTCGGCGGCCAGGGAGCTGCTTTCGGGGCCGGTTGAGGCAGCCCGGCACCGTCTCCAGAACCCGCGCGAACTCTCGGACCGCATCGCCATGGGTCGCGCTATCTGGCGCGACCTGGTCATCGGCTTCGCGGCGCAGCTTGGAGAGCTGAACCTGGGCTTCACGCAGCTGGCCGCTCTCTACGCGCTGGCCGACAGCGGCACGATGACGGTGGCCGACCTCGCCGACACGCTCGGCCGCTCGCAATCGGCGACGAGCCGCCTTGCGGACGGACTGGTGCAGCGCCAGCTGATCGAACGTAGTCAGGACGCGGAGGACCGCCGCCTGCGGACGCTGACTTTGACGGGGCGCGGTCAGGCGCTCCTGGGCATCGTGGATCGGGCTCGCGCCCAGGAGTTCCTGTCGATCGTTCGACCGTTGCCCACCGCGGAGCGGGCCCTGGTTGGGATGGGCGTGGCCGCCCTTTCGACGCACGCCATGACGCGGCGCGGCCGGCTGATCAAGCAGCGGCCGGCGCGGTAGCAGTTCGCTCGGCTGGCGCCGGGCAGGGTCGCAGGAGCTGGCGGGTCCCGCGGCCGCATCCGTCCCGGGCTTCGCTAGTCGGAGTCCAGGAGTTCGCGTACTTTGCGGGCCAGCCGCACCGGGGTGAAGGGCTTGGGCAGCAGCTGGATCGCCCTGCCCTCCGCATCGCGGAAGGCTTCGTTCGTGCCGGCATGCCCCGAGACGAGCAGTACCCTGATGGCGGGCCGCATCTCCCGGAGCCGAACCGCCAGTTCTGGGCCGCGCATGCCCGGCATCACGACGTCGCTCACGAGCAGGTCGATCGAGGCGGAGGTAGCGGCGATCTCGAGGGCCTCGGCCGCATTCGAGGCTTCGAGCACCGCGTAGCCGTTCGACCGCAGACCGAGCACGGCCAGGCGTCGAACGCTGGCGTCATCCTCGACGACGAGCACCGTCTCAGTGCCGGTCGGCGGCGGCAGCGAGACGCTGGGCTCTCCGGCGGGCCGGTCGACGCCCTCGGCCACAGGCAGGAGGATCGTCACCTCGGTTCCAACGCCGAGCCCGCTGTGAACCCAGATGTGGCCCCCACTTGCCCCGACGATGCCGTGGCAAGTGGCGAGACCGAGGCCCGTGCCCTCGCCCTGCCGCTTGGTGGTGAAGAACGGCTCGAACAGGTGGCTCAGGACTTCGTCGCTCATGCCGGTCCCGGTATCAGTCACCGTCAAGGTCACATACCGACCAGGGGTCACCTCCGGGTGCGCGGCGCGGTACTCCTCGCCAACCATCAGGTTGGCGGTCTCGATGACCAGCCGGCCTCCGTCGGGCATGGCGTCGCGGGCATTGACTGTGAGATTGATCAACAGCTGCTGGACCTGGCCCGGATCGGCCTTGACTATGTCCAGGCCCTCGTCGAGCTCGGCCGTGATCTCGACGTCCTCGCCGAGCAGGCGGCGCAGCATCTGGATCGAGCCGGCGACGACGGCGCTGAGATCGAGCGGCACGGGCTCGATCAGCTGCTTGCGGGCAAACGACAGGAGTTGCCGGGTCAGGCTTGCCGCTCGCTCCGCGGCCTGCACGATCTCTCCTACACCCTCGCGCGCCGGATGGCCTTCCGGCAGGTCCATCAGCGTCAGCTCGGCGTTGCCCAGGATGGCGGTGAGCAGGTTGTTGAAGTCGTGCGCGACGCCGCCCGCGAGCTGGCCGATGCTCTGGAGCTTCTGGGCTTGGGCCAGCTGCTGTTCGAGAAGGCGCCGCTCGGTGACATCCTGCAGCAGCCCGTCGTACGCCACCAGGGCGCCGGCTGGCGCGTACTGGGGAACCAACGTGCTACGCACGAGCCGAACGGCTCCATCCTTGCGCACGATCTGGTGTTCGACCGGCTGAGCCAACCCCTTGCCGACGACGTCTGACACCTGGCCGAGGGCCTTCTCCCGATCCTCCGGCACGACCATCTCGAGCCACAGATCGGGATTCGCCGCGAACTCCGCCGCCGAGTAGCCCGTCACGGCGACGCTGCCGGGGCCGTGGTGAGTCTCGAGGTCGCCCCCCGGCCGGACAGTTACCGTGAACATGTAGTCCGTGATCGTTTCGGTGATGCGGCGGTAGCGCTCCTCGCTCTCTCTTAGCTCGGCCGTGCGCTGGGCGACTCGGTCTTCCAGTTCATCGCGAGCCGCCCGGAGCTGCTCGCGGATGGCCGTGTCCTCGATCGAGATGGCGGATTGGCTCGCCATCGCCGACAGCAGGTCCAGGTCGGCCTGCTCGAACTCCCGGTCTCCGGGCCGATTCACCGCGACGATGAGGCCGAGGGCTCGGTCTCCGTAGAGGATTGGGGCGACCATCATCGGACCGTGGCCGAAAGCCACCCGCCGCTCGTGAACCCGCGGCGACTCTCGCGGGTCCTGAACTCCGCCATGCGAAAGAGTGGCTTCGCGGTGGTTCATTACCCAACCCCCGAGCCCCTCCATGATCTCGTCGTAGTCGATCTCCGCCAGCTCCTTGCCGCCGGGGCCGCCGAGGTAGTTGCCCGTCACCTCGCGCTTGTCCGGATCGATGGCGAATAGATTGACCCGATCAGCCGGGAGCGCCTCGGCCACGACCTCGACGACGCGCTGGAGCAGCGTCTCGAGGGTCTCGGCCGCCACCTGCGAACTGCTGATGCGGTACAGGGCCTGGGCTTTGGCGAGAGCGGCTTCGGTGGCCACCAGGGCCAGTCGATACCGCGCCTCAGACGCCCGCAGGGCCTGTTCGGCCCGCTCTTGTTCGTCGGAAACGACCGCGCGCTCGTCGGTCCCGGCACCTGTGGCCGCGGCACTCCCGGCCGCAGCACTCCCGGCTTCGGCACTCCCGGGCTCGGCACTCCCGGCCGCGGTCGGGCCGGACTGGTCGTGCCCAGGCGTTTCGGAGCCAGGGTTGTCGTGGCCTGTGTCCATCACCAACCTCTGCGCACCCGGACGGGTCGGGAGCGGTCGACGCGGCCGAACCGCCCCACGTCGGCCGCAGTCGCAACTGAACTGCCAAGAGTGTAGCGCGGCGCGAGTCGCGGTCCGGATGAGTGCTTCGGACAAGTGGTTCGGATGAGGTGTCGGATGACGTCGCCATGACCGTCGTGTTTCGCTGCTTCCGCGGAGCCGCTCAGCTCAGGGTCGCGGCCGCCGAGTCTGAACGGCTGCGGAGGCGAGAACGCGGAGGCTTCGATGGAGGGCCATGGTCTCGGTGTCGCGCGGAACCGCCGGCAGCAGGACTCCGCTGGCGGTACCCCATCGGGCCGCCACGTCCGCCGGCTCCTCGTGGCGCAATACCGCAGCGGCCTGAACGGCGGCGCCCATTCCGACCACATCTCGGATGTGAGGAACCTCGATCGGCCGGCCGGACAATCGCTGGGCGACTCGCTGCCATGTTTCGCCGTTTGCGCCGCCGCCGACGAGGATGAGCGGCGCATCGGGATTCACGCCCGACGAGCACGCGTCGATGGCGCCGAGGGCATCGAGCAGACCGACGATCGCGCCCTCGTAGGCGGCCATCAGGATGGCCCGCGGATCGGTCGTGTGTCGAAGGCCGAACACCGCGCCCGAAGCGTCGGGCAGGTTCGGCGTGCGCTCACCGTCGAGATAGGGGAGCATCACCACGCCGCCGCTGGGAGCGACGTTCTCGCGGTCGAGATGCAGCCACGCGGCGACGCGGTCGATTGCGAGGGTGCAATTCAGGGTGCAGGCGAGCGGCAGGAAGCGGCCCGTGGCGTCGGCGAACCCCGCGACGTCGCCCGTTGGATCGGCGGTTCGTGTCTCCGACACCAGGAACACGGTCCCGGACGTGCCGAGGCTCAGGACCGGGACTCCGGGCCGAAGCCCCAGGCCGAGAGCCGCGCCCATGTTGTCTCCGGTCCCCGGCCCGACTATCGCTCCCTCCGGAAGACCCGATTCCGCGGCCGCGGCGGCCGTGACGACGCCGGCCTGCTCCGTCGGTCCCAAGACGCGGGGCAGTCGATCCGCCGTCAGTCCGATAGCCGGTAGGGCAAGGACTTCGGGGTCGTACGCTTCGGTCTTGCTCGACCACCAGGCCGTTCCGGAAGCATCGCCGCGATCGGTGACGCCGGCGCCGCAGAGCCTCCCGGTCAGGAAGTCGTGCGGCAATCGGATGGCTGCCGTTCGGTCGGCGATCGCGGGCTCGTTGCGGCGAAGCCAGGCCCACTTCGAGGCGGTGAAAGAGGCCACCGGGACGACCCCCACTCTGGCGGCCCAGCGAGTCGCACCGCCGAAGGCGTCTACGAGATTCGCTGCATCCGGTGCGGCCCGCGTGTCGTTCCAGAGCATCGCCGGGCGGAGCGGCTTCCCCGACTCGTCGAGGCAGACCAGACCGTGCTGCTGACCTGCGACCGAGATGGCCGCGACCTCACCGGCCAGGTTCGTCTGGCGCAGGGCGGATATGAGAGCCTGCCACCACACGTCCGGGTGAGTCTCTCGGACGCCCTCGCTGCCCTCGACCGAATGCTCGGCGCGCCCGACCCCGACGGTCTCGCCCTTGTCGGCGTCGACGACCACGACCTTGGTCGACTGCGTGGAGCAGTCGACGCCGGCCACCAGAGTCCTCATTGGCGTCTCCCTGTGGCGTCTCCTGGATTGGTCTGCCGATTTGGGATTGGTTCAGCCGCCGACGGTCTTGTCGGCCCCGGCCCGGCGCTCCACCGCCCAGATCTGCCGATTCACCAGGTTCTCCAGCAGTTCCTGCCGTCCCGAAACCGGCCTGGGGTCGATCTCGCCGGCGGCGACCCGACGCTCGAGCTCCTCGAGGCTGACGCTACCCGACAGAATCGACTTCCCGAGGTCGCCGGCCCAACCGGCGTAGCGCTCGTCGCGAAGCCGCTGCAGTGTCCCGTCCTCGACCATTGCCGCCGCCACGATCAGGGCCCGAGCCAGCGTGTCGATGCCGCCGATGTGAGCGTGGAACAGGTCGTTGCGGGCCACGCTCTGGCGGCGCAGCTTGGCGTCGAAGTTGAAGCCGCCCGTGCCGAGGCCGCCGCCGCCGAGGATCTCGTACATCGCCAAAGCGAGCTCGTCGACGGAGTTCGGGAACTGGTCGGTGTCCCAGCCGTTCTGGTAGTCGCCGCGATTCGCGTCGATGCTGCCCAGGACGCCGTTCGCCACCGCGTAGGCGATCTCGTGGTGGAAGCTGTGGCCGGCGAGCGTGGCGTGGTTGGCCTCGATGTTCAGCCGGAACTCATCTGCCAGGCCGTGGCGGACCAGGAACCCGTGGACTACGGCCGCGTCGTGGTCGTACTGGTGCTTCGTCGGCTCGTGAGGCTTGGGCTCGATGAGGAGCGTGCCCTGGAAGCCGATCCGGTGCTTGTGCTCGGCGACCAGGCCGAGGAATCGGGCGAGCTGCGTTTCTTCGCGGGCGAGGTCCGTGTTGAGCAGCGTGTCGTAGCCCTCGCGGCCGCCCCAGAGGACGTAGTTGGCGCCACCGAGCCGCTTCGTCGCCTCGAGCACGAGCTTCACCTGTGCCGCCGCGAAGGCGAAGACCTCGGGATCGGGATTCGTGGCCGCGCCTGCGGCATAGCGCGGATGGCCGAAGAGGTTGGCGGTGCCCCACAACAGCTTCACGCCGGTCCGAGCCATCTGCTCCGCGGCGTAGTCCACCATCGCCTCGAGGTGGGCCTTCGTCTCGGCGACGGTCCGGCCTTCCGGGGCGATGTCGCGGTCGTGGAAGCAGTAGAACGGGACGCCGAGCTTGGCGATGAACTCGAAGGCGGCGTCGAGCTTGGCCCGCCCGGCGGCCAGAGGATCCAGTCCATCCGCCAGCCAGGGGCGGTCGAACGTGCCCGAGCCGAACATGTCCAGGCCGGACGAGGCGAACGAATGCCACAGGCAGATGGCGATCCGGAGGTGGTCTTCCATGCGCTTGCCGAGCACGAGCCGGTCGGGTTCGTAGACCTTGTACGTCAGCGGTTCGCTCGACTCGAGGCCGCCGAAGGGGATGCGCCCCGTCACCTCCGAGAAGAAGTCCTGAGTCACGGTCTGTCCTCCCTGGGCCTGGCCCTTGTCTTCGCGCCGGTTCGTCCGATGCCGCCGATGGCGAGGAGTCGGCCTTCAAGTTGCCTCGAAGTCTGTTCCAAGTTTGCTCCTTGACACGGCCCCGGCCGCCGCGCTAACGTGCCGTCGAAGCGCTTCGACTACGCGTTTCGACTACACGCTTCGACGGGGATGTTACTCCCCGTGGGGACGGGCGGTTGACGGGAGTACCGATGTCCGCACCGACGATGCAAGAGGTCGCCAGGCGGGCGAATGTCGCTCTCAGCACGGTGTCCTATGCCCTGAATGGCACCCGGCCCGTCTCCGAGGAGACACGCCAACGGATCTGGACGGCGATGGCCGAGCTCGGCTACCAGCCGCATGCGCTGGCAAGAGGTCTGGCGAGCAAGCGGAGCCACATCATCGCCCTGCTGTTCCCGGCCCTGCCGCGCGGCTTTGGAGCCACCGAGCTCGAATTCGTCACCGGGGCGGCCGAAGCTGCTCAGCGGCGCGGCTACCACCTGGTCCTGTGGCCGACGGAGATCCACGCCGTCGGCGATCTGCAGCAGCTGGTTCGCCAGAGCCTCGTCGACGGCGTCCTGGTAATGGAGGTACGCCTGACCGACGAGAGGATCGATCTGCTTCGGCAGATAGGCGTCCCGTTCAGCATGATCGGACGCCCGTCGACCGTCTCCGACATGAGCTTCGCCGATATCGATTTCGAGCAGACGACCCGCGATGCCGTGGCCTATCTCGTCGGCCTGGGCCATCGGTACATCGCCTTCCTCAACCACTCCCAGGAGTTGTTCGAAGCCGGGTACGGGCCCTCCGTTCGGGCAGCGGCTGGTTTCGAGCAGGCGGCCCAGGCTGCCGGGCTCACGCCGATCAGCCGCTTCTGCGGCGACACCGCGCTGGCCGGGCAGGAGGTGTTCGAGGAGCTGATTCGGGCGCATCCCGAGGTGACGGCGCTGGCGTCGATGAACGAGCGGGCGACGGTCGGCGTTATGCAGGCGGCCGCTTCGCGCGGCTGGAAGATCCCGGACGACCTTTCGGTCGTGTCGCTCGTTTCGTCGGCTCGCGTCGCCGAGATGACGCTGCCGCCCCTGACGGCCTTGACTCCGCAGAGCGCCGAACTCGGCCGTCTCGGCGTCGAGACGCTCATCGGTCAGCTCGAGGAGGAACACTACGAACTCGTCCAGCGGTTGCTGCCGTGCCGCCTCGTTGTTCGCGGCAGTACCGGTCCCTCACCGGACCCAGCAATCCGGTCGCACATGAAGTCAGGTTCACTGCAGGCCGCCACGGCTTAGTCCCGCTAACCACATTGCCCATCCAGCCAAGACGATTGGCCTTCAAGAAGCGCCGCGACCCTAAGGAGGTGAGACAAGTCACAGGCAATGCCCGACGAGCGCTGTCCGCCACTCAACGATCGTGGCGCTCGTGTCATGTCAAGAGGGACAGCAGAGGCACGGTTTTCGATCGGGGCTACGTTGATCAACAGGTCATCGGGCCCCACCAGGAGGACTAGGGAAACATGCCTGACCTAGAAGGTCCAGTTACGCGCCGCGAAATCCTGAAGAAGGGCGTGATGGGCGCAGCCGCCCTGACCGTTCTGCCGGCAGTCGCCGCAGCCTGCTCTTCCAGCAGCGCCACGCCAGTGGCGACCCCCACCCCCGCCCCGACTCCAACGGCTGCTGGTCCGACGATCGTCCCGACGCCTACGACGCCGAACTACTCGGGCCGCACACTCACGATCTGGGACTATGAATCGGCCGACAGTGCCATGGGCCAGTCCTGGGCCGCTGCGATCGACACATTCAAGTCCACGCACCCTGGCGCCACGGTGGTTCACGAGGCAAAGGCGTTCGAGGACATCCAGTCCAATGCCTCGATGATCCTCAACTCCGGCTCCGCGCCCGACGTGATGGAGTACAACAAGGGCAACGCGACCGCAGGTCTTCTGTCGACCCAGGGGTTGCTGACGGACCTCAGTAGCGTAGCCACGGCCCGCGGCTGGGACAAGATTCTCACCCCGAGTCTGCAGACCACGTGCAAGTACGACTCCAAGGGAATCATGGGTGGTGACAAGTGGTTCGGCGTCACCACCTACGGTGAATATGTCATGGTTTACTACAACCAGGACATGTTCAAGAAGTACAACATCACGGTCCCGACGACCCTCGCCGACTTCGAGACGGCGATGGATGCCTTCGTCAAGGCCGGCATCACACCGGTCGCGACCGCAGGCGCCGAGTACATTGCCCAGCAGGTCTTTTACCAGCTGGTCCTGAGCCAGGCAAATCGTCAGTGGGTCAACGACTATGAGTTGTTCGCCAACCCGGTCGACTTCCACGACACGGCGCTGACCTTCGGAGCGACCGAATTCACCAAGTGGATGAAAAACTCGTACATGACCAAGAATGAGGTTGCCCTGACTGCCCAGCAGGCGGGCGACAACTTCATGGCCGGCAAGAACCCGATCTTCCCGACCGGCAGCTGGTGGTACGGCTCGTTTATCACCGAGATCACCAAGTTCAAGTGGGGCATCTTCCTCTTCCCCGGCAACACGATGGCCCCGGGCTCGAGCGGCAACATCTGGGTCATTCCGACAGGTTCCAAGAACGCGGACATGGCGGAGGACTTCATCGACATCACCCTCACGACACCCATCCAGAACATCATGGGTCGGGCCGGCGGCCTGCCGGTGAACGCGGATCCGACCGCGATTACCGACCCAGCCCTTCAGGCGTTCAACCAGAGCTTCCAGACGCTCCTCAAGAACGACGGACTGGCCTACTACCCCGACTGGCCGGTCGCGGGCTTCTACAACGTCCTCGTGTCGAACGTCCAGAACCTCATGAACGGGCAAGACCCGTCCAAGTTCCTCGACTCACTCGCCACGGCGTACAACGCCGGGAAGTCCGGCAGCTAGACAGAAACCGCTCCGGTCCGCAGGGCCGCCAGTTCGCTAACTCCCTTGCTGGCGGTCCCGCGGCCCGGGGTCCGGCAATGCTCCCGCCCGCAGAACCGCCATATCCCATTCCTCTGGTGGTTCTGCGGGCCGGCAGCTCGGGCAGCTTCGAGTCGTTGCCCACCTGCCGGTGCAGTTGATGAAGCGTAAGGTTCGGGGTGTGGAGGCATCTAGACGTGTTACCTAGGAAAGCCGCCAGGGGCAGGAAGAGTTCGCTCGACCGCGGCTATTGGGTGTTTCTGCTTCCCGGTCTAGTGATGTTCCTGATCATCATCGTCGTGCCGTTCCTGGTGACGATCGCTGTCAGCTTCACGAAGTGGAATGGAGTGCAAGCTCCGAAATGGGTCGGCGTAAACAACTACGCGAACCTGATCAACGATCCGTACTTCGTGGCGTCGTTCCAGAACACCTTCAGTCTGCTGATCGCCATGGTCTTCATACCGACGATCCTCGGCTTGCTCCTGGCCGCCCTCCTCTACAGCTTCGTCAGCCGAAGGTTCGGTTCGAGGACCGCCAGCTTCTTCAGAGCAGGCTTCTACCTGCCGCAGGTGATGCCTGTTGCGGTTGCCGGCGTCGTGTGGGGCTGGATCCTTACACCCGACGGTGCCTTGAACTCGATCCTCCAGGGCGCCGGCCTCGGTGTTCTCGCACAGAACTGGCTCGGCAACCCGGACATTGCTCTATTCTCGGTGATGGGGATGATGGTGTGGTTCCAGCTCGGGTTCCCGCTCGTCATCTTCTTCACGGCGCTCCAACGGATGGACCAGAGCATCCTCGAGGCGGCGGCCCTCGATGGGGCGTCGGGCTGGCAGACATTCCTCCACGTTACGGTCCATCAGATCCGACCCGAGATATTCGTGGTCGTCCTGATGACCACCATCGCCACGTTCAAGGTATTCGCCCAGGTCTTCGTTCTGACCAGAGGCGGGCCCGGCACGGCGACATACGTGCCGTCGTACTACACGTACTTGAACTTCTTCCAGAAAGACCAGGTCGGCGTTGGGTCTGCGGTGGCTACGATCGTGACCCTGGTTGTCCTGGCTGTGGCAGTCGTCTTCATCAACTTCCAAGCGAGGCGTGACCTTGCGGAGGACTCCTAGCATGGCCACTAGCATCGCCAGCGAACAGCCGAACGTTCCCGAGACAGGACGGCCCACGCGGAAGCTCCGAATGCGGTCACGCGTCCTCGGCGGAATCGAGGCCTACGGCATTCTCATCGGCCTGATTGCGCTTGTCGTCGTGATGCTCTCGCCGTTCGTGATCATCGCGATCAACGCAGTAAAGACTCCGACGGACCTGGCTGCCAACGGCGCGTTGTCGTTGCCACAGAACCTCACTCTGAACAACATGGTGGCGTTCTGGAACGCGGTCGATTTCGGAGGGGCCCTCAGGAACAGTTTCGTCATCAGTTTGTGTGTCGCGATACTGGCGACGACTCTGTCTCTGCTGAATGCGTTCGCGTTGGGCATTGGGAGAGTGCGTGGGGCAGTGTGGCTGCTCGTGTTCTTCATGCTGGCGAACATATTGCCCAACGAGGCCATCGTCTATCCGCTGTACTACATGGCCAAGTTCGTGGGCCTGTACAACACCCAGCTCTCAGTGATCATCATGTTCACCGTCATTCAGAGTGCGTTTGGGACGTACTTCCTGGCATCAGTAATGCGGGCGTTCCCGAAAGAGATCCTGGATGCGGCCAAGGTCGACGGCTGCGGGAAGATACAGCTCCTGGTGAGGGTAGTCGTGCCGATGATGGGGCCGTCTCTGGCGGTGCTCATGGTCTTCGCTTTCATCTGGACGTGGAACGAGTTCTACCTGCCTATGGTCTTCCTCGTCTCCAACTCGCAGTACACGGTGCCGGTGGCGGTTGCCATGACGCAGGGCCAGCACATGATGAACGAGAGTCAGGTTGCCGCCTCTGCGCTGTTGGGCGTTCTGCCATGCATCTTGTTCTTCCTCTTGTTCCAGCGGACGCTGACGAGGGGTATCTACGCCGGGTCGGACAGGTAGGAGAGCGGGCCTGCAGGCACAACGAGACGCATTGGTGGTCGACATGCCAGGTCGACTCGCTGGCCCCGACCGACGGCCGCAGGACGGCGCCGCATCTGTGGCGGATGTTGATGGCGTGCGTGCGAGAAGAGAGGACTCATGAAGTTCAGGGACGGCTACTGGCTGTTGCGTGACGGCGTGCGTGCGCTTCATCCGGCTGTAGTCCACCGCGTCACCGCAACCGAAGACAGGCTGACCGTACTTGCGCCGACGACCGCGCCGCAGGATCGCTCCGAGATGCACGATCTCGCGGCCCTGACGATCGAGTTGTCGTCCCCGACGGTCGACGTCATCCGTGTTCGCGTGACCCACCACGCCGGTGGTCGAGACAACGGGCCCTCCTTCCCGATCTTCCCCGGCGACGCTCCGGACGTCCACGTCGAGGTCGACGACTCGGTCGCCAGCCTCCAGTCGGGACGGCTGGCAGCGCGCATCCATCGAACGGGTCCCTGGGGCCTTGATTTCGTGGCCGACGGTCGGACGCTGACCAGCAGCGACGCGAAGAGCATGGCCGCGATCGAGTGGCCGGGTAACGATGGGGATGTCGATGACGGCCACTATGCCGGCCACTTCATGGTCGATTCTCTCTCGCTCGGCGTGGGTGACCATGTCTACGGTCTGGGCGAGCGCTTCGGTCCGTTCGTCAAGAACGGCCAGTCGATCGACATATGGAATCGCGATGGCGGCACGGGTTCGGAACAGGCCTATAAGAACGTGCCCTTCTATCTGACCGACGCCGGCTACGGCGTCTTCGTCAACGAGCCGGGCAGGGTCGAGTTCGAGGTCGCGACGGAGCGCGTCGACCGAGTCGGTTTCAGCGTCTCGGGCCAGACTCTCGAGTACCTCGTCATCTACGGCCCGACTCCCAAGGAAGTGCTTGAGAGGTTCACGGGCCTCGTGGGCCGGCCGGCCCTGCCTCCGGCCTGGTCGTTCGGGCTGTGGCTCTCGACCTCGTTCACCACCGACTACGACGAGGCGACGGTGACGAAGCTCGTCGAAGGCATGGCTGAGCGGGACATTCCGCTGAGCGTCTTCCACTTCGATTCGTTCTGGATGCGCGAGTTCCAGTGGGTTGACTTCAGCTGGGACGAAGGTGTCTTTCCCGACCCGGCCGCAATGCTCGGCCGGCTCCACGAGCGCGGTCTGAGGGTCTGCGTTTGGATCAACCCGTACGTGGCCCAGGCTTCGCCACTCTTCGGCGAAGCGGCCGCTGCCGGATACCTGCTCCGCCGCCCAAACGGCGACATCTGGCAGAGCGACCAGTGGCAGCCGGGCATGGGCATCGTGGACTTCACCAACCCCGATGTCCGGGCCTGGTATCGCTCGAAACTCGCCGTCCTGCTCGACCAGGGGGTCGACTGCTTCAAGAGCGACTTCGGGGAGCGCATTCCGACCGATGTCGTCTGGCACGACGGTTCAGACCCGGAGCGGATGCACAACTTCTATCCGTACCTGTACAACGAGACGGTCTTCGACCTGCTCCGCGAGCGCCGCGGCCCCGGCGAGGCGGTGGTCTTCGCCCGGTCGGCGACGGCCTGCAGCTGGCTTTTCCCGGTCCACTGGGGCGGCGACTGCGAGAGCACCTTCCCGTCCATGGCCGACACGCTGCGCGGCGGGCTGTCCCTTTGCTTGTCCGGCTTCGGCTTCTGGAGCCACGACATCGGCGGCTTCGAAGGCACGCCCTCGCCGGCCGTGTACCAACGCTGGGCCCAGTTCGGCCTGTTGAGCTCGCACAGCCGTCTGCACGGCAGCAACTCGTACCGCGTTCCGTGGCTGGTCGACGATCAGTCCGTCGAGGTAGTCAGGACCTTCACACAGCTCAAGTGCAGGCTCATGCCGTACCTGTATGGTGCGGCCGTGGAGGCTTCGCGGCTGGGCGTGCCGATGATGCGGGCGATGCTGCTGGAGTTCCCGGACGATCCCACGGCCGCATTCCTCGACCGCGAATACATGCTCGGCGAGTCGCTCCTGGTGGCCCCGATCTTCGCCGAGGACGGCGAGGTCACCTACTACGTCCCAGCGGGGCGCTGGACTCATCTCGTCACCGGCTCCACGGTGCAGGGGCCGGGTTGGATCCATGAACGCCACGACTTCTCCGATCTGCCTCTGCTGGTGCGGCCCGGGTCGGTGATTGCCACGGGCGCCCGGAGCGACGCGGCCGACTACGACTTCGCGGACGGCGTGACGCTGTGCGCCTATGAACTGGCGGAAGGGGTCAAGGTGGCCGTCGCGGTGCCCGACGTGCGGGGTGGATCCGACTCAGCCTTCGAGGTGACCCGGGCTGCCCGGGTCGTGGTTGCGGACCGTGTGCGGGGGGCCAAGTCCTGGCGGCTCATGCTGGCCAACGAGGCCTCTTCGCTCGAGGTGGCGGGCGGCACCGTCGAGAGCACGCCTCAGGGAATACTCGTGACGGCCGCCCCAGAATCGAACCGAATCGAGATCAGGCTCCCGCGCTGACCCTCCGTTCGCGGTCGGGGCTCCAAGCCATGTGACTCGAGACGCTGCCGGCCTCCGGCCGACCCGACCGCCAGCGTTCTTCGTTACGATGCAGGCGGGTTCCGAGGGTTGGAAGCGCGACTGGCGAAAGGTGATCGATAGCCGATGAAGTTCTCCGATGGCTACTGGCGGATGCGCTCGGGCGTCACGGCCTGGCACCCGGCGGAGGCGTATGACGTCAGCGAGTCACCCGACGCGCTGACGATCTATGCGCCGACACGGAAGATCGTGCAGCGCGGCAACACGCTGGGTGGCCCGCTCGTGACCCTTCGGCTGAGCTCGCCGCTGCCCGACGTCATCGGCGTCCGCCTGACGCACTTCGAGGGCGAGGTCCCGCGCAGGCCCGAGTTCCCGATCGAGGTGGCGCCGGGGCCCGTGGCCGTGACGGAGACCGACCAGGCCGCCGAGCTGACCGCGAGCAGACTCAAGGTCCGGGTGAGTCGGGAGCCTGAATGGCGGATCGAGTTCGAGGCCGACGGCCGGGTCCTCACCTCGAGCGAACCCAAGGGCATGGCCATTGTCGAGACAGACGACGGCCACCACTATCTGCTGGACCAGCTCAGCCTCGGGGTGGGGGAGTGCGCATACGGTCTGGGCGAGCGTTTCGGGCCGCTCGTCAAGAACGGGCAGTCGGTCGACATCTGGAACAGCGACGGTGGAACGAGCAGCGAGCAGGCCTACAAGAACATCCCGTTCTACCTGACCAATCGCGGCTACGGCATCTTCGTCAATCACCCCGGTCGGGTCTCATTCGAGGTCGCCTCGGAAGCCGTTTCGCGAGTCCAGTTCAGTGTCGAGGGACACTCCCTCGAGTACTTCGTGATCTACGGCCCCAGCCCGAAGGAGATCCTCGAGAAGTACACGGCCCTGACCGGCAGACCCGCCCTCCCTCCGGCCTGGTCGTTCGGGCTCTGGCTCAGCACGTCCTTCACCACGGCCTACGACGAGCCGACAGTCACGAGCTTCATCCGGGGAATGGCGGAACGCGACCTCCCGATCAGCGTCTTCCACTTCGACACGTTCTGGATGCGCGAGTTCAACTGGTGCGACTTCGCCTGGGACCCACGTACGTTCCCGGATCCTCGCGGCATGCTGGCGCGGCTGAAGGCCGATGGGCTGCGGGTTTGTCTGTGGATCAATCCCTACATAGCCCAGCGCTCGCCGCTCTTCGCCGAGGGACGCGACCGGGGCTATCTACTGAAGCGACCCAACGGTGACGTCTGGCAAGGGGATCACTGGCAGCCCGGGATGGGCCTCGTGGATTTCACGAACCCGGATGCCTGCCGCTGGTACGCGAGCAAGCTCGACGGCCTGCTCGAGATGGGCGTCGATTGCTTCAAGACTGATTTCGGCGAGGCCATCCCCACCGACGTTGCTTACTTCGACGGCTCCGATCCCGAGCGGATGCACAACTTCTACACCTACCTCTACAACCGAACGGTCTTCCAGTTGCTCGAGGAGCGCCGGGGCAGGGGCGAGGCCGTCGTGTTCGCCCGCTCGGCGACCGCCGGGACCCAACAGTACCCGGTGAACTGGGGCGGCGATTGCGCCTCCACTTTCGAATCGATGGCCGAGAGCCTGCGCGGCGGACTCTCGCTCGGTCTGTCGGGCTTTGGCTTCTGGAGCCACGACATCGGCGGGTTCGAGGGAACGCCAACGGCGTCGGTCTTCAAGCGCTGGATCGCCTTCGGCCTGCTCTCCTCGCACAGCCGGCTCCACGGAAGTGAGTCGTACCGGGTGCCCTGGCTGTTCGACGAAGAGGCGGTCGACGTCATGCGCTCGTTCACGAAACTCAAGAACCGCCTGATGCCCTACCTCTTCGGAGCGGCGGTCGAGGCGCACGAGCGCGGCATTCCGACGATGCGGGCCATGTGCCTCGAGTTCCCGGACGACCCGGCCTGCGCGTACCTGGATCGCCAGTACATGCTCGGAGAGAGGCTCCTCGTCGCGCCCGTCTTCTCGGAATCGGGAACAGTCACCTACTACGTTCCGGCCGGAAGATGGACCAGCTTCCTGAGCGGAGAGGTGCTGGAGGGGCCGGGCTGGCACGAGGAGAGCCACCCATATTCGAGCCTGCCCCTGCTCGTCCGTCCGAATTCGATACTGCCGACCGGCGACCGCGACTCAAAGGCCGACTACGAGTACCCGCGAGGCGTCACCCTGCTGGCATTCGCCATCGAGGACGGGGCGCGATTGAGCGTGGCCGTCCCCTCGCAGGACGGGAGACCGGGTTCCACCTTCGAGCTTCGCCGCGATGGCGCGCAGGTGACGGTCAGGCCAAAGGCCTCGGCAGAGTGGCGCCTGCTCCTGGTCGGGGAGACCGTCGAGTCGGTCAGGGGCGGAACGATCGAAGCCCAGGCCGAGGGCACTCTTGTCGTACCGGCTTCGCCGGACGCCGTCGTCGAGGTCACCCTGGGGGCCGCTCACTGAACGCGTCCGAAGACTCGTTCGGTGGGCCCACCGAACGGCTGTATCGAGCCTCTCCGTCGGCCCGGAAGCTTAGCGGCCGACCTCTTCCAGCTCCGAGACCGCCGGCATGCCCAGGGCTTTGCGAGCCGCGTCCTCGTTGTCCACCGAGAGCGACCACTCGGCCAGCCCATGATGCCGGCCGATGACGCAGCAGCCCTTCAGGTTGATGCCGGCCTTGGCCAGCCGGTGAGTGAGGTCCCCCAGCGCGCACGGCGTGTCCTCGATCTCGACGGTCAGCGTCGACCCGGCGACGAACGGGTAGCCCATGCTGTGCAGGACGTCTGTCGTGTCGTCGTCGCAGCAGTCCGTGTAGATCAGGGCGCAGGCGAGATCGCCGGCGGTGCTCAGCTGAATCTGGACGATGTTGACTCCACGCGCGCACAACGCCCTGGCCAGGTGAGCCAGCTCCCCTGGTCGATTTGGCAGTTGAACGACGAACTGTTGACCCATTTGCTCCCTCCCGACGTTCGTGTCAGGCGGTTGGGATACACGTGGGGCGGAGATCGGGAGATCTGTCGCCCGTTGCATGTGGACGGGGGCTGCGCGGCATCCCGCCGACGATGATCAGGCTAGCCGATCGCCACCTCCCGCCGCTCTGGGCATTTCGTCCGGGGCCGGTGCGGTCCGATCGACGTCCATCGCCGCCAGCCGCAGGCCCTCGCCGGGCGTTCTCTCGATGATGAACTCGGCGCCCTCGGCGCAGGTTCCGGCGGAAACCTCGCTCCAGGCGTACCGCAGGGCGTCTTCGGTGTGGTCGTCGTCCTCGCCCAGCAGGACGTGGACGGCGCCGATGTGGGCGACGTTGAGGGCGGCGGCGCGCTCGACGACCTTGTCGAGCACGGCCTGGGCGAGCATTGCTTGATGCATGGTCTACCTCGCGCCCGCGACCAGCATCTCGACGACGGCCGAGGCTGCCACCGGTATCGCCGCGGAAACTGCCGGGCTCAGGTCCTCGCTGAACTCGTCGGTCCTGTGGGCCTGGACCGTGACGGCCTGGATGTCGTCCGGCAGATCGGCGCCAAGGCGACGCCCCAATGCCAGAGCTGTTCGAAGCGAGGCGTCGTGGGCCGAGTCGAGGTGGCCGGCGGCGAAGTCGGCCAGGTCGTCGAAGCAGCACGACCGGACCTCGCCGATTGGCCGGTCCGGGAACTCGGCGGCATCGACGAGAATCGCGGCCGAGTAACCGGTCAGGCATTCCATGAGGCGCAGGCCGCCGACGCCGAGCCGCTCGATCTCCACGTCGGGGATCGGACGACCAGCGGCGCGCGCGCCTCGCAGCAGCGCCTCCACTTCGTCGGCGACGCGCCAGCCCACGCCGTCGTCGCCGAGCAGAGGATTGCCCAACCCGATGACGATCGTCCGCGGGCGGACGCCCGTCCGCGAGACGCTCTGGATTCGAGGCTGCGGCTCGGCGGGGACGTGCTCGGCCACGGGTCTTCCGATCTAGCAGTTCCAGAACTGCATCAGCAGTTCTGCTTCAGTGTCTCGAGGACTTCGCCGTCCGAGTTGCGAATCGCGACCTGGAGCGGCATCTCACCGGGGAGTGAATGAGTGGCGCAGCCGAAGCACGGGTCGTAGAGGCGGAACGCCATCTCGACGCGGTTCAGCAGGCCGTCTGTGACCTGGCCCTTGTGGATCAGGCTCTGGGCCGCCTTCTTGATCGACATCGCCATCGGGGCGTAGTTGTTCGTGGTTCCGACGACGAGGTTGACCGAGGTCAGGATGCCGCGTTCGTCGGTCGCGTAGTGATGGGTGAGCGTGCCGCGCGGCGCCTCGACCGTGCCGACGCCTTCGGTGGGCTTCTCGGTCGGGACGGCGCGGATGTTCGTGGAGGTGATCTCCGGATCGGTGGCCAGCTCGACCATTCGCTCGGCGGCGTACAGAAGCTCGATCAGGCGAGCCCAGTGCGTGGCCAGGGTGTGGTGGACGATGCGCTTGCCGCCGGATTCCGGCTTGGGCGCGAGGGTGTCGTAGAACTTCTCGTAAGCGGCCTGGGCGAGCGGCGTGGCCATGCCGTCGGCGTTGTTCAGCCGGCTCAGCGGGGTGGCGCAATAGACGCCCGAATCCACGCCGTCGACGAAGCCCTTCCAGCCGACCTTCTTGAGGTACGGGAACTTGAGGTAGGTCCAGGGCTCGACGTGCTCGGCGATCCAGTCGCGGTACTCGGCCGGAGCGTAGGTGCCGACGCGAGTGCCGTCGGGCGACATGATGCCGACCTTGCCGTCGTAGAAGTTGACCTTGTTGTTCGCGTCCAGCAGGCCCATGTAGTAGGTCCGGTTGGTGTACCCGTCGGAGAGGACCATCTCTTTGTAGGCGTCGTTGCCGAGGACGATCTTGTCGAAGATGCCCAGGCTGAACTGGGCGAAGTCGATGGACCAGCGGCCGATCTTCTCGATCTCTGCGCGCTGCTCCTCGGTGATGCCCTTGGTCATGCCGCCGGGGACCGCGGTGGCCGGGTGGATCTTGCGGCCGCCGATCATCTCGATGACGTTGTGGCCCTGCTTGCGGGCCTGGATGACCTGGCCGCCGACTTCCATGCCGACCTTGGCCAGGACGCCGAGGATGTTGCGCTCGGCGGCTGGAGCGTCCGGCCCGACCACGAAGTCGGGGCCGCCCAGGGCGTAGAAGTGAGTGGTGTGGTCCGTGACGTAGAACGCGCTGTACAGCAGCTCGCGGAGCAGCTTGGCGGTCCGCGGCGGGTCCACGTGATACACGGCGTCGGCGGCCTTGGCGGCGGCCATGTGATGGGCTTCCGGGCAGACGCCGCAGATGCGGTTGGTCAGCGTCGGCATCTCCTCCACGGGGCGGCCGACGCAGAAGCGCTCGAAGCCACGCAGCTCGGGGATCTGGAAGTAGGCGTTGGCGACTTCGCCGTCCGGATCCAGGAACAGCTCGATCTTGCCGTGGCCTTCCAGCCTGGTGACGGGGTCGATTGTGATTCGTTCCATTGGATGGCTACTCCCCGTCGTCCTGCCAGGCCGAGCGGCTGCTGCGGAGCAGCGAGCCGGCCAGGCTGAAGCGGTAGAACTGGCCCACCGGATCGGCGATGCCGTCGAGCACCCTGTCGATCTCCTCGGGCTTGGTTGCGTCCACGACCGACGCGAAGGCCGACATCAGGCGGGCGCCGTAGTCGATGACACCCTCGGCCGCTCCGTAGCAGCCGATGCACGGTGCTCCGGCGGCCGGGCAGAGGGCGCCGCAGCCGTTGCGGGTCGCCGGGCCGTTGCAGGGCAGGCCCTGCTCGAGCAGGCAGATCTCCGGGTCGAAGCTGGCGACCTGCTGGATGCGGACGAACTCGCTGATGTGCTTGACATTGCGCTTGCGGGCGCATTCGTCGCACACGGTCGAGTCGCCGGCGCCCAGGACGGAGCCCTTTGGCGGCAGCGGCCCGGTGCCGTTGAGCGCCTTGACCACCGCCTCGAGCGCCGCCCAGATCTGCTTGGACTCGGGCGGGCAGCCGGGGATCGTGTAGTCGATTTCCACGACCTGGTCGAGGGTCCGCAGCACGGGCTCGAACTCGGGCAGGTGGAGAACGCCTTCCGGCGCCTGGTATTCGTAGATCGGGCGGACGTTCTCCGGGTTGTCCGTGCTCGATGTCGTGAACGCGGTGTCGATGATCTGCTTGCGGCTCGACAGGTTGGCGAGGCCGGGGATGCAGCCTTCGCTGGCGCACGATCCGAACGCGACCACGAACTGCGACTTGCGGCGCAGGAGCTTTGCGAGGTGGATCGTCTCGTCGGTCCGCATCGAGCCCGAGACGAGAGTGATCGTGATCTCGCCGTCGGCCATGGCCTCGATGTCGCTGTACTTGCCGTCCATGATGGTCGGCCACAGGACGATATCGAAGGCATTGGCCACGTCCACGATGTGCTCGTGGATGTTGACGATCGCGATGTCGCAGCCACCGCACGAGGCGGCGCCGAAGATGGCGAGCTTGGGCTTGGCGGCGGCCCTGGCCGCGCCGTTGGACTTGGCCGCGGGCTTCGCGGCCGGGGCGGCCTTGGCGGTTGGCTTGGCGGCGGGGCTCATCGGGCCGCCTCCGCCGCCGGCAGCTTCGCTGCCGCATGCTGCGGATTGGCTCCGCCCGGGATCTCGGGTGGACCGCCGGCGTCGCCGCCGGTAGCTTCCCAGGCCGTGTCGAGGTCCGCGCTGTCGAGGTCCACGAGATTGCCGGCCGGCCAGTTGAGCGGACCCAACTCCCGTACCTCGTCGGTTACGCGGTTGATCTCGTTGGCCAGGCGGACGCCCTCGGCGGCGCTTGCCCACACGAGCTGAAGCCGCGCCGGCTCGATGCCGAGAGCCTCGATCGTGCGCTGCAGCAGCCGGAAGCGTCGCAGGGCCTTGTAGTTCTGCTCGATGTAGTGGCACTCGCCGGGATGGCAGCCGCTCACCAGAACCGCGTCCGCGCCTTCGGCGAAGGCCTTGAGCACGAACGTGGGATCCAGCCGACCCGAGCACATCAGCCTGATGAGGCGGACGTTCGGCTCGTACTTGGTCCGTGCCGTGCCGGCCAGGTCCGCGGCCCGGTAGCTACACCAGTTGCAGGTGAAGCCGATGATCACCGGCTCGAAGGTCGCGGCCTGGGCCACGCCTGTGGCCTGGGCCGTCCCTTCGACTGGAGCCGGTGCGACGGGTGTCTGCGTGCTCATGCTCGCACCGCCTCCTCGATCTCGTCGACATGCGCTTCAGGGAACGCCGACCGCCTGGGCGGCGCCCCGTTGGCCGCGACACTGAGCAGACCTTCGATCTGCGCCAGAACCTGCTCGTCACTGAAGCCCGAACCGGAGATCGCCCCGGCGGGGCATGCCGCGACACAGGTTCCGCAGCCCTGGCACATCGCCGCGTTGATGATCGAAACGCCGTCCGCCTCGACGAACGAGATGGCGTTGTAAGGGCACATCGTGTTGCAGATCCGGCAGCCGGAGCAGTGCTCGGGGTGAACCGTGGCCTTGATCGGCTCCAGGTTCATGTGCTTCTGCTGGATCATGCCCAGGACTCGAGCAGCCGCCGCGGCGCCCTGCGCCACCGAAGCCGGGATGTCCTTGGGGCCGCTGACGCAACCGGCGACGAAGACACCTTCGGTCATGGTCGCGACCGGATCGAGCTTCGGATGCTTCTCGATGGCCCAGCCGTCGAAGCTGCACGAGATGCCGAACCGGGTCGCCAGCTCCTTGGCGTCGGCGCGGGGCTCCAGACCGGACGACAGGATGACCATGTCGACCGGGAAGCGGCGCTGCTGACCGATGAGGGTGTCCTCGACCTGGAGGATGAGCTTGCCCTCTTCCTCCGGCGTGCGGGCCACGTCCGTGATCTCGGCGGGCTTGCCGCGGATGAAGATGCCGCCCTCTTCGAGGATGCGCTGGTAGAACTCGTCGTAGGCCTTACCGACGGTCCGCATGTCGATGTAGAAGTCGTAGATCGTGGCCTCGGTGTGCTCCTTGACCAGGTGCGCGAACTTGAGGCTCTGCATGCAGCAGATCGCGGAGC
>Ga0182011_10000342_pt1 | contig 40343 bp, 43 predicted proteins | sample 711E1DmetaG_FD_120481 | JGI IMG/M metagenome (GOLD analysis project Ga0182011, IMG submission 120481) | Permafrost microbial communities from Stordalen Mire, Sweden - 711E1D metaG | ecosystem: Environmental > Terrestrial > Soil > Wetlands > Permafrost | place: Sweden: Stordalen | collected...
ACATCGAACGGTACATTGACGATGTATTCTCCCTTGAGCGAGAACATCACGATGATGGTAAAGAGCAGGGCGATGAGGGTGATGGGCGAGATCTTCGGAATGAAGACCTGCTCGTACCATGCCTTCGACTTCACGCGGAGCAGTGCGTACCGGGTGATCATCCCTGCAAGGAACGGGATACCGAGATAGATGAAGACGCTCCCGGCAATCTGGACGATCGTGATCGACACTGCAGACCCGGCCCCGATGCCGAGCAGGGGCGGCAGATAGGTGATGAAGAACCAAGCGTAGACGGAATAGAAGAAGACCTGAAAGATTGAGTTCAGGCCAACGATGGCGGCGCAATACTCGCAGTCGCCTTCCGCAAGATCGTTCCAGACGATCACCATCGCAATGCACCGGGCAATACCGACAAGGATCAGGCCGTACATGAACATCGGCTGGTCGCGGAGGAAGATGACGGCAAGGACAAACATCAGCACCGGACCGACGATCCAGTTCTGGACAAGCGAGAGGCCGAGCACTTTCGTGTTCGTGAAGACGTTCCCCAGTTCCTCGTACTTCACCTTCGCGAGCGGCGGGTACATCATCAGGATGAGCCCGATGGCAATGGGGATGGAAGTGGTCCCGACCGAGAGACCGGTGATCAGTGCCGGTACACCTGGCGAGAAGTACCCGATACCGATACCGACCGCCATGGCAAGGAAGATCCAGAGTGTCAGGTAACGGTCAAGGAAGGAGAGGTGTTTTGTCGCTGTCATGTCGTTTTCACCACCGTACTTTCAGATTATCCCAGTATCGCATTAAACATACACTCCATCCGCGATAGGGGATTCGTGAAAAAAAATCTGACTGATTTGCGGGCGGGTGCGGGTCCAAAACACCCGGGAGGTTGCGGACAGGTGGAAGAAGGACCGGCACATCACTGCTTTTTTTACCCTGCCGCCCGCTTTTTGTATCCTCATCCGTCATTGATTACGGCATACTGATTATGGTCGGGAGGCAGATAGTGGCGAGGATCGCTCCCGTTTATCAGAGATCTTGTTTTTACACCGGTTGTGGAGGGTTCAGGCTGCGACTGCCTGTTCCAGGACAATTTTTTTGGCATTCTTCTTCTTAGTCAACCACACAAGATTTCCCTCAGCAAACGCAAATGCGTTCATCCGCAGGATCCGGATGTGGGGCGGGACCTCGGATGTATCAGCTGCCTGCGGTGTCAGCAGGAACTTTTTTGTCCGGGATCCGTGGCCATTGGGAAGCGTATCAAGCGTATTGAAAATCTCTTCTTTTGGTACTGAATCGAAGGAAACTGCGACAAATGCGATCTCATCTCCAACCCAGTTTCCCCGGGTAATCTGGTAAAAGCGCCCGTTCGGCCGTGCACCCGCCACCGGCGCGACTTTCCACCCGTCATTTTCAGAAAATGACTGGCGAATATCTCTCTCTGCGAATAGTTCCATGACGTCTCTGTTTGAGCCCATAATGTATCACAATCCCGTTGTCTGTCCAATCATATAAGTTTTAGTAATTGTGTTAACTTTCATTAAAGATTAAACAAAAATGGTTAAATAACGCTGAAAACGAATGATCACTACGTTCAATGGGTTCCCGTTATCCGAGGTCAGTTCATGAATAACCAGATTCGCCAAAAAGAGCGCCCTGTTGCGTTCATGTCAATCATATGTCTGTCCTGTATCATGATTTTCTGCAGTATTTCCGGATGTGTTGGCAATTCTGCGTCCGCATCCGGATTAACACCGGCGCCGATACCCTCGTCCGATGTCATCATCCCGGTGAGTTCCCCGTCCAGTATAACCTATACTACGAGCATGCAGAAAGCCGGTACACCGGTCGGCGTCATGGAAGGTCTCGTCATCAAGGACCGGAATGGCAGATTTGACCCTGCGCTTGCCGGGAGCTGGACTGTTTCCGACGATGCCAAGACCTGGACATTTTACCTGGCAAAAAATGCCACCTGGAGCGATGGCGTACCCTTCACCTGTGCGGATGTAAAATTTACCAACGACTACATGAAATCCAATAATCTCACCTTGGGATTCGTGCTCAGGGATGTCCAGTCCATCGACTGTCCTGACGATCACACGGCGGTTGTTAACCTCAGGACATCCTATTCGGCATTCCTCGACCAGATCTCACGGACGCCGGGTATTTCCATCTCGCCAGAACACATATGGCAGAACGTGACCGATCCCCAGCATTACCAGGACGCCGCATTTGTCGGTACCGGGCCTTTCATCTATGTGCAGTCAGCGCCCGGATACGTCCAGCTGAAAACGAATGAGAACTACTATGGGAAAAAACCTGCCATTTCCGGTATAATCCTCAGGACGATCACCAATCCGGACAGCCAGATACTTGCCCTTAAAAACGGCGAGATCGATGTGGTATCCGGTATAACGCCCGCAGTTGCACAGAGCCTGTCCGGTGAGCAGAATATCTCGGTCTACTCGATCAACGATACCGGGACCTATGAGGTAGCGTTCGATATGGACCAGTACCCGGCAAATATCTCCGCATTCCGGCATGCCATAAGCCATGCCATTGATCGTTACACGATCAGCTCCCTCTTTGGTACGGGCAGGCCCACGGAAACCACCTTCCTGCTGCCGGCTCTCGCCGGAGACTATGTCAACCCGGCCGATGTCGGGATGTACAATTATAACCTGACCGAGGCACAGGAGCTTCTTGCAGGTGCAGGATTTGTCAAGAACGCAGACGGTACGCTGATCGGTCCCGATGGCAAGCCTGTTACGATCACCATCCCTCTCGGAGGACACGGTTCGATCGAGGAGCAACAGAAGATCGTGACCGTTCTCAAGAATGACTGGGAAAAACTGGGAATTGCGGTGAGTACGCTCTCCTATAGTGACCAGACCCAGTACCATACGGCGATCAATAAGAACCCGGTCTTCATCGATGGTTTCCCGGTCCTCCTCCATGACGATGCCGATGCACTGGGGGATTTTGCTGTCACCCCGTTACAGGAAACAAACTACTACAATTACAATAATACCGAATACAACAGCCTCGTCGCCCGGACCAGGAATACCGCGAACCAGACTGCAATAAAGGAGATGGCATACCAGCTGCAGGATCTCCAGGCCCGCGATGTTCCCACCGTGCCGGTTGCGAGCACCGATACCCTCGTTGCATACCGGTCGGACAGGTTCACCGGCTGGGATATAGGTCCGGGGTTCCACAGCATCCTGGATCCCCAGGTTCTTGAGAACCTTACACCGGTACATTCACCGTAGATTATCCTTTCGGGCAGAGAGACAAACGGACGGATCTTTTTTTTTGCTGCCGGCCTCTGCCGGGGAACTTCTGCCATGGAAAGCCACCTCCCAGTATCCCAGTCATCACCGGCATCCCCTGATCCTGTACTCCGGAATATTCCGATGACCTGCCACAAAAACACATCAGGAACCCGCGGGGCACCCGCATGATCAGCGGGAAGTATGTCCTGCGTCGTCTCTGTTACAGCGGGGCCTCTTTTTTTGTATGCGTCACTATCACGTTCTTTCTCCTCCACCTCATGCCCGGCGATTACATCACCAACTACCTTCTCTCGATCTCAAACACCGTCCCCAAGGAAGCAGTTGAACAGTTTCGCCAGCAGTTCGGTCTTAATCTCCCGCTCACCGACCAGTATGTTCTCTATATTATCAATATCCTCCATGGGCAATGGGGGTATTCCTATGCGTACGGTCTGCCGGTCTTCTCCATGATTACGGAAAAGCTCTGCTGGTCGCTGGTACTTATTCTCCCCGCTACGATTCTCGGACTTCTTCTTGGTACTGCCATCGGGTCATGGTCGGGCTGGAAATCCGGCGGGAAACCGGATTTTATCACATTCAACCTCATGATCGTAGTCCGGGCGATCCCCGAGTTCTGGTGGGCGATCATGGCCGTGATGGTTTTCGCCTTTTATCTCCGGTGGTTCCCTCTCGGGGGATACGCCAGCATCTCTGTCCTTTCAACCGGTCTCATGATTCCGGATGTGCTGTACCATGCGATCCTGCCCTTCTCCCTGATGACCTTTTTTATTGCATCCGGGAACTACTACGTGATGCGCAACTCGATGATCTCGGTCATCGGAGAGGATTACATCACCACTGCACGCGCAAAAGGGCTCGATGATCGCGGTATCCTCTGGCGTCATGCCCTCAAAAATGCCCTCCTGCCCATGGTGACGATCACGACATTCCAGTGCGCTGCCATCGTCACGGGAAATGTTTTTGTTGAAACTGTTTTCTCATGGCCGGGGATCGGGATGCTGACCTCGGAAGCACTCATGGCACGCGATCTGCCGCTTGTCGAAGGTATTTTTCTGCTGGATACCCTGCTCACGATTATTGCGATGGTTGTCGCTGATATCCTCGCATCATGGGTAGATCCCCGGATAAGGATGGGAAACGATGAGTAGGAAAATTATCCTGTGGGTAAGCGTGGCGGTTCTTTGCACCTTTGCGGTGATTGCACTCGCTGCCCCGCTGATCGCCCCCCTGGGGCCGACCGTGATCACCGGAAAACCCCTCCAGCCACCGGATAACCGGCACCTTTTCGGGACAAACAACCTCGGGCAGGATATCTTTGCCCAGCTTGTTTACGGGTCCCGCGTAACGCTGCTCTTTGCGTTTTTTTCTGCGCTGCTCTCGGTATCCGTCAGCACGAGCATCGGTATCGTTATCGGGTATTACGGCGGGCTTGTTGACGAAATCGTATGCAGGGCCATTGATATTTTTATGCCAATCCCGATGTTTGTCCTGCTGATTGTACTTTCCACATTCTTCTCGCCGGACGTCATCCAGGTCAGCCTCCTTATGGGTTTTCTTTCAAGTATCTACGGGATACGGATCATGAGGGCGCAGGTACTTTCTGTTTCCCAGACCAATTTTGTTGAAGGAGCACGGGCAATCGGTGCATCGGATTTCCATATCATGTTCCGGCATATCCTGCCCAACGTGATGCCAATCGTCATGGTCAAGTTCGTCTCCGCTTCCCAGCATCTCCTGGTGGTGGGCATCGGGCTGAGTTTTATCGGGTTATGGGACACCTCGACCGTGGACTGGGGGACCATGATCCAGAATGCGTACTCCCAGGGCGGGCTTGCCCTTGGTCTCTGGTGGTGGATACTGCCGCCCGGGATTGCGGTCTGCTGTGTCTCGCTGGCCCTTGCGCTGATAGGGTACAGTTTCGAGGAGAAGTTCAACCCCCGGGTTGAGGTGAACCGGCTATGATAGTCCAGGATCGAAAGGCAGCGCCGGGATTACAACCCGGGGGAGTACAGACATGGACCTGATCCGGATATCCGGCCTGCAAATTGTATTCTCCACCCGTTCTGAAGAAGTCAGGGCCGTGGATTCAGTCGACCTCCTCATCAGGGAAGGAGACCGGATCAGCCTTATCGGGGAATCCGGGTGCGGCAAGACGGTCATGGTGATGGCGATCATGGGGCTTCTCCCGAAAAATGCCAGGATCAGCGGGACGATCCGGTACGGGGAGCAGGATCTCCTGTCTGCACCGGACACCATGATGCAGCAGATCCGGGGCAAAGAGATTGCCATGATCTCCCAGAACTCTGCGCACGCCCTCAATCCCGTCATGACCGTGGGCGACCAGATCGCAGAACCGTTGTTGATCCACCATATCCTTCCCGCAGATGAAGCACGACCTGAAGCGGTCCGGTTGCTCTCCACCCTGGGATTTGACGATCCGGAACGGGCGGCAGAACATTACCCGCACGAGTTTTCCGGAGGCATGAGGGAACGGATCCTGATAGCACTTGCCCTCATCAGCAATCCCCGGCTGGTCATTGCCGACGAACCGACATCGGGACTGGACGTGCAGATCAAATCCCAGATCCTGCACCTGATAAAAAAACAGATCACCGGTAACAGGTCGTTGTTTCTCATTACCCATGATCTGGGAACAGCAGCATTCCTCAGTACGCAAATCGCCGTAATGTATGCCGGGGAGATCGTTGAGACCGGGCCGACAAAAGAAGTCCTTGCCATGCCGATGCATCCCTATACGCAGGGGCTCCTCGCGTCTCTTCCCTCTGCTGGCCTCCACCCGATCCCCGGCATGAGCCCGGCACCCGCCCATCTCCCGGACGGCTGCAGGTTCCGTGCACGATGCCCGGCGGCAACAGACCGGTGCAGCACCCTGCATCCTCAGCTGAAGACAGCCGGCAGTCTGCACAAGGTACGGTGTCTCCATTATGATTGAACTGGAGAATATCACCAAATATTATACCCGGGGGTTTTTCCGGAAACAGAAACACCTGGCCGTGGATAACGTATCGCTGTCTATCCGGGCCGGTGAAACTCTTGGTCTCGTTGGCGAAAGCGGGAGCGGGAAGACCACCCTTGGCCGGATCGCGCTCCGGTTGATCGAGCCTTCCAGCGGAACGGTCCGGTTCGATAGCGTGAATTTAACCACCCTCTCCCGGCCGGCATTCAGGAAGTTCCGCCGGCGGATGCAGATCATTTTCCAGGACCCGGATACCTCCCTTAACCCCCGGATGACGGTTCATGACTGCGTGGCAGAGCCTTTCAGGATCTGGAACCTTGCCGGCCCCCGGGAAACTGAAGAGCGTATCCCGGAACTGCTTGAACAGGTAGGCCTTCAGCCGGATCTCGCCTCCCGCTACCCATTTGAGATCTCCGGTGGGCAGAAACAACGCGTGGCACTGGCACGGGTGCTTGCCCTCAATCCTGAGTTTATCGTGGCCGATGAACCGACCGCAGCACTGGATCTCTCCGTGCAGGCGCAGGTGCTCGGCCTGCTCAAAGACATCCAGCAGAAAAGGAAGCTTACCATCCTCTTCATTTCCCACGATCTCCAGGTAATACAGAAGATGAGCGATACGATTGCCGTCATGCATGAGGGAAAAATTGTCGAGCAGGGGGCAACAGCGGAGGTTTTGAATCACCCGCGAAATTCCTATACTGCCCGGCTGATTGCTGCCGCTCATGCGTGTGAAGCGTGGTCTGGTAAGGAAACCTGAGCAGAACATAATCGGAATCGTGGTATCTGCATGAATTCTCTTTTGACGATTTTGGCTTATTTTAAATATGAGTACTTTCCAATGAAAAGAAATAAAATTAATCTAAAAAAATTAACAAATGGCAATTGTTAAATATTTTCTGTTACAAGGAATACGTTGGCATGGTGGTTTGATCCCATGAAATTGATCCACCACTGCAACAGATTCATTAGTTCCGGGGGATTGCGGAATGAATTTCATCAGAGATTTGAACAAGAGAGATCGAGTGCGCGATGATGCTGTATCGCCTGTTGTCGGTGTCATGCTGATGCTGGTCGTTACCATCATCATCGCAGCAGTCGTGAGCGGGTTTGCCGGCGGGCTGATCGGGGGCAATAACCAGAAGGCCCCGTCGCTTACGATGGATGTGAAGATTTCGAACACGGGGACCTGGGTCGGAAGCGGGTTCTCGGCAACGGTTACCAGTGTAAGCGAACCGATTGCAACAGGCAACATCAAGATAGTGACCGCGTGGAAGACCACGATGAAGAACGATACGGTCTATAACACAACTATCCCCAACGGGGCTCTGTTTACCGGCGGAGCTACTTCCCTACCGCTTACCAACAACGTAAAGTCCACATTTGGACGTACCCTGAAGACTATGGTTGCACCCTTCGGGTCCGGCCCGGGTGTTGCTGCCGTGAACCCGACAGCACCGTATGCCGAGCAGCAGTTTGGTAACTACACTCTTGTCCAGGGAACCGGGTTGTATGCCATGCCGTTCGGCACCACCTCCGGAAAGGCAATAGGAGGCACAACTGGTGCAAGCGCCACTGACGGTTATGGAAATCCGGCGCCCAACCCGTACATGTACACAACGGGCAGTGACTATACCACTGATCCGATGCAGGCGGTTCTCGGTTTCAGCTGGGAGCAGCTGCGACCCGGGGATGTTGTCACGGTCAGTGTCGTACATACTCCCACGGGCAAGGTCATCTTCCAGAAGGATGTCGTAGTAACGGAGGGATAACCGATGAAAGGAAAAACACAGGAAAATGCAATATCCCCGGTCGTCGGGGTGATGCTGATGCTTGTCGTGACGATCATCATCGCTGCGATCGTCAGCGCATTTGCCGGGGGGGCGGTCTCCGGCCAGAAGAAGATCCCGCAGGCAACGATCACCGGGAAATACAGCATCTCCAATGGTCTTGAGATTACCCATGCCGGTGGCGATCCCCTCCCGACGAATGATCTGTCCTTTACCATCCGGGACAATGCAGTATTCGGGCCAAATCTCGAACAGATGTCCGCACAGGTACTTGACAAAAAGAATATCACGAACAGTAAAGGGCAACATATGCTCTATGCCGACGGCTCCATGGACTTCACCTCGTTTGTATCGGGAGACATCCTCTACATCGATGCGGCAAATACCTCGTGTCAACCATTCCAGCCGGTTATTGCACCCAGCGATTTCGACCCGGCCAACGCGACATCATACAGTGGTTCGAAACCTGCTTTCTGGGCGCTCTGTATACGGAACCCGGACAACATCGGGAAATCCTTCTCGCTTGAGGTAAGCGACAAGAAAGGAAACCTGATCTCCCGCACGGACGTGACGATAGCAGGATAGACGGGTACGGATAGCGAAAACAAAAGGAGTGAAAAGGAGAATTATCGATGAAACAACTGAACGAAAGAGCGGTGTCCCCGGTAATCGGTGTCATGCTGATGCTGGTTGTTACCATCATCATCGCGGCAGTCGTGAGCGGGTTTGCCGGCGGGCTTATCGGCGGCAATAACCAGAAAGCGCCCCAGCTTACCGTCGACGCCCGTATCGCAAATGGTGGATACTGGTCCAACAGTTTCTTCATGCTGACTGTGACCGGTGAAGACCAGTCAATCGCGACAAAAGATCTGAAGATCGTGACGAGCTGGAGCAAATTACTGGATAATGGTACCAAGATTACCGGTGGCAACACAATCGTACCCGGCAAATACAATTATCATATGTATTACATGGTCCAGAAAAATACCTATCCCGATGACTGGTATGCAGTCGTGCCCCTGGGGTATGGTCCGGGAGTGGTTGACACGAACGGGACACCAGTCAGTGCAAACTTCTGGCCGTTTGAAATGGGGAGTACATTCCCGGCGAGTTGTGCCGGAGGCGCACAACAGTGCCACTTCGTTGATGTGAATGGGGTAACATTATTGAACCGTTCCTGGTTCGGGAACTACAACCTCCTGGTCGGGACAACCATGCTAGCCCGCCCGTTCGGCGGGGCGTATGGCAACAACAGAGCCCCCGCTTCCAATGGGGCTTATGAAGTAGGGTATGGTATAACGGGAACTGCTGCAGACACCACCGGTGGCGGCCAGTACCAGTACTCGTATGGAAATTCCTATAACCCGCACCCGGGGACGAGTCTTGGTGGAGCACCCAGCGCAACATTCTACCCGAGTGTTGGTATGACAGCGGGATCACAGAGCGAGGACATGATGATGGCAGTCCTCGGTCCCAACTGGAACGTACTGAAAGCCGGGGATACCGTGAACGTCAAGATCGTCCACACGCCCAGCGGTAAGACCATCGTTGACAAGGATGTCTCGGTGCAGGGGGGATAAGCCATGCAAAGAACAGCCAATGAAACCGCAGTCTCTCCTGTTGTCGGCGTGATGCTGATGCTGGTGGTGACCATCATTATTGCCGCGATCGTCAGCGCATTTGCCGGGAGTACGGCACAGACAAATACCAAAGCACCTCAGGCCACCATCCAAGGGACGCTCTACGTCAATGGATCCACTGGACAAAGTGGCGGCCCTACAAACCTTGTCAAAATGAACCATATGGGTGGGGACGAACTGGTCACAGCCAAGATTCAGGTCCTCATCAGGAGGGGAGACGACTTTGGCGCCTATGAAGGAGTTCTTAATGGCAATACTGTCATAAGCAAGTCGCTGATCCATAATACGGGTGGCAGCTTCTGGTTTAATGCAACGGATGGCGGCATGGATGTCATGGTCTGGCGTTCCGGTGAAACAATGTTTATCGACATCCCCGCTACGAGTGGTTTCACTGCAAGCGATCTTGGAAAGTCCGTTGTTCTTGAAGTTGACACTGCCGATGGGAAGCTGATATCCAGGACATATATGGCTATCATCTCATAAAGGACATGGGTCCTGATGGTTCAGGGAGCGATATGTTCCCCTTAACCAAACGAATTTCTCATTTTTTTAGGTTACAGCGAAAGAAAAGGATGGCGCCATTTCATGCTTGCGATCTGCCATGACTGAAATATACGATCCCTTCTGGAAAACCGGTGAGGACGCCCGGCAGTACGATGAGTTTGCACGAACCACGTTTGCCCGGATCTACCCGGTTATTGCCGACCAGATCCTCGAACGGACCGGCATCAGCACGGGTACCTGCCTTGACGTGGGTGCCGGGCCGGGATTGCTTGCGATGGCTGTTGCACTTTTGTCGGAGCTCCACGTGACAGCGCTCGACAGCTCCCCGGAGATGAACAAACTGGCCCGCAGGAATATCCGGGACCGGTGCATGGAACAGCTCGTGATCCCGGTAGTCGGGGATGTCCATGCGATCCCGGTAGCAGATGCTACCTTTGATCTCGTGATAAGTCGTGGATCATACCATTTCTGGAACAACCTTCCTTTAGCATTCAGGGAGATCCACCGGGTCCTCAAGCCCGGAGGCATGGCCTATATCGGCGGGGGGTACGGGACTTCCCGGATCCGTGACGAGGTCCTTGCCGGACGCAAAGAGCGCGGGATCGCGGATAATCCGGATCATCCCGCGCGGGCCCGGTTCCGTAAGTTCCGGGCCGGGGAGATCGAGGCATCGATCGAAGCTGCCGGGATCAGCGATTACCGGATCATCAACGATGATTCGGGGTTTTGGATGCTGCTACGAAAATAATTTGTGCAAATCATCCTGTACCATATTGAATAAAACGGGCAGCGTACCGGGCGGGCTTTTTTCGGGAATTACGATCGAACAAGGAAGGGTTAGACGTTCCTGCCTACAAATTTTTCATGTTGCCTACATTGTACTTCCGCTGGTGCTTGCGCAGTGCCGTCTCCATGTCCGGGGCGTTTATCACATCGGCCGCGAACCGAACCGGGTCGCTGATGGCAACCGACATGACAATATTGATCCCATTCTCGAAGAGCACATCCGGGATCAGCTGGGCACTCGACCCGTAGAGAGCCCGGATGCGGGCATGCTTCGCATATCCCACGACCTCTTCAAACGTGCCATTCACGAGTGTCGAACCGGTAATGATCGCGACATCTGCATCCTTGAGTACTTCCCGGTTCTCCTCTGCAGGATGGACCATGATACCGGCCGGCCCGTAGCTGATGGTTTCCTCGACAATCGTAGTCCTGAATGTTTCCGGAGGACGCTGGTCCGTGACGTGTAACTCCCGGCATCGTCCGGCATAGCTTTTGACAAGGCCCCCGTACCCCACGATTACCAGCTTGTCATCTATCCTGACCAGATCCTTCACTTCCAGTCCCACGGAATATCCCTTGGCCTGCAGCACGTCATCGGTAACGAGCGGCTGGGAGAGTGCGTTAAGCGCGGCAAGTGCTACCGAGCGCCGGCTCAGGCGGGCCTCTGTCATAGTACTGCCCGCAATCTCAAAGAGGGATTTCCCGACAAAGGATTTGAGATGCTGAAGGTCGAGCCCTGTCTCATCATCTCCATAATGCGGGTTGTTGTCCTGGAAGCTCATCGCAACTCCGCAACACCCGCTGGTCCCGATCACCGCATTCCAGCCCGGGTGGAGCCCGAACTTCTCTGTGGTACTGTCAGGGAGGTCCAGCCGGGAGTATTCGCTCACCAGTTTTTCATAGCCTTTTTCGAGAATTGTTCCGGGTTTAGATTGAGCCATTATCGTTCCCTGAATTTACGGATTCCTTTCATTCCTGATAGGTGTAATATGGCACACCGGCGCAGTTGCCGCACAGGACATATTCACCGCAGGCGATCTCTTTGGCATCGACAACCATTTCATTACACTTGCTGCAGCGTGCCCGGAATTTCGGCATGCCCGGCATTTCCCCGTCAGGGATCGTCACATTCACGCGCCGGATGCGGAACAGATCGGATTCCGGAGTATCCAGAAGTATCTTCGCCGCATCCTTCATCGCCTCTTGTCCTGTCTTTTCCGTACGTTTCTTCTCAACAACCGTGACCCTGACGGCAGCACCGTTTTTCAGGTCAATGTACGTGGCAGCAAACTTCCCGTATGGTTTGTACTTCAGTGTACGGTGGCCAAGAGAACACCCGGTGATTGCCTGGATCGCATCGGCAATGCAGCGGTCGATCTCAACATAAACAATGAGGTTGCGGTTCCTCTCCAGGGGGTTCATGCCCAGCTCCCTCATACCGATCATAGTCATCCGCGTACCGAGAATGATGCCGGCACAGATCTCCCCGTGGAATTCCTTTGCCTTCTGGAGCAGGATATCGCGATCTCCTGTTCGGTTCCCGCTACCTGTTGTTTCAGGATTACTCTCTGTCATCATCAGCATTGGGCAATACAGGGTTAAAAATTTAATTTACTTTCATTGAAAGTTAAATGAAAATGCTTATTTAACGCTGCGAAGATACGATTACTGATCCAGGATTCCGTCGGGAGGGCCCAGAAGACCGGTGCCTGATGATAATCGCCATACTGGACAGGGTGATGACGATACATGACTGAAGAAAAACTTCAAAACGATTGGATTGCGAAAATCAGGGGGTATTTCTCCACACAGGATTGGATAATCATTTTACTGCTGGCAGTCATTGCCTTTGCAACCGGCAATTATGGGCTTGCATATATTCTGCCGGGCGGGCCCGGAGGAGGGTTTGCCCACGGATTTTTAAAGATGCCCGGGCCCGGAGCTGGGATCTTCCTCACCAGTGCATTTATCTGTCTCTGGCTGGTACTTGGTGTTCTCTTGATCAAAAAGCCCGGAACCGCCATTGCCATCTCCATCCTGATCACCGTCATCATGCTGGTATTGGGTCTCATCATAACTGGTTTTTTGGTACACAATAACCCGGAATTCTCGGAGTATTCGTTTCCTCTCGAATCGCAGACGCTCCTGGTTCTCGTTGCGATCATCATAGATGGTGCCGGCCTGCTGCCCCTTGAAAAGAAGCCCTGGCAATACATCTTCCCGCCATTTATCGGGATAATGGGGATTATTACCCTTGCACTCTGGCTGACGGGAAATGCCAAGATGGGTGAGAACGGGGCAGCGTCAACGGTCTTCCCGCTGGGATATGTCGTGTGTGGGATTCTTGCCCTCGGCTTTGCCGTGATCTGCTGGTCATATCCCATGAAATATGTTGTTGGTGCCGGATTTGCCGAGATGTTCTACATTACGTTCTGCTGGTTGTTCAACGGGAAGAGCGGGTTTGCAACCTGGGTTCCGGTAACCCCTGCTATCCCGCCCCTCCTCACCTTCGCCCTTGTCTCCGGAGCATTCATGGCAATACTGGCCTATCTGGTGTACATGCTCTGGAATACCTATGCCGGGCAGGGAGCTGCAAAGGTTTAGGATCCAGTCTTCTGTAATCACCGTGGGAATAATGCCAATGACTGAATCAGTAACACCGGATACCATATATTTTACTTTAAGGGAAATGGGGTTCATCATCGTTCTCTCTGTTCTTGCTGCCATGAGCGGAGCGCTGGTCCCCTCCTGGCTCTTCCCTGAAGACAGGATATCGGATTTTGTTTACGGTGTCCTTGGTCTGCCAGGGCCGGGTGCAGGGGTTTTTATTTTCGGAGGGATTCTCTGCTTCTGGTTGCTTGCCGGCCTGATTCTGGTAAAAAAACCCGGCACTGCCGTCGCCATGTCCGTTGTAATTATCGCATTCGATCTCCTCTTTGGCAATCAGGTCATCCTCCTCCAGACTATTGACGTGTTGCTCTTTGTGGCGCTCATCATTGAAGCGCTCTGCCTGCTTCCCGCTGATAGTAAACCATGGAAATACATGCTGCCGGTTTTGTTTACCATACTGAGCATTGTGACCCTATCCCTCGCTTTTCTCGGGCAGGCAAAACAAGGGGAATCCGATAGTATAGTGACCCAGTTCCCGGTGGTTTACTGTATTTTCGGAATCCTGGGACTATGTTATGCACTCATCTGTTACCGTTATCCTGTTCAGTTCTTTCTCGCAGCAGGTATTGCCAACATGTACTATATGCTGCATTTCTGGCTCTTCTGGGGTGATGGATTTGCATCGAGGTTCCCGCCGGATCCGGCAATGATCCCCGTCCTTCTTCTCGGGGCGCTCCTGGGAGGTGTTGTTTCTGCATCTGTGGCATCTGGTGTTGACCTTCTCCGGAAAATATACCGTGGAACAGATACTCCTGCACTCGGGGATCAATGAGAAACGTTTATCAGGATCAATATGTTAAATACATGTAATCAACTTCCCGGAGGTGATATGATATGTGTGCACCAATAATTCTTCCCGATGCTGCAATCGGCCTTGCAGCGGCTCACATCCTGGGTATCGGATTGATAGCGGGTCTGATCGTTTTCAATTCCAACGGAGCGAGAAAGGGTATGAGTTCCCTCATCGGCGCGGCTAGCGATTCGACATTCGGCCGTGTCATATCCATGATGACCCGGTAAGGAACGGAATGCCTGTACTGAATTGCGCGATACCTCCGATCCTGCAGCTGGAGCCAACGACAGCCTGCAACCTTGACTGTCCGTTCTGCCTGCGGTGTTCGCTGAACCGGTCGGAGGGGTATATCTCTTTTGACGATTTCCGGCATATCATCGATACATCAAAGAGCCGGTATCTGACCCTCCACGGGTGGGGTGAACCGCTCCTTCATCCGGACCTTCCTGCGATGATCCGATATGCGGCAGAAATGAAGATCTCGGTCAATTTTACCACGAATGCAACCCTGCTCCCAAAAAACACCGATGCTCTTCTGAACTCGGGCCTTGATGCAATCGCATTCAGTTTTCCGGATTCACAAAAATTCACTCCGATTATTGCTAAAAATGTTGCTGGGTTTGTTCAGGAACGATCCGCACGGAAACAGAAATTACCGAAAACCTATATCAACATCGTGTTAATGGAGAAAAACCTTGATTGTATTGAGGAAGGTCTTGATCTGGCCATGAAAACAGGTGTTGATATCGTCAATTTCGAACGTTCTTTTCCGTGGACTGAGACCCAGGCAAAGACAGAAAAAAACCTGTTTGCCCGTATCGGGGGTGCGGCAAAAAAGACCGGCTGCAAGGTGACCCTACCGCCCGCTCATTCTCATCCCTGTCCGCTGGTCCGACTGACGCTTTTTGTCAGGACCACTGGGGATGTCGCCCCCTGCTGTTACCGTGCAGATACCTGCCTCGGAAACATTCTTCGCGACAGTCTATCAGAGATTATCCGGAACCGGGTCCATTTTATGAAAAAGATGCAGGGAGATCCCATTTGCCGGACCTGTCATGTATAATTGCTCACAACTATTCTCTGAATCATAAAGGAATTGTTCCCAATATGCGCGAAAAATCCGGGACTTTGGAGTAAGGAAAAAAAACCTGCTGGATCACTAAATTAAAAAAGAGCATCGCGGATGTTCAGAGGATTTCTGTCATAATATCCATACTAACGATAGTATATGGTAAAAAAAAGGAAGATTTAATCGATCCCGACCATCACTTCAGAGGCCTTGACAATTGCAAAGACCTTCGACCCTTCCTTCAGTTTCAGGTTTTCAGCGGATGTCGTTGTGATGGAGGAGACAATCTCATTGCCTCCGGCAATGGCAATAATGACCTCGGTGCTGACCGGGCCTTTCTTGATCGACTTAACGGTACCGTGAATCTGGTTGCGTGCACTGATCTTCATGGTTTTCACCATGCCATACTTTGCCCGAAGGGTAAAATAGCCTTCGGCCTCTATCAAATTCTGAAAATCCCGGAATTAAAAACAGATCGTTGATTAATCTAATAGTTAATCTATTACTATGAACGCGGACTCAAACGCCTCGCCAGTCACTTCCCCGTTCCAGTCGGCAGCGGCAGGTAATAACGGTCCCCCCCCCTCCTTCCGCGAACAATGGCGCCAGCTCAAACTCGCCCATTGCGCAGTCCCGAATTATGGCAATTCCAGCCAGTTCTGGGGCAATAAGAAGAAGATCCACACGGTGTATACAAAAGGGGATCCCAATTACGATGAGACAACGGCAGCCCGTCTTGCCAGCATGATTATTCCGGATAACTCCCGTGTCCTCGATATCGGCGCCGGGCCCGGTACCTATGCAATCCCGCTTGCAAAGAGGGGATGCAAAGTAACTGTTGTCGAACCATCACCTGTAATGCGGGAACTGCTGGAAACCCGCAGGAAAAATGAGAATGTCAAAAATATCACCGTCATCCCGAAACGGTGGGAGGATGTTGAACCCGCAGAATTCGGTGCTCCGTTCGATGCCGTCATTGCAGCCTTCTCCCTCACCATGATGGATATGGGGGACGCCCTCAAAAAGATGCACGCCAGCTGCAGGGGAATGGTCCACCTGTACTGGTTCCTTACATCCCCGGCATGGGCACAGGTCAACAGGGATCTCTGGCCGCTTATCCACGGGGGGAGTTTTCCCGGGGAGCCCACAGCGGACTGGCTCTGGCAGATCCTCTACGAGATGGGAATCTACGCGAACATCCAACCGGAACCCCGCTTTCCTCCGGCGCGATACGCAAACATTGACGAAGTGATAGAAGAATTCCGCCAGCGCCTGAACTGCACGACCCCGGCCCACGAAGAGATCATCAGGAATTATTTCCATGCAGTCCTGCGACATGATGGTGATGGCTTCATTCTTGGGAACGGGACACGCAGTGCCCATATATGGTGGAACACGACGGAGCATTAAAACAGAACAAGACCGGCCTACACGGACAGGATTTGGTCCATACACGGTGAAACTATGAGCGATTATGACGTTTTATTCAACAAGGCAAAGGCCTTCCACGGGCACGTCTGTCCCGGGATTGTCCTGGGAACGAGGCTGACCATTGCCGGGATGCGGGAACTGGGGATGAACCCCCATGAACCCCAGCACAACCTTATCGTCTACCTGGAGATCGACCGGTGCGGTGCCGATGCCGTGCAGGCAATAACGGGGTGTTCACTTGGCCACCGTTCCCTCAAGCACAAGGATTACGGGAAATTTGCCGCAACTTTTGTCGATCTCACGACCCGAAAAGCAGTCCGGGTTGCGGTCCATGAAAAGAAACGGGCTGAACATGACAAGCTCGACCGGGAGGATGTGATTAAAATTCTCGGGGAGTGCCCGGAACCGGAGATCCTGAAGATCGAGCAGGTAACGATAGACATTCCCGATGACGATATCCCGGGATTTCCCCGGGGAAAGGCGGTGTGCAGTGTCTGCGGGGAGCAGGTGATGGACAACCGCCACATCATTGTGGACGGGAAAGCCATGTGCAAGAACTGCGGTACAGGATCATATTATACGGTGCTGAAATCGTGATATCTCCGTTTGCCGGATGATTGATCAATGAAACAATCCGGGAGTATTACCAGTGCCTGAACTGTACGATTGAGGCATATGAGGAGATCCTCCAGAGTATATTCTCTGAAAAATTCCGTTCCTGCGACGGCAGGGCTCATCTTTGATGGGGCATTCCGGAGTACACACACGGAGTGAAATGCCGGGACAGATCCGGAACGATCTGCGGCAGACCAGAAACGGTACTACCCGATCATATTAAATTCCTTAATTTCTCTAAAAATTAACTTTTTTCGTTCAATCTTCTGGAAAATGCCTTTATTTTTGACAAAAAAACATTTAATGTAATCACGTTCAGGTATCTGCTATGATTGCAGGAAAACCGGGGATTTCAGGCCAATGTACGTTCCTGGAATACCGGCCACTGGACGATGCAGCAACACATCGCATTGTCGGACTGCTGATAATACTCGGGACGCTCTTTATGCTCGATATTGTAACAACCCAGATTATTCTTTGGGTAGGAGGTGCAGAATTAAATCCCCTTATGACGGGAATTGTGTTAAACCCGGCCCTGCATCTGGGTATCAAGGCTGCAATTCTTCTTATAATCTTCATAGTCTCTCTCGTCGCAGAAAAGCAGGTACGAGGATCCAGTGTCGTGTTTTATTGCACGCTCATCTCACTCTATTTCTTCATTGTTTTCAATAACATAGTTATCATACTGCCAAGAATCGCAACGTAGTCAGAACGGGACAGGAACCGTAGAAGGAACCTACTCCTGATGATGAAAAAAAATGGGGATACGTGCCTGCAGAAAGCGTCAGATTTTTTTGGTAATTACGATAGTAATCTGTTAAAAAATCAATCCCGCTATCTGTATCACTGCATTTCCCCCCGGTTAAAATCAGTCAGTATGCCCCGATGCTTATCTCGGTGGTTTCGCGGACAAGGGTCATATTGGGATACGGGTCGGTCTCGAATATCAACTGGAGTTTTTGTTGATCAGGGTTATCCGGAACGATCCGTTTTACATTTCCGCAGATGGCAAGAGTGTTTCCGGCGCTTGCATTGACGGAATCCCATACGCCCGTTCCGAACCGGCCGGGAGGAGCAGTGATATTAATATTCAGGCTGGTTGCATTGAGAATGCGCTCACTATTTACCGTGCTTTCCAGGGCGAGCATACCGTTCCCGTTCCCGCTGATCTGGAAATGCCTGCTGTCCGGTGCGATATTAATGGTGTGTACAATGATCGAGGAGCAATTGCCGGGACTGGAATACGAGGGAACAGCCTCCAGTTCCACAAGGGATCCGGCCAAATCGTAGGTAATATCCGTGCTGTTGTAGAACAGCAGGGGTGTTGAAAGGTTGCGTTCCGTGTTCAGGACATACACGTTCCCGTTCATCCAGCCATATCCCTGTTCCTGCCAGAAATTATTCACCGGCTTATACGTGAATTTGACCAGCCCGAATGATTGAGCCGGGTTGCCCGGTTCTGTCTGGCTCGTCCAGTCCTGCTGAACATATCCTGAGGGAAGTGAATCCCAGATATGTAATTCCCCCCCGGATTTTACTGAGTCAAAGGTGAAATCGCCCCCGCCCAGGGGAATCTGCTCTGACAGGCGCATATTCTTTTTTAATGAAGCGGCGGCCTCGATATCCGAAGAAAACCGCATGAAACCGGATTCAACGTCTTTGATATGGCTAATCTCCGACTGTGCCTTCATGGAGGGAACGTAATAGGCATTCCATGCCGCAAAGAAAGTGACTACAACTGCCAGGATGAGCATTGCAGCAACGACCGGGGCCACGGCATCCTCGCTCACAGGCTGACCCTCCCGGTATAGATCACCGTGCGGGACGTTACCAGTTTGACGGTTTCATTCCCTTCGAGATCTCCCGGCATCCGTACCGTGATATTGCTCCCGAGATCGAATACGTCCTTTTTTTGCATATTTGGATGCACCAGCAGGAACTGATCATCCGGATTTGTGAAAGTGGTATTATACTGAAAGGATTTCCGCATGGTCTCATTACCGACAACGATTGAAAGATCCTCCGCTTTTATCCAGTCCCCTCCCTTGTGCCAGAGCGTGATATTCTGCTGATCGTTGCTCATCAGGACAGTAATGCTCGGATTTCGATCTACCGGGAGGAAATTGTAGAGCGTGGCAGAAAATACGGAAAGAAGTACGATAACGAGGGCGATCATGAGCATCTCCCCAACCACTTCTGAAACCCCGCTGTCAGTATGTTTTCCGGAACTCATCCCGCACCCCTTTTTAAAAATAAAAAATTTTGTTGTACTTTTGTTAAATCAAAATGTTAAATTTATATGTAATGTTAACCACACTTATTAAATAAATTTTCTTACAAAGGATCGTCAGGGAATACCCGATGCAACTAATCCGCTCAACGGGATTCATGAGCGGACAACTCGCACTAAAAAGGACGTGGCTCAATGGAAAAAACGGATGGGGGTGTCTCCCCGGTCGTCGGTGTCATGCTGATGCTGTCGGTGACGGTGATTATTGCCGCCATTGTGAGTGCAGCCGCGGGAGGATTTTCCGGCACCGGGAAACCAGCCCCCTCTGCCATCCTCGAAGTTCATTTCTACGAAAACCGGTCATATGGCAATTTTTCAGTCCCTGCTATGACGATCGAGCATATCAGCGGAAGTCCCCTGCAGACAAAGGACCTGAGCATCACCACCTATTTCAGGAACGAGTCGGGACAGCCGATCAAAGGCTACCTGATTGGCGAGAAATCCGTGGCAGGGGACGATGCGTGGAGCGAGGGTGGTTTTACTTCCGGCATGTACAGCGGGGTCCTGTTCATCAATGACCAGGACCGGTTCGGTTCGCCTCTCCAGGGTTCGGATAAAGGGTATAAAAACTGGTTTGGCAATGCATCGGCAGTGGTGATGGCCGGTGATATCTTAATAACACCGGCCCAGTTCTGCGGGCCGTCAGCGCCCCATAAAAATCCCGGCCTGAATTATATCCTCAATTTTGATACTTCTGATCCCGCCAGCGGTTACCGGACCGGTGCCGTTATCACCACGAAGATTGTCCATATCCCGAGCGGGCAGGTTATCTTTGACAAAGACGTGGTGGTCGTATGAGAACGGGCAGGACCTATGCGGATGCGGTCTCTCCGGTCGTTGGTGTCATGCTGATGCTTGCGGTAACGGTCATGATCGCGGCGGTTGTCAGCACCTATGCCGGGGGATTTTCCGGCGGTGCTGAGAAGAGCCCCCAGAGTTCGATCCGGGTAACCCCGGACTTGGACCTGCACCGGATTTATTTTGAACACAATGGAGGTGACCCGTTCACGCTCAGTTCCATCAATGTGGTGTTACGTTCCCGCGAAAACAAGACCTCCCTTTCTGCCAACGATGTCGGGAGCAGCAAACTCAGGGCATTCGATGAGGTGGGAAGCAGCGGGAGCGGTGCGGATACAGCAGTGAAAGCCGGGGATACTTTCTTCATCGAAGGAGAGGGGATTGACAATAATAACGGGATGAAATTCGGAAGTATGATTTTAACGAATAATACCCAGATCACCTGGCTTGTTGTGGACAAGGAGACGGGTAAAACCATCTCAATGGGTTCGTTCTATCTTTGAAACGAAATGAGCGCCGGGAAATCTGATACTCTGCCCTCATTTACCATAATTGAGACGTACCTGATGGCTCCTGCCCTGCAGGAGTGTAAACCTCTGGTTGACCCCTATCTGCTACGGGATCCGAAGGACGTTTTCAGGGTTTCACATCATACCCATGAACAGGGCGAGTGTGGCCGCGAGGAGGACGATGCTGTGCTTGAAACCGGCAAGGATGCTGTTCGAGCTGAACTGCCCGGCCATGATACCGGAGAAGGTCGCGAGGATGATGCCGATGCGGAACATGTCGTTAAGGTTGCCGGCAGTATCGATATTCATGTTCATGGTTTTGAAACTTGCAAGGAACGGCACATTCAGCTGGTATGCCGTGTATAGGTAGATACCAAACGAGAGGTAGATGATCATAACGTAGACAATTGTCGTGTTTGCCCGCTCCCGCTTCAGTTTCAGATAATACTCAAAATCTGTAATGGCGATGATGAAGATCTGGCGGAGGTTTGTAGTGATCTCGCTGGCCCGCACGAGCAGCGAGATTGCGCGTTTCACGGACACGAGACCGATCCGTTCCTCCATCTTCACGAGTGCTGAATTTACATAGGCTCCCGACTCGATATCCCGGGACGCAACCGAGAGCTCGGAGCTCAGTACACCCAGTTTTGCCCCGGCAATCCGGTGTATTGCCTCATGCAGGGTGATCCCGATATCCTTCATATCCGAGAGTTCCCGCAGAAAATCCGGCAGATGGGATTCGATGTTCTGTACGTACCAGCGCCGCCCCTCAAAGGAGAGGGCAACAGGCGCCATGAATGCGATGATGATCAGGCACAGGACTGCCTCCGGCCGATCATGCTGGAAAAGATCAGTGAATCCGCAGGCGAGCCAGAATGCAATAATAACTCCCGCAAAGAGAATGCCAAGAGCCAGACCGTAATAATAACTCCGGATATACGTCCTGAACGGGTGACGCAGCAGGCCAAGATAGTAATTTCGTTGTTTGTTTGCTTCGATCCGCTGGTAGAACTCCTTATTCTTCGGGTCTTCTTCTGAAAGGGATTTCTCCTTCGATCCCTGAACATCGAAACCGAAATTGTATTCGATAGTCTCCTTGCGCGAGATCTCCATGTTCTCCGGGGGCATCATCATGGAGAGAATCCAGATCAGGGTGACTGCTCCGGCCGGGATACAGATGTACATCATCGGCAGGAGCCATGCCATGCTCTGGTTATTCGTCATGCCCTGAGCAACGATCATGATGATGAGGGCGATCGGCCCGGCCACAAAAGCCGTTACGTAGACTTCGGCCATGATCTCGATGGTCTGTAAGACCAGCTCAAGTTCCTGTTTTGCCTGGTCCCGGTAGTATTCGGTTTTTGCCCCGAGATACGTGGTGACATTTCCCCCGCTGTCGAAGACGATCGCCAGATCGTTAAGAAAATCGCGGAGATGCGTGGAAGGGGTGGTGCCCTGCAGGTTCTTCATGGCCGTATTCAGGTCGTCGCCGAAGAGTTCGACATCCCGGACGATCATTCCGAACTCTTTTGAGATCTCGCCGAACATGTCATGTTCTTCGTATACTTTGCGGATGATTTCGTACGGGGGCATAGTGGTGGAGAGGGCCTGCATGTAGGAAATGGCATACGGCATGTCCAGGTCAATCCGGCTTTTCCGGCCATGGGCGACGATCTCCGGGTAATATATATGCATTGCGTACTGCCCGGGCACTATCAGGACAAATAACAGGATCCAGAGCAGCATTCCGGAAGTATTTAAACCAAAGATCTCCAGGTCGAACCCGCTTATCTGGAAAAAAGTATAGAGGACAAAGAACATCGCGAGCGAATAGATAAGATTGATCCGGGTCATCCTGAGGTAATCCTCTGCGGTTATGGGCATATGAGCCGACCGGAGCACCGAACGAAGGTTGCTGCCATGAAGCATCAGCTCAAAACCGGTCAGTTTCTTCTCGGCCTGTCTCAGTGCTGGTGGAAGGAACATACTTAGTCACTCAGATCGTTAATGGCATTTGCAAGGTCCCTGAGAGTAGGCGGTTCCACCTCAAGGGCCCAGGTGAAGAACTCCTCGCGCTTTTTCAGCTGGTGTTCGAGTTCTTTCTCATCCCACCCGCAGTGGAAGGCGATCTCATTGAGGACTTTGGATTTCCCGAACTCTCTTCTGAAAGAATCGCTCTGGATGTCCCATTCAAACAGGGAGACAGGATTGATCTCTCCATCATTCGTGACATTTATCTCATGGATGGAGAGGCAGCGCCGGATCCGTATCTTCCCGAGCGTGTAGATGGACTGGACCACCACGAGATCAAGTGCCTGGAACATCACGGGCGGGACATTGATCGGGTCATGGGTGAGGCGGTTGATCGCCTCGTGCACGCTTCCTGCGTGGATGGTCGAGAGGGTTGAGTGACCCGAATTCATGGCCTGGAAGAGGGTCTGGGCTTCCCGGCCCCGGACTTCGCCGACGATGATATATTCCGGGCGCTGCCGCATGCTTGCTTTCAGGAGGGAGAAGAGGTCGATATCGCCTTTGACCCCTTCCGCATTGATTTCCCGTGTCTGGGTCGGGAGCCAGTTCTTGTGCGGCAGCTGGATCTCGCGGGTATCCTCCAGTGACACCACCTTCGCGTTCTGGGGGATGAAAAGGGAGACTGCGTTCATGGTGGAGGTCTTTCCGCTGGCGGTGCCGCCGACAATGAGAATGCTCTTCCGGTGCTCGATAGCAAGCCAGAGGAAGGCGAGGGTCTTCGCATCGTAAGTGCCAAACCGTATGAGGTTCAGCGGTGTCATGGGCTCGGCACGGAATTTCCGGATCGTGAACGAGCTGCCTTTTGTTGAGATCACTTCGCTGTAGGTGATCTGGATCCGGGCACCGTCCGGCAGGGTTGCATCGACCATAGGGTTCGAAAGTGACATCTGCTTGTTGGCTTTCTGGGCGAGTTTTAAGACGAACTGGTTGAGCTCCCCCTCGGTAAAAATGATGTTGGTCGGCAGGCTCCCGTGCTCCCGGTGATAGATGAAGACCGGGAGATCATGGCCATTGCAGCTGATATCTTCGAGAGCCGGGTCCCGCATAAGGACTTCGAGAGGGCCATAACCGGAAAGGTCCCTCCTGATATAATAATTCAGGATTGTTACACGGTTTTCAGTAATGTCCGGGTCGAACTGTCGGATGATCCTGGCCACTGCGATGGGATCAATACGCTCATCCCTGCCTTTCTCGGTATTATCATAAATGATAATGTCCCTGAGATGTGCATAGGTCTCCATCAGGATCGTTCTCTCTTTCTGGGAAATTACAGGTTCAACAACAATGTACGTGAACCCTACGTTTCCAACCCGCTCGATCTTTACATAGGAGAAGGGCTCCTCGACCCAGTACCGCTCCAGCGTTGCAAGGGACGTTTCTCCCGGGAGACCGGACGCATGCAGGGGATCTGCAAATTCCTGCATACCAGGGCAACCCGGATTTCTGTCAGGGATCGGCACCACATTGCCGGTTTTTCCCGGTACACCCGCATGGAGCCAGGAACCCATGGCATGCCGCTGGCTCAGGGTTTTTACCGAAAGAGCTGCTGCGGCGAGGGCAACAAGGCTGAGGCCGATCATGACCGGGAGGGGGAGATCAATGAACATCACGATGATGGTTGATATAAGGGCAATTGACACAACCCCTGTAAGGGAGAGAATCCCTGTCCGGGAGGATTCTGTGAGAATTGCAAGAACATACTCACCAGCTACAGGTGTAATCGTCATGCCCGGTACCGGCAATTTATTCTGAGATGTGCCGGTCCGCGGAACGGGATCCTTCACGGGAGTGATCGTGTCGTTTGCAGGAGAAATTCTTTCTCTCAAATTCGTAAATACTCCGTTGAGGCCGATGAGTGTGACCATACTTGATACCATTGCAAGAAAATCCTGTATCATGGTCATCCTCCCGTGTTCTCTTTTTCAATCAAAGGAATCATCCTCCTGATTATTGTACTCAGGTGTCGGAGCCGGGGTAATTTCCCGTGCAGAACCGGTAATGATCGCCATATTGACATCGATAAAGTTACCCGTGAGGGCGATAACGTAGGATCCGTTATTGTAGACTGTGATTTTTTTATGATTTTCAATACTATATACGCCGTTGTATCCCTCCTTTTCAACCGTAACATTTGCCAGAGAATCAACGACCGTTACTTCTGCATTTGAAAAAATAAAGGAATTCGTGGAAACGCCATTCTCGGAATCATCACTACCGTCACCCCCCTGTTTTGTCTGATCCGGGTCAGAAAACTGGGGACTGAATGTCAGGTCGACAACAAGAGGACCTTTTGTTACGTTAACACTGAATGCGGTTGAGTTTGAACGAAGGATAATATGTTTGGTATACTCTGGGATCCTGGGGACCCGGTTATCATCAACGGTTGTCCAGTTCCCGTGATCCCGGTAGGGCAGCCTGTAGGGGTCCGGAGTAATATACGGCAGTGGATTCACCTCGGCCACTTCGAGAGTTTCCGGAGGTGTTGTCACAGCAGATGGAAATGCCGTTGAATTACCCGATGAAACATTCCCCGGTAAAGTGGTGGCGGTAATTGCAGCAGAATTTAAAGAGTCCTGCTGTGTTTCGTTGGCCCCGGCATTGCCAATCGGTAAATGTCTGATACAGCCTGCGGATAAAATGACGAGAAGGAGTAAAAAAAAAATCCCGGCTCTGACAAGAAATGAATCCATAGTATTTTCCATTTTTCTGATTCCCGATAATATCCCATTCTTGGGGATCATGGCGTCCGTCTGAGATATCCCGAGGGGTTCTGTTTGGAAAGATCCCCGTTCATGACGTTGAATAGGTCTGCAGTTATCCAGGAACTAACCGGTAATGTGTATGTTGTACCTTGCCAACTATAATGTTTTGTGTTTAACTTTTAAAATTTATTAACATAAATAGATTAATAAATAAGGAAGGAAGATTACGGGATAAGGATTTCCGGTTCCGGGAACGCGATGCAGGATTAATGAGAGTAATCGTATTATTGTAGGGTGCTCTTAAAATACTCTACAATAATGACATCTGGATCCCGGAATCCCGTACCCCCTTATCCCGGCTGGATACGACGCGAATACCATCTCTCCCGCCCCGTAACGGCAGAGGATATTGCGGCCTTTTTAGGAAATGAGGAGCTCTATGTGCGGGACACATCAGCCGGCCCGGTAAATATCATTCACAAGTACGGGCTTGTCGAACTCCATTGCATCATCGGGGAGCCTTCTATCGAAGTCTGGTTCAACCCGGATAACGGGGCATATCCTTCGGAATATCTCGATGCCCTGCTTTCGACCCGGTTTTAATCAGGGTTCCCGGTCCTGGAAATTCTAAAAAAAAAGAACGTTAATCGATCCCTACCATCACTTCGGATGCCTTCACGACTGCGTAGACCTTCGATCCTTCCTTCAGTTTCAGGGATTCTGCAGAATGAGTTGTGATGGATGAGACGATCTCATTGCCCCCGGCAATGGAAATAACGACTTCCGTACTTACCGGGCCCTTCTTGATCATCTTCACGGTTCCCGGGATCTGGTTTCGTGCACTTATCTTCATGGTTTTCACCATGTCTCACTGGACGGGCCTCATTAAATACATATCGTTAATCCCATACCCTTACCCGAGGTCATGAGTGGAATGCCGTTCTTGTTCCGGTTCCTGAACCCTGCCGGATAAGCGCAGCTGAATGAGTCAGGAGGATTCAAATCCCTGCCTTCACTCATCTTTCCCGCAGAACCGCCCGTCCGCTCTCATGCCGGCAAGCCTGTCGCCGCAACCTGCAAACCACCCGGACTTCCCGTCAGGATGACAATCGAACTCCGGAACGTACGGTTTAATATCAAGGAGCGGGGTCCCGTCAACAACGTCAACGCCTTCAATCACCAGTTCGCCGCCATTCACGGAGATGAGCCGCACAATCGAGAGGCCGATTGCGTTCGGACGGCGGGGCGCCCGGGTCGCAAAGATGCCGTGCGGAACCGTATCAAGGAACGGGATGACTTCGAGATCATAGCCCCGCGAACGGTGGAAGGCATAGATCAGGATGATCCAGGAAAAATCACTCAGGTCACGCAGCCCGGCCCGGAATTTTTCATCAATCAATACCGTTCCCCGCACACCGGCCGCACCCACGGGCTGGATCGGCATGCCGGCGGGTTCGGTGAACGGTGAGTGGATGGTCCCAATAAGCGTATAGGAATAAACAGGTCCGGTGTATGGGTTCAATGCAGTCACCTTGTACCGGGTATCCGGAATCTATCAAAACCGGATTACTACCGTATATTCAGTTCTCATCGCCCGCGTTATTAAAATAGCAGACACCCATCAGGAGTTCTGAAGATGGACGATCGGGTTTTTCCTGAACGGTGAACGGATCTACGAGGATCGGGATACGTTTTTCGTTTACCTTTTTGCCGGTTTCTTCACGGGAGATGCTTACATCCGATGACCAGATCATCATTCCCAGGCACGAGCCCAGTGCAATGAGGCAGACAGGTACCGATATCATACCGTTGCTGTTTCCCAGGTACTGGAACCCGAGAACAATACCCTCAACCGAGCAATCGTAGATATGGAACTGTGCGATCCTCTGGTCGGTCATATCACAGGTCCGGATCGAACCGGAAACCCTTGTGGTGCTGAACGGGAAGAGGGGCGAGATTCCCTTCCGTGTGCACATATCCTCGATCAGGTGCAGGACCAGGCCGAGCATCACTCCCCCAAGGAATGCTGCGGGAAGATGCAGGGCTGTGCCGCCCGCAAGGATAAACGCGGGAACCAGCAGGAACGCTGCACATGTTGCCCACAGGAATACTGTGCCGGGGACAGAATGGGTCAGCCGCTTGTCCCCGGGATCACAGGTGTGTCCCCCCAGGACCTGATACAGCCGGCAGATCAGAGGTGTGGATATAATGCTGGTAAACCGGCTGATAATCCAGGCAAATGTCCTGATCTGGAAACCCTGTGGTTTTTTCATCTGGATGTCCGGCAGAATGGCACCTGTACAGGCACCCGTGCAGATCACCATGATAAGGACCGGATCAGATGGCACCAGAACACTGCAGAGTATCAGTGTACACAGGATAGTGAGTGCGACATGGTGCCGGGTGATCATGGCATTGTTTTTCCGGTAAAATTTTCTGGGGATTATGGAACGATCCCCACTCGTTTATAGCATATTTGTGTGTGCATATGTCCACCGGTGTGAACGTGGACAATGTATAGGTTGGAATTAGTCGATTATAATGTTTTGCATTTAACTTATTCATTTTGTTAACATATATCAATTACTAATCACGACGATGTTGCAGGAGAACTTCTTCCAATGGATAGGACTACTCATGTCTTGAATGGGAAGTGGTGATTGAAGCACGTCAGAAATGATTGGATCATAATATAGTAATTAAAAATACTTAATTTTCTGAGAAAATAACGGAAGTTATTTACTGATTTCTCGTTAAGTAATATGCAATGGACCGATTTACCATGAACCAATCTTTCAGCACGAAACAAATTATTGTTACCGGTATCGTATGCGGACTGCTGGTGCTCACGGCATTCTTTGCCGGGTGCGCTTCATCAGCACCGGCACAGCCGGTAACACCTGCAGCAACACAGGCACCCCAGACAACACCGCAGGCAGCCGGCACGACCGCAGCAACGGCGACCCCCCCAAAGCCGGTCTACACCCCCTCTTCAGGGAATATCGTCGCCTTTACGGCAGCCTCACTCAAGGGTGTTTCCACCAGGCTGGCATCCGACTTTGAGCAGAAGTATCCCGGTGAAAAGGTCGTATTCAATCTCGACGGAACCCAGGCACTCAAGACCCAGGTGCAGAATGGTGCCTACGCCGATGTGTTCATCTCCGCAAGCAACAGTTACACCGCGGAACTGACCAAGGGTGGATACTTTGTTAACGGGACGGTAAAACCCCTTACATCAAATTACGTCATCGTCATCCTGCCGGCAAACAACCCGGCGAATATCCAGTCGCTTGCAGACCTTGCAAAACCCGGTGTGAAGATCGCGATGGAAGACAAAACCGTCCCCGCTGGTACTGCCACGGTTGCAGTCCTCGCCAACCTCGCGAATTCCACGTACAGCCAGGACTGGAACACATCCGTTTTCAAGAATGTGGTAACCTATGAGACTTCCGAACCGGGAGTCGCGACCAAGGTAGGTCTCGGTGAAGTGGATGCCGGTTTCGTGTACGAGTCCACGTATACGGCTGCACCAAATGGCACCTACCTCGCAATTTCCATCCCGAAGAAGGATAATTATCTCCAGACCTACACCATTGGCGTCCTGAATGAATCGGCCAGCCAGAGTGCTGCATCCGACTTTGAGAATTTCATGCTGTCGGACAGCGGCCAGCAGGACCTCAAAGACTACGGGTTCCGGCCGCTCTCGAGCTCATAAACAACCTCCCTTTTTAAAAAAGCCGGAACCATAATATGCATAGCAAAATCCGGTCCGGAATCGTTACCTTATGAGCCCTGTCCCAATCTTCTCGGAAAAAACCCGGAGAACAATCACCGGTATAGGAGCAGCTATTCTTGTTGCTTCCGTGACACTCTATCTTGCCCTGCCGGTAATTGCACTCTTCTTCCGGACCACTCCCGAACTTTTCTTCTCTACCCTTTCCACCCCGGAAGTCATCAGCGCATTATATCTCAGCCTGTTCACCTCCGTCGTGTCCCTGGGAGTCGTGATCCTTATCGGCACCCCGTTTGCGTATGTGCACTGCCGGAATGAGTACCCGGGAAAAATGATCATTGACACCCTCATCGATCTCCCGCTGGTGCTCCCCCCAGCGGTCGCCGGCGTTGCCCTCCTTGTTCTCTGGGGCCGGACAGGTATGCTGGGCCATTACCTTTCCCTGTCCGGTATCAGTGTTGCATTCACCACACTCGCGGTCATTATGGCCCAAATCTTCGTTGCCTCCCCGTTCTACCTGCGTCAGGCCAAATCCCTCTTTGAACAGCTCGACCCTGCCTACGAACAGACTGCCCGGACTCTGGGGGCATCCCCGCTGCGGATTTTTGCCCTTATCACCCTGCCCCTGACAGCGAATGGTCTCATTTCCGGTGCAGTGATGACATTCGGGCGCGCACTCGGGGAATTCGGGGCAACCATCATGTTTGCCGGGAACCTTCCCGGAGTGACCCAGACCATGCCGCTTGCGGTGTACGTGGGAATGGAAGGGAACTTTGTCGTCGGGATTACCATCTCCATCCTGCTCGTGCTGATCTCGTTTGCGATTATGATCGCGGTCCGGCTCCTTGCCCGGCGGGAGACTTTCCATGCTTGATGCAACAATCCGGAAAAAGCTGAGGGACTTTTCCCTCGATCTTACCATTCGTGCAAGACCGGGAGAAATTCTTGTTCTCATGGGGGAGAACGGTGCCGGGAAATCCACGGCTCTCAATATTATTTCCGGTCTCGTTTCCCCGGATGCAGGGTTGATCGAGCTGAATGGCTCCGGACTTTTTAACTCGGGTACTCAGATAGATGTGCCGGTTGAAAACCGTCGTATAGGGTATGTGCTCCAGAACTCCGCGGTCTTTCCCCATCTTTCTGTCCGGGATAATATCGCATTTGGTCTCCGCGCCCGGCATACATCCCCGGTTTTAATCAGAGAACGCGTTGGGCACTGGCTGAAGGCCCTGAACATCGAAGACCTTGCACCTGTCAGAGCAGGAAACCTGTCTGGAGGGCAGAAGCAGCGGGTTGCCCTTGCCCGGGCCCTTGCCATCGAGCCGGCACTTCTGATGCTGGATGAGCCATTCACCGCACTCGACCCGGACACGACCCGTTTAGTGAAAGAACTGACGCGGACATTCGTGACTGAAACATCTATCCCTTGTCTTGTCGTGACCCACCGGGTTACTGACAGCAGGGATGTCGGTGATAAAGTATGCGTTATCTGCCAGGGAAAGAAGGAGTGGGAAGGGAAGCCGGAAGATACTCCCACATGCATGTGTCATTGTGAAGACCGCTGACAGCCTATCGGTAGCCGGTGTGAGTGAAGATCCCCCCCTCTTTAAACCATGAATATCGTGCCGACCGTGTTCAGGATACAGCAGCCTTGACCCTCTTTAAAAAAAATTGGTTGCTGGCCGTCCATCCGGTGCAGTGCATCGGATTACATTGTTTGGGGACATTTTTTCCCGCCCTCTTTTTTCGATAAACCGGAACGCCGGAGCAACGTGAGGATAGCAGCTCAGCCCTCTGGTCTGAACATGAGACACATTCCACAATCAGTTCAGAATACCGGTAACCTCTGGTGCTTCACCTGCCCGTTGCATGCTGACCGTTCAGAATAACCCGTTGGTATCAAACATATTGTTTGAACCCCCGGTACCCAGCGAACCCAGCTGGGACGACATGGCCGCCATCACCATCGCGAGCATGACCATGAGGGCGACAACGATAACAATCACGGCAAAAACGATGAAAAGGACCAGGTGGATCATCCGGGTCTCGCGGAACGGGATCTCCCCCGTATTCATCTTTCCCGCAACGGTATATGCATCGTACATCCCATAGAGCCACACGATGATACCCGGGATGACAAGGATAACCAGTCCAACTAGGGCACAGATAAAGATGGCGTACCCTTTTGCGGTCTCGCCATTATATACCTGCCCGAGGCCGGGAAGAAAGGATGAGCAGGACCCCGCGATCATCGCATTCTTCTGTTCCCGTGGCGGTGCATAAGATCCCATGAACCCTGCCTGGGTTTTCCCGTCCATCCGGGCGCCGCATCCGCTGCAGAACCGCGACGACTGCTCACTTGATACCTTGCCACAGTGCGGGCAGATCTCGTACATACAGATCCTGTGAGTGGTGATTGATGTGCGTATGATAAAAAGACTTGTCCGTTATAAGGGCATGCAAAGACAACAGGAAGACGCAATCCTTCAGCAGACCCTGAGCCCGGACTCCGGCTGAATAGCATCCAGCCCGGGGGTAAGAGCCGGAGAGAAGAATAGCAGAGGCCGGGTCTGCCAACAATGCGGGGTACTCAAAACACATACGTCGTACCGACGGTATTCAGGATGCACCGGCCCGGCATCTCTTCAAAGAACCGGTTGACGGCCGTCCATCCGGTGCAGTGCATCGGGACCACGTAGTCCGGGCTGATCCGTTTCATCGCGTCGATGGTCGGCTGGATCACCGGCGCGAAGAGCGGGCCGGAAAGGTGGAATCCTCCTATGACCGCGTGGACGGTCTCAATACCGGTGAGTTTCTTGGCATATTCGATGGTATTGATGATCCCCGCATGGGCACACCCGCTGATCACGACAAGGCCCTTGCCTTTCACATTGATGACCAGCGCCTGGTCGTCGCTGATGGGGTCGGGCACCCACCGGTTATTCATAAAGGCCTCCATGCCGGGGAACCCTTTCTCGAATGGTGTCGTCCGCTCCACCTCCCCGGTGACGAGCAGGTGACCGGCAGCAAGGGTCGAGGGCCCCTTCCGCTGCAGGATCGCTGCAGGATGTCTGCCCCGGCTTTCTTTAACGCGACTGCGTCAAGCTGCGGGAGTTCAACCGGCTCTTTGGACGGATTATTCAGCCGGCGACGGAGAAATGCGTCCGGGTGGAGGATAAGCGGGACCTGTCGCGTGGCGCTGCAGAATAATCCGGTAAGCCCGCCGGTATGATCGAAGTGCCCGTGGCTGAGGACGATGGCCTCAACGGTGGATAGATCGAGGCCCAGCTGCCGGGCATTATGGGAGAGGCATTTCCGGGAGAGCCCTGCATCGAGGAGAATCGCATGCTCCTTTTTCCCGGAGAAGACCCGGACAAGGCAGGAGAGGCCGTGCTCGGCAAGGAGCGTATGGCACGGGTCAAACGGTAACCGGTGGTCCACAGGGGTCGATGGCGGTACAAGGAGATCAGCGTAATTGTCGACCAAGATGGTCACTTCAGCCCGGTCGGCCGGTTTTACCAGTTTTTCTGTCATAGGTGCATCATTTTTCCCGGGATACCGGGGATTGACGGTCAGTCATCAGGATCCCCCGGCTCCTTCACGGTCCCGGGCATCCCTAGAACACCAGTACCCGCTGGTGTTCTGCCTGCACGTTGCCCGGCGGATAGAATAAAATTTTCCCGAGGCCCGGGTACCCGAGTTCGAGCACCGCGTTGAGCGACTTGTCCCTGGAGATCCCCCGTTTCTGAAGCGAAGGCGTAAAGGCAAAGAAATGGAGGTTCTCGCTGCCGGCCACCGCGTTGATCACGTCCTGCAGGTTGTAAAGCGAAAAGTTCGCCGGGGCCCGGTGCGTGCCGGTAAGGGCGTAGATCCCGTCCTCCATAAAGATCACCCGGGTCAGGATGCCCGCATGGGCACAGGCAACCGCAAACGAAACGGCCCCAAGAGCAGTTTCGGTACTGTACGGGCTCCTGGTGATCAGGATCGTCACGGGAGGGGCGGTGCTGCTCTTCTCTGCCCGATCAAATGATGGCCCGCCGCTCTTCTTCGGGAACTGGATAGAGCCCGAGGTTGGTGAGAGGATAACGTGGTTCTGACGGAAATGGTCGATCATCACGTTCAGGTCCCGGATCTTCAGGTGTTTTACCGCGGAGGTAGAGATCACGGTACCCTGCCCGTCATCCCACGTACTGTAACCCCGGGTAGTTGCGTTCCGGTTGCAGGCAATGAACTGGCACGGCAGGCCGTACCGTGCAGCCCGTTCGCCCAGGTACTCAATTCCCACCCCGATATTTTCAGCTTCTGTGGGGGCCTGTCCGTTGTGGCCGATATGGACCCCGTCAAGGTAAGCAAACAACCCGATGGACAGCCGGTCCGCGAGCGCTGCTGAGAGGAACTGGATCCCATGCCACGCCGAGCGATGCATGTAGGGGGACTCCCACTGGAGCCAGCCGACTGTTCCCGGCAGAGGCGGTTTTGTCTGCCTCGCGAGCGCTACTACATCGTTCCAGAACGAGGGCTGGCCGTCAATGCCAAGGCTGTTGGTCGTTATGACCTGGTCCGGGAACTTCATCTTCAGCTGCCCGGCCGAGATCCCCCGGAGGTCAAGTTCCTGCCGGTCGCAGATAATCTGGACGGCAGAGAGGGAAAGGATAATGGTCCAGATCTGCTGCGTTTCCGGGTCGTTGAGACTGTAGAGAGCATCGCCGGTTATAAGGAAGGAAAAGACCGGACTCTCTCCTTTTGGCTGGTGCATGAGGGTCTCGGGATACAGCTGGACAAAGAAGAACTTGAGGCACTCCTCTATCCACGAGAGGCGCTCCGGTGTCACCAGCGATGAGAGGAGAAAGAAATTTGTCGTCATGGCAGCCCGGTACCCGCAGTGATGGATCGGTTCGGTCCCTGGCCGGATGTCTTATGGGTAACAGCCGGGCACGGGGATGATTTCCTGCACAATCGGGTTTCCGGTGCAGGGATTATTACGGTATGTGATAAATTCACCGGACGTGATTAAAGATTTTGCTGAATTGTCCGCGTGAATGGGAAATGATCTCATATGGACGTTCCTCCCGCGATCCATAAGAGGTATACCCGATAAGGGAGTAAACAAAAGTACGAATAATCATGAATGACAGGACGATTGCGCAGGGAGTAAAAGACGCCGGGCCCGTCCCTGAGATCGTAGTCCCGCAGGCTCTCGCGGTGACCGGCTTGGCACCGGCATTCCCTGCGCAACCCTGCAGGTACTGCATGGCGTTTACCCTCAGGACCCGCGGGTGGGATCCGGGCTGTTCCGTATGAGCAGGTTCCTCAATGTTGTCTCCGTGGCGGATGCGATCACGGCCGTGATGAAAATCGCCCCGGCCATGAGGACTGAAACGGTACCGTTGGAGCAGTGTGCCGGCCGGGTGCTGGCAGCGCCGGTTGCGGCAGATACCGATATCCCCGGGTTCGATCGTTCGGTAGTGGACGGGTACGCAGTCCGCTCTTCGGATATAACGGGGGCAAGTGATGCGGTTCCCGCCCTGCTCCGGTGCGTGGGACGGGTGGCAATGGGAACGGGCACAACGAATTGTGCGGTCAGGACCGGGGAATGTGTCTATATTCCGACAGGAGGTGTCCTCCCGGAAGGTGCCGATGCTGTCGTCATGGTGGAATATACCGGGATTACCGGTGATACAATCCTGATAAAAAAGCCGGTGTCTCATGGAGAGAACGTTCTTTTGCGTGACGAGGATTTCAGGAAAGGGGAGATCGTCTTCCGGCCGGGCCGGAAGCTCACCCCGCAGGACACCGGTGTGCTCGCGGCCTGTGGCTGTGCGGTGGTCACGGTCGCGAAAAAACCGGTGGTTGGGATCATCTCGACCGGTAACGAGCTCGTGCCGGTCACGAGCGTGCCCGGGCCGGGGCAGGTACGGGATGCCAATGCGTCGATGCTCGCAGCGTGGCTGACAGAGTACGGGTGCATACCAGAACTTTACGGTATTATTAAAGACGAGCGCGAAGCATTCGAGGCGGTTATCTCGAAGGCGCTCCCGGAGTGCGATTTGGTGCTCCTCTCCGGCGGCAGTTCCAAGGATGACCGGGACATGACTGCGGGGGTGATTGCGGACAAAGGGGAAGTCCTTATCCACGGGATCGCGCTCGCACCGGGAAAGCCCACCATCATCGGGAGGATTGCACAAAAACCGGTCTTCGGTCTGCCCGGGCATCCGGCTGCGGTATTTGTCGTTCTCGTCACCATTGTCCGCCCGCTCCTCGACACAATGCTCGGCATCGAGAAGCCCCTGCTCCGGACCATAACGGCAATTCTTGCAGAGAATATCCCGTCCCAGCGGGGGCGGGAGGAATATGTCCGCGTCCGGGTGGAGAACGGGACGGCAACCCCGCTCTTTGGCAAGTCCGGGCTCATGCATACCCTGATTACAAGTACAGGGCTTGTCTGCATCCCGGCCGGGTACGAGGGGCTTGAGAAGGGGCGCGAGGTCGAGGTCATCCTCTGGTAAAACGACAAAAATGAGCCCTGCCGGCAGAAAAAAAGACAGGCCGGTGATACGATCCTGTGTAAGACGGGCTTACCCCTCTCTCCGGCAGGTTACCCTTTCACCTAGTGCAGGGCCTGGACTTTTCCCGTGGGAGAGCCGGGCATTGTTCTATTATTTTTTACGGAAGATGAAGTTCCTGAATAAAATAGAAACCGCAGTTGGAGCGAAGGGAATACCCCCCTGCAGCCCCGTCCCCCCCTGCAATACACAGAGCTTCAGCCCCGATTCATGGTACCTGATCTTGGATATCCCAGATCAGTAGTTCTCGATCCCGGCCGGTATGGCTGCGTGCTCGGGAAGGGTATCGTTATCAGTAATACCGGGGGCACGGGCGGTCAGCGGATCGATGAGCAGGTCAACAGAGCCCATCGGGGAGGTAACGGAGCGGGTGCTGATGAGGGTACCGTTCCGGTAGATCCCGACCGCGAGTACAGCACCGGAATTATCCTGTTTCTGGACCGAAACCTGCACAGAGTGGTCGTTCCTGAGGATTTTATAGAAATTGTCCCCCGTCCCGGAAACCTTCTGCATCAGTTCCGGGTTGCCGACAGTACCGATATAATATGCCGTGGAATTCACCCGCACCCAGACGCCTTCCTGCGGAACAGAATGTGCGGGGAGGGTTTGGACGGGTGTGGTGATCCGGGTGGCAGCGGGACCGGGTGTGACAGGCTGAGCCGTTTCAGGAGGCATCGTGACCGTCTGCACAATTCCCGGCGCGGGTGTTACCGGCATGCTGCTCTGTCCGGATTCCTTCGGGAGCAGCAGCATGGCACCTGCTGCGACGAGTGCAATGACCAGGAGCAGCACTGCAGCGTAGGTGAGTGTTGTCCTGAACGGGCGGATCTCGCGTGCCGGCGGGATCGGGTGCCGGATCGGGGGGGCTTCCGGGGCTGCAGGTTCCTGCCGGAATACCGTTTCAGTGGCTGGATGGCCGACGGATTCCTGCACCATATTCTCCGGGATATTCAGGGTCACCTGCGAATCAGGGATCCCGCGGATACCTGCCTCCGGGCTGTCAGGTGCCGGTTCCGGCAGGGTACCTGACATTGCTGCATCGGGTAATTCCGTTTCAGGAAGTGGTTCTACAGCACCGGTATGCAGTGCTTTGATTATTTCCGGCACCTCCTGTTGTCCGGCAGCTGCAGGGGAGGGAGCACTGACTTCCGGTACCGTTGCCGTCTCTGGTGCCCGGGGCGATGACGGTGTCCGCTCTTCCGTAACGGTCATGGACCGTCCTGCAGTGGGGATAGTCCGGAACAGGACTTCCGGATCGATTTCCGTTGCCGGCGCCGGCTCCTGCCATTCCGGCGGGGCAGCGGGGGTCTTTGCCGGCAGCAGTTCTTCGATGATCTGCGGGATGATGACCCGTGCCGGAGGGGCCATTACAAGGGAGGGATTCCCGCGCACGGGAGTGAGATAAGCGACGGGTTCTGCCGGCACCATTTCCGGTGCAGTGCTCTCCTCAGGAACCGGGAGTGTCACTGCCGATGCCGGCACCGGAATCTCCCCGCCGCTCTCAACGTCGTCGGGGATCACCGTGATGGGTGCCGGTGCCGGATTAAGGTTACCCATATTCGAGAGCGGCCGGACCTTTTCCGGAGCAACCTGGTGCCTGGCCGTCGGGCGTAACCCGGTCTCCCCGCTCACTTCCGGTACCCTGGGTGTCTCTGCTACCTCCTCATGGTGCTGGGCGATGCTCAGCTGGATCAGGTTCCGCACCCAGTCATCGCGTTCAGGTTTCCGGTTCTCATTTGGGTTCTGGGAAAAAACAAGGTTGAGCGAATGCCGCCCGCCTTCTTCCTGTCCGGGACGGAATATGAGTGTTATGACCGGGTCATGGGCCGGGGTCCTGGCCGCCTGAACGGACAGGATGGCGGAGAGCGGGATTATCCGCGGTTCAAATCGTGCGTACCGGTTATCGATTAAAAAAATCCGTTCAGTGGTCAGCATAACGTCATACGGTACGGCGTCGGCGCTCACGCGGTGGGTTGTCAGGACAATGACCTCGCCGCTCCTCAGGTACGGGCTTCCCATTCTGCCAATCAGCTCTTTTTCATTTTTGTCGTTTGACGTGATATGCTTTATAGGTGCATCGGGCCTGTGTTATGGCGTCGTATCCCGGCAGGCCGGGCAGTTCAGCCCGTAATCGTGCCAGACAGCAGCCCACGGGGCAAATCCCACGCAGACCGCAGGCTTGGTATCATGGATCCTGCAGTAAACCTTCCCGTCATGCCTGCGCTCAAAGAACGGGCACGAGAAGCGTTTTTTCCCGCCGGGATCCACCCAGTAATAAATACGGTCAATGCGGGGGAGGTCTTCCTGCACAAGGCCCGCGGCAGTGCGATAGCTCCCGTCAGAAAAACGGATAAGGACATGCCTAAGGATGTCGATCCGGCCACCGGCAATCCAGGGAACAAGGTCATCGGTGATCCCTTTCTGGTCCCATCCCCACTTCTCGCAGCATTTCCCGCACTGCCGGCAGTCCTGGGTCATGATCCGGGTATCTCCCGTGAAAAGTGAGGGGGACATCCCGTTCCCGGCAATTCCCTTGGGGGAGAGAATGGACAGATAACAACAATCCTTCTTCCTGTGCGGAAAATACCGGAACCCGGTATTCGCCCGGAAGGCTCCTTTTGGAAACCTGCGGGGAGGACAGGGTTTTGTCCTCTCCTGCCTGGCAAAGAGTACCCGCTGTTTTTCATTAAAAAAGGATTCCTCTGCTTACCCGGTTCTCAGGTCTGCGTTAATGCTCACGGTCCCCATCGGGGCGTTGACCGACCCGCTTTGGATCAGTTTCCCGTCGCTGTATACCTCGACGGTCAGCTTCCTTCCGGTATTGTCCTGTTTCTCGATGGTTACAAACACCATCTCATCCTTGGCAGCAAGCTGGTAGAAATGGTCGCCTGTACCAGTAATAGCACGGGTCCGTTCCGGGGCACCGGCGGTACCGTTGAAGGAGCCGTCGTACTTCACCCGGACCCATACCCCCGTCTGGGGGACAGCAACCTCAGGGACTGCGGTAGGTGCAGTGGTCACCGGAATGGTGACTGCGGGAGTCGCAACCGTTGTCGGTACGGGAGTCGGGACCGCGGTCACCACGGTCGTGGTTGCAGAGGTTACGGGAGGGAGCGTTGCTCCCCCTTTACCGAAAAGCGACGGGACAAACAGGTACGCCCCGGCCACCAACGCGATAACGACAATCACGACCACCACTGCGGCGATTGCCCTGCGGTTCTTCGGGGCAGCAGGTTCGCGTGGCTTTCGCGGTGCAAGCGGCGGGTTACGGAACTTCGACTCCGCTTCAGGATGGGGTGCGGGAGCAGGCCCTTTACCGGTCTCGTCGGGAAGCGGTCCGGGTACCCACGGGGGCAGAATCTCTATTGCCAGTATGCCGCCTTCCCGTGCGGAGATGATGCTCAGTTCCTTGAGCCGGGTAGCCCATTCGTCCCGCTCGGCAACCCGCCGCATCTTGGGCGGCTGGGGAAAGACGATGCCCATAGCCTGCGTCAGGCCGGGCCCGGTCACGAGGGACAGGGAGAGCATGGGGTCTGAATCGGAGTTCTCCCCGATGGTGACTGTCTCGATCGCATGGAACGGGATATCCTGGGGCCGTATCTCGGAATGCCTCGCATCGATGAGGATGAGGCGCTCGTTGGTGAGGATAACCTCGGCCGGTACGGTATTGACGACGACATTATTCGTTGAGAGGATGATCGATTCGTTGCTGCTCAGGTAGGGACTGCCCATGGTACCATCTTCTATGCTTTTCTGTGCGTTCTTTAAAGCAATTACCCTTATGGGTGCCGGTACCGGGATCGAGCCGTTGCGGGCGGGATGATTCGCTTTGGTGTCCGGATGAACATCTCGCGACTCGAAGCAAATGCTGCACCACTCTCACTCAATGTCCTAATGAAGATCCCTTGGGTCGAAGAGCCTGCGGCTCTTCTCCTCCTCAGGGTGCTTCGCACCTTTCGGAAGTCGAACCCGCTTCGCGGCTTCTCCCCCTCGATGTTCTGATGAACACCTCGCGGCTCGAAGAACCTGCGGTTCTTCTCGCCTTCGTGGTTCTGATGAACCACTCGGGAGTAGAAACCTTAACAACCTTTCCGCTAAGAGCTATTCGCACTATGTGGAAGGAAGTCGGGATCGATGCATGGCTCG
>Ga0182011_10000344_pt1 | contig 40176 bp, 36 predicted proteins | sample 711E1DmetaG_FD_120481 | JGI IMG/M metagenome (GOLD analysis project Ga0182011, IMG submission 120481) | Permafrost microbial communities from Stordalen Mire, Sweden - 711E1D metaG | ecosystem: Environmental > Terrestrial > Soil > Wetlands > Permafrost | place: Sweden: Stordalen | collected...
GCCTCGATCAACTGCACCGCGAGCTACCAGACGACCCACGCTCAGTGGGTGGCGGCTCAGGAGATCACCAATACCGCGCAAGCTTGGATCGGCGGCACGGAATCCAACCGTGGCATTGCCTCTGCGTGGTCGACGAACCGGCCGTCCATCGGCCTGGTGAAGACCATCACCGACGGCAGCCCGTACGCTGACGGCGGCGTCGTCGACTACCAGTACGAAATCGTCAACACCGGCAACCTGAGCATTGGCCCGGACCAGTTCACGGTGTCGGACGACCACATCGGCAATCCCACGGGATTCAATTGCGGCGCGGCAGATACCACGCTGACCCCCAACACCGGCACAATGGCCGACCCCTCGGCCGGTTCATTTGTCACCTGCACCGCGAGCTACACCAGCACTCACGCCGACTGGGTCTCCGGCTCGGTAACCAACACCGCCATCGCCCACGTGGGCATTGTGAAGTCCGACGAGGCCACGGCCACGGCCGACGCCACCAGGGCCACTCTCATCAGCCTGGCCAAGTCGGTCACCGACGGCAGCCCGTACGCTGACGGCGGGACCGTCGACTACCAGTACGTCATCACCAACACCGGCAACACCGTCATCACGGGTTCGTTCACGGTGAATGACAACCTCACCACCGTGAACTGCCCGGCCACCCCGGCCGGCGGTGTCGCCCCCGGCGACACGATCACCTGCACCGCGAGCTACGTCACGACCCATGCCGACTGGATGGCCGGCTCGGTGACCAACACCGCGCAAGCCCACGTCGGCGGCTTCAGCTCCAACACGGACTCCGCGAAAGCTGTCTCCACCAACGGCCCGGCGCTCAAGCTCGTGAAGACCACAACCACTCCGACCTATGCCGCCGTCGGCGACCGCGTTCTCTTCCAGATCGTTCTGACCAACGTCGGCAACGTCACGGTTACCGACCCGGCAGTCGTCGATACTCTGGTTAGCGATCTCGACTGCGGCACCGTTCCGTCGAGCCTCGCCCCCGGTGCCAGCATTACCTGCACGGCCAGCCACACGATCACCGACGCCGACATGACTGCCGGCCACGTGATCAACACGGCCACCGGTCACGCCATCTTCAACAACGCCGCGGTCAACGCCGACCCGGCAACCGTCGTCGTCACCAATTCGGCGAAGCCGGTCCTGACCATCACCGCCAACAACCAGACTCGTGACTTCGGCAAGGCCAACCCGGTCTTGACCTACAAGATCACAGGCTTCAAGCCGGGCGACAACGCGGCCAACAGCCTCACGACCGACCCGACTTGTGTCACCATCGCCAAGGTCTCGAGCCTGCCGGGCAAATACCCGATCACGTGCTCCGGCGCCGCCTCGAGCAAGTACACCATCGTCTACGTGCCCGGTACCCTGACCGTCCACAACGCCGTTGGCGGCGCCACTGCCACGCCGGTTCGCTCGGCAACGCCGGCGCCCACCAGCACGAGCGGCGACTCGAGCAACGACACTCCGCCTGCGCCTCTCCTCGTACTCATCTGCCTGGCCTTCGGTGGCCTCGGCCTGCTGGCCGTTCAGGCCCAGCGCCGGACGATGCGCCGCTAACCCGGGTCCCCCGGCCGCACCGGCGGCCACCTGAAACCCTGCGAAACCGGCGGGCACGGCGCCCGCCGGTTTCCTCTTGTCTTCCCAACACGCGCAGCGGTGGCGGCGCCCGACGCGTCATCCGGTCCCGGCCAATCCCGCAGAGCCGGCGCGATGAGGTGACTGTTCAGGTCCTGCATGTGCAAGACTGACTGCTGCGGACCGGAGTTGTGGTCCGAGTTCGAGGTATCGATGGAGAACGAGCAGGCCGCCCGCGTCGCCCCGTCGCTGGCGCCCGAGCACGATTGGGCGGCCGCGTCTCGACTGATTCGGCCGGCTCTGCGTCCGGTCGGAACTTCCGGGACGGATGGTCGCGAGCTGCGGGTACCGGTGACGAATGCCGGGCCCGGCAAGACGATCGTGAAGTCGGGACCGGCCGGCCTGTCGATCGTGTACGTCCTGCCCGGCCGCGGCTTCGACGTGGTCGTCGGCGTCGACCATCTTCTTGCCTGGGGCGTGGGGCCCGATCAGGTCCATGCCGCGGCCATGTCCAACCTGGGCTCCTGGTCCGAGGGCGCGTCGTGGGTCGATGAGGTGAACGGGGGCCGCCGGATCGTCTGGTCGGACTGGGGCGAGGGACTCGACGCGGCCCGGATTCTGCTCGCGGACGTCCGTAGTCGGCTCGAGTCCGACCTTGCGCCGGCGCGACGCATCCTGGTTGGGTTGCCCGAGCGGGATCTGCTGATCGCTGCGGGGCTGGCGGACGGCGACGAGGAGTTTGCCGGTCTCTTCGCCGACTACGTCGCGGACCGGGCCAGGGCCGCAGACGATCCTATCGACGAGCGGATCTTCGAGCTGGTCGGAGGGGAGCTCGTGGAGCTGAAGGCGCCTTTCGGGGCGTAGCGCCGCGGCGCAGCGGCTAAGGCACGGTCAGATCGAGGATGTCAGTCTGCGCGAATGCGAACGGGTCGCAGCCGTCCGGCTCGCCGATGGCCTGGAGTCGGACCCGGTAGGTGCCCGAGGGGATGGATATCGGTCCGGCGGACGTGTCGCCCGTGCCGGGAGCCGCCCAGGAACTGCTGCCGTCCACGAAGGATGGGTCGCAATCCGGGTCGGTTTCGTAGACCAGCTCGTAGGAGTCGAAGGAGGCAGCGGCGTAGGCCGTCCAGGTGAAGGTGTAGGTTCCATCGCCGTTGTTGTGATAGCTGAGGGCGCCGAGGCTCGGCGTCGTTACCGTCAGGCGGACGATGTTCGTCTGCGACCGGACGATGACCTTGCCGTCCGGTTCATCCACGACCTGGAGCCGGACTGAGTAGTCGCCCGGGTCGATGAAGCCGGTCCAGCTATTGGTGGTCTGCGACTCCCCGCACGTCCAGTAGGGACTGCCCTCGGCGTAGCTGGGGGTGCTCTTATAGTCGCCGTAGACGAGCTTGTAGTACATGAACCCGCTGCCCGTGTATTTCGGCCAGGAGAACGTGTACGAGCCGTCGGCGTTGTGGGTGATCGTGAGCTGGCCCAGATAGGCCGGTCGGTAGGGCGTCGGCTTGGGTGTCGGTCGCGGCGTCGGCCGCGGCGTCGGCTTGGGTGTCGGCCGCGGCGTCGGCCGCGGCGTCGGGACCGGCGTGGGCGTCGGCGTGACGGTCGGCCTGACTGTCGGCGTCGGCGTCGGCGTCGGCGTCGCGGCGGACGTGTGGGCCGGCCGGACCGTCGGCGCCGGCGTCGGCTTCGTGGTCGGCGACACGGTGGGCGTCGGTGACATCAGGGCGGCCAGCTGGCCGAGAGGCAACCCGAGCGCGGCGTCCATGCCGGCGTTGCTGATCAGCCAGTCGTCGGCAAGCGTCTGCGCGGTGATCGGTCCGACGACCGCGGAGCCGGCAGGCGTTCCGCCGGCACTGAGCGCCACGGTCGCGCTCGTACCCTCGGCCAGAGAGTTCTGCAGCCCCGGCCCCTGCACGTCCAGGCCATCGCACAAGGCCAGGCCACGGACCTGCTCGCCGCCACCGGCTGTGGGCTCACGATCGAGGTCGAAGGCGGTGCCGTCGGCTTTCCAGCTGACGGTGGCGGTCGCGACCTGGTAGTCGCCACCGGACGGGACGACCACCCGGTGGTAGACGCGGCCGGTGATCTGGCTCACGACCAGGTGATCGGGATCGAGCGACTCGAGCTGCACATCGGAGCCACCGTCCATCCGAACGTAGCTGCCGCCCAGCTGAAGGGTTGCGCGCCCCCCGGCCCCGACCTTGATCTCATCGCTCTGGCGGAGCTCTGTGCCCGAGGTCAGGACGCTCGAGGCGCCGCCCCGAATCAGCACGGCGGAAGCAGAGTCGCCGGCAACGGCGACAGCCCTGGCGGACGAGAAGATCCCGCCGCCGTAGGCGAGCAAAGCCAGGGCCACCGAGGCCGCCAGCCCGACGGCGACCCAGCGTGAAGGCGTGACGCCCGGGATATGCCAGCGCATCGACGGCTTGAGGGCGGTGACGCGGCCGTCCTCCTCGGCTGCTTGCTCGGCTTCGTGCCCGGCCGGCGCGGCGTCCAGGACGCTCGGAGCGGATCGTGAGCCGGACGCGTTCTCGAGGTGCTCCCAGCGCCTCCCGGCGCGCGTCGGATCTGCCGCGGCGGGGGCAACGGCGCATATGACATCGAGCTTCTCAGGTTCGGACTGTTCGGCCGGCACGCTTGGACCTGGGCCGACGAAGTGGCGGCGGCTGGAGCGCCGCTCCGCGAGCCGATCCGGAATGCCGAGCGGGCGAACGGGCGGCATCGGCGCTCCGGCCGCAACGGTCCACGCCGGCTCGATCTCGGTGATCGAACAAGGCTGGGGCAACTCGCGCATGAGGTCGGCGCGAAGTCGCATCGCGAAGGCAGGGTCGGGCCGCTCGCGGTGGGCGGTGGCCACGCGGGCCAGGCGGCCGGCTTCGGTCAACTCCGCGGCCAGCCCGTCGAGCTGCTCCATGTCGCTCAACTCATCACGCGACATCGGCCGACTCCTTCGCAACCGCCGTGCGCAGCGCCCGCAGGGCGCGATGGAGCCGGACGGCCAGGGCCTCGCGAGAGCAGCCGAGCACGGCGCAGATCTCGGGCACGTCGAGGTCGTCGTAGAAGCGCAGGACGAGCACTTCGCGATGGTTGTTCGGCAGTCGCCGAATCGCCGACCGAAGCTGGTCCCTGTCGAGCGCGGCTGCCAGGGTGTCCAGAGCAAGGTCGCCCGGCTCGTCGCAGCCGTCGAAATCGCCCAGGGAAATGTAGCGGCGGTCGCGGCGCACGTGATCCACCACCGCATTGGAGGCCACGCGGTAGAGCCAGCCTCCGAAGGAATCGTTGCGGAAGTCGGACCGGCGCACGTTCTCGAGCGCTCGCTGGAAGGTCATGGAAGTGAGGTCCTCCGCCACGCAGCGGTCTTGCACGCGGCGGTAGACGAAGCCATAGACGCGAGGCAGATAGAAGTCGTAGAGCTCGGCGAATGCGGCGCAGTCATCGCGCGCCCTGGCCACGAGCGCATGCTCGCGGTCGGCAGCCATGCGAGAAGCTCCGTCACGCTCCATAGAGCACTGAACGGTACGAAACGAGGCCCGACGGGACAATCAGCCACCCGTACTGCCCGGTACCGCCACGCGCCCTCCAGAGTCTGCGGAGCGCAGGGGCGGCCGATTGCCAGAGGTTCGGTGACTTCTGGCTGGATCTCGATGCCGGTGCCCATGTCCCATCGCTCACAATCGGTCTCTCGTCGCGGTTCTTGGTCGCCGCAGCGGCGGATCTCCGTTTCGTGGATCGACGGGCTTCGACTCTCGCCGAAGCCCGCTCCTTCCGTCCGGCTCTCGCCGGATCTAATGGCCCGGTCTGGCGCCGTGAGCCGGACCGTCGAGGGGCCCGCGGGGTTGCCGGGGCCCCTCTGATGGTGGTCAACTGAATTGCGGGTGATCGTCTACTTCTCCGGGATGGTGACGGTCTTGACGCCGGACACCGCCAGAACGGTGCCCACCTCGCACGCCGCCGATGCGTCGCCGAACGTCTCGGTCGTGTACGCGTAGACGCGGTAGTTGTAGGTCTGACCGGGCGTCAGATCGCCGAGATCGCTTCCGTCGTCGGTATAGCTGGTAGTGCCGCTGTCATCGAAGTAGACAAGCGGAGTGTGGCCGACCGATAGCGAGGGTTCCTTCGACCCGGTGGTGCGGACGATCCCGTAGTACTCGAAATAGGGGCCGGTGTACTGGCTCCAGTCCAGGAGAACGGTGCCGTCATCCTGGACGGTTGCCGTGAGAGACAGGGTCCCGATCGTTGGAGCCGACGGCTGCTCCGGAGCCGTCGCGTCGGCGATGTTGGAGATTCCCAGGACGGTGCCGAGCTCACAGGCGGGTCCGGCGTCGCCGAATGTCTGCGACGTGTAGGCCCAGACGCGGTAGTGGTAGGTCTGACCGGCGACCAGCTTCCCGAGGGGACCGTGGCCGTTGTCGACGTAGCTGGTGTGGTCTTGCGAGTCGATGTAGACCGGCGGGGTTTCGCCGACCGAGAAGGTCGGGGTATCCGAGCCATCGGTGCGGACGATCCCATAGTGCTCGAAGTACTGGCCGGTGTACTGGCTCCACTTCAACAGCACGGAGCCGTCATCCTGGGGCGTGGCGGTGAGCGTCAGTGACTGGACCGTGGGGGCCGTCAGCGGGAGAACCGTCAGCTTGAGGACGCTGGTCCTGGCAACGACTGCCGGATCTCCGTCGCCGACTTTCACAGCCTCGACGTTGATGTTCCACTTGCCGGGGTCGACCGAGACGGTCGCTGTGGTCGTGCCGTTGTCTTCACAGGCCCAGTAGTCTCCGCTGTTCTCGGCGTAACCGGGCTTGTTCGGATAAGTCTGGCCGTCCAGCTTGTAGTAGTCGAACGCCTTCGAGCCCTTGTACGAGTGCCAGCTGAAGGTGTACGTGCCGTCGCCGTTGTTCTTGACCTTGATGGTTCCGAGCCTGGACGTGTCAACGGGCTTCTTTGTCGGGGACGGCTTGTGCGTCGGAGTCGGAGTCGGAGTTGCCGTGGGGGTCGGCGTCGACGTGTCGGCCGGCGCGATGCTCACCGTCTTCGCTTCGCTCTGGGCGACCACGGCGAAGCCGTCGCCGTCCACCTTCACGGCAAAGACCCGGTACGTGAACGTGCCGGCACCGCTGCAGTCGGTATAGGTGAGCGTGTCCTGGTCGCTGATGGCCTTTGCGAGCGTGTCGTCGCCGCCGAGCGGCCAGGTGACGGTGTCGTCGGTGGAGCGGACCACCTTGTAGTAGGCGAAGTCGTCGCCCGTGTAGGCGCTCCAGGTGATCTTGGCTTTGCCGGGCAGTGCCTGGACAGTGATCGTCAGCTCGCCCGGAGCCGGGGCGGTGACCGCCGACTGGCTCGCAGAGGCGCTCGGGCTCGACCCATCGATTGGCCCATCGTCGCCGATGACGTTGGTCGTGGGACTGGGCGTGGCATGGGCAGTCGCATGAGACGTGGCATGGGACGTGGCTGCCGGACTGACGAGGCCCCGAGCGAACGTGGCCCCAAAGGCCACGCTGGTCACAACGAGCAGGCCGGCAATGGCGAAGGGTATGGCGGCCGGGAGGCGGCGGTGCGAAATGCCACGGAGTGGCTTCAACGGCTGGACGAGGTCGTCTTCCACCCTTGCGCTGGAAGGCGAAGGCCCGTGCTCGAGATCTGGTGTCTGGTGGTCCATTCTTCTGCTCCCACATGACTGTGGCCAATGAGTCCGGGCGGACGGTTGTTGTCCGCTCCACAACAAAACGCGCCAGAGGGGCCAGGATTGCAGCCGGTGCCTCGATTCGACGAAAACGGCGCGCCCGACCGTTTGACAGGCGGGCCGGCGTGAGGCCATGCTCGGCGAGACCACTGCAGCCGCGACCGATCGCTTGGCCGCGGCCTTCCAGCCAATCGGGGTAGTCGATGATCCGCCGCTCCAACGCCACGCTGTCCAGGTTGCTCGGTGCCGCCCTTGCCGCCGCTCTTCTTGCGGGCTGTGGCGCCCCGAAGACAACGGCTCCGGCGCAGTCGGCCTCGGCCTCGTCTTCGGGAACGCCTGCCGCTTCGGCCGCCCCTTCTGCCGGCCCATCGGAGACGGCCGCCCCATCGGACACTCCCCAACCCACGCTCCCTCTGCCGCATGTCGATGCCGCGCTCGAAGATCAGCTGCCCTCGACGATCGGGGGCGTGGGGCTGACCAAGTTCAGTCAGATGCTCTCGGCCTACATCGCGTCGCCCCCGCCCGGCGGCGACAAGGATCTGTACGCGGGTTGGCTCGTGAAGTTCGGCAAGACACCCGGCGACTTGAGGATCGCCGTGGCCGTCGATCTGACGGGCCAGGAGAATTTCAACGCGCGTGCCATAGAGGTTCCGGGCGTCAAGGCCGCAACCCTGGTTTCATCCTTCACCGACGCTGCCAGCAAAGCAGGTTGGCTGATCGCCAGCCATCCGAACTGGGGCGGCACCGGCAAGGACCTGGAGGAGCTCATCGACCCGACGACGAACCACGCCGGTTACGTCTACGCCAAGGACGGCGTCCTGTTCGAAATCATCACCGACACCGATTCGCTTCTGCTCGAAGCGCTGATGGCGCCCTGATCGGAAGTACGGGACGAGCGGCCGTACAATCGAACGTATGGGACGCAAACTCGACCGACCCGTTCGCGAAGCCTGGATCGTTGCCGCTTTGCGCACCCCGTTCGGACGCTACGGCGGGGTCCTGGCCTCCGTCAGGCCCGACGACCTGGCGGCGGCCGTCATTCGAGCCCTGGTCGATCGCTCCGGCATCGACCCCGCGCTGGTCGAGGACGTGATCCTGGGCTGTGCCAACCAGGCCGGCGAGGACAACCGCAACGTCGCCCGAATGGCTGCCCTGCTGGCAGGCTTGCCGGTCGAGGTGGGCGGGCTCACGGTGAACCGGCTGTGCGGCAGCGGCCTCCAGGCCGTGAACTCGGCCGCCCACGCCATCGCCGCCGGCGACGGCGACGTCTTCATCGCCGGCGGGGTCGAGTCGATGAGCCGGGCTCCCTACGTCATGCTCAAGCCCGAAGCGGCGTTCGAGCGCGGCACCCACGATCTGGTCGACACGACGCTGGGCTGGCGCTTCGTCAATCCGGCTCTGGCGGCCGCCCATCACCCGTATTCGATGGGCGAGACCGGCGAGAACGTAGCCGAGCGGTTGGGCGTGAGTCGCGAGGAGCAGGACGCCTTCGCCCTGGCCAGCCAGCGCAACACCGCCGCGGCGATTGCCGCGGACCACCACCGCGACCAGCTCGTCCCCATTGCGGTGCCGCAGCGCAATGGCGACCCGATCGTCGTGGACGCGGACGAGCATCCACGGCCAGACACGACTCCCGAGGCGCTGGCCCGGCTGCGGCCGGCCTTCCGCGAGGGCGGAACCGTGACGGCCGGCAACTCGAGCGGCATCAACGACGGCGCGTCAGCGGCCCTCGTCGTGGAGGCGGAACGGGCTCGCGCGTTGGGTTTGCGGCCGATGGCTCGGATCGTGGCCACGGCCGTTGCGGGAGTCGATCCGGCGGTCATGGGCCTGGGCCCGATCCCGGCCACGCGCAAGGCTCTGCAGCGAGCCGGGTTGACCGTCGCGGACCTGGATCTCGTGGAGCTGAACGAGGCATTCGCCAGCCAGTCGGTGGCCTGCATTCGCGAGTTGGGCCTGGATCCGGCCCGCGTCAACGTTGACGGCGGTGCCATCGCCCTGGGCCACCCTCTGGGGGCGAGCGGCGGGCGATTGATCACCACCCTGACCCATGCCCTTCGCCGGACCGGCGGTCGCTACGGCCTGGCCTCGATGTGCATCGGTGTGGGGCAGGGGATAGCCACGATCGTCGAACGGATCGACGGGTAGCGACGGATGACCGGCGGGGCGGCCGGCGGAATCCCGGGCGGCGAGCCGGGAGCCGCCGCAGGAGCGACAGATGCGGCAGTGGCGACGGCAGCCGCCGGTGCGACGGCATCCGCGGGTGCGACGGCATCCGCCGCGATCGAGACGCACGAGCTGCGCAAGGAGTTCGGGCGGATCGTGGCCCTGGCCGGACTGACCATGAGGGTGCCACGGGGCGAGGTCTTCGGGTTCCTGGGGCCCAACGGCGCCGGCAAGACCACGGCCGTGAAGCTGCTGCTGGGCCTGTCGCGGCCGACAACGGGCGCGGGGTCCGTCATGGGTGCGCCGCTCGGTGACGTCGCGGTGCGACGGCGCATCGGCTACCTGCCGGAACTCTTCCGCTACCAGGGCTGGATGACCGCCCGCGAGGTCCTCGCCCTGCACTGCGAGCTGGCCCGCCTGCCCCGAGCCGAGTGGAAGCCGGAGATCGCAGCCGCTCTCGAGCTGGTCGGTCTGGCGGATCGTGCCGACGGTCGAACCGACACCTACTCGAAGGGCATGCAGCAGCGCCTCGGCCTGGCCGTCGCCCTGCTCGGCCGACCCGAACTGGTGGTTCTCGACGAGCCGACTTCCGCCCTGGACCCGGTCGGCCGCCAGGATGTCCGCCGCATCATCGGTTCGCTGCGCGACCGGGGCACGACAGTCTTCCTGAACTCGCATCTCCTGACCGAAGTGGAGAGGGTCTGCGATCGCGTGGCCATCGTCGATCGCGGTCGCGTGGTCGCCGAGCTGGCCATGTCGGAGTTGACCCGCGGACACGGCGTCAGCATCCGCGTCACGGGGCTGACCGGCGCCGAGCGGGACCTGGCGGGCCGCTACGGCCCGGCCCGCCTTGACGGGGAGTGGCTCATCGTCGACGGCATCACCGACGCGGCGGTCCCGGATCTCGTGGCGGCGCTGGTGGCGAAGGGCGTGGCCATCCACGCCGTGGTGCCGACGCGGCAGACCCTGGAGGATCGCTTCCTGGCCCTGCTCGGGGCGGACCCGGCGGAGGGCCGCGGCGCCATCGACACCGAGGGCGCCGCCGATTCCGGAGGTCCAACCGGGTCGTCCGAGGCGATCCCGGTGAGGGCGCCTCGATGAGCACCGTCGGTTCCATCTTCATCGTCGCCAGGCTGACCCTCCGCGAGGCGCTCAGACGCCGCCTGCTGTGGGCGCTCGCCGGCCTGACCGTGCTGATCGTCGTGCTGACGTGGTGGGGCTTCGGGCGCGTCGCCGAGGCCTCGCCGATCACCGGCCCGACGGAGACTCTCGGCATCTCTCAGGTCACCGTGATGCTGGCTTTCATGTTCAGCTTCGTTCTGGCGATGACGGCGGTCTTCGCGGGATCGCCGGCCATCGGACCCGACATCGAGAGCGGCCTTCTCCTGGCGGTCCTGGCCCGGCCGATCCGCCGCTCCGACGTGCTGCTCGGCCGCTGGCTCGGCCTCGCCATCGTCCTGGTGGCCTACGCTCTCGCCGCCGGCTACCTGGAGCTGGCTGCCGTCGTAGTGGCCACCGGATACGTTCCCTCCGATCCGCTGGCCGCGCCCATCTACCTCGCCGGCGAAGCCCTGATCCTGCTGACGCTCGCGATCGTACTGAGCACGCGGATCGCGTCCGTAGCGGGTGGCGCCGTGGCCGTCGTTGCCTACGGCCTGGCGTGGATGGCCGGTGTCCTGGGCGGCGTCGGCGAGGCGTTCGGCAGCGACGTGTTGAGGGGAGCCGGCGTCGTGGCCAGGCTAATCCTCCCGAGCGACGTGATGTGGCGTGGGTCGGCAGGGGCGCTGTCGCCCACCGACTCGGTGCTCACGGCAGGGGGCGTGAACGCCTACCTGTACCGGTTCAGCCCGTTCTCTGGAGCCGCGCCGAGCCCGGAGTGGACGCTCTGGTGCGTCGTCTGGGTCGTCGGGATGCTTGCCCTGGGGATCTTGCTGCTCCGCAGCCGGGAACTTTAGGGCCGAGAGGCGCTATGCCACGCACCGGGTGCCTGGTCCACGTTGGAAACACTCGATTGCAGGTCACCCGTTGTCCTGTCTGACGGCCGAGTCCTATTCGCGGGCAGGCAGCGGCGTTTCGGGCATGGCGACCGGCGTCTGGCGTGCCAGGTTGCAGGATTTCGGTGGGGCCGAAAGGAATCGAGCCCGACCGTTGGATACAAGGCCAGATACTTCCGTGCGGCTGCCGACCTGGTCGCGATTCTTGCCTGCAGGGGCGGCAGGGCAGTTCCTGGCGAGCCGTCCGCAATCGCGGTGGGCGTACGCGCGGGTCGTCGGAGGCCTCGCGAGTCGAGAACCTGCAGAAGGGACGGTTTGACTTCGGTGCAGCCGAAATGTCGCCAGACCCGGGATGAACCGGCCTCACAAGGTCGCCGGAAGCCAGGCGGAGCCTGGCTCGGCACCAACGTGCCGGCTGGCGCCGGCCCACGGAATCGGCCGCCCGACCGAACAGCCACGCACCGTAGATCGCCGTCCGGCGAGTCGAGACCGAGGCGGAGCCGAGGACCGGACCGAGCGCACCTGTGGGTGCGTGAGCGAGGACCGCAGGCACCAACGAAGGAATCGGCCGCCGGACGGCGATCTACCTGTAGACCTGCCAGAAGTAGCCGTAACAGACGAATAGCACGCTCAGCGCGATCAGGACCCGCTCCAGGTTGCCGAAGCGGTCCCGCAGGGCGATGGCCACGAGGGCGAACAGGAACGGCACGAAGTCCATTGCGTATCGATAGCCGTAGGTGTCTGCGCCGCCGCCGCCGTAGTAAAGGAAGACAGGGATCGCGGTCAGGATCACGGTTCCCCAGAGCACCTGATTGAGCCGATCGCGAAGCCCGGCGCCGACGGCAATCAACACGGCCGGCGTCGTCAGCAGGATCGACTGGCCCTGATTGCTGGGCACGAGCCATGGGAAGGTGTCGCGCACGGAGTAGCCGCCACCGATGAACAGGGCCAGGTTCGTCGGCAGGTGGACGATCGAGAAAAGGCCCTGCTGGCGCAACTTCTCCAGGCCGGGCGTGATCCAGGCGATGTCGTAGCCGGTCTCGGTCGGTGAGCCGAAGCGCACCCAGTCCCACCAACCGGTGACCAGGACCGCGCCCAACAGCGGCAGGGCGAATGCCACCGCCATCTTGACGCGCTCGCTCGCCGCCGCGGATTCCGCCAGCAGAGCCAGCCCGAACGGCACGGCCACCAGGATCAGCGTCGGCCGGGCGAGCGCGGCCAGGCCGATCAAGAGGCCCATCACCCATGGCCGGCGCCGGTCCTGCCATTCGATCAGCGCCAGGAAGCTGAGCAGGACCGCCTCGAGGTGAGCCAGGTAGTAGAAGTCGCCCTCGATCGTGAGCGTGAAGAGGAGCGTCCCGAAGGCCCCGAGCGAAGCAAGCCAGTAGTCGGCCTGCCCGCCCGGTCCGTAGCGACGCGCCACCGGCAGCGCCAGCCAGCCGGCCACGATCCCGATGACGGCCGAGACGATCCAGCGGGAGAATGGCCACAGGGCCTGAAAGGGGACCAGGGGCAGGTACGGGACGGTCGGCAGCAGGCTCATGGCCTGGTAGTGGTGGCCGTTGATGGTCACGATGTCGTTGATCGTGGTCAGCGAGCTGAGATCGGAGCGGCCGACGAACAGGTCCGTGGCCAGGATCATCATGTGGTCGGCGCCCCAGTTCGAGGCCTGGCTCCTGACGAAGGTAGCGGTGCCGTAGACGAAGGCCACGATCAGCATCCATGCGATCGCCCCGGGATCGCCGCGCAGCTTCTCAGCGCGATCCCGAACCCACACGAGAGCCCTCACGGAACCATCCCTTCGGCAATCCGGCGACCGACTACTCTCACGACGAGCCAGAAACTGGGCCGATCCTAGCATCGTGCGGTCCCTGCGCCGCAGCGTCCGGCCCAGGCCGTCGCTCCCGTGGCCCGTCAGCTAGGGTAGGCTATCGCCGTGCCAGACAAGAGGCCGAAGCCGGCCACCAACCAGAGCGCCGTGGCCGCGAAGCCCTCGAGTGAGGCCCCAGGCAGACGGGTCGTCGTCGTGATGCCCGCCTACAACGCCGCCAGGACGCTCGAGCGGACCTATCGCGACATCCCGCACGAGATAGTCGATCGGATCATCCTCGTCGACGACGTCTCCAGGGACGATACCGTCGCCGTTGCCCGCCAGCTCGGTCTGGACGTGATCATCCATCGTCAGAACCTTGGCTACGGCGGAAACCAGAAGACCTGCTACGACGCGGCCCTGGAGGCCGGCGCCGATGCGGTGGTGATGCTTCACCCCGACTATCAATACGACGCCACCCGGATCCCCGCCCTTGTCGAACCGATCCTCGACGGGACAAAGGATCTGATGCTGGGCAGCCGCTTCCTGGGCGATCCCCTCGCGGGCGGCATGCCCAGATGGAAGTACGTAAGCAACCGCTTCCTGACCGGCTCGGAGAACCTGGCATTCGGGCTCCACCTGTCTGAATACCACACCGGCTTTCGGGCCTACAGCCGCCACCTGCTGGAGTTGATTCCGTACCGTCTCAACAGCAACGATTTCGTGTTCGACCAGGAACTCGTAGCCCAGGCTGTGGCATGCGGGATGCGCATCGGCGAGATCGCCGTCCCGACTCGCTACTTCGAGGAAGCCAGCTCGGTCAACTTCCGACGGAGCGTGGTCTACGGCCTGTCCACCCTGAGGGTGGTTCTTCGTTTCTTGCTCCACCGAATGCGATTGCGTCGGTCGGGAAAGCTGGCCAGCCGGAAGCCGACGACCCAGTGAGGAGACTGACCACAGGCCTGGCCCGGAGCGGCATCGGCATTCTCATATCGCTCGTCTGCGTCTACCTCGTCCTGCGGGGCGTCGACCTGGGCCAGACGGCCAACCTGCTGGGCAGCGCCAGACTTCCCTGGCTGTTGCTGGCCGTGGCCGCCGGATGCGCCGACCTCGCCTTTCGCGCGTTGCGCTGGCAGCGCCTGATCGCTCCGATCCGACCCGTTCCACTGCGCAGGCTGAGCGGCTACATGCTCGTCGGCTACCTGGCCAACAACGTCCTGCCCGCCCGCCTGGGCGAACTGGTCCGGAGCCACTACCTGGGGGACCGCGAGGGCATCAGCCGCAGCGCCACGCTGGGCACCGTGGTCGTCGAGCGGATCGTCGACACAGTCGTGCTGGTGGGCATAGGGGCGGCGGCCATTCTCGTGCTGAACGTCCGGGGAGTGGTGGTCAGCGCCATCCTCGTCGGCGTCGCCCTGGCCGGACTTCTGGTCGTGGCCCTGGCCGTGGCTCTGGCCGCCCACCGCCTGCCCGGGGCAGGCCGGATCGCCGCGTTCCTGGGTCGCTGGCCGCGTCTCAAGGGCGTCGTTCTACGCCTTCGCGACGGCCTGCGGGTCGCCGCTCTGCCCCGAGTGATTGCCGCATCGGTCATCCTGAGCCTGGCGGCATGGGGCTGCACCGTCGTGCTGGTGCTGGCCGTCGGACAGGCGCTCGGGATTCAGCTGACCGTCGGCGAAGGTGCGCTGCTGGCGGCAGGCACCAACCTGGCGACGGCCATCCCGTCGGGGCCCGGCTATCTGGGGACCTTCGAGTACGCCGGCAAGACGATCGCCGTTGCCTTCGGCCTGCCCGCATCGCGGGGCCTTGCCCTGGCCCTCCTGATCCACGTTCTGACGCTCCTCGTCAGCTCCGTGGGTGGCGTGGCGGCTCTGATCGAGCTCGGCTGGAGGCGGCGCGATCTGCCGGCCGGGGCCGCATCCCCCGACGTGTCGGGAGCCGCGGGCGGCTAGTCCGAGACCACCGCGACTCGCTCGCCGACGCATCGCGCCGCCCGTTGGCCCATACGCGCCCTTGCACCGCCTGCCAATCGGCGACCCCTCGCCGCCGATCCGTCGAGGCGATCGCCTCGATCGACCGACCGTTGCGGCCGGTACCGAGCTCCCGAGGCCGACCCGGACTGCACGGCGGCCGTGACGGCGGCGTTCCGGGGGGCTATGGTGCTGATCGCCATGACCATCGAACCACACGCCCCTCTTCCCGACGACGCCGGCTGGCTCGAAGGAGCCGGCCGCATCCTCTCCAGCCTCGGCTTCGAGCTCGTCGAGCCCGACCATACCCGAAACTACGAGACCGGCCACCTGCTGGCCGCGCTCCGTCCGCAGCCCACGCTGCAGCATTACGATCCCGAGACGATCGACTACTGGACCAGCGATGGAGTCCGTGGCCATGCGGCCAGGCTCGACCGTGAGACCCGATTCCCGATGACTACCGACTACGCCTGGGGTCGGATAACCCTCACCGATCGGCTGGATGTGAAGAACGAGTTCCTGAGCTTCGGCGGGGCACTTCGGGCTCAGACGACGGCCGACGGCACAGTCCTTGTCGACTTCAGCTCCCACGCCCCGATCCTGCGCTGGAGCGGCCACAGCCAGAGTACCGATCCGCTGGCGGCCGAGGTCGGCGCGTTCTTCGCCCGGATCAAGGTCCCGATCGATTTCGTTCCCGGCGCCGAGGCCATCGTCTCCAAGGCCGCGCCCCGGACCCTCTACTGCGCCTTCATCCAGCACGTACGTGAGCGTCTCGCTCAAGCCCAGTCGCTGCGAGATGCCAACCGCTGGCTGACGGAATGGAGCTCGCGCGAGAGCCAGCGCATGGAGGCGTCAGCGAACGACCACTGGAAGGCGGCCATCGAGCTGCGACGTCAGCTCGGCGCCATCGAGGCGATCGCGCGCGAGTAGGGGGCTGCGACCGCCGAGTCGATCACGGGAAGGCCGGGGTGCCCTGCGCGCTAGGACGTGGCAGAGGGGGACGCGGGGGGCGCCAGGGACGCCGAGGGCGAAGTCGCGGGCGACGGCGCGAGGGATGTCGAGGGCGACGGCGAGGGCGATGGCGCGGGCGAAGGAGTCGCCGCCGCAGCCGCGTCGATGGCGGCCTTGATCTGCTGGTACGTCGCAACCTGACTTGTGTTGCCCACGAGCTTGCCGCCTACGAAGATCGTGGGCGTGGAGTTGATCGCCGTCGACTCGTTCGAATCCTCAGCGGCGATCGCGGCGTTGTGAGTGCCCTGATCCAGGCAGGGTTGAAACGCCGTCATGTCGAGCCCGGCCGCCTTGCCGATGGCGGAGAGCCTCGATTCGGTGAACGACGAAGGATCCTCGGAGGAGTTGGCATAGAGCCAGTCGTGCATCGTCCAGAACTTGCCCTGGTCGGCGGCGCACCAGGCGGCGTTCGCGGCATCGCGAGAGGCTGTTCCACCGCTCATCTGGTCAATCAAGAGGCGATCGTGCCACACGAGCCTGGCTCTACCGGAACGAACGTCGTTGTCGACGAGGGTCTGCTCCGTGCCTTCGATGGTGAATCTCTTGCACGCTGAGCAGCGGAAGTCGCCGTAGATATCGATGGTGACCGGCGCGTTGGATACGCCCAACGTCCGACCGTCGGACGGTATGTCCGCCGGCGTGACGACTCCAGGAGCTTCGACGCCGCTGCCAGGCTGAGATAGGTAGATGGCGGCAGCCACGACGAAGACGGCGACGCCGATGAAGGCGAGACTCCAACCCAGGATCGGGCCCATGCCGACACCGCCCGACCCGCGAGTTCCGGCCCGAGCCAGCTTCCGGTCTGCGGCCGAGCCCGCCTGGCGCTGCCCCTTGGCCGAACCGCGGACCTTGGCCGGCACTGCGGCGCTGGAGTAGGAGGGCCTCTTCGGACGCTTGGATGACATCGCGTTTCTCTCGTGCGGCGATGGGTTGGTCGCTGTCGGTCAGGTTAGATCATCGACGGCGAAGGTACGGCGCCCTTGCGGGCGCCGTACGACTCGTTCTGGCGGGTGGCTCCGGACCCCCGGAGCGGATGTCACTTGACCGAAGGTGCAGACGTGGGCACCGGCGTGGGTGTCAGTGTCGGTGTCGGCGCGGGCGTAGGCGCGGGTGTGGGTGCCACCGATTGAGAAGCGGACGCGCCCACTGACGCGCTCGCGGATCCGGACGGGCCGATCGACGGACTGGGCGTGATGCCGAGGGCCGAGTCCAGAGCGGCTGACACGGTCCCGTAGTCGTAGCTGCTCAGCGGCGCGCCGCCGTCGATCAGGATCGTGGGCGTACCGGCCCAGGTCGAGGGGATCTGGGACTGGGCCGACTGGATGTCGGAGTTGTGTGTGCCACCGTCGACGCACGAGTTGAACGAGTCCAGGTTCTTGATCCCGGCCGACTTGGCGATTGCCTTGAGGCGGACCTTGGTGAATTCGCCGGAGTTCTCCGAGTACTGGTTGGCGAACAGCCAGTCGTGGTAGTTCCAGAACTGGCCCTGGTCGCTGGCGCATAGGGCGGCGTTCGCGGCGTCGAGAGACTCGGTGGTGCCGCCCTGCATGCTGTCGATCGTCAGGTAGTCGTAGAAGACGATCTTCGCCTTCCCTGTGGCGACGTAGTTGGCCACGATCTGAGGTTCGCTGAGGAGGGTGAAGTTCAGGCAAGCCGTGCACTGGAAGTCCTCGTAGAGGTCGATCGTATGTGGCGCGCTGGCGTTGCCCAGAGTTCTGCCGTCGGTCGGGATCGTGCCGGGCGTCAAGACGCTCGCAAGCGGCGGGTTCGGGCTGCCGAACGCCTGCTTCGCCTTTGGCTGATTGGTGAGGTACAGAGCGCCGCCGATCAGGACCACGGCAACCAGGACCGCAATGATCGTATACAGGAAGAACTGTCGATCGGATCCGCTCGAGCCGCGTGTCCCGGCCCGAGCGAGGGCCCGATTTGCCTCTCTGTTTGCCAGGCGCTGCTGCCTGGCCGACCGGCGGCTGGTCGGCGGCACGCTGCTGCCTGAGGACGGGCGCCCACTCGGACGGTTGGATGTCATCGGGTTATCCCTCGTGTGGAGATGTTTGGCGGTTATCTATTCGGCGAGTTCTTCGGCTGAAACCGCATCCGGGTTCGGTGTCCGAAGGTAGACCCACAGGGCTATCAAGAACCTGAGAACCAGACTGATCCCGTAGGACTCGCAGTAGATGCATACCTTCTTGATGAGGAATATCTGGGCGAACTGGAACCAGCCTTCGAAGGCTACGCCGACGAGGGACAGGCCATAGTGCAGCAGCAGCAGGCGGTAGTTGTTGGTCCGCCACCAGGCGATCGCCAGCACGAACAGGGTGATCGAGAGACAGACCCCGTATACCGCTACCGGTATGCCGGCGAACGGGCGCGAATAGGTGCTCTGCGCGACTGCGTTGCAGTCGAAGATGCCGCTCTTTGCGCAAACCAGGGGCTTGTTCTGCAGCTCTTCAACCGACAGATACGAAGCGATGCCGAGTCCGATCAGGTCAAGCGTCGCCAGCACCAGGCCGGGATGGATGCTCCTGATCCGACGCCACAGTGACGGCTGGGCCGGTTCGACGGCCTTTCTCTTGTTCGCCATTCCTCCTGCCTTCGTATGGCGCCGGTGAGGGGCCAAAGTCGCCCATTTCGCCCGCAGGCGCCCCGGCCGAAGTGTCCGAATATGGTACTCGACATCGCCAGATGAGACCTGGTATCATCCCCGCCAGCCGCAGGTGAGACTCAGTATCAAATGACCCCGGCAGATCGGATAAGCCAGGTCCTCGAACGGGCAGGTTACCAGGCCACGCCAAATCGGCGCCTGGTGGCCGAGCTGGTTGCGGCCACCGGTGGCCACTTCACCGCGGCGGATCTGCTGGAACGCGGCCGCAGAGAACGGGTCAACATCGGCCGGGCGACGATCTTCCGCGCGCTCGATCTGCTGGTCGCCCTGAAGGTGGTCGAACGGCTGGATCTGCCCAGCGGTTCGCATGCCTACGTCGTGTGCGAACCCGACCGGCATCACCACCATCTCGTGTGCTCGAGCTGCGGCCGGAATGAGGACATTGCCGACGGCGATCTGGCCCGCGTGGTCGACGACATCGGACGGCGAAACGGATATCGGATAGAGAGCCACCGTCTGGAGCTCTTCGGGACATGCCCCGCGTGCGCCGCGACGATGGAAGCCACGCAGACGGGAAGCCCGGTGTGAAGCGCAGCCGCGCCAGCTGCCTCCCCTACGGCCGCGCGAGCTGCATGGCCGTAGGCCTGACCGTGCTCCTCCTGCCGGCCCTCGCCGGCTGCTCCGCGAGCGGTGGCTCGTCGGACGGGAAGATCCACGCCGTAGCGGGCGAGAACTTCTACGGCGATCTCGTGTCCCGGGTGGGCGGCGATCTCGTGTCCGTCACCAGCATCCTGAACGATCCGAACGTCGACCCGCACACCTACGAAAGCAGCCCCCAGAACGCCGAGGCCGTCGCGGACGCCACGCTCGTGGTCGAGAATGGGCTCGGCTACGACGCCTTCCTCGATAGTCTGCTCGGCGCATCGCCCCGGTCCGACCGAAAGGTCGTCGATGTCCAGAAGCTGCTCGGGCTGACGGACGGCGCGAACCCGCACATCTGGTACGACCCGGCGACGATGCCGAAGGTAGCTCGGGCCGTCGCCGACGCGCTGGAGTCGCTGCAGCCGGCGTCCAGATCGACCTTCGAGGCGAACCTCAACACCTACCTGGACTCGCTCGCCCCGCTGACCGCGAAGATCGCGGAGATCCAGGGCCGCTACCCCGCCACTCCGGTCGCGTACACGGAGCCCGTGCCCCGGTACTTGCTCGATGCCCTCGGCTTCCGGGTGCTCACGCCCGATGGCTTCGCGAAGTCCATCGAGGACGGCACGGACCCGACCGCGGCCGATGTCGCAGCGCAGCAGGACCTCCTCACCGGCCACAGAGTCAAGGTGTTGCTCTACAACAACCAGGCCACTTCCCCGGTCACCGAGTCGATCAAGACCCTGGCCGGCCAGTGCGGCGTGCCGGTGGTCGGAATGTCGGAGACGATGCCTGCCGGCAAGTCATTCGTCGACTGGCAGCTGACGCAGCTGAATGCCATCGAATCGGCACTTGGAGGAGGCCAGTGAGCACCGACGGTCACCGGCGCAGTGCCCGATCCCATGTCGCGGCGGCTATCCCGGAGCAGGAGCCGGCAATGTGCTTCGATCGGGCGACCCTCGCGTACGGCGATCGGGTCGTGTGGTCGGAGCTATCGATGACGGTGCCGCAGGGCGAGTTCCTGGCCGTGCTCGGACCCAACGGATCGGGCAAGACCTCGCTGCTGCGGGCGCTGCTCGGGCTGGCGCCGCTGGCGAGCGGCTCGCTCGACGTACTCGGCCGGCCGCCGCGACGCGGCAATCCGGCTATCGGCTACGTCCCGCAGCACGCCGGCTTCGACCGCGACGTGCCGCTCCGCGGCCGCGATCTCGTCGCCCTGGGCGTCGACGGGCACAAGTGGGGCTTCGGCCGCCTCTCCCGTGCCGACCGTGCGCGGGTGGAGTCGGCCCTGGAAGACGTGGCCGCCTGCCAGTACGCGGATGCGCCGATCGGCCGCCTCTCCGGCGGTGAGCAGCAACGCCTCCGAATCGCCCAGGCCCTCGTCGGCAATCCGAAGCTGCTGCTGTGCGACGAGCCGCTGGCCAGTCTCGACATGCGCTACCAGCAGGAGATCACCGAGTTGATCGGCAACTGGTCGCGCGACAAGGATGGCACGGTGGTCTTCGTGACCCACGACGTCAACCCCGTCCTGGGCTACGCAGATCGCGTCGTCTTCGTGGTGAACGGCCGCTGGGCCGCGGGCAGCACCGACGACGTCCTGACGACCGAGACGATGTCGGACCTCTACGACGCCCCGGTCGAGGTCCTGAGGGTGCGAGGCCGGATCGTCGTTGTCGGTGAGGCCAGTGGGGCGGGCTTCGACCTCGACGAGCCACACCACTTTCCCGAGCCGGCGGAGACGCACCGATGATCGATCAGCTCGTCCATCTGCTCGGCTACTCGTTCGTACAGAACATGTTGCTGGCGGGCGTCCTCGTCGCGGTCGTCGCCGGGCTGGTCAGCAGATTCGTCGTGGCTCGAAGCATGTCGTTCGCGGTCCACGCCCTGGCCGAGGTCGGCTTCACAGGATCGGTGGGCTTCTTGCTGATCGGCATGTCGCCCGTCCTCGGATTGCTGACCGGGTCGTTCGTCGTCGCCCTCATCATCGGAGCGCTGGGGCTGCGAGTTCGCGAGCGGGACGCGGTCGTCGGCCTCGTCATGGCCTTTGGCCTGGGGTTGGGCGTGCTGTTCCTTTCCCTGTATGCGCGCTATGCAACGGAGGCCATCGCGCTCCTCTTCGGAGCCATCACGGCCGTCAGCCAGGGAGACCTGATGCTCATGGTCGTTGTCGCGGTCGTGACGATCGTTGGGCTGGGCGCCATGTACCGCCCGCTCACGTTCGCGACGGTCGACCCGGTCGTTGCGGAGGCACGGGGTGTACCGGTGAGGCTGATCTCGATCCTCTTCTTGCTGCTGCTTGCCGCTGCGGTCGCGGAGGCCGTCCAGGTCGTGGGCGTGTTGCTGATCCTGACGCTGTTGATCACGCCGGGTGCCACGGCCGAACGGCTGACGGCCCATCCCGGCCTGGCGACGGTGGCGAGCGTCGGCGTGGCCCTGCTGGCCACCATCGGCGGCATCCTGCTGGCCCTGATGACCGCGGCTCCGGTGAGCTTCTACGTGACGACGATCGCCTTCGTCTGCTACATCGCGGCGAGGTTGGGCCCGCCGACGCTGGAACGGCTGCAGGCGGCTCATTCGAGCTGATCGGGTCTGCACCGGGGACAGGCCGTTCGGATGCGCCAGGCGGCTCCAGAGGTCGCTAGGGCGTCTCGCGGGCGACGAGGAACGCCTCCAGCTCGGCTGCCGTGGGCATTCCCTCGCGGGCGCCGACGTGGGTCGTGGCCAGGGCGCCGGCGGCAACCGCTCGCTGCACGGCCTCAGCCAGCGAGCGTCCCGCGGCCAGGGCGGCGGCAAGGGCACCACAGAACGCATCGCCGGCGCCGGTGCTGTCGACGGTGGCGACTCGATCGGCTGGCACTTCCCAGATGCGCAGGTCACCGACACGAGCGGCATCGGCGGGGGAACCGTCGGTGGCGGGCGCGGCTTCCTCCGCGGGCGCGGCTTCCTTCGCGGGCGCGGTCACCGAGGCCGGGCCGGCCGCGGTGACCGGCGTGGGCGGCGTGGCCGGTACTTGTGTCCCGCCGGCCGCGGCGACTGGCTCTGCGATGCCCTGGTCGTTGGCGGCGGCCGTGGCGTTGGCAACGGCAGCGACCGGCGTGCCGGAGGCGACCTCGCCAGTTGCCGGCCGGGTCGAGCCGGCCAGACCAGATCCCGCGCGCTCCAGGACCACGACTCCCGCGGCCCCGAGAGTCACGATCACCGCCTTGCGGACGCCCGGCCCTTCGGGCCCTGTCTCCATGAGCGAGCGCGCTCTCACGGCGGTGTCTGCGCCGGCGGCATCGATCCTCCGCCCGGTCCGGTGGGCCTCGGCCTGGAGCAACGTTGCCAGCTCGGTGCGGTTGGGCGTCACGATGTCGGCCAGGCCGAAGATCGATCGGTCGATGCCGATGGCAGGAGCGGGGTTCAGGACGGTGATCGCGCCGGCGGCGTGGCCGCAGACGAGGGCCTCGCGCACCACGTGGAGCGGCACCTCGTTGCAGACCAGCAGGACGTCGCCGCTGAGCCGGCCGAGCCTGGCCAGGCAATCGCGGACGTAGCCGGTTTCTATGGCGCCGTTTGCCCCCGGAACGACGGCGATCTCGTTCTCGCCGGTCGCGTCGACCAGGATCAGCGCGACGCCGGTCGGCTGGCCCGGCAGCGAGGCGACCATCGAGACGTCCACTCGCTCGGACGAGAGGGCGCGTCTCGCCTCCTGCTCGAACGTATCGTCGCCAACCGCTCCGATGAAGAGCGTGGGCCGGCGCAGGCGAGCGGCCGCAACGGCCTGGTTTCCGCCCTTGCCGCCGTTGTGGCGTTCGTAGCTTCCGCCCGTCACCGTTTCGCCCGGATGCGGCAGATGGGGGACGCGCGCGACCAGGTCGATGTTGACCGAGCCGACCACGATGACGCGGCCGCTCATGTGTCGTGCCTCCCCGATGCCGTGGCGCCAGACGTGCGGCGCCCTTCGCGCCAGATTGTGCGTCACGGGCCGCTTCTTGGCACGCTCCTTCTGCCGAGGGAGCGCCGAATAGGAAAAGCCCCGTCCGGGCGGGGACGGGGCTAGGAAAGTGCGACTGGCGGGCTCGACCGGATTCGAACCGGCGATCTCCAGCGTGACAGGCTGGCATGTTAGGCCGCTACACCACGAGCCCGTGCCGACCGCGAAGGATAGCAGGTGAACGCTGGCGTGTCCCCCCTTCTCGGAGCGCGGCCGACTCCATGGGTCCGGCCGGCGTTCCCATGGTCCGCCGGGCCGGGGCCAAGTCAACCTCCCGACATATACTCGACCCACGACACCCTGCAATAACCGCGACCGCAGCGAGTTCCACGTTCGATGATCGACCTCCGCAGCGACACCGTCACCCATCCCACGCCGGCCATGCGCAAGGCCATGTACGAGGCCGAGCTGGGCGACGACGTTTTCGGCGACGACCCGACCGTCAATGCCCTTCAGGAGCGAGCGGCCGAGCTGCTCGGCAAGGAGGCGGCACTCTTCGTCGCCAGCGGCTCGATGGCGAATCTCGTGTCGCAACTCGGTCACCTTGGCCGCGGCCAGGAGACCATCGCCGGGGCCAGCACCCACATCGTCGAGGACGAGCAGGCCGGCCATGCCGTCGTCGTCGGCACCTCCGTCAAGCAGATGCGCGAGAACGCCGACGGCACCTTCGACCTCGGCGAGCTCGAGGAAGCCTTCCGCGACCCCACCGACCCGCACCAGCCGATCACCGGCCTGGTCGCCATCGAGAACACCCACGCTCATTCGATGGGCCGGCCGCTGAGCCTCGGCTACACGCGGGCCGTCGCCCGGATCGCCCACACCCACCGGGTCCCGCTCCATGTCGACGGGGCTCGCTTCTTCAACGCCTCGGTCGCGCTTGGATTGACGCCCCGGCAGCTGGCCGAGCCGGCCGACTCGGTTGCGTTCTGCCTGTCGAAGGGTCTCGCCTGCCCGATCGGCTCGATGGTCGTCGGCTCAAACGAGTTCATCCACCGGGCGTGGCGCGGTCGGAAGCTCGTCGGCGGGGGCATGCGTCAGGTCGGTGTGCTGGCTGCGGCCGGTCTCGTGGCGCTGGGCGATGGGCCCGAGGGCACGATCGAGCGGCTGGCCGAGGATCACCGCAATGCCCGCCGCCTTGCCGAGGGGCTGGCCGCGATGGACGGCATCGAATCCGCCGGTGGCCTTGCTCAGCCCGCGCCCGGGCCGCTGGACCCGAATCGAGCGGTCACGAACTTCGTCATCTTCAGGGTCCGCCGCGACCGGGCCGCCTTCCTCGAGGCCCTGAAATCCCGCGGCGTGCTCATGGTCGCGTACGACCACGGCACCGTAAGGGCGGTCACCCACTACGGCGTCACCGCCGCCGACATCGAGCGTGTGGTTGCGGCCTGCGCCGAAGCCCTCCGAGAAACCACGGTCGCCATGGCCGCCTCGACCGCCGCGACCGGCACAACCTCGCCTGCCGGCGCCGCGGCAGCCACAGCCCAGGAGCGATAGCGATGACGGAACTCGTTCTCCCCCGACCGGTCTCTCAGCCTGCCGAAGGCCCTCTCGATGGCGCGTTCTGGGACCTCGTCGAGGCCGACTTCCGACGCATGATCGCCAACCACCCGGTCTATGCCACCTACCTCGGCATCCACGACGATGATGGCCGCCTCGACGATGCCACTCGCGACGCGGTGGTGCAGGACGTCGCCGACGCGAAGAAGTTCCAGGCCGACGTTGAGGCCATCGATCCGGCCGGGGTGTCGGAGAGCGTTCGCCTAGAGCGCGAGCTGGCCCTCCACAACGTTCGCCGCGAGCTCTTCAACGCGGAGGTTCATCGCGTCTGGGAGCGGCGGTCCACGGCCATGGATGGAGTGGGAGACGGGCTGTTCGGCGTGTTTGCCCGGGATTACGCCCCGCTGGCCGAGCGCCTGGCGGCGCTGACCTCCCGGCTGGAGGCCGTTCCGGAGTCCCTGGAGCAGCACAAGACCCGCGCCACCGCGCCGCAGGTTCGACTCTGGCAGGAGATCGAGATCGAGTCCGGCGAGCAGATGCCGTTCCTCTTCAACGAGATCAAGGCCGCCGGGGCCGGCGTCCTCGACGAGCGAGCTCAGGCCCGTCTCGACAAAGCCGTGGAAACCGCGTCCGCGGCCACGGCGGCGTACGTCGAGACGATCAAGGGCGCGATGGGTTCCGCCGTCGAGAGCTGGGCCCTCGGCTCGGACGTCTACGACCAGCTCGTCGGCCTGCGCGCCTTCGACGGCCTGGACGCGTCCCAGATCCTGGAGATCGGGCACCAGCAGCTGGCCCTCAACAAGGCCGCCCGCGTCGAAGATGCGCGCCGGATCGACCCAACCGTCGCCGAGTCGGTCGTGGTCGACCGCGTCAAGTCGAACCACCCGGCGACCTTCGAGGAGGCACTCGCCGCCTACAAGGACGCGATGAACCGGGCCCGGGCTCACATCGTTGCGCACGACATCGCCACGCTCCCGCCCGGCGAGCAGATCTCGGTCATCCCCACGCCCGAGTACCTGCGCACCGTCATCCCGTTCGCGGCGTACTTCGAGCCGCCCAAGTTCGACAAGCACCCATCGGGCATCTACATCGTCACGCCCTCGGTCGGCGACGACCCGAACGCCATGCGCGAGCACTACATGGCCGGCATCAGCAACACCAGCGTCCACGAGGCGTACCCGGGCCATCACCTCCAGCTCTCGGCCGCGACCCGGCATCCCTCACTTGTCCGGCTGCTGACCGACGCCCCGGAGTTCGTCGAGGGCTGGGGCATGTACAGCGAGCAGATGATGCGCGAGCAGGGCTTCGACGACGGGCCCGACTTCCTGCTGGCGATGCATACCGACGCCATCTGGAGAGCCTGCCGGATCATCCTCGACGTGCGCATGCACCGCGGCGAGCTGTCGGTCGATGAGGCCACGGCCTTCCTGATCGAGCACACGGCCTTCGAGCATGCCAACGCCCAGGCCGAGGTGTTCCGCTACACGTACACGCCGACGTACCAGCTCAGCTACCTGCTCGGGAAGGTCCTGCTCCTTCAGCTGCGTGCCGACGAGCAGAGTCGCCTCGGTGACCGGTTCAGCCTGAAGGGCTTCCACGACACCCTGATGGGCAACGGCTCGCTGCCGATCAGCTTCCACCGCCGGCTGCTCGCGGCCGAGGCCGCCGGCAGGTAGCTGTCGCTCGTGCCGGCGATCCCGTCCATCGACATTGCCGCCGGCCGCCCGGTCGCAGCCCGCCCCGAATTGCGCCGCGCGTGCCTGGACGTGGCCGGCGAATGGCTGGCTGTCGGGTTGGACCCACGGCCCGACCGCATTGCCGCGTATCCTTGGCACAGAAACGCGCCGCCGAGCCTGGTTGACCTGGCCGGAGAGCTGGCGGACCATGGCGTCCGCCGACTCGTTCTGTCGCACGGAGGAGCGGTTCCGGACCCGAGGTTCCTGTCGGCTCTGGCTCGAACTGTCCGTGCCGGGTTGTACGTGGCGGGAGGGTCCGTCGATATCGAATCGATCAAAGGCCTGCGAGACTCCTCGATTGCAGGCATCATCCTCGGAGAGCCGCTCCTGTCGGGAGCCGTAGACTTCGCCAAAGCCCTGGAGGCCGCTGCATGATCCTCGCGTTCACCAAGCCACCCGTTCGCCGGCTCGCGACCGTCGGCCTCGTCGCGATGCTGGTCGCCGCCTGCTCCGTCCCAACGGTGACGCCGTCGCCGGCACCGTCGCCCCTGGACACGATCCCGCCCCCGGCCCCGACGTATTCCCTCGCTCCGTCGATGGATCCGAGCGCCTGCCCGACATCGGCCCCGGCGGCCTTCACGAGCACAGCCACCGTCACCATGACGACCAACTTCGGCACCATCGTCATCAAGGTCGATGGCAGCCTTGGCCCGAACGCGGCCGGCTCCTTCCTGGCTCTGGCGCGCTGCGGCTACTACAACAACGTCATCTTCCACCGCATCATCGCCGGCTTCATCATCCAGGCCGGCGACGGGACGTACGGTCGAATGCCGAACCCGACGCTGAATGTCCAGCTGGGCGACGGCGGACCGAACTGGACGATTACCGACGACCCGGTCAAGACCACCTACAAGCGCGGCACCGTGGCGATGGCCCGGACCGGCGCACCGAACTCGGGCAATTCTCAGTTCTTCATCGTCATGGACGACTCGGCCCAGGCGAGTCTGGGCGCCAGCTCGGCCAACGACTACGCCATCTTCGGCAACGTGACCAGCGGCATGGACGTTGCCGACAAGATCTCGCTGGTCCCCGTCGGAGGTGACGCGAACCCGCCGACAATGCCGCTCGAGCCGATCGTCATTCTCGGCACGACCGTCACCACGCCGTAGCCAGGAGAGAGCTGATGCCAAAGGCGACCATCGACACCGACAAGGGCACCATCGAGATCGAGCTGGAAATCGCAGGCGCGCCCAAAGCCGCCGCCAACTTCATCGAGCTCGCCAAGAAGGGCTTCTACGACGGCGTGGTCTTCCATCGCCTGGTGCCGGGCTTCGTCATCCAGGCCGGCGACGGCGAGTACGGGCACATCGACAAGCTCGACCGCGGGCGGTTGGGCACGGGCGGCCCGGGCTACAAGTTCGCCGACGAACCCTTCGAGGGCGACTACGTCCGCGGCGCCGTGGCCATGGCCAACGCCGGACCGAACACCAACGGCAGCCAGTTCTTCATCTGCCTGGCCGACCTGTCGGGCGGGAGGCTGCCGAAGAAGTACACCCTCTTCGGACATGTGACGAGCGGAATGGACGTGGTCGATGCGATCGCCGCATCCAAGCGCGACAGCCGCGACCAACCCGCCGAGCCCACCGCGATGCTGTCGGTGAAGATCGCCGAGTAAGTCACCGGCCTCGGGCGCGTCTCTCCCTGGCGGTCATCTGGCCGCCCGGCAGCGCCCAGCGGCGGCCGGTGCGGTCGATCCAGAGCCATCAGACGGGGTGTCGCGGGCCGACCGGCAGAGGCAGTTGTGACGCCTTTCCCGGGCCGTTGCGCAGGATGCAACAAAGTCGTAACACTAGCCTCACAAAGTTGCGGGATTTTAACCCGGAAACCCGCCAAAACCCTTGGAACGAAGGCGAATAGGGCTGTAGACTTTAGAAGCTGCCAGTCAGCCTGCTGCCCCAGTTACAAGGCCATGGGTAGGTCGGGTTAGGGTAGTCGGTGTAGCCGACGTGATAGATGCCTTTGTAGCGTGGCAGAAGACGATCCGTCTCTGACGGAGCGACCCTTCACCGGGACAGCAACGAAGCGGCTCCTTCGGGAGCCGCTTCGATCTTTAAGGCGATTCGAGGTCGCGATCGTGGGGTCACGGCCTCGGATTCCCCGAAGGTAGCATCGCGTCACGACGCCTCGGAATCCTGGTCGACTGGTTGCTTCGCGCGCGGTTTTGGCGGCGGCGAGTCTCCAGTCGGGCGGCTCCCGCGCGCGGTCGCCTCTTGTAACATGGCAGAACCTTCAGGGGCTTCGGCAGCTGCCGCGAGATTGGTGACCATCGCACTACGGTGATCAGCTTGGGCGAAGATCGAGCACGGGCGCCGTCTCCGGCGATCCCCGACGAGACTGCCAATCGGGAGATACCGGCGGCCCGGCCGGAGGCGCTCACGCCGGATGAGGCGTTTGTGACCGTCCGTGGCGTTCGAGTTCGTTGCGTGTCAGTCGGGCGGGGCAAGCCGCTGTTGCTGCTCCACGGCTGGGGCACGTCGCTGGATACGTTCGCGGGCCTGATTGACGACCTGAAGCGGCAGTTCCGCATCACGGCCTTCGACTTTCCCGGCCACGGGGGCTCGGACATGCCGCCCGCGACCTGGGCCGTGGACGATTTCCTGGCTCTGACGCTCGATGTGATGGCGGCCCTGGGCGTGGAGCGGCCGTCGATACTCGGCCACTCGTTCGGGGGGCGCGTGGCCATCAAGCTGGCGGCCGCGCATCCGGAGGCGGTCGATCGGCTGGTGCTGGTGGACTCGGCGGGCGTCCCGCCGCCACGGACCGCCGGCCGCGTCTTCCGGCGCGGGGCATCGAGATTCGCCAACCGCGTGGGCCGCCTTGGGCGGCCGGGCCAGGCTGTGCGACGGGCGATCGTGAGCCGCATCGCGTCGCCGGACTACCTCAACGCCGGCCCTCTCCGCGCCACGTTCCTGGCCATCGTCAAGGAAGACCTGCGGCCCTCCCTTGCGCGGATCAAGGCCCCGACACTCCTGGTCTGGGGCGAGTCGGACGCGGACACCACGCTCGCGGACGCCCGCACGATGGAGAAGCTGATCCCGGGCGCCCGACTCCTCATCCTCAAGAACGCCGGCCACTTCTCGTACCTGGACCAGTACGGCCGCTTCCGCCTCGCCGTCATCCCGTTCCTGAATGACTAGCACCGGGCTTGACCCCTTGCAGGTGGTGGTGCTTGTGGGCGCGGCCGCGGTCGGGCTTGCGCTCGCGGTCCGCGAGCTGGTTGCGAGCCTGCACGCGCTCCAGCAGGACGACTACTCGAACCTGCGGTTCGCCAGGTGGCTGGCGGCTTCGACGTGGCGGTGGCTCCTGCCGCGGATGATCATCGCGTACATGATCTGGGCCGGCGTCGAGCTCGACGGCGGGCTCAGTCGTAGCCGGGGCGACTTCCTCCCGCTGCTCCCGCCGGTGTTCGCGAGCGTGTTCGCCGTCGTCGGCACGCTGATATACGCCAGGCGGCCGCCGCAAAAGAAGCCGCTCGTCTACACCGGCCGGGCGCGTCGTCTGCTCGGGCTATCGGTCGTGCTGTCGGTCGTCCTGTCCGTCGCCGGCTTCCTCGCCCTGTCGAGCCTCGCGTCCGCCGTCGGCCTGAACGCCGCCTACGCGCCCGGCTTCGCGGTCCTGGTCATGGCTCTCGTCTCCATCCACGCGGCGCCGCTCGTGGCCATGGCCGCGAACCTGTGCCTCTTCCCCGTCCAGGCCTCGATCAACGCGATGTATCGCTTCCGGGCCCGCCGCAAGCTCGGCCGCGTCAAGCCGATGGTCGTCGGCATCACCGGCAGCTACGGCAAGACCTCAACCAAGTACTTCACCGAGGCGCTGATGGGTTCGCGGTTCCGCGTCCTCAAGACCCGCGCCAGCTTCAACACCATCCTCGGCGTCTGCCGCGCCATCAACGAAGAGCTCGGGCCGGAGCACGAGGTCCTGATCGTGGAGATGGGCGCCTATCGGCGCGGTGAGATCCGCGACATGGCCCGCCTGACCCGGCCGCACATCGGCGTCCTGACGGCCATCGGTCCGCAGCACCTGGAGCGGTTCGGCAGCATAGAGACCATCGAGAAGGCCAAGTTCGAGTTGCTGGAGGCGCTCCCCGCCGACGGCATCGCGGTGATCAATAACGACGATCCACGCGTCCGGCGGCTGGCCGGCACGCTACGCCGCCCGGCCGTGCGGCGTTACGGCATCGACACGTCGGCCGGCGAGCTGGACCTGGCGGCCCAATCGATCGAGCATGGGTCGGACGGGCTCACCTTCACCCTGGTCGACCGCGACGGCAAGCGGGTCACCGTCAAGACCCGGTTGATCGGCCTCCACAACGTCTCGAACATACTCGCGGCGGCAGCCGTCGCCCAACTCGCCGGGGTCAGCCTGCGAGAGATCGCGGGGGCGATCGGCCGCCTCCAGCCCGTTCCGCACCGCCTCGAGACCCACACCGGCGCCGACGGCGTGACCATCATCGACGACGCCTACAACTCCAACCCGGTCGGGGCGCTCAACGCGCTCGACGCCCTGGCAGCGTTCAAGACCGGGCGCAGGATCCTGGTGACGCCCGGCATGGTCGAGCTCGGCGCCGAGCAGGACGCCCGCAACGAAGAGCTGGGAACGCGGGCCGCGACGGTGTGCGACGTCGTGATCCTCGTGGGAATGAACCAGACGGCGGCGATCCGGCGCGGCCTGGACGGGGCCGGTTTCCCGGCGGACCACGTGGTCTCGGCCCGGAACCTCAACGACGGCCTGGAGGCTCTGAAGGGTATCGTTCGTGCCGGCGACGTCGTCCTGTTCGAGAATGACCTCCCCGACCTGTACGAGGAATGAGGAGCCAGATGACCAAACCGACCGTGGCCGTCCTATTCGGCGGCAGATCCGTCGAACACGAGGTGTCCGTCATCTCGGGCCATCAGGTCATGGACGCGCTCGACCAGGCTGGTTTCCCGGTCCTGCCCATCTACATCAACAAACAGGGCGACTGGTACGCGGGCGCGGGTCTGCACAACCTGGACCTGTACCGCGAGCAAACCTTCCATGCCGCGGGGCTCAAGAACGTCTATCGCGTCAGCCTGTCTCCGGACCGGTCGATCCGGCAGCTGGTCGTGCACCCGGGGGCCGCCGGCGGCATTCTCGGAAAGAGCCCGAAGTTGTGGGCCGACGTCTGTTTTCCGGTTCTGCACGGGACTCACGGCGAGGACGGCTCGATGCAGGGGCTGTTCGAGCTGGCCGACGTGCCGTATGTCGGGTCGGGCATCCTGGCCTCTGCGATCGGCATGGACAAGGTTCTCCAGAAGCGGGTCCTGGAGCAGGCCGGCATCCCCACCCTGGACTGCCTGGAGGTTTCGCGCGCCGAGTGGGAGGCAGACGCCGACGCGGTCGTCAAGCGGGTCGAGTCGACCTACAGCTACCCGGTCATGGTCAAACCGGTGTGCCTCGGCAGCAGCGTCGGCGTGTCCAGATGCGCCGATCGGACGGCCTTGAACGAGGCGATCGACCTGGCCCTGGAGCTGGACGAGCGCGCCCTGGTGGAGGAGGCTCTGACCGACTTCATCGAGATCAACTGCTCGGTGATGGGGCCGCCGGAGCGCGCCTCGGCCTGCGAGCAGCCGATGGGCTATGAAGCCGTGCTGTCATTCGACGACAAGTACAAGCACGGTGGCAAGAAGGTCGGAGGCGCGAAGGCCGCGAGCGCCGGCATGGCCGGACTGCGGCGCCAGATACCCGCGCCGATCGGCGAGGCCCTGACGAAGGAAGTGCAGGGCCTGGCCGTGAAGGCGTTCCGCGCCATCGATGCGAGCGGCGTAGTTCGGGTCGACTTCCTCTACGAGCCGTCGAAGAAGCGGCTGCTGCTCAACGAGATCAACACCACGCCGGGATCACTGAGCTACTACCTCTGGGAGGAGGAAGGGGTCCGCTTCGACCAGCTGGTGGCGACGCTGGTGCAGATCGCGCTCGACCGCCACGAAGAGAAGCGAGCCACTGTCTACTCCTTCTCGGCGAACCTGCTGACGAGATAGCGGAACGGGGCGCGGCCGCCTTGCGGCGGGGTCGATTTGACAACCGTCAAATCGTGGCTATCCTGGCGGCATGGACCCTAGACTTCTGGAAGCTCTCCGGGCGCTGGCCGACGCATCGAGGCTGCGGCTGGTCGGGTTGCTGGCCGGGCGGCCGATGGCGGTCGAGGAGCTGGCGGCGGCAGCCGGGCTTTCGGCCGGGACCGTCGTCCACCACCTCAAGCGCCTGGAGGCGGCCGGCCTCGTCGAGTCGACGCCTCGCCGTCCGTACGTGGAGTACGCCCTGCGGGTCGATCGGCTGGCGGCCGTCTCGAAGCAGCTGGCGGGTCTCGAACGGGCGGACGAAGCCGGCGCCGAGCTGGCGGGCCCGGACGGGGAGTCGCTGCCGGCCTACGACGCGAAGGTGCTCCGCGCCTTCCTTCGCGACGGGCGGCTGGTCTCGATACCGGCCCAGGACCGCAAGCGGCAGGCGGTGCTTCGCTACCTCGCGGCGCGCTGCTTCGCCGAGGATCGGCCGTACCCGGAGCGCGAGGTCAACGAACGTCTCGCCGCATACCACGAGGACGTGGCCGCGTTGCGGCGCTACATGGTTGGCGCGGGCCTGATGACCCGGGCCGGCGGCGAGTACCGGCGGGTCGGCTGAGCCTCGCGAGCCCGGCCTACTCCATCGCAGTGGCGAACATCCCGGCGTCGTCGAATTCGATCGGCTCGAGCGGCCGCACGGTCTCGCACTCACCTGCCGCCAGCAGATCCGCCAGGGCGGGTTCGCTGACGTACAGGAGATCGACGTGCTTGGTGTCGCAGATCCGGACGATACGTGCGTTGGGCGGCTCGATTTTGAGGCTGGCGGCGATGGCGACGAAGAGCGCCTGCCGGTCCGTGTCGACCGTCAACGGCACCCGCGCGCCCTCGGGAGTCCTGGCCGTGATGCTGTTCATGTAAGTCCTGGCGGTGTCCATCTTCTCGACGGCGCGCCGCAGAACGACGTCGGCCATGCCGATGCCCACGGCATTGCCCTCGGTCGCTTCGGTCAGGTCCCGGACGACGATGCGCTGGATGCTGGGACCTTCGCCGGTCGGTCCCTTGTAGTACCGACCCACGACGTTGGAATCCATCCCCAGGCCGCTGATGTCCTTGCCGATGTAGTCGAGCACCAGGACATCGATGACATCGATCGGCAGGCGGCCCATTCGATCGCGGGCCATGACCAGCAGCTCCCGCTCGCGATCCCAGATTCGATCGCTCGGAACAGCCTCGACGTGCCACAGTCGGGCGTAGCCGTTCTCGACCAGCGCCAGGCCAAAGGGAATCTTCACCTTCGAGCTCGTGAACCTGGAAACCTCGGGGATCAGCTCGTGGAAGGTGTCGAAGCCCTGGCGGTGGAAGGTGTCGGCACCGCGCTGCTTGCCCAGCCCGATGGCGATCATCTTCATCAGACCGCTCTCGATCTCGCCGCTGAAGTCCGTGTGCGGCTTGACGCGGTTGATCGGCACGATAGCATCCGCGCCCTCGAGGGCGTTGCGGTCGACGAAGACCGGGACGCCGGGCCGCACCTCGCCGAGCTCGACGGTTTCCATTCTCGACCGAATCTCGCAACCGATGGACATGGGAGTCATGCCGTACGAGGCCAGGACCTCGAGCTGGCCCTCCGGCGTCGCCCCGCCGTGGCTACCCATCGCCGGAACTGCGAAGACCTCTGCGCCTGCCGCGCGGAACCAGGCCACGGCCGCCCGGACCACTTCGTCGATCCGGTCGATGCCGCGGCTGCCGAGGGCCAGGCAAACCCGCGAGCCGGGCTCGATCGTCGCCGCGACCGGTTCCAGCGCGGCGTCAACGGCCGCGGCCACGTCGGCGACCTCCGCGGGGTCCATGCGGTGGCGGACCAGGGCCCATCGCGGCAGGTCGCCGCGGATGAACTCCGCGAACGGCTCGCGGCGCGAGGCCTGCGAAGGAGCGCCGACGACCGCCGGACCGGGCGGATCGGCCAGGACGTCGGGTCGCAGCGCGGCATGCGGGTCTATCTCGTGGTGCATCGGCGGGCTCGCCTCCGGGGGCTCCGCGGTCGCAGCCGGGGTCTCGTCGTGGCGGCGCAACCGGCGGCCGGCCGTTCCCAGCTTACACCGAGCGGGCACGCGCTCCGGGCCCACGGAGCGCGGCCACGCCGTCGGCAGTGCGGCTGGCGGAGGGTTCGGTCTCGGGCACAGCGCCTCCTGACTAGAGGAAGGGATCCTCGACTCGCACGCCGTCGAAATCGCGCCCGTCCTGGAGGTCCTCTGTCACGAGTCGAGCGGCGCCGGCGCGCCGGGCCGCTTCGACGATCAGGGCGTCCCAGAACGAGACCGAGTGGGCCTCATCGAGTTCGGAAGCCGCGAGTATCAGGGGCACATCCGCGCCTACGAGCTGCCACGTGGCATAGAGAGAGATGACCTCTCTCGCCTGGTCGCGACTCATGGGCGGGTCCAGCTTCCGCGTGGCAACGACGTACAGCTCCTGGAGGACCTGCATGCTCAGCACGCCTGTCCGGCTCTCCCAGAGAGCCTGCAGGAGCGCCTGCGCAATCGACTGCTTGCGGGGATCCGATCGATCGTGGGCGTAGACGAGGACGTTCGTGTCGACGAACGTCAACTCGATTGCGGGCACGGCGCTAGCGCTCGTGGAGCTCGTCACGACGCCACGTGCGGCCGCCCCGAGGCACCGCCCCCGCCAGGAGCGCCTCCGCCCGGGATCGGGCCGCTTCGTACTGCGCGTCCCGCTCCACGAGAGCCGCGAGTTCCTGCGCGACGAGCGCACTGACGGAGGTGCCTCGTTTGGCAGCTACGACTCGAGCGCGGCGGATCACGTCCTGGTCCAGCTGAATCGTCAGGTTTGTCCTGGCCACTGTCGTGAGACTCCACAGCATGTCACGTGGGCCACAGGATATCACGTGGTCGACCGAACCACTCCCGCAGCCTCGATGACGGAAAGGATCTCCTTGCCATACCGTTCCAGCTTCATCGGGCCCATGCCACGGACGCGCCGGAGGGCAGGCAAAGAGCGTGGCCGCTCACCGGCGATCTCGGCCAGCGTGGTGTCGTGGGCGACGACATACGCCGGCACGCCGTCGGCCGTGGCGCGCTGGCGGCGCCAGAGACGCAGGGCGTCGAGAAGCCCATCGTCGGGTGTTGGGGCCGTGGCCATCGGTGCCCCGGGCAAGGCGCGGACTTTGCCCACTCGTCCCGCGGCCGGCCCCGCGGCCGGCCCCGCCGCTCGTCCCGCAGCTCGTCCCGCCGGCCCCGCCGCCGGCCGAGGAGGCTGCAGCGCGGCGAGGAACCGCGACGGTTTGCGCGACGACGACGACAGGGCCAGGAAGCGGCGGGCGCGAGTGATGCCCACGTACAGCAGGCGGCGCTCCTCGGCAACCTCCTCGTCCTCCTTTGCCTGGCGAATCGGCAGCGTGCCCTCGTCCACGGCCGGCAGGTAGACGGCATCCCACTCGAGGCCCTTGGCCCGATGGTAGGTCAGCAGGTTCACACCGTCGGTCGATGCCTCCGTCTCGGCGACGCGCCGACGATCCAACTCGGCCAGGACGGTGTCGATGGTGAGTGCGGGGTCCGCCACCTCGAGATCCTCGACGATGCCGAGGAGCAGTTCCAGCGACGCGGCCCGCTCGCGACCCTCGGAGCCGGCGTCCGCGGCCACGTCGTCCAGGCCGAGCCGCTCGACGAAGAGCCGCTCGACGGCCGCGACGAGAGCGTCGCCTGTTTCGGCCGGCCGAACGCGACGCAGGAGCAGCAGCGCCTCGCGGATCTCGCGACGGTCGAAGAACCGTTGCCCGCGAACGGTGAAGCCGATGCCGGCGCGCGTCAGCGCATCTTCGATCGCCGGCAGCTGGGCGTTCATCCGGACGAGCACGGCCGTTTCGGTCGGGCCAACTCCGGCCGCGCCAACTGCTCGAATCCAGGCCACGATGTCTCGGACCTCCGCCTCTCCTTCGGTGAAGCGGCGGATCGAGGGCGGCGGCCCGTCCGGCTGAGTCGCCTTCAACGCGCCACGTGCGCCCGGTTCCCCCGATGCGCCGCCGGCCACCAGCCGGTTGGCGAGCTCCAGGATCTGCGGGCTCGAGCGGTAGTTCTCGGTCAGCGTGACGGTCCGTGCGCCGGGATGCCGCCCGGCGAAGTCGAGCAGGAAGTCGGGCGTCGCTCCGGTGAACGAGTAGATCGTCTGGTCCGGATCGCCGACAACCGCCAGGTCCCGCGATTCGCCGAGCCACAGCTCCAGGAGCCGTTCGCAGAGCGGGTTCGTGTCCTGGTACTCGTCGACGCTGAACCAGCGCTTGCGGGACCGGACGAGCGCCGCCGCCTCGGGGTCGCCTTCGAGCAGTTCGACCGTCTCCACGAGCATGTCCTCGAAGTCGAGCAGGCCCGCCTGGGCCTTGGACCGCTCGTAGTCGCGGTAGGCGCGGGCGAACAGTTCGGCCGGGATCGGCGCGCGATCGCCGCCGTCGCGGATCCAGCGCTCGGGCCGGATGCGGCGAACCTTCGCCCATTCGATCGTGTCCGCCATGTCCTTTGCCGGAGTGAAGCGGTATCCGCCGGGCAGCCGGCCGATCAGCGGCACGAGCAGGCGCAGCTTCGAATCGAGGACCGCCGGCAGCGGCGCTCCGTCGTGGCGGCTCGGCCAGAAGTGGCGCAGCTGAGCGAGCGCGGCGGCGTGGAATGTCCGGGCCATGACGCCGCGGTGACGCAGCGAAACCATCCGCTCGACCATCTCGCCGGCCGCCTTGTCGGTGAAGGTCACCAGCAGGATCTGATCGGGCGGGATCGCGCCGGTCTCGATGGCGTACGCCGCCCGCCGGCTGACGACCCGCGTCTTGCCCGACCCCGCGCCGGCGATGATCGCCAGCGGACCCGAGGTCACGGCGACGGCCTCGCGCTGCGAGGGGTTCAGGTCCTCGAGCAGACGATCCAGATCGGGAGCGGCGGTCAAGTAGTGCCTCGCGAATTGGACGGCCTCCCACTCGGCGAGGCTTGGCCTAGAGGTTATCAGCCGCCCCTGCCATGCGGCTTAGTGCTGCGCGACTTGGTGCCGGGCTCCGGTCGAATCTCCGTTCGCGGTCGGCGAAGGTTCGGCTGCCTCGACGCCTTCGATGTCAGGCGGCAACGCCGGCCGCTGCTTCGCCATTCGAGCGGCTCGGACCTCCGCACTCTCGCGCAGAAGGTGGAAATGGGTGATGCCCGAAACGGGGCCGCGGTGTGCGTATAGCAGTGCCATCGGATCGCCTCATTTCCTGGCTCGGGCCGCCAAGTGGCGGGAGCCCAGCCGTCTGGTTTGATGCAATCTGCTACAGGCTACCTTTCGAATACCTGAATTCCGGCGGCTGGATTGCCAGGCAGACGCGTTGTCCGGCTGCCAGATTCGCTCGCCGAACCTCGGGCCACGCGGCGGACTATGAGTTTGCGACGCGGGCGACTTGTTCCAGAGCGCCGGCTCGAAACGCGCGCTGCCAGGTGCAGAATGGCTTTACCGGATCGTCTACATCTACTGACCCATTGAGCCGCCGGACTCTTAAGATCTAGGGTTGCGACGCTCGGGCTTCCGTCTGGGGTCGGCGTCCTAGCCCGGAGACGAAGGGGCGGCAATGATTCGATCCGGCACTTTCTTTGCACGAGCGGTCGTTCCAACTGCATTAGCGTTGGCGATCCTCGCCCCTGGTCTGCCGGCTTATGCGGCGTCTCCTCAGGCGGCAGCCGTGTCACCGGGGGCAGTCGACATCACGACGACTTCTAGCGGTCATGCAGCCGCCGTCCTCGCGGCGCAGCGCCTCACGAGTGTCGGGCACCCGACCGACTCTGCGAGCCTCACGGTCATTCGAGAGGCCGATGGGTCCGTGTCAACCATGCCCAAGGGGATGACGCGCTCCACAGGAACCCGGCCGGACGGAACTACCGGTCCAGTCGTCGTGCTGCAGGCGTCCTGAACTTCTCAGGCTTCCGCGGGAGTATCGCCCGCGTCCGGCGCTCAGTACTGGAACCAGATCAACAACGGCTGCCTTTCTAAGACGAAGTCGCAGGGCTGGATGTACAGCTGCTGGTCACTCAAGAAGATGTACAACGGGACCCGAACTACGACTTCTTCATCGCATCATTCAACGGCACCGCGTACGCGAATGGCAACGGCATGCACTGGGCCACTGTCGAATTGACCAAGAACTCCTCCAGCGCGGCCTTCACCGTCGTTGACTGGAGCCCGAAGAGCAACTACAGCAACAGCTGCTCGACCCAAGTCATCGGCGTCAGCTACATCTTGTCCTGGTCGATGAACGTGACCATGTGCGAGAACTGGACCGTCTACGCTGACCCGATCAATCGTCCTGGTTTCCAGTACAGCTACTGGTGGGATGTGGCGACCCTCTCTAACGATGCGCGAGAAGCAACGGTCGTACAAGAAGCGGAAACGGTCAAGAACGCGAGTCCGATATGGAATCTTCTCTACGACTTCGCATGATGATCGCGGCAAACCGCCGTCTGGTCATCACGCTCGTGATACTCGCAATCCTCCCGACCGCATGCACTGGAGCGGGGGCTAGCTACGTCCCTCCAACTCCGCCGCCAGAGTCCGCAGCGCGCGACTTGGTCAACCAGGTGATCAATCTCGCCTTGAACCACGACTTTGACCAGCTATGCGCCCTCGGCACGCCTGACTGCAAGCAGGTATTGAACGATACCGGAACCGACACAGTGCCGGGCGTCGCTCCAAAGATTGTCAGCGTTGCGACAGTCCCCAACAAGGAGACCTCGCCGGGCTCATGGACTCCCGGCGGCGTGTTGTTCATGCTGTGCGGACTCGACGGCAACGCTGCACCGTACCACTCACAGATGCTGGTCTTTGACAATCCCCGAGGCACCGGCCTCATTGCGATGGAGCCTGTCTATTGGGGCAGCCTCACCCTCGGTTCAACCGTGGCAGAACCGAAACCAAGCGCAGGAAGCAGCGTTTGGGCGGACTGCCCATCCTAGTGGTATGAAGCCCAGAGATGGCCGGCGGGCGTTCAATCGGGTCGGAGCGCCCGCCGGACAAGCCGGCCTGGCGGCCCAGCAGGCGCGATGGCGTCTTCAACTGGAGAGACTCCCAGGAGCCTCAGGGTACGATTCCGCCCACTCGTATCGAGCCAGGAGGCCTACTCACATGCGATCGCACTTCGTCCGCCGTGCCCTCGCCTTCTTCCTGCCGGTAGCAGTTCTGGCTACGCTGTGCTGCGGCCTCGTGTATGCCGCCGACCAGCAGAACTTGCGCTCCGGAGCGAACGACCCGCAGATCCAGATGGCGCAGGATGCCGCGAGCGCCCTTGACGGAGGGGCTCAGCCAACGAGCCTCGTGAGTGTCAGTCAGGTGGATGTGGCGCACAGTCTGGCTCCATTCCTGGTCATCTTCGACTCATCAGGAAAGGTCCTCGCGACCGACGGCGAGCTCGACGGGCACGATCCGATTCCGCCCTCCGGAGTTCTTGCCAGTACCGCGAACAACGCACCC
>Ga0182011_10000345_pt1 | contig 40099 bp, 41 predicted proteins | sample 711E1DmetaG_FD_120481 | JGI IMG/M metagenome (GOLD analysis project Ga0182011, IMG submission 120481) | Permafrost microbial communities from Stordalen Mire, Sweden - 711E1D metaG | ecosystem: Environmental > Terrestrial > Soil > Wetlands > Permafrost | place: Sweden: Stordalen | collected...
ATCTTCATGTACTGGGTCATCATGCCAAGGGATTCCTTGACCCTTGCCTTTGAGGCGTTGTCGTACGTGAGTGTCGCGGTACTCTGGTCAAACCGGTCAGTAGCAGCAGACAGGTTATCAATGCCGGTCCCCCACTGGTCGAGCAGCTGCCGGTCCGTGGCAAGATTTGTGCTCAGCAGGGAATAGTCCGGCTGGTCTTTCGCGATCTCCGTGTTATAGGTATTGATGTGATCCCCGATCTGCGCGATCGTGCTCCGGGCATTCCGGTCGAACACGTTCTGGCCGGAGACCCAGGTATTGTATTGCTGGACTGCGATGGTTGTGTTATGGGTATCGGCAGTCCGCACGGAAAAACATCCCGCGGTACAGGTGAGAGAGAGAAGAAAAACCAGGATAGCAACTATCATTCGCATTCTGCGTAACATTGTATCTCTATAGACACGGAACTTTCATCAACCTTTCTCTTTCTGCTCCCGAAAATTTTTAAATTTATCGCTGGATTTACCAGGTCAAAGGAAAACAAATCCGGGAATCTTTTGCCGTATAGATAGAATTGTTTAAGACTATAGAAACTAAAAATTATCTATGTATAAGCCGGGCGCCATGGCATGTATTTTCATCATCCTGCTCATCAGCACTGCCGGGTGCTCCATCCTTTCAATAACGCCCAATCCTGCAGTAAAACAAGGGGTCTCCGATGAAGCATCTTCGGCCGAGCTGCCACCAGTCCCGGAACAATATGTTGCACCGCCAGTAGGAACGCCAGAGACTAGACTTGCTGTTATAACTCCGACATTGCCGGGAACGCTCCCCCGAATAGTACCTGCACAGCTGACAACGATTAACGGGACAGGTCTTTCCGGTAATGGAACAAATTCCAGTACCTCGGATACCAGTACGACCATTTCCAGCGCAACAGTTCCGGTTGCACAGTTTACCGCGAACACAGCAATGGGGTACGCACCTCTTACCGTCCAGTTCATGGATTCGTCACTGAATATACCCGCGAGCTGGTCCTGGGACTTTGGTGACACCTGGTATTCCTTCCTGCAGAACCCCTCTCACACGTATAATGCCGGGGGGCAGTATACGGTCAGGCTCACCGCAGCAAATGGGGCCGGATCCAGCAGGTTCAGTAGTAATATTTCCGTGTATGCACCGGGATTTTCTGTAACTCCTGACCATGGTGCCGCTCCACTGACGGTCACCTTTACCGATACCGGTTCCGGCTCCCCGCAACCCACTGCATGGTTCTGGGACTTTGGGGATGGCAGTACCTGCATCAGTCAGAATAAAATTCATATGTATGTTCAGTCTGGCATCTATGATGTAAAATTAAGGATTTCCGGTCCTGCCGGTACCATATGGGTAAACAAGACTGCAGTGGTGACGGTTTCGTGATTCCTATGCATTTTCACACCTATTGTATGGACAACCCCGGTTCCGGGGAAGGAGAACAATGTCGTTCATAACCAGCATCTCGTCGTTTTTCAGTGAAAATGATGAAGAAGATGAAGAGCAGGGAGCCGGCAGCCTGGCTTTTCCCGGACCGGTAACGGGAACTGAAAGTATCCCGGGAGCGGAATCCGGGCCAGTGACGGAACCGGCAGGCATACCGGGAGAACCGGGAGGGGAAGCTCCTGAACAGGACCCCGGGATCGTCCCCCCTGAAATTCAGGATACCCCGGTCACCGATACCCCGGTCTCAGCTCTTCAGGTCCAGATCACCAGACCTGATGAAGATATTCACCCGGCTAGATCCGCTGAAGACACGACAGTGAGCCGGCCTGCTGAAAACGCCTCTCAAGCGCCTTCATTTTTTGACCGGTTCAGGATGCTCTTTTCCCAAACGCCGGAAAAGGACATTACTTCCCTCCTCTTCGATCCCGGCGAAATCGCGATTCCTTCGATAGAAGGATCTCTCAGGGATGTCTGCATCACCTATCCCACCGACCCGCCATTCCAGTTCGTGCATATCGAGTTTGACCGGGCTGAGGGGTCCATGATTTACAAGGTTGTTGAACCCCAGCTGAGTGAAGATGAAAAAACTGCGCTTACGATTATAGAAAACGCCTTTGAAAAACTGGTGAGCACGAACGTGGAACTGGTGGATGCCGAACAGCGCGAGAAGTACTTGCACGAGCGGTTCCATTCCCTCATCAATATCTTCGGCCTCCGGCTGTCCAATGCCCAGAAGGAGCGGATGTATTTCCACTTAAGGAAACAGTATCTCGGCTATGGTAAGATCGACACCCTGATGAAAGACAAATATATCGAGGATATCAGCTGCAACGGGTCCGACATGGTCTTATTTGTCCAGCACCGTATCTACGGTTCCATCCGCACGGATGTGAAATTTGGCGAGGTTGAACTGAACAATTTTGTCCTCAAGCTGGCGCAGGTCAGCGGCAGGCACGTCTCGCTCCTCCAGCCTATCCGCGACCTCACCCTGCCGGACGGGAGCCGGGCCAATATTACGCTCGGGGGGGAAGTGACTAAAAGAGGATCAACGTTTACGATCCGTAAATTCCGGGCAAACCCGATATCCTGCATCGAACTGATGGACTATGGCTCCGTTGATGCACAACAGCTTGCCTATGTCTGGATACTGATGGAAAACAAGCGCTCGATCCTGGTATCCGGTGGGACTGCGACCGGTAAGACAACCTTCCTCAACGTATTATGCAGTTTCATTCCTCCCGAGTACAAGATCGTTTCCATTGAAGATACGGCAGAACTGAACCTCCTGCACCCGAACTGGATCCAGTCCGTCACCCGTACCGGGTTCGGGACAACGGAGAGCAGCAGCGGTGCGAGCGGCATTTCCGGCCTGAGCGGTGGGGGCGGGAAATCACCCGGAGACATCTCGCTCTATGATCTGCTCGTTGCTGCACTGCGTCAGCGCCCCGAATTCATCATCGTTGGTGAGGTCCGGGGCGGGGAGGCATTTACCCTCTTCCAGGCAATTGCGGTCGGTCATGCGGCCCTCGGGACCATCCATGCCGGGTCCATGGACGAGCTGCTTGCCCGGGTCGAATCGAACCCGATGAATGTCCCCCGGAGCCTGCTCTCGAACCTTGATCTCGTCATCTTCCCGATGTTTATCAAGAAAGGCGAGCGCAGCATGAGGAGGATCTCCAATATCGTTGAGATTCTCGAGCTCGACCGGGACAAGGGCGACCTGATCACGAATACCACCTTCAAATGGCTGCCCGATATCGACGAGTTCCAGTGGCAGGGTCGCAGTTTCCTCTTCGACAAGATCCGGGACACGTATGGTATCAGCAAGGAAAAACTCAATGAAGAACTGGCAGACCGCACGGAGTACCTGCTCTGGATGCAGAAACAGAATATCCGGGAGTATCATGCGGTCACGAAAATGATCCAGCTGTATTACCGGGACAAGAATGAGGTGCTGCGGAAGCTGGGGCGGGGGCAGCAGGTACTGGAAATGAAATAATGCCGGTTACGGTTGAAACCCGAACATGATAAAACCGGCACCCGTTCTTGAGCCGGCAACAAAAAAGGATAAGCACCACCATTTTTTTAAAACGTTTACCTGAACAGGTGAATATTTTCAATATTCTTGCTTGATTTCAGACGTGATTTTTACAAGGATTGTTTTTTTGAATTTCTCTGTCGTAACACGGTAAAAAAATCTCATTGTAATACCTGCGCGGTTCGGATTAAATATAAATGCAATTCTTTATAATCGCCGACGACGATAGGGGTGATCTCCCGGAAAATCCTGTATCAACACTTTTCGTTTGAGTGGAGGGATAAATTGCTCATCCGCATCTGAATTTTCAGCTGTTTTTTTCTCATGAGGTACCCGTTCGGCAATTAATGACATACTTACCCACGTACAAATCCTTAACGTTGGATCTCATGAACAATTCGATTTGGTTTTGCCGTCAAAAATGGACTATTGAGACTATTGGTTTCTATAGAGAAGTATGAGGGGTAAATTGTTGTCTTTATCCAAATTTATAAAAAATAAAAATATGACTATCGGAGATAATAAAAGGGACTTCAACCTATTTCCCTTACCATGGCAAAGAAAAACGAAACACCCGCGGAGATAGATGCGGATAAAATTCTGAAAAACCTGAAAAACATTGCCACTCAAATGGAAGAACTGGTAAACCTTTCACGATCACAACTTGAAAAGATAGAGGAACTTTTTGAACAACAAGAGGCAACGAGTGCCAAGATGACCGCATTGGTAAAAAAGACCACCAAGAAAATCCGGAAAAAATAATAAACATTTAGCATGTGATTCTACGGATATTCTCCGCCGCGTCTTTCCATTTGTGACATCATAACGCAATGGGGATATTCAGTTCGGTATCGCTCGCATTTTTCTTTCTTGCAGGGGATAGGGGGGGAGACACACTAGTTGATCCCCGGCATCTTTCGCAAAGCACGATTGGCTGATCTCATGTAAGTCTTGCTTTTTTCCCGGCCCTCCGGATTGAGGAAAATCCTGTACACCTGGCAACGCCAATGGTTACGCTCCCGATTTATTGATTTTTTCTGTCGTCTGAATCAATCCGGTTCAGGGCCGGGCCGGTTTTACCGGCGCACTCCCCATCCCGCATCTAGAGACCAACCGGCACGTCTATCACCGGGAATTTTCCATAAATGACCTTGATTGTACCATTGCCGTTAGAAACAAAGCTGGTTGTTTTTCCTGCACTGTCAGTTACATTATAATAAGGACTGAAAATGAGATTGTTGTAGGGATTTGAACCGACAGCAAAATTGACCGTGATGCCGGGTACCGGGTTCCCGTTGATATCCTTCACGGTCGCGACAACGACAGACTGGTTCGGGGCATAGGAATTGGCGATCACGTTGGATACCGGGACGTAATTCTGATCGGCAGGAATATCCACAGGGTCTGAATTCTGCGTCATTCCCGCATCGTCGGTTACTTTCAGGATGATACGGAACGGCCCGGGGTCCATGGGCGATATCCGTACCGTTTCCCCCCGGGAATAACTCGTTGTAAGGTTAGAGGTGTCTGTCCAGGCACCCGGCGGGATGGTGTTTGCCGCGCTGACAATGGTCCAGTTCCAGTCAACGACTTCATTATCTGCCGTGGATGCCGAACCGTCGAGGAACAGTACTTTACGCTGTATGGCGTCCATATCCTCAGTTTCAGTCTTCGTGTGGATGACCGGGTTCGGGGGCCTGCAAATTTTCCCGAAAGTATTGTAGAGCGAAGTCATGACCGTGATTTTTACCTGGTCCCCGTCATTGACATACTGGGGCGAGGGGAAGTCGTTCGTAAAATTGATCTGGACCTGCTGGCTTTTTGAACCGGGGATTGTTAGGTAATCATGGTCTGATATGTTGTACGGGACCCGGACCGGTACAGGGAAATTGGTTATAGCGGTGAAATTGCGCGTATAATGATCATTGATGGCGATACCGATCACCTTCACGTCATCGGTATTCAGGTTTGAGAGGCTGAAGGTTACGGAACTCCAGTTTTTCCACGACTGGTTGCCTGGTATGTTGAAGGGAGTCTCGTTCCATGCAACCGGATGGGACTGGTTCCATGCAGAAGGATCATCGGTAAGACCCGGGTTGAGGATATCGATCTGCTCGCTTTTCACAGCAGCAATATGAGATTGCTGGTCCATCTCGTTTTTCTGCAGCTGGGCGACCATGATCGCGAGCCCGGCAGCAGCCGTAACCGTGATGAGGATGAGGAGGAGAGTCCCCACAATGACGGATACTGCCTCTTCATTCGTTCTGCCGGTCATGGGGTATCACTATTCTCTATGCCGCAAGGGAATATATTACTTGTTAAACAAATCTATATTTGAATATATTTTGTTTATAGACCTCTATATCCCCCATTTCAGGGATCTGTTCGAAACGGCACAGACAACAGGAGCGTAAAGGTCACCCCAAAAAGGTTTCTTTCCCGTTGTCCCTGAAATGGTGTTCTGAATAGATGTAGGAACCGAATGCCGAGAGGATGCTGCCCATCAGCACGAGAATAATCAGCAGGAATATGACAAATAAGGAATTTCCGTTTCCCGCCAGAATGCCCGATCCTGATTTAACTGATCGGGATGCAAGGCTCAGGATATTTGCCATCCACATGATCTCAAGGATAATACCGATGGTGATTCCCGTGATGGTCCCGGCAATGAGTGCATCTTTCCGGGTCTCCAGGTGGAGACGGCAGAGCCACGAGGAGAATATGCCCCCGCCCTCGAATACGAGGATCACAATGAGCGGGTAGGCAATCCCCCAGCCTGCAACCATGGCGGGATTTGTCTGTGAGTACTGGCCGGCTGCAAAGTTCCGGAGCAGGATAGTATTTACCAGTACGAGCAGGATCATCACCTCCCCGCCAATCGCCCCGGCGATCAGGCCGGCCCGGATAATTGCATTCATGTCAGTAAAATCCCTGTGGTCCTGTCATTCTGGAAAATCCGGTAATCTCATCGGGAAATACAGCCGGATGGAAACGTGAACGATTTTCCCATTACTCTATTCTCTTTTACAAATTTATATATTTTTGTAAAAACTATAGAGTATTTTTCATTCGCTCGCAAGCGTTACAACTGCGAGTGCCACAAGGATGCCGGCGACAAGGAAAAGAAAATAAGCGATTTGTGAAAATTCCGGGGACTGTATCATTATGACACATCCTGTGATGGCAAGGAGGAAACCGATAAAGATCCCGGTGAGCGGCCCCTGCAGGTTGATCATATTGGAAGAGACAAATCCCATAAACCACCGGTACCCGGGGATATGCCCCCGATACAAGATACAAGGCTCGTTACCCTGCAGTGATACCAAGGCGTATTATGTCCGGGCCATTAACATTTTTGACTATATTCTATAGAAATATCAAAAAGCAGTCGTGTTATCCCTGCCTCTATTCCGGGGCCGGCGATCATTTTCCCTTTAAAATGGAAACCAGGCGAAATTTTCCTATAGATTCTCAATATCCCTATGTTAATAAGGTTTTTATGATAGGTGACAGACATCTCCGGGTAGCTGAAAACCGCTTCCATCAGGCACCGATCTACCGAGAAATGAGATCCCGGTAATGGACCCTGCACCATGAACCTGTTCGTCATAAAATATGCAATCCTTATCGGGGCTATTCTTACCAGCACGGCGCTGGTGGCAGGACCCCTCAACCCGCAGGAAATGTTCTCCTCTGATTCGACAACAAACAGTAGTCAGATTACCGCCGATGCCATCTACCAGTTTGGTTCGGATACGCTCTACAAGGAGATTGACCGGCCCGGCAATGAGTACATGAAGGCAAACCTGCAGGGATATTCCAAGGAACTTGTGCCTACAGAACAGCTTGCACAGGATTTCGCGACAAACTGGGCCGGTGCAGTTTCATTGTATACAACGGGTTACCAGGAATGCACGGATGCTTTTATCCAGATGGCAGGAATTTTGCAGATGGATAATCCGGATGAGAAGAAGGCAGTCTGCGACCGGTTTCGCCAGGGAAAAGAAGATCTCAGGTCATCCGAGCAATATTTTCAGGCCGCCAAAGCCAGCAGTACCGCGGGATCTTCATCCGGATTTACTATAGGAATGGTAATCCCCCGGGTTGACGCGATTTCGTCCGGTGCCGAGGATGAGGAAATGGATTGCATGAAGGCAGTGCTGGCGGACAGGAACGGCGATGAGGAAGGATTCCGGCAGGACCTGACCGATGCCAAACAAAGTCTTGCCGACATGAAACGGCTGAATGCGGAACTGAAGGTGTTAAGTGATGATTTTCCCTGAATCGTTACATGAGGAGAACGGGTGCAATCCCGTGATGATTATCCAATTCACCGTGACCATTGACAAAAAGGTGAACCTATGACAGCAATTGATTCGAAAAAAATTTTACTGGAAGAAGGCAGTCTGAGTGATGAGCAGTTTGAAGAACGAAGCGTAATAAGCATCGTATCAGTGGGGCTTTTTCTTATCGGAGGCCCGCTCTTTGTCTATTTCGGGTTTTACCTCCTGACCTCCCCCATATCGGTCAAATGGGGGTCCCTGTCGATCGCAATCGGCTTTTTAGTCCTTGCATTCGGGTTCAGTCTCTGGCAGGACCGCCAAATCCAGACACTGAGACGACTGAATAAGCAGGAGAACGAGGAACTGCGGCAGCTGGTGCTGAAACTGCTGGAGAGGAAGCAGTAATTTTTTTAAGAATTGCCGGTGCACCTGGATTTTACTGTTCGGCCAGCGTAGGTGCGGGTATCAGGGTAATTTCCCGGAGTTTCTGATTTTTTTAAAAAGGACATTTTCTCAAGGAAATAATTATCCTCTCAGAATGATAGTATCAGAATAATGCGGGAACCCGAAACTATCTTTCTGATCCTGGTGGTAATTGCATGCCTAATCCTTGCCGGTTGCGTGCAGTCGGCAGGTAACAGTCCTGTACCTCCGGCTGTCGTCCCGCGAGCAAGCGTTCCCGCGCCAGATCCTGCAATACCCGTCCCCGCGGCAGCAGCAGCGAGTGCTCCGCAGGCGGTCGTCACGGTTATCCATTATGTTTCCCCGCTCAGGGATCTCAAGGACTCCGGTCTCCTGTTCACGCTGCAGGTCCCCGTTGAATGGAATGTCTCGACCTGGCGGATAACAAACTCGGACACGTCTGATTACCGGACTGACCTTGTTGGAGGTAATGCGTTCTTTGTTACGAGCTATCCCAGCAGCCGGAGCCGGGAACAGGAATTCCGCGACCAGTTCCGGCAATGGTCTCCCTTACCCGTTGAATCCACGGTGACCATGAATGATATAAAATACGACCGGTTCGAAACACAGGCCAATGGCAATACCACGGTTGCCTACCTTGCGAATACGAACAGCGCAAATGAACGCGGGTACGCGAGCATGCTGGTCTTCACGGCGCATGACAGCAACCGGTTCGAGAAAGAGGATTTTGAAAAGGTTGTTTCATCATTCCGGTATTTCAGCACGAGATCTGCCGGCACTATTCCCGGCGAAGAAATCCCCGTATATTACCTTTCGGAAAATGCAGTACCCCATACGGTGAGCACTCTGGACCCCCGGATGTTTGATACTTCGGACGGGGATTCAGTGGGGACAGGGTACTCCGGCGGGAGTTCCAAGGGGGGGAGTACCTCCGGCGGGGGCTCCTCGGGAGGCGGCGGCCACTGCGGACACTGAACGGGCGGAATTCCGTTTCGTGCGGGACTTTTGGGGAGAGGCATGCCGGGGAATGTTGGAGATCCGGGACCTGGCCGGACTGCCTCGGGGTAGTTTTACTGAGATTTTTGTGCGTTGGTCGAGATTCATCCCCGGAGATTCGAGCTGCCGGTTTTTGGCGCTATCCCAATTACTAAATATAAACGGGGTTTAAAGGGAGTCTATGGATGAAACCATAGGAAAACCAGCATGGCTGAGGATTGCAGCCGTAGGCATACTTGGTTGTGTGGTCGGAGGCATCCTCTTCCTCATTGCAGCCCTCATCATCGGAGCGATAAACGATCGCATGGGGATGGCAATTCCCATCAGCCTGCGCATTGCAGAGAATATCTGGAGTTCTGTTCTCCTGATTATCTTTATCGGGTTCTCAATCGCCGCATTGTGGTGGAAAGTAGAGACAACTCCGCCGTCAGAGCCACAGAACTCTGCTTCCAAGCTTCCGGAGGAGTGAGTGCGGGAATTCTGCACCAGGCAAAATAATATTTACCTCATTTTTGCGATACCTGAACAGATGGCCGTAATACGCATCCCGGGTCCCGTACCGGGATCTCAGCGTGTGCCATTTTTGCGTACAATCACAATGTTTTTCCCCCTGAGATACAGTATCATCAATCTGGCGCGGGCTACCGTACGCGGAAGACCGGGATTGGAGGAAGAATGGCAGAAGTGCTGCAGACAGAAAAAGATCTGGTGGAGGACCTGCTTGCCCGTCTCTCGGGAAAAGGGAAGAAAGGCAGGGAGGCTGCAATAGAAGCGCTGGCAGTGAGCACCGAAGACGAAGACTGGAGGCCGGACGAGCTGATCAGGCAGGGCGGGGTTGAGATCGTCAGGGACCTGCTCGGGGAGAAGAACACACATATTATTCTCTCTGCCCTGGAGATCATCATTGCCATTGCCGCATCCGGTCATGAAGAAGAGCTGAAGAATGACGGTGTGGTCGCGGTTCTTGATGCCATGCAGGACGGCAGGAACTCCGCGATCCGGGAGAAGGTAGAGGAGGCACTGCTGCTCCTTCAGCCCGAAGTGGAGGAGTTGAAAGCCCCGATACCCGATGATGACGATTATATTCCCTGATCGTGCACGGTGCCGGACACGTTGGGGTCAGGGATTACGTTTTTTTATTTTTCATCCACATGACCAGGGGAAAACCGGTTCCGGTCCGGCCAATTCCCCGATCGAACAATGCCAGCCGGATTTTTCCCGACAGGGAACGGGGCCTGGAACCGGCAATGATAGCTTCCCGCGTGCCGGATCCTGATGGCGGGACAAGTGCCGGAAACATACTGAGCAATAGGGATTTCCCGAGATAAAATTTTCCGCAGGGACCCCTGCTGTTTCCCGAACGGAGAATTGTCCTCTCTGCACGATAACCCATCCTTTCGCAGGTATGAAGAAAGAGTGGAAACGTTTTATTAAGGATCTGGAGATTCCGTCTCGGTTTCTGAACCGGAATGAGTTCCTCGCGGAGTCTGGGGACATCCAGACTACATTTCCTGTTGTCCTTCTCCAGAAATGTTCGGAACTGGCAATCCTCATCTGTTCCAAAGAGCTGAGCCGGTGCAGGACCCTCAATGACATTATTTTCCTGCTTATGCAGCATCTTCAGTATGCTGCGGGCGGAACCAGGGTCATCAGCTACTCATAAGCTTTAAAATTTTCAGCTGTTCAGGAACACCAGCTTCCCGTCTTTTTCGTCCACCACGATCTCCTTGTCCTTATTGACATTTCCTTCCAGGATCATCTTTGACAGTTCATTCAGCAGGTTCTTCTGGATCACCCGTTTGATCGGCCGTGCACCGAACTGCGGGTCAAAGCCCAGGGTGGCGATGAGCTGGACTGCTTTCTTTGTCGCCCTGAACCGGATATCGTTCTTCCCGAGCATCATCTGGACGTTCCCGATCTGGAGCTCGACAACCTTCTGGATCTCATCTTTCGTGAGCGGCCGGAACATGATGATCTCATCGATCCGGTTAAGGAACTCGGGGCGCAGGGTCTTCCTGAGCAGCTCGAAGACCTGTTCCCGGGTGCGGTCGTACACCGAGTCCCGGTTCTTCTCGGTGACATGCTCCAGGTTCTCCTGGATGAGGTGCGACCCGATGTTCGAGGTCATGATGATGATGGTATTCTTGAAGTCCACCGTCCGGCCCTTGTTGTCGGTCAGGCGGCCGTCGTCAAGGACCTGCAGCAGGATGTTGAAGACATCCGGGTGGGCTTTCTCGATCTCGTCCAGCAGCACCACGGAATAGGGCTTTCTCCGGACCGCTTCGGTCAGCTGCCCGCTCTCTTCGTATCCCACATAACCCGGTGGTGCCCCGACCAGCCTTGAAACGGTATGCCGTTCCTGGTATTCTGACATATCGATCCGCACCATGCTGTTCTCGTTGTTGAACAGGAATTCTGCCAGGGCTTTTGCCAGTTCGGTCTTTCCCACGCCGGTCGTCCCGAGAAAAATGAACGACCCGATCGGGCGTTTCGTGTCCGCCAGCCCGGCGCGGCTCCTGCGGATTGCATCGGCAACTGCCCCGATTGCTTCCTCCTGGCCCACGACCCGCTTGTGGAGCTCGGTCTCGAGGCTCAGCAGTTTCTGTTTCTCGCTCTGGAGCATCCTCGAGACGGGAATGCCGGTCCAGCGCGAGACCACCTCGGCAATTTCCTCTGCATCCACTTCCTCGTTCACCATCGGGGAATCCTTCTGCAGCACGGTCAGTTTTTCTTTGAGCCCCTCAATAGTCTTCTCAAGCTCCGGGACACGGCCATACCGGATCTCTGCGACTTTCCCGAGGTCCCCTTTGCGTTCGGCACCTTCAGCTTCGAATTTCAGGTTCTCGATTTCAGTTTTACGCGACTGGATCTGCTCGACAAGCTCTTTCTCTGCCTGCCACTTGGCCTGCAACCGGTTCCGTTCCTCGGTCAGGTTCGCGATCTCCTCATTCAGCCCTTTGAGTTTCCCCTGGTCCTTCTCCCGCTTGATGGCTTCCCGTTCTATCTCCAGCTGCCGGATCTTCCGTTCAATAATTTCCAGCTCTTCCGGTTTCGAGTTGATCTCAAGCCGGAGTTTTGATGCAGCCTCGTCGATAAGGTCTATAGCCTTGTCGGGAAGGAACCGGTCGGAGATATAGCGCTGCGAAAGTTCAACGGCGGCAATGATAGCCTCGTCCCGGATCCGGACATGGTGGTGGGTCTCGTATTTCTCCTTGATTCCCCGGAGGATAGAAATTGCGTCCAGCGTATCCGGTTCATTGACTACAACCGGCTGGAAACGCCGCTCGAGTGCCTTGTCCTTCTCGAAATATTTCTGGAATTCCTTTAAGGTCGTAGCGCCGATGACGTGCAGTTCCCCCCGGGAAAGCGCGGGCTTGAGGATATTGGCTGCGTCCATGGCGCCCTCGCTGGCGCCGGCCCCGACCAGGGTATGGATCTCGTCGATAAACAGGATGATCTCCCCTTCCGCGGATACCACTTCCTTGACCACGCTTTTGAGCCTTTCCTCAAATTCCCCCTTGAACTTGGCCCCGGCGATCAGGGCTCCCATATCAAGGGAAAAGATCTGCTTGGTTTTCAGGTTTTCCGGAACGTCCCCGTCAATGATCCGGTGGGCGAGACCTTCGGCAATGGCGGTCTTTCCCACGCCAGGTTCCCCGATCAGGATTGGGTTGTTCTTCGTCCTCCTTGAAAGGATCTGCAGCACCCTCCGGATCTCCTCGTCACGGCCGATGACCGGGTCGAGTTTCCCGCTCCGGGCAAGTTCATTCAGGTTCCGGGCATATTTTTCCAGGGCATTGTAGGTCTCTTCGGCGTTCTGGTTCGTCACGGTCGCACCTTTCCTCAACTGGGTGATGGCGGTCTTCAGATCTTTTTCCAAAACCCCGTTCTCCTTCAGCAGCTGCGAGGTTTTGTCATTCACGGACAGAATCCCCAGGAGCAGGTGCTCCAGGGAGACGAATTCATCCCGGGACTCCTGGGAAAGTGCGGTGGCTTTCTGCAGGGCCTTTGTGGAATCGTTCGAGAGAAAGTGATCCCCGCCGCTGACCTGAGGCAAAGCATCAAGGATCCGGTCGAGCGAGGGGGTGAAAACATCAGGGTTCACATTCAGTTTCCTGAGGAGGTACGGGATGACCGTATCGTCAACCATCAGCATCCCCTTCAGGAGATGCGACGTCTCGATCGCCTGGTTCTGGTGGGTCGTTGCAAGTTCCGTTGCTTTCGCTACGGCTTCCTGGGATTTGATGGTAAAATTGTTGAAGTTCATGATGGGAGTATCCGTCGTCCGGTGTTCGTATTGCCGGTTCGCTAGTTCGTAATAGGGCTTTTTCCTGCCAAATAGTTTGTGAACCTGACAGGCCATCAGGTCTGGCAGGGGAGAAGAGTCATTTCGACTTCTGACAGGCCATCAGGTCTGGAGGAGGAGATGAAACCAACAGGTTTCTTCGACTTCTGATAAGTTATCAGAAGTCGAAGACTTCATCATCTTATCGTTCAGCCCTGACGGGCTTCACGAAATCGAAGTTCGGCATTCTGCCTCACTTCTTCTCTTCGGGGTTTTGATAAACCCCTCAGACCTGGAATGGGAGAATAGTCATCTGACTCTTCGACTTCTGACAATGTATCAGAGGTCGAAGTTCGGCTCTGGGCCTTACATCTCTTCACTGGGGTTTTCCGTCTCCGGTGATTATCAGATTTTGCAATATTCCCGTAAGCCTTTATATCTGAGAACCAAAGGCAGATCTCATAGGGCTGGAGCCCCGTGCGGAGAAGCAGAACATGCGGGGAGATTTAGTAACCCGACACTCTGAAAATAACCAGACCCGGGATCTTAAGGAACCATACGGGCATCCCATGCATGCTGTTCTGGTATAGTAAGATGGGGAGTCTGTGGCATTGAGCGGATGGCATTCCGGATAAAATCAACACAGGGAGGAACGTATGACAAACGGGATTGAGGTCATAACGGTTATCGAGGGCATTATCATAATGCTGTTTGGTGCCGGTATTTATTTTGCATCGCCCATGCTTATAACGGGATTACTTGGGGCTGTTTTCCTTATAACCGGCGTGGTTGTTATCGTTAAAGGGTTTTTTAAAAAGTTCAGGAATCCTTAATCCAGCGATAATGGGTAATGGTCCGGGCAGACCAGACAATAGCGGAGGAAACCCCGCTTCCTGAGGAGCAGGCCGGGACACGCCGGCCGGGACACCCTTGTTCCCGGAAGCCTTCTCTCCAATGGACAACCCGGATTATTTCGTGCCGGAGATGCACATCAGAATTTATTGCATGTACTTTTGAAAGTTTACCGGAAATTTTCCCATGAGATTATAGGATGAGCGGGAGTATCATGGTGTGTGCAATGACCCGCTACCTGATTGATATCCGCATGATGGGTTCCGTGAAGCAGCAGATACGCACGCTTAGTGATCATCTGGAGGAGAAATTCGGTCTCGGTACCAGGCTGGTTGTCCCGCATATCACCCTGGCCGGGCCTTTTTCAACCGACAATGAAGAAAAACTGGTCGGGGATTTCACACGGGTATGCACGGATCAGAAGAAGGTCCCGAAATACGAGGTCGGGGGATACGGGTTTTTTGATGATACGCGGGTTATTTTTGTGACGGTTACCCCGGATGAGACCCTGAAACAGTTCAGGTACCAGCTGTCGCAGGCAATTGCCCCGCACTGCTCGTTGCGGGACTATGACCGGGATTCAGCCGAAGATTTCAGGTTCCATGCAACGCTCGCCATGAAACTTGACTGGCTCACCTATCAGCGGATAAAATGGTATTTCCGGGGACAGAAGAGCGTTATCTGGCGGCACCACCCGATCCGGGCCACCCTGCTCCGGAATTCAAAAATCCTGTGCGAATATGATTTTATCCAAGGGAGGATGCTGACCCGGGCACAGGCACTGAGCAAAGCGACCATGAAGCGGGATTTTGAAATTCTTAAGCTGTGGGACGATGGGAACCAGGAAGAGTAATAGGGGCTGCTCGTTCAATCCGGCTGGATATAAAATCCCACCAGAAACCATCAGGTTTCGGCGGGTTCGATGAGGTCTTCAGAAGTCGAAGGATGGTTTTGACATCCTTCTCCTTGTCAGGGTTTTATAAATCCCTCCAACCTCTACGACGAGAAGAATCCTTTAGGTTTCGGCGATTTCGGAGCAGTCCTCAGACTGCGACGAGGAGAAGAAACCGTCAGGTTTCTTCGACTGTGATGATCTGCACGGGACAGAGATCTGCCGCGTCTTTCACGCAGGGTTCCAGGTCTTCCGGAGCAGATCCTTCGCCGATATTTCCTGCTGACCGGAATTTTTCAATCACCCGGCTGAAGTGATCGTCAGGGTTCTCTTCAAAAAATGCCGGGCAGGTCTCCCAGCAGGTACCGCAGCTGGTGCATTCGCTCCTGTCAATGGTAACCTTCATTCAGCCACCTTCCGTAAGGAAAACAGATCACGGGCATCCCGCTCAGTTGTCCACGGTTCCGGTCTCTGGCAGGGAAGGCATCCGGAACTGGTAGATTATCTGCCGCATGTCCTGCATGTTCATCTTCTCGATGAGGAGTTTCCTCTCCTTGAGCTTTCTCAGGGCATACCGTACCGTCCTTGGGGAGCAGTGCAGTTTGTTCACAATATCCTTGTGGGTCATGGCACCTTCCTTCCCGAGGATCCTGAGCACGCTTCTTGATGATGGTGGTAACGGGTTCATAGGTATCAAAGGCAGGGACCGTTCAGCCGCAGCTGGTCCCGCAACCTTCCTCCTGTCCCTTGTCTGCCGCATTCTTGTCGACCAGTATCTGGGCGAGCGCTTTTCTCACGAAATCGTCAATCGTTCCCATGGGTCCCCAGGATTCCGCGCTGTAAGCATCGGATACAGACGGGTCCCGCAGGATAAGGACATTGTCGTCCTCGTTCGGCCCAGAAACGTATTTTATCCCGTGGTGCAGGTGGTGCGCCCCCGCTTCATGGGTCTTTTGGATACGTGCATACACGACCGAGTAGGTCAGTGCTTCCGTTGCGCTGACAGGGATCTCGTAATCCTGCTCAAATTTTTTTATAAGTTCCCGTGTTTTTTCCTGCATGATTTAACCTCCGGCATGACGCCCCCGCCGTTTCAGGTCAGGACGCAGATCGACTCCGGCGCCCGGATGAGAAGCGCAAGGCTTTCGGAAATACTGAATTCAAGCGCGTCCCCGGCCGGGCCGTTATACCCGATGCTCATATCCTGGCCGATCACGAGCGAACAGTACTGGCGGCCGGATGCGAGCAGGACGCCTCCTTTTTTCAGGACCGGTGCCTTGACCACATCCCCTCCCAGGATGGACCGGACATGGTCGAGTTCGGCCCCGTCTCCCTGCGGGTAGCGGCGCAGGAGGAGGTTGAACTGGGCGGGTGCAAGCCCCAGGCAGTATGGGCCATGGAAGCCGGCATCATCGAGCATCGTCACTGCTTTGATGATCTGGTCTGCCGCCGTGCCGATTTTGTCCCATTTTGTCAGGGCCATCGAGCCCGAGCCTTCTGCACCCAGGAGCCCGGGGTTCTCCTGCGTCCCGGAAAAGATAATCCCGTCCTCTTTGCGTGCACACGCCATTGCGGCACTGGTAACCGGGTTCAGGTCCAGGATCGGGTCTTTCTCTCCTGCGGCAAGGTCCCGCTTGTTGAGGAAGAACGTGCCGGTCACCAGGTTCACCGGAATGACCGGGCTGCCCATGATCCCTTCCGCGATCTCGCAGTCGCTCAGGGGGATGGCCTTAAGTCCGAACCCGAACGGGCCTTCGATGCTGATCAACCGCCGTCCCGCAAGCTGGCTCTTTGCCGCTTCGATCATCGCGGCGTCGAGCAGTTTCCAGGTTCCGGCACTGAGGGGGGCGTCAATACGTCCCAGGTAGTCTTTTTCCATGTGTTCATCTCCTATGATCGTTTTAAGGATCCGATGGTGGTCTCACCCGCTCCCTGCGGGGGTTTCTGTTCCGGGGGGGCGAGCGATGCCGCCATGGCATCGACTTCCAGCGTGCCCTTCCGGAGGTGATCGTCCTCGTCACCGGTCAGGATGGCGATGAGACGGGCAAATTCACCGGCGTGCACCCGCTCTTCATCCGCGATATCGGCGAGCACCGCCTTTGCAAGGGGATTATCCGTTGCATCGGCATGGGCAAGGTAGGTATGGACGGCCTCGTGTTCGGCTGCCAGGTCGAGACGCAGTGCCCGGACCAGTTCTCCCGTCGTCATTCTCCGTTCCGGGACCATCCCGCTGAACGGCTTAACAAATTCCGGCATGTTTTTTTACTCCTGTTGGTTATTCTCGTCCCGGTCAGGCCGGGAATCATTTCTTCAGTTTTTCGAACCGTTGTGCAACAGCATCCCAGTTCACGATGTTCCAGAACGCGTCGGCAAATTTTGCCCGGTCGTTTTTGTAATCAAGGTAGTACGCGTGTTCCCACACATCGAGAACCATGAGGATATCGAACCCCGGGATCACGTTTACGTTGTGCTTTTCAATCTGGACAACGAGGGGCCGCCGGGTCTTACGGCAGAACGTAAGGGCTGCCCACCCGGAACCCTCGGCGCTCGCAGCAGCCTGGGTGAACTCCTTTTTAAACCGGTCGAATGTCGAGAATTCGCCGTTGATCTCTTTGGCCAGGTCGTTTTTCGGTGCACCGCCGCCCCCTTTCCCTGCAGGGGCGAGGTTTTCCCAGAACAGGTTGTGGAGTTTGAAACCCCCGATGTGGAACGACAGTTCCTTGAGGGTCGCCTTCATGTCAAGGTCGGTATTTTCCTTCCGGGCCTTGTCCAGTTTTTCAAAGAGGGCGTTTGCGCCATTGACATACGCCTGGTGATGTTTCTGGTGGTGGATCTTGAGTTGCTCTTCAGAGATAAAAGGCGCCAGTGCCGGGTAATCGTACGGCAGTTTGGGCAGAGTATAAAATCTGCTATCTTCCATAGTTTTCTCCTTGGAAACAGGGGAACCGCCGGTTCAGGCAAGCTCCCCGCCTGCATGGAAATGCACTACATGAGGGTATAGGCTCATTCCCAAAACTCAGACTATGAAACAAAATTTGAAACAATGAAGGGAGGAAAACGGGAGGAGTATCCCTCATTTACCCGGTATCCTTCCCTGGGGTGGGTCCCCCGTCATACCGTCTTCAGATCAGGTAACAGGAATTTTTCCTTTTGTCTCAGTTTCGGATTTTTTAAGGTGGACTTCAAGCACCCCGTCCTTCAGAGAAGCGCAGGATCCCTCCTCCGAGACTGCCCCGGGAAGCGGGACGATCCGCATCATGGACCCGAACTTTCGCTCCTGCAGGAAATACCCCTCTGTTTCTTCCCGGTTCTCGTCCCTGCGTTCGCAGGAGATCTCCAGTGCCCTTGGGCTGATCAGGGTCAGCGCGATATCAGTTTTCCGGATCCCCGGGATCATGTCGGCCGTAACAACAACTTCCTTCCCGGTTTCAGACACGTCAACGCGGAGTCCTGCCCGTTGTGCCGGCAGCATCTTGGTTGCCGGCTCAGGAGGACCGGGCAACAGGACCATCGGGCTGGTCTCGTACATCTGCCGTGACAACGATTCCATGTACTTTCTCATTTCCTCAAGTTCGTCAAAGATAGACTGGTAATACCATCGGACCATTGTTTCACCCCATTTTTTTTGAAACTGGCAGCACCCGGATTCCGATCTCCGGGCAGGGGACCGGCATTTCCCCGGGAAATGCCCGGTCAGCCGTTCCTCCCTTATCTGGCAGCGTATTCCCCGGGAGATTTCATCAACGTATTCAGAGGATGCAAAATTTGAAACACCGTTTGAAACATCCAGGATATGAAAAAAGAGCGATATTCCCCGGGTACAGCAGGGAATCCTTGATGTCAGGATTTTACGAGAGGCACGACAGGGCCGGGCCGTTCGCCGGGCATCCGGGAGGGGGAATTTTTCAGGAAACGCGGTTCAGCCACGGGGCATGCAGGATCACGGCCCGCCCACCAGAGCCTCTTTTATCAGTTCCTCCTGTTTTTTTGTCAGGTTCGTGGGGTTCTGCACAATTACCCTGACGAGAAGATCGCCACGGCTGTCGGTATTCAGGACTGGCATACCCTGACCCCTGAGGCGGAAAAGGATATGGCTCTGCGTGCCCCGGGGAATTTTCAGGAGGGCGTTTCCCGTGAGGGTGGGGAGGGTGATCTCTCCCCCCAGCAGGGCCGTGGCAAGCCCGATAATTGCGGTCGTATGCAGGTCCGTCCCCTGCCGCTCGAACCGGTCGTGTTTTTTTACATGGACGACCGCATAGAGATCCCCCGCAGGCCCCTGGTTTTCGCCCGGCTCGCCTTCTCCGGCAATACGCAGGAACTGCCCGTCTTCTACCCCCCGCGGGATCGTTATCTCGATCTTCCGGGTTTTCTGCAGGATCCCCCGCCCGTGGCAGGCCGTGCAGGGTTTTTCAATGATCCTGCCGCTCCCGCCACAGTCCGGACACGGGGCAATGCTCGTCACCGGGCGGCCGCCGCTCTTGCGGGAACTCCGGACCTCACCCGTCCCACGGCATGTGGGACATTCCCGCAGGGAGCCGGGCTGTGCACCCGTGCCATGGCAGGCAGGACATTCGTACTGGTGCGGGACGGCAACAGTATTTTTCGTACCATAAAATGCATCGGCAAGGGAGATCTCAAGGTCATACCGGAGGTCTGCACCTGCCCGTCGCCGGGTCCTCCGGGATCCCCCGGAAAATGCATCAAAGATATCGCCCAGTCCAAAGTCCCGGAAGAGGTCGTCATAACTGGGAGGTTTATAGCTGGCAGAATCCCCGGGCCGGAACTCCGCATGTCCCACCTGGTCATACTGGGCTTTTTTCTGGGGGTCGCCCAGGACCTGGTAGGCCTCGTTGATCTCTTTAAATTTCTCTTCCGCATCCTTGCTGCCCTTGTTCAGGTCAGGGTGATATTTCCGTGCAAGGTGACGGAACGCCTTTTTCAGATCATCGGGTGATGCGTCCCGTTTTACGCCAAGAATTTCATAATAATCCCCAGTGGCCATAGGTGCAGAGAAAAAATGTTATTTCTCATCCTTTACTTTGAAATCAGCGTCAACAACATTTTCGCTGCCCGGACCTCCGGCGTTCCCGCCGGGCTGCCCGCCCTCAGGAGCTGCCCCGGGTCCGGCCTGCTGCTGGGCCTGCCGCCGGCTGACCTCCTGATACGCTGCAGACCCGGCTTCCCCCAGGACCTTTGAGAGTTTTTCCGTCTCCGACCTGATCTTTGCGGTATCTTTTCCCTCCAGTGCTGCCTTGACGCCGGTGATCGCCCCGTTCAGCCGCTCAACCATATCCGGGTTCAGTTTTTCTGCCAGGTCGGATTTTGTCTTCTCCGCAGTATAGACCAGGGAATCGGCGGTATTGCGTGCCTCCACCTCTTCTTTCCTGGCCTTATCCTGCTCCTCGTACTGCTTGGCGTCGCTGACCATCTTTTTCACGTCGCTGTCGGCCAGTTTTGTCGAGGCGGTGATGGTCATCTTCTGCTCTTTTCCCGTGCCGAGATCTTTTGCCGATACGTTGAGGATACCGGATGCATCAATATCGAACGTGACCTCGACCTGCGGGACGCCCCGTGGCGCCGGGGGCAACCCGACGAGGTTGAACTGGCCGAGGCTCACATTGTCTGCAGCCATGGGCCGTTCGCCCTGCAGTACATGGATGGTGACCGAGGTCTGCAGATCCGCTGCGGTCGAGAAGATCTGGCTCTTCTTGGTCGGGATGGTGGTATTCCGGTCGATCAGGGCAGTCCTCACCCCGCCGAGCGTCTCGAGGCCGAGGGTCAGCGGTGTCACATCCAGGAGCACCATGTCCGTGATCTCACCGCCGAGTATTGCACCCTGGATCGCGGCTCCCATGGCAACACATTCCATAGGGTCAATGCCCCGGACCATCTTGTTGCCGACATGCTCTTCGATAAATTTCTGGACAACCGGCATCCGGGTCGGTCCCCCGACAAGGATAACTTTCTGGATATCGTCCTTGGTCAGCTTTGCATCTTTCAGAGCCTGGTCGAACGGGTGGATACAACGCTTGATGATCGGTTCGATCAGCTGTTCGAGCTTTGCCCGGGACAGTTTGATGGAAAGGTGTTTGGGGCCTGCCTGTGTAGCAGAGACATAGGGCAGGTTGATCTCGGTCTCAAGAACGGTCGAGAGCTCGATCTTTGCTTTCTCAGCAGCTTCCTTGACCCGGTTGATCGCCATCTTGTCGGTGCGAAGATCAATCCCTTCCTGTTTCTTGAATTCGGCAGCAATCCATTCGTAAATCGCAGTGTCCATGTCCGTGCCGCCCAGCTGGGTATCACCGGACGTTGCAAGGACGGCAAAGGTGCCGCCACCGAATTCCATGATGGTTCCATCGAGGGTACCTCCACCAAGGCCGAAAACCCGGATCTTATATTCTCCGCCGCGGTCGAGACCATAGGCCATGGATGCCGCGGTGGGCTCGTTGACCAGCCTGACGACATCGAGACCCGCGATCTTCCCGGCATCCTTGGTCGCCGTCCGCTGGTTGTCATTGAAATAGGCAGGGACGGTGATGACTGCCTTGGTTACTTTCTCCCCCAGGAACGCTTCGGCATCCCTCTTGATCTTCTGCAGGAGAAACGCGGAGATCTGCTGGGGTGTGTATTCCTTCCCGTATATCCTGTACACATGGGAAGTGCCGATCTTCCGTTTTGCCGCAGTGACCGTACCGTCAGGATTGCTCACGGTCTGTCGCCGCGCCGGCTCTCCGACGAGAAGCTGGCCGTCCGCGGTAAACGCTACATACGAGGGGAACATCTTGCCGGCTACGGTTGCCCCTTCTGCTGAAGGAATGATGGTTGGCTTGCCGCCGATCATGACAGCAGCTTCGCTGTTGGATGTTCCCAGATCAATGCCGATAATTTTTTCTTTAGCCATTGTTCTCACCTCCTTTTTCCATGATGTGTTCTGCGATCATTACCTTCGAAGGCCTGATCACCTTGGACTTCAGCCGGTAACCCTTTCCCAGTTCCTCAAGAACGGTGTTCTGTTCCTTTGCGCACTTCTCGGTACAGAGGACTTCATGGAAGTGCGGATCAAATTTTTTGCCCACGCATTCTATCGGTTGCAATCCATAGGCGGAGAGAATTTTTGAAAATTTTTTGTAGATCATTTCCATTCCCTCCTTGTTTTTTTCTTGTTTTAAGGATGGGAGTGCCTGGTCAAAATCGTCGAGGATCACCAGGAGGTCATTGATGAGTCTTTCGTTTGCCATATCGGTGATCAGATCTTTTTCCTTTGCCGTCCATTTGCGGAAGTTGTCAAAATCCGCCTGGAGATATTTCAGCTGGTCGAGACGTTCCTGTGCCTGGCGGGCCTGGACCTCGAGTTCTTTTTTCAGGCGCTCAATATCCTCCATCCTGTCACTTCCTTACCTGTGCACGTGCAGTTTTCGGCATGGCTCGTTTCAGTCACCCACCGGATGATTCCAGTAATGCCGGATAAAATCGCCATAGATGCAGTCATAATTGTCACAGCGGCTGCAGCCATAGGCCGGACACAGAGTCCCCGATGAGGGAACTTCCGGAAAGAGTCTCATATGAGCGGTTCCTTTTCCCCGGCAAAAATTACTCCAGATCTGATCAAGCGCCTCGCCTGCCATAAACAACCCCTCCGGATTTTCCAGCACAGGAATCGATCTCACTTGTTCCGGAATTGATGAGGCGATATAATAGGCTCTTTTGTTCGAATCAGATTTTGAAACAAAATCTGAAAACCGAAAGAACGGTTGTTACCACGAACGTGTCGTTGCCGGCCGGAGATCAGGGCACCGGTTTTTCAAGAAATATTTCCAGAACTCCGTCAGAGAACTGTTTTTTGAAGAACCGTGCTCCCTCAGGGACCTGGACAGATTTTCTGACCGTCTTTTCATTCCCTGCTACGGATACGGAAAAGGTGGTCTTTTCGAGCTCAATCCGGATTTGTTCTTCTGTTACGCCCGGAAGGTCGATACTAATATGAAAATGCCTTCCGTCATCGGTCATGCGGACCGGCGGGTCGAACGTCGGACTGTCCTGGTGGTTAGTATGTTTCATTGCGGGTCACCTTCAGGCAGTGAGGATTTTTTGGAGACTTTCCCTGGCAGATCTCCCCGTTGCCAGGGAACTATCCGGCACCCGTGCCGGACCCGGCACTCGTTCTACTGGCAGGTTTCCCCTGCGGTTATTCAGGTGTGTGTGCAAGAATTTCCGCGCCATATCCCGTGTCCGGTGACCTGCCCGCGTTTTGTCTTCAATAACGAATAAGGGGATAAACCTTTCACGCATGGCATTTTCCCTGAATGTGGGATTACTGCCCACACCTCTTCCTCCTTTCGGCTTATCCATATAGATAACCGGATATTACAGCGATTGTTTCAAATTTTGTCATGTCCTCTTTTCATCTCTGATCCTGCGTTACGGTATGGTCATCTGCCCATTGCAGAGGATTTGCCGGTTGTTCCCCGATTTCATCAGGAGAAAAAAAATCTCCGGTAAAAAATGTTACTTTTTATCGGGCGGGGGGAAGGCAGTGACACCGTCTCCCAGGATATGCCGGAAAACAAACTTGAAATCATTCAACCGGTTATGGATATACTTTTTCCCGGCCTCTGTTGGTGAGTACAGTTTCGATTTTCCCGAGGTCTTCATAATAAGGTATCCTTTCTGTTCGAGATCATAGAGGTACGTATAAACCCGGGCCTGGGGGATCAGGACATTGTACCGGTTGTGGATCTCATGGACGATATCGTAGCCGGATATGGGTTTCTCGAGAAGGGAGAGCACCACCGGTTCCAGTGATTTTTTCACCACATCGTCGATAGTTGCCTGGGGAACAACGGCAACCGATTCGGAAGGGAATGTCCGGTGGGCAAAGGACAGGGTGGTCTCTTTTCCCGTGGATATTATGATCTTGGCAATGCCGTCGGAGAGTTGTTTGATCTGGCGGTGATCGATATCGGCCATGTTCACGGCGATAATTCCCGACAGGGGAATGCCCTGGCCCTTTTTTGCAAGGATAAGGTCTTTTACGGTAATGATATCGGAAAACTCATCCGTTTCGGAGAAGTCCAGAAGGACCTGGAGTGTGCCGGCCGACGGGTTCTGAGGCAGCGATGCTGTACACTTCTCAAGAATGCCGCTCAAAAGATAAACCTCGCCCTTTTTTATCCGTCGCATGATCAGGTTATGGTCCTGGATCTCCTGTAAAAAATATTTCTGGAGGAGAGACCGGTGATAGGCAAAGAAATTGCGCCCTCCTTTTTTCAGCCCGGCTTCAATCGCAAATTTGAATATCGGCTCTTTCAGGGCGGGATCGGCGTACAGGAAGAGGACGATATCCGTAAAAATATCTTTTAAGAGAACCGTCCGGATCTCCGGCAGGTCAATATATTCCGCCCCGGTTTCGTCCTCTTTTTCACCTCCTTTCTGGCGGATACCCTTCCCGGAAGGTGCAGAGGCTGCCTTCCGAAGTTCCTGTTCTGCAGTTTTGCGGAACAGGGCGACCTCGATTGCAGCCTTGATCTCAAGTTCATTAAAGGGTTTTACAATATAGCCGTAGGGCCCGACCTGTTTTGCTTTCTCGATAATTGTATCGTCTGCATAGGACGTGACAAAGACCACCGGGATGTCCATTTCCCCGGCAATGGTTTTTGCCGCTTCGATGCCGTTCAGCTTTCCCGGCATGACGATGTCCATCAGCACAAGGTCCGGCGAAAGCCGTCGTGCCTTTTCAATGGCGTCCTCACCGGATGACGCCATCCCGGCAACGGTATACCCCATTGCGCTCAGGCGTTCTTCCAGCTGCATTGTAATAATCGCTTCATCATCAACCACAAGAATCTTTGACATGGTTATTTACCTCCTGCGTGGAGTGGGAATTCAACCGTCACTTCTGTGCCATGGTCACTGGTGATAGTAACGGATCCGTTCAATTGCGTTACAAGGCTGCGGATAAGTTTGAGTCCCAGACTGGTGGTCTGGTAGACATCCATATCCTTTGGGATCCCGACCCCGTCGTCCCGGATATTGATGCGGATATGGTCATCTCTCCGGGTTATCGAAACCCTCAGCATGCCGTGCTCTTTCCCCCGGAAAGCGTGTTTGAATGCATTGGAAAGGATCTCGTTTACCACAAGGGCACAGGGAATGGCCTGGTCGACCGGCAGGTAGATATCCTCTGCATCGATCTCGCTTGAGATCTCGGCACCGGAACGGCCGTAAATGCTGGACAGATCTGCCACCTGGTCCCGGATCTGGCTTCCCATGTTGATCTTATCGAACCGTTTGCTTTCGTACAGCCGTGTGTGGATCTGCGCCATGGTCTTGATCTTCATCATCATGTCGGTCAGGATGCTGTTTGTTGTTATATCCGGGGTCCGCATCCGGGTCATGTCCAGAAGGCCGGAGATGATCTGGAGGTTGTTCTTGACCCGGTGATGGATCTCCCGGATCAGGGTCTCCTTTTCCTGGACGGAAGCAATCAGTTTTTCCTCGGCACGCCTCCGGTCGGTGACATCCCGGTAACTCCAGACTCTCCCAATTATTTTGTCCCTTAACTTCTGGGGCTTGGAGTGCCGTTCGAAGATCCTGCCATCATTCAATTCTACCATATCGAAACTTTCCCGTCCGGGATACCGGTAAAGATCCAGCACCTGTACGAGGAATGCAGCCGGCTCTTTTACCTGCAGCTGCAAAAATTCCCAGACCCCCCGGTCATCGCCGGTCATCAGCACGGAACCGGTGATATTCCACAGGGAGATAAAATTCTGGTTGAAACTGGTTATCTTCCGTGTTGTGTCAACGACAAATATTCCTTCGGCTGTGGATTCAAGGGCTGCGTTGAGGAGCGACAGGGTCTCTTCAGCTTTTTTCTTTTCCGAAAGCGTTGTCTCTTCGGCATGCCTGCGGTCAGTGATGTCCTGACCCTGGGCAATCGTGGCAATGACTGTTTTTCCCGCGTCCTCGTACAGTGTTGCAGAATTCCACAGCACCGTCCGTATCTCGCCACCCGAGCGGAGTATGGGGATCTCCACGACTTCCCACCGGTCGCCCGTGGTTGCCTTCTTGATCAGGTTCATTGCGATATCATGGTATTTCTCCGGGATGAGGATATCCGGTGTCTGCCCGATGACTTCCTGTGCAGTCCTGCCGGTGAGCCGCTCGAAAGCCCGGTTGAAACGGGTGATCCGGAACTCCGGGTCCCAGACGATAATGGGAGCATTGGCGTAGTTGATCAGGTTCTCGAGGTACTGGCTTGTCTTGCGCAATTCCGCTTCTATCTGGATCTGCCGTGTCACATCATAGGAGACTTCCCCGGCACCGATCACCCGGCCTTCGTTGTCCCGGATGGGAGTATGGATGACATTGTAGGTTCTCCTGCCGCCCCCGGGGTTATCAAGGGAGACAGTATCCTTAACGCTCCTGCCGGAAAGGACCCTCCTCCATTGTCGTACGGAATTTGCCTGCTCGTCAGGCACATGTGCAAACAGATCTCTCATGTTCATGCCAATGGCAAGTTCCTTTCCCGTGAGATTTTTTATCTCGTCAGCATATGCCTTGTTGAAATACGTATAGCGGAACTCCATATCTTCTGCCGCGATCATTACTCCGGAACTCCTGGTGACGGATTCCAGCAGATCATGGGCACGGCGCAGCTGCTTCTCGCTTTCCTGCCGTGCATCATCGGCCTGCTTGCGGGCCGTGATATCGGAAATCATGGTAAGAGAGCCGGCAAAATTCCCGTTTTTGTCGAAGATCGGCTGGCTGTTCAGATACGTCCAGAGCGGGGAGCCGTCTTTTTTCCGCAGCCGGTATTCCATGGACCCGCCGATGCCTTTCTTTCTCTCTTCAAAGTTCTGGTCAGAGATTGCTGCCGATTCCGCATCAACAAAGTCGTGGTATGACCTGCCGATCATCTCGTCGGGAGTGCAGCCAAGCATCCGGGCCATTCGCTCGTTCACGAAGGTTGTCCGGCGCTCTGCATCCACGATCCAGATCCCCTCGTTTGCGGTCTCAACAATTGTCCGGTATTTCTCCTCGCTCTCTTTAAGCGCCTCCCCGCTCCTCCCCAGCTCATCAATATTCTGGCGAAGTTCCTCCTCTATTGCCATGAGTTCTTCATTCATGGCACCGATGTCCTCGTTCTTCTGCACGAGTTCCGTTTCGGCTCGGTTGAGAGCGCTCCCCAGAACCCCTGATATACGGGAGACCAGGTAACCGGTCACCAGTGCAAAGAGTATGAGACTTGCGGCCATGAGGATCGCGTCATTGGTAAGATGGCGGGCAGATATTGTGGAGAACAAGACCTGCTCGACGAGGATTATTACCACCACAAGAGGAACAAAAATCCGGAGAAGGTGGTCCCGCGTGGAATTTCCGGTTATATATTTCAGGGGAAACGCGGCAGGTCCGGCTGCGGTTACCAGCCCTGCTCCGGTGAAGAAAGCTGCGAGAGCAGATAATGCTGCAATCGGGATAACCTGGGTCCCGTACAGGAGGGGATCGCCGAATGCATAGCTGAGCACAAAGGTAAAGCTGACAACTGCAATACCAAGGCCGGTGATACCGGCAGCATCAGCGATACGACGGTTCTTCCGGATCCCGCCGGGATCCTGCACAATGAAAAACAACGATAGTGCCGAAAGTATGATGAGAACCGATGCCACCGGGGACATCGGGGCCGATGATGGACCGAGAATTGTTTTGCCGGTTTCTATCAGCCACAGCTCGAAACTGGAATGAGTTCCGAGAAAATTAAGCGGCAGTTCGATCATTTCGGCAATAACTATCACCGCAAGGAGGAGTTTTGCAGCCAATACCGCTGTACCCCGTAACAGCCTTGTCGCGTTCATGACCAGGATCGAACCAGTGACCATCCAGATCAGGGCTGCGCTCAGTGCTATCGTTCTGTATCCGGGGTACACACTGCTGATGAGGATAATGCCAAAGCGCATTCCGATAAGTCCCAGCAATGCGGTGAGGATGGCAAGAAGACCGAAAACAATAGTCAGATTGCGGGATAATCTGGTGCACTCAGAACGGTCATCATTGTTTTGTACAGGAACGTGGGGGAAAGTCTTGAGGTCCGTTTCCGGTTCTTTACCGCTCTCTTTTTTCATCTGGCGACTCAGCCTCCGGTAACACCGGGGAATGATGCTTGTATCAGCATACCTGCAGCCCCAGGTATATACGATCAATAGAGTACAATAATTAAAACCTTTTTAAGAAGTTAAAAAGGATTTCGTAGTATTGCATTTTTTGAAACAATTCCGCACGGGGATAAGCGAGACGTCGAAATACCCGGTGCCGTGATAGACACACTGGCGGAAGCTGCGTAAGGGGTATTAAATGGCCTTTCCTTTCCTGAACTCGTCCGGCCGCTGCTCCTTACGGTCGTGCTCTTCGATCAGCCGGCGCACTTCGTCATGGACCTTCTGCTTGTCCTGCACGCCCGTGAAGAGGATGCGGACCCCGTCGGAATTGTCCTTGAGGTACGCAGCATCATCGTAGAGGACGAGGGAGATTTCGCCCTCTTTCCCGAATATATGCTCTTCCCGCTCCCCCCGCATGTAACGGTCCCGCTGTTCTCTGGTCGGTGCGGAATATTTGCTGTCGTAGCGGAAGATGCCCATGGGTTACCTTGTTATCATGATCATCTGCGGATATTCTTAAGGATGCCGGCCGCGGTGTGAATCTGCTGGGATAACGGAGGGTGCGACCCGGCCGGGGGGAAATTCCGTTAACATTGGGCAACCATCGATCGTTGATTCCTCCTATCCGGAGACCCGGGACAGGACGATTCCTCCATTCATAACGGTTATTAATCCGGGAAAGGAGATTGTTCAAACGAAGAATTATCAGGAGCGGGTCATGGCAGAGCCGGAGACAAAGAAAGCCGAACTGAAGATCGCCGGGATGCACTGCGCCACCTGTGCAGTGAATATCGAAGAGTCCTTATCGAAGATCAGGGATGTCTCCGGAGCTTCTGTGAATTTCGGGACCGACACTGCCCACGTGGAGTTCGACCCGGCAAAAGTATCGCTCCAAAAGATAGAAAAAGCCGTGAAGGACATTGGCTACGATGTCGTAAACCAGGAAGTGACGATCAAGGTCGGTGGCATGATGTGTGCTACCTGCGTGGAGACGATCGAGGCTGCCCTCAGGGAACTGCCCGGGGTGGTCTCGGTCATGGTCAACCTCGGCACCGAGAAAGCGTACGTGACCTACAACCCATCGGTCTCCGGCATTGGCGATATGAAGAAGGCTGTCGAAGATGCAGGCTACCAGTACCTCGGGGTCTCGGGAGAGGTGAGCGAGGAAGCCGAGAAGAAGGCACGGGATGCCGACCTGCACGAAAAGTTTGTCCGCTTCATGGTAGGCTTCGCGGTGAGCATCCCCCTGATGCTTGCGATGTACATACCGCTCCCCATCTCCATGCAGGACCTGGCGTACATCATGCTCGTCATCGCAACACCGGTCTTTGCATTCGTGGCCTACCCGATCTTCCGGGCCGCCTGGATCTCCCTCTCGCACCGCATGCTCTCGCTGGACGTCATGTACGCGATGGGCACGGGGGTCTCGTTTGTGGCGAGCGTGATGGGCACGTTTTCGATAATCCTCAATAACGACTTCATGTTCTACGATACGGCCATCATGCTCGCAGCATTCCTGATGCTCGGGCGGTACCTCGAAGCGCGGGCAAAAGGCCGGACTTCGGACGCGATAAAAAAACTTGCCGGGCTCCAGGTCAGGATTGCGACGGTTATCCGGGACGGGAACGAGCTGGAGATGGTAGTCGAGGAGGTTGTGCCCGGGGACCTTGTCGTGGTAAAACCCGGTGCAAAAATCCCGATCGACGGGACCGTAGCGGAAGGCGAGAGCTATGTCAACGAGGCGATGATCACCGGCGAGCCGGTGCCCCCGCTGAAAACAAAGGGCAGCCACGTTGTGGGGGGCACCCTCAATGAGAACAGCGTCATCACCGTGAAAGCGGAGAAGGTCGGGAAGGACACCGTCCTTGCCCAGATCATCCAGCTGGTCGAGGATGCACAGGGCTCAAAACCGCCGGTCCAGCGGATCGCGGATGTCGCAGTCACGTATTTCATCCCGTCAGTGCTCATCATCGCCGCCACCTCCTTCATGGCCTGGTATTTCCTCTTCCATGCAACGGCTCTCTTTGCCCTGACCGCGCTCATCTCCATCCTTGTCGTTGCATGTCCCTGCGCTCTCGGCCTTGCAACGCCGACCGCTGTCACCGTGGGTATAGGGCGCGGCGCCGAGCTCGGGATCCTGATCCGGAACGGTACGGCTCTGGAAGTGGCCGAGAAGGTCACGACGGTCATCTTTGACAAGACCGGCACGCTGACCCGGGGAAAGCCGGAAGTGACCGATGTTATTCCGGTCGGGATCACAGCGGAGACGCTGCTTGCGCTTGCAGGGGCAGTCGAGAAGAACTCGCAGCACCCGCTCGCCGTGGCGGTGGTGAAAGCAGCACAGGGGCGGGGCGTTACAATCGATCCCGCCACGGGTTTCGATACGTTCGGCGGGAAAGGAGTTGCAGCCACCGTTCTTGGTGAACCCGTCCTGGTCGGCACCCGTGCGTTCCTCACCGAAAAATCCGTGAAGATCCCGGCAGAGACCGGGACGCAGATCATGGCGTTCGAACAGGAGGGAAAGACGGCCGTGCTGGTCGCGGCCGGCGGGGAGATTTCCGGCATCATCGCTATCGCGGACACCCTCAAACCCACGACAAAGGATGCCATCGCCGGTCTTCGCAGCATGGGGATTGCTGTTGCCATGATCACGGGTGACAACCGGCGGACTGCTGAAGCGATCGCCCGGCAGGTCGGGATCGGCACCGTGATCGCGGAAGTGCTGCCGCAGGACAAGGAGGCAGAAGTGAAAGCATTGCAGGCAAAAGGGGAGGTAGTCGCTTTCGTGGGCGACGGTATCAACGATGCTCCCGCCCTTGCACAGGCTGATGTGGGCATTGCGATTGGCAGCGGCACCGACGTTGCCATCGAGAGCGGGGACATCGTCCTGATCCGGGACGACCTGCTCGACGCGGTGGCAGCAATCCAGCTCTCGAAGAAGGTGATGGGAAGGATCAAGGGTAACATCTTCTGGGCATTTGCGTACAACGCGGCGCTGATCCCGGTCGCGGCCGGTGTCCTCTACCCGTGGTTCGGGATCACGTTCCGGCCGGAGCTCGCGGCCCTTGCAATGGCAGCAAGCTCGGTGACCGTCGTTACCCTTTCGCTCCTTCTCAAAGGATATATACCTGAAGCGAAGAAGGGACGTATCTGAGGTGTTACATGGCAATTGACCCTATCTGCAAGATGATGGTTGATGAAAAGACGGCAAAATTCACGAGCGAGTTCAAAGGGAAAAAATATTATTTCTGCGCCCCGGGGTGCAAGAAGAAGTTCGATGCGGAACCGGCAAAGTACGCATGAGAATCCGGGCTCGATCGTCCGCGCGATTCCTGATAGTTCCCCAAATTCCCCTTTTTTCTCCTGTTTCCGGAGAATGTTGATATAGGAACACTCAATAACGTTTTCTCAACTGTTGATAATGCCCGCATGTCGGGCTCAAGGCGAAAGAATGTCGTTTTTCCTCATCAGTCCTCAAATCTATGCCTGGGTAATCCTTCCCCTGCTCATCTTCCTTGCCCGCATCTGCGACGTGAGTATGGAGACGATCCGGGTCATCTACATATCCCGGGGGATCAAGGTCATTGCGCCGATTATCGCGTTCTTCGAGATCGTGATCTGGCTGCTCGCCATGGAAATGGTGATGCAGGACCTGTCAAATATCGCGAACTTCATGGCGTTCGCGCTCGGGTTTGCCACAGGGACGTATGTCGGGCTCGTGATAGAAGAGAGGCTCTCGATCGGTATGGTGATCCTGCGCATTATCACCACAGAAGAATCCGAAGAGCAGATCGCAGCGTTCCTCGAAGCAGAGCATTGCGGTGTCACGTGTCTCGATGCCCAGGGCTCACGGGGGAACGTGAAAATGATCATCTCACTTGTCGACCGGGCAGATGTTTCACGGATCACGGAGTTTCTCCGGACCGTTAACCCCCATGCATTCTTTTCCATTGAAGATGTGCGGTACGCAAATGAGGGAGTGTTCCGCCCGCACGAACATGGCATGCTTGCGGGAATGGTGAACTCTGTGCTGCACCCGAAGGGGAAGTAATTTTCCTTGTAAAAATTCCCGATAAAGGATGACGCTCTTTGGGGCTTCGCCATACGGCTCAGCCCCCGCCACCGGGGCATCCCCCATTTGCGATAGTCACTCAGAAGGTTAGCGAGAACCAAAGAAAACCAGAGTTTCTTTTGATTTAAACCCAAAGAAACTGAATGAGTCAGATTGGGCTCCCCTTAGGCTGGTTCCCTCTTTGGGGAGAATGGTTTTTATCCTTAATACATCAATATCGGCAAAAAAACCTGTTAATTGCCGCAAACGATGCTTTATGTCGCATCAGATCCAAGTGAGGTTATAGCCAATGAAGGACAGAACACGAGCCTTTTCCGGTGACACTCCATGAAGACCGAGATGCCCCTCTCAAAACCGATCCGCCGCTTCATCAGCCAGACGGAAGAGATGCTCGATACCCAGATATCGCTCCTCCGCCAGCCCGATGCCGATCCAGGCGGGACACTCATTGACGTGTACACCTATGATATGGAAAAAAATGTCAATGTCATTATTTTTCCCGCCCAGTATGTCGGGCTCCTCAAGGATTTCGTCATCGCAAAACACTGTACGAACCTGCTGATCAAGGGAGCGGCCCATAAAAAGGCGAAGTACATGGTCTGTTCCTACACGGAGGACTCGGTGTACCGGGGTATGCGCCAGATCTATCTCGATGCCCTCAAGGACGAGGCAAAGAAGCAGGATAAGCTGCCGGTCAATAAGCTCATCCAGATGCTGTTCATTCTCTTTACCCACTTCAATGACGATATCAACGAGCTGCCATGGAACGCGTTGGTCAACGCGAGCGTATACCACCGCATGCCCAAGATCCGGAAGACCCAGCTCTACCATGTCATGAAGGAGAGCAAGAACGACATGGACGAGATGATCGAGCAGGAGAGCATTATTCCCCGCCGGTATTTTGTCCTGAACAAGGCGATGTTCTATGCCCGGGATATGTTCCTTGCAAAGACCCTCCCGGCCGATGAACTGATGCCGGTGCTCAATATACCCCAGATGAAGAAGTTCAACCACCTTGAAGTCAAGGAGATGCTCACCACCCGCTGGACGCACACGGCGTGGTACCAGTCGAAAGTCTTTGGCGACAACATGCTCGAGATCGTGGACAAACATCTCGACAAGGTGGAGTGGAATGCCCCGCCCACACTCGATCATTATCTCGAGCTCTACAAACTGGGCGTCAACCTGACCAACCACCTGATCTCTTATATGACGATGAAGGATTGGTTCATCTGGGAGGAGCCGAAGCACCTGCTGCAGGCGCACGCGATGAAAGAAGACTATGAAAAACAGGCACTGAAAAAGATCTTTGGCGACCTGCTCGGGGAATCGTGGGGTGGCACATGACGGTAAAGGAAGCGGCAGAGTTCGCAAAAAAGGGGCGGGCATATGCCCAGAGGACCAAGTACAAGGAAGCGATGGCCTATTACAACAAGGCCCTGCAAATCGATCCGAAATACCCGGAGGGCTGGTACCTCCGGGCATCGGTGCTAGTCGAAACCGGCAAACCGGAAGAGGCGATCGCGGACTTCGACCGGGCTCTTGCCCTGAATCAGAACTATGCCGATGCCTGGTCGAAGAAGGCCCTGGCACTCTATAATCTAGAACGCTTCAATGATGCTCTCCTTGCAGCCACCCGTGCATCGACCCTGAACGGCAACGATGCCTCGGCATGGTACATAAAAGGAGTTTGTCTCGATGAACTCGGCAGGAGTGACGAGGCCCAGGAAGCATACGGGAAATCCCTTGAACTCGAGATCATCCTCGACATGGATGCCGAGAGAAAGAAAGTCAGAAAGTCCTGATATCATTGTACAGGATCTGCCATCCTGGAACTTTTTTTCCCATTTTACCCTTGTTGCGAGGATGATCACATCTCAAATATCAGAAAGCGTACCCTCTGCCTCATTCCAAACACATTATAAAAAGGAAGACCAATGCACATCGATACAGAGGTTATCCCATGATATCGAAAACCCTGGAAACAACACTCAGCAAACAGGTAAACCGTGAATTATTCTCGGCATACCTGTACCTTGCCATGTCATCGTATTTTGAGACCGTGAGCCTGAAAGGGTTTGCAAAATGGATGCGGCTGCAGGCAAAGGAAGAGCAGATCCATGCCATGAAGTTCTACGATTATATCGTTGCCCGTGGGGGGAAGGTCACCCTCATGGACATCGAGGCGCCGAAGAACAAGTGGGCGTCTGCCGGGAAGGTGTTTGAGGACACCTATTCCCACGAGCAGAAAGTGACCGCGATGATCAACGGGCTTGTTGACCTTGCCATCAGCGAAAAAGACCACGCGACATTCGAGATGCTCCAGTGGTTTGTCAAAGAACAGGTTGAGGAAGAAGAGCATGCCCTAGATATCCTGAACCAGATTAAGATCGTCGGGGACATTCCCGGACACCTGTTCTACCTTGACCACAAGCTGGGCAAGCGCGGATAGACCCATAATCTTTTTTCCTTTCAATTCTCAATCAAGTAGCAGGGTACCTGATGCACACTGTCCTTATCCTTGACGACCAGCAGGATCTGCTTGATATCACCCGCCTGTTCCTCGAGCGGTTTGGCGAGATGAATGTCGAGACAGCCAAATCGGCAAAAGAGGCGCTGGCCCGGATGAAGGACAAGAACTTCGACGCGCTTGTGGTGGATTTCGATCTGCCGGATATTTCCGGCATCGAATTTTTAAAGATCGTCCGGGCGAAAGGGGATACCACTCCTGTTATCATTTTTACCGGTGTTGGGCGGGAAAACGCGGCTATCGAAGCCCTGAATAATGGTGCAGATTTCTTCTTAAAAAAGGGCGAGGACCCGCACGCACAGTTCCGCAATATGGTGCATATGATAAACCAGGCCGTGGAACGGCGTTCCATGGGTCGGGCGATCGGCACTTCTGAGCGGCTCCTAGCGGAAACAATCTCCTTTTTCTCCGAACCGGCCTATGCCCTTGACCGTGAGGGTAAGGTGATCGCATGGAACCGGGCAATGGCAGATTTCACCGGCATCGAGGTAAAGAATATGCTCGGGAAAGGCGATGGGAAATATTCAGTCCCGTTCTTCGGCCATAAGGCATCCATGCTCTCGGACATGGTTTTCGATGATGAGACGACCATTGTAAAAAGCGGGTATACCATCATCAGCAAAGACCAGGGGTCTGTTTGTGCTTGGACAAAAACGACCGGGAAAGGGGGCGAGGACCGGGTATTATGGATGAAGGCCTCCGCACTCTATGATGGTAAAGGAATGTTTATAAGCACTATCGGGACCGTCAGGGATATTACCGATGAACTGGGTGCGGAACTGTTACGCCAGTCCGTCGCCGCAGCCCAGGACCTGCCGGCACCCGGTACCGGTGCGGCATCAAAGAGAACCCGGCTCGACAAACTCCTGGGCAAAGCACGGTCAAATTACAAGAGCGGGTTATTCCAATATTACCGCGAGGGAAATTATCCCGAAGCAATCCGTTTCTTTGATGAGGCGATCGAGATTGACCCGTCACTTGCCGCGGCCTGGCATGACCGGGGTATCTGCCTGCGGGAACTCGGGAAGGACGAGGACGCGTTGAAGAGCATCGATAAGTCCGTTGAGCTTGAACCGGAGAACGAGGAGTACCTGTTCACCCGTGCGGAACTGCTCAAAAGGATCGGGATCCTGCGGGGACAGAAAAATGCCATCACCGCAGCAGTGCGGACTTTCAACAAGGTTCTTGAGATCAACCCGAACAATGCGGATGCATGGAACGGGCTCGGCGTGTGCATGAAAGAGCAGGGCAAGGATGAGCTCTCCCGCCAGTACTATGAACGGGCACAGAACCTTGTCCGCTGGGGCAAGGCCAAAAGGAAGATCAGGAATCTCGATGCGATTGTCTGATCCTGACCAGCAGGTTTTTTTATATATGCACCCGTAATTTTCCTCAATGTCAGAGGATACCATGACAAGCCCGGTTTATTTTGCTTCCCTGCGTGCCTTTTCCGATCGCGAGTCTACCACCGCGAAGGTGGAGCGGCTGTTCGATCGTGCCGGTTTTGCCGGGCTCATTGTACCGCGTGATAAAACCGCGATCAAGCTCCATTTCGGCGAGGCAGGAAATGACGGTTTTATCAGCCCGGTATACGTCCGGCAGGTAGTGGAAAAGGTTAAGGCCTGCGGTGGCCTGCCGTTCCTGACTGATACCAATACCCTGTACCTGGGCAGCCGCTCGAATGCCGTGGAGCATATCGGGACCGCGATCCTCCACGGGTTCGATTATGCGGTGGCGGGAGCACCGGTCATTATTGCAGACGGCCTGAACGGGAAGAATATCAGGAAAGTCCCGATTCAGAAAAAACATTTCTCCGAGGTCTCCATTGCCGGGGATATCGTTTCAGCCGACAGCCTGATCGTACTGAGCCATTTCAAAGGGCACATCGTTGCGGGATTCGGCGGTGCGATCAAGAACCTTGCCATGGGCTGCTCCCCCCCCGAGGGAAAACGTGCACAGCATAATGCCCGGCCATTCACGATACCGGAGAAGTGTACCGGTTGTGCTGCCTGCATGAAAGTCTGCCCGGGCAATGCAATCAGCGTAAAGAAGAAAAAGTCGGCTATTAATCAGGAGATCTGCATCGGCTGCTTTGAGTGCATGCATGCATGCCCGGAGCATGCAATCGACATCGACTGGGAGACGGAGATCCCACAGTTTATGGAGCGGATGGTCGAGTATGCGTACGGAGCGGTGCGGGGTAAAGAGAATAAGGCGGGTTTCATGAACTTCCTGATACGGATCACACCGGACTGCGACTGTTTTCCGTTCAGTGACGCCCCGATTGTGCCGGATATCGGTATCCTCGCATCACAAGACCCCGTGGCGATCGATGCTGCCAGTTTCGATCTTGTCAACCAGCAGCAGGGCTCTATGGATTCGCTGCTTACTGCCCATCACCATAAATGCGGTGACAAGTTCAAAGGAGTTCATGCCCAGACGGACGGGTACCGGCAGGTGCAATATGCAGAAGAGATCGGTATGGGTTGCAGGGATTATAATCTCGTCCGGATCTGATCCCGCCTTAATTTTTTTCTCATCCTTCTTAATGGGTATAAACGGGCAAGCGCTTATTATGATCTGCCCCGTATTCCTTTCTGGTAACCTGATGAGGAGCCTTTAAGGAACACTTTTCAGCCCCCCTTTAATCAGAGGTGATACTGGTGAATTTACGACAACCGAATGCAAATGAAGCAACAGGAACGGTTAACCGATCACGCGATGTTTCTCCGGTTTCAGGAATATGTACACGGTGCATCGATGGATGCAAGGGGAATTGCGATCTCTGGCTTACGTCCTTCCGGGGACGCGAGGTATTGTATCCCGGTCCGTTCGGGGAAATTACTGCAGGAGCCGATAAAAATTATCCCGTTGATTACTCCCATCTCAATATCCAGGGATATGCAACGGGAGCAAAGGGTCTCCCCGCCGGAACCGAGATCGGCTCCGACACCGCGCTCTTCTCATCAGTAAATACCGAAACTTCCTACGGCTGGGACAAAAAAGTCACCATGCGGCTCCCGATCTTCACCGGTGCACTCGGTTCAACCGAGATCGCCCGGGCGAACTGGGAACAGATCGCGATTGGTGCAGCGATTTCAGGCATCACCTGTGTCTGCGGGGAAAATGTGTGCGGAGCGGACCCGCACCTCGAGCTGGATGAAAGAGGAAAAGTCAGAAAATCCCCTGAAATGGACCGCCGCATTGAGATATACCGGCGGTTTGCTGAGGGATATGGTGAGATGCTGGTGCAGATGAATGTCGAAGATACGAGGATCGGCACCGCAGAATATGTTGCCAGCAGGCATAACCTTGAGACCATTGAACTGAAATGGGGACAGGGTGCAAAATGTATCGGGGGAGAAATACAAGTCCAGACCCTTGAACGGGCGATTGAATTGAAAAACCGGGGATTTATCGTTCTTCCTGATCCCACGGTAAAGGAAAATGCGGCCTCGTTCAAATCAGGTGCAATCAGGGAATTTGAGCGACATTCCCGGCTGGGTTTTATTTCCCGGGATGGATTTCTCGAAGAGATTGACCGGCTCCGGGATATCGGATTCAAGCGGGTCACGTTAAAAACCGGCGCCTATTCCGCAGTTGAGCTTGCAATGGCAATCCGTTATGGTGCAGAGGCACAAATCGATCTTCTTACCATTGACGGGGCATCGGGCGGTACCGGTATGAGCCCCTGGCCCATGATGAATGAGTGGGGGATACCGACATTCTACCTCCAGTCCCTCATGTATGATTTCTGTGAGCGGCTGACAAAGCGTGGGCTCAGGGTTCCGGATATAGCAATGGCAGGAGGATTTTCCGATGAGCCGAACGTGTTCAAATCCCTTGCCATGGGAAGTCCGTATGTACGGGCTGTCTGCATGGGGAGAGGACTGATGATTCCTGCGATGGTGGGCAAAAATATAGGAAAATGGCTTGCTGCGGGCGATCTCCCCAAAAGTGTTTCAAAGTACGGGACAACAGCAGAAGAGATCTTTGTGTGCTATGAAGATCTCCGGCAAAAATATGGTGACAGAATGAAAGATATCCCTTTTGGGGCACTCGGTGTCTATACGTTTGCCAGGAAATTCAAAACCGGTCTTCAGCAGCTCATGGCCGGGAGCAGGAACTTCCGGGTCTCAACCATGACGCGTAACGATCTGATGGCACTCACGCGGGAAGCTGCAGAGGTGTCCGGCATCCCCTATATCATGGAAGCACGCTATAACGAGGCGCTGGGTACGCTGCTCGACTGAATCGAAGATATGCCGGGCTGTCCCCCTGTAACAGGACGATCCCATCTCATTTTTTTATAAAGGAATAACCCCTCGATCGTTATCCGCTATCGGATCCTGGAACACTGGTTTGTTCAAGCCCGGCCAGGATCTGCTGTTCTTAAAAAATAAGTCCGGTTATTCAAGACCGAGCGCTTTTTTGTAATCGGTGAGCATCCTGACAATCAGCCTGCGGTGCTCTCCCATCGTTTCTTCATCTTCCGGTGATGTGATAAGTGCAGCGACATAAGTGAGGATGAGGGCATTGTCGAGGTTGAGGGTTCCCGGTTCTTCGACTTTTTCTGCCGGCAGGTTGATAGCGACAAATTTCAGGTCAGATTCAGAGAAGACAATCTCCAGATCCGCAATTACCTGAGAGTTGTCACGGTCCTGCGCATTCACGCGGATAATCTCAATCGCCTTTTTCAGGGCCCCGTTGGCGTCCCCGCCGGGTACCAGTGCGATGGCGTTGGTGCATTCCCGGACAGCATTCGCATACAGACCGAACTTGAAGGCAAGGAATGCGGATGCTATTTCATGGGCTGTCTCACGAGGAAATCCCGTGAAATAAGGTCGCATTCGTTCAATATAAGCATCCAGAAACCGTTCCATTGCATACAACTCCCCTGTCATGCCATTGTCTGGATGATTTCCCCGCGACAGACTTTTTTTATACCCCGTGCAGGACACTCAGACATTCGATATTACGTTGGAACCAGAGGTTCATGAACATATCTTTCCAGATCCTGCCGGTATAGAGATAACCCGGGGCATCATTGGTTTATATGGGAATGAAGACCAATATTCTTGGTACCGGTATGGGTGCAGTAATCTTTTCTGAC
>Ga0182011_10000346_pt1 | contig 40095 bp, 26 predicted proteins | sample 711E1DmetaG_FD_120481 | JGI IMG/M metagenome (GOLD analysis project Ga0182011, IMG submission 120481) | Permafrost microbial communities from Stordalen Mire, Sweden - 711E1D metaG | ecosystem: Environmental > Terrestrial > Soil > Wetlands > Permafrost | place: Sweden: Stordalen | collected...
CAGATCCGAACCGATCAGGTCGAACTGGCTCTGGGTGAACTGCACCGGGGTGGCGGTGCAGATATTCGTGGCGTTGATGACCAGATAGGGACGGGGGGCATTCGTTTTCGCGAGGTCACCGAAGGTCGCGCCGTGAAAGAGCTGTTCGTCGTAGAACTCCGCCGCCAGATCGCTGCGCCCATAGCTGGCCGACAGGAGGCGGGTGGCGTTGAGCGGCGAGAGGAAGCGTCGATATAGCGTGCCCTGCACGTCGTACTTGAGGAATTTTCCCTCGAAGTCCGAGAAGATCCGGTCGCCATACAGGCAAAAGTAGGCCGCGGTGAAACTCCCGCCCGAGACCGCGTTGATCGTGGTCACTTCATCCAGCATCCGGCGGCCACCCGGAACGGGCGTGGCGGAGAGTTCGCGCAACACCCCGTAGGCGAACGCCGCGGCGCGCGTGCCGCCGCCGGAAAAGAACAAGGCGATCATCAGTCCGGAATCGTCCGGCCGGTTCCGGCCGGTTCGGTATCGGGAGCCGGCGGCCGCACCGGAGGCGGCCAGCGGCACATTCATCGGGGCGTGGGCGCAACCGACAGGCAGGGCGACCAGAAGCGCGAGGGCGAGCAGCCGGATGGCCGCGGGCCGGCGACGCGTTGATTCTAGCCCGGATTTTTCACACTTCCGGATCCGCACCGACACACCCCGCCCTGTCGGGCACCCCTCTCCAGCGGGGATTTCGCCTGCGACGCTCCGAGTCCCCTCTATCGAGAGGGGTGGCGCGAAGCGACGGGGTGTGTGAATCGCCCACGCGCGGGTGTGAAATATGCGGGCTAGCCCGAAGGTACCTTCCCGCGGAACGGGCGTCCGAGACTTTCCACGGACAGAAGTCATGCTTGAAAGTAGGGTATGAGACATCCGGGCTCGGAGGACGCGGGCCACCCGGGGACTTCCCGATCGACCGAATTCCGGGTTGGGGAAATTTGGGCCGGTCCGTCCTCCAAATCGAGAGAAAAACGGATGAGATGGGCGAGGATCTGGGCCAGAACGGTGCAACCGAACCATGATGACCCTTGGGATTCCCCAGACCGCAGGATGCACCTTGGAGGAAGCCGGCTAGCCCGAGCCGGTGCGGCGGGACTTGCAGGTGATTCCTTCTCGGCGATCGCGAGCAAGCTCGCTTTCTGCAACCACCTCGTTCCGGCTAACCCGCATCTGGCAGAGGCAGGAACGTACGCCCACAAGAAAACTGGCCAGCCGGGAAGATTCGTCTTCAATGGCAGGCAAATGCCCGTCCCCGTGCTCGACTTCCGCAACACGAATTCGCTGTGGTGCAGCGTGATCGCGGAGACGCTGGTTCGGCTGGGGTTGCACCAGGTGGTGATCGCGCCCGGTTCGCGTTCGGCCCCGCTGACCTTTGCCTTCACGCGGCATCCGCGGATCGAGGCTATCCCGGTGCTGGACGAACGCTCGGCGGCCTTTTTCGCGCTGGGGTTGGCGCGGCAGCACCGGCGCCCCACCGCGCTCGTGTGCACCTCGGGCACCGCAGCGGCCAATTTTCTCCCGGCGATCATCGAAGCCCACGAGAGCGGCGTGCCGCTGCTCGTGTTCACCGCCGACCGTCCGCCGGAAATGCGGGACTGCGCCGCGGGGCAGGCGATCGACCAGCAGAAGCTCTACGGCGGGCAGGTGGCCTGGTACCACGAACTGGCCGTTCCGGAAGCCACGCCGGAGATGCTCGCTTATCTGCGGCAGACGATCATGCACGCGTTCGCGCGCACGCAGGACCCGGCGCCCGGCCCGGTGCACCTCAACGCGCCGTTTCGAGATCCGCTGCCGCCGCTGGAAGACGGCCGGGCGGAACAATGGCAGGCGGCGATCGAGCCGGACGCGTTTTTCGCGCACGTGGAGCCGGTGCGGCGCGCGGTCGCCGCGGCCGCGCCGTGGGCGCCGCGGTCGGGGGCCTGCGGTGTGATCGTCGCCGGGCCGGCCCAACCCGCCGATCCGGTGGCTTACGGTGCGGCGGTGGCGCAATTGGCGGCCAAACTGGGCTGGCCGGTGCTGGCCGACGGCCTGTCCTCGTTGCGCGGCACGGGCGCGGCCAATCCGTGGCTCGTCAGCGGCTCCTACAACGGCGTGCTGCGGTCGCCGCCCTTGGCCACCAAGCTGAGGCCGGAGATCGTGCTTTGCCTGGGGGAGTGGCCCGCGAGCAAGCAGCTGCGCCAATGGCTGAAGATCGGCGACGCGGAAATGTGGATGCTCGGCGCCGAGGCGAAGAACCGCGACGCCCTGCACGGGCGGACCCGGCTTTTGCCTGGCACGGTGGAGGGGTTGGCGGCGGCGCTGCCGGCCGCGGCTGAGCCGGGCGACTACGTCCGCGCCTGGCTGCGCGCCGACCGGGCGGCGACGGCGACCCTGGATTTCCGGCTCGCGGCGCTCGCCGCGCTGTTTGAAGGGAAGGCGAGCTGGCTTTTGTCGCAGCACCTGCCGGCGGAGACGCCCGTGTTCATCGCCAACAGCATGCCGGTGCGTGACGTCGACTTCTTCTGGCAGGCGGGCGACCGGCGGCACCGGATGTTCTTCAACCGCGGGGCGAACGGCATTGACGGCACGCTCTCGACCGCACTGGGCGTGGCGCACGGCAACCGGCCGGCGGTGTTGCTCAGCGGCGACCTCGCGCTCCTGCATGACACCAACGGCTTCCTGCTGCGCCCGAGAATGCACGGCAGCCTGACCGTGGTGTTGATCAACAACCGCGGCGGCGGGATTTTCGAGATGCTACCAGTGGCGAAATTCGATCCGCCGTTCGAGGAGTTTTTTGCCATGCCGCAGGAGGTGGATTTCGGGCGCCTTTGCGCCGCCTACGGCGCGGCGCACACGATCGTGCGGGACTGGGCGCATTTCACGGAATTGATCTCGACGCTACCGGCGGAAGGGCTGCGCGTCCTTGAGGTGCGCGCGGACCGCAAGCGCGACGCCGCGCTGCGGCGCGAGCTGGTCGCGGCGACAGCCCAAGCCGCGGAAGCGGCGATCGGATGAACCCTTGTTGCGCGGGCGGCCGGATGCTTTTGCCCGCCAGCGGGGTTTCGGCGCGGCTCGCAATCTCACATTCGGTCGCTCGTCATTGAGATTTTGAACCATCAAGACACGGAGACACTGAGAAGAACGGCCTGCCTTTGTTCTGCTTTGTTTCTTGGTGTCTTTGTGGTTTACTGAACGCCACTTTGGTTGCATCGCCGCCCGGGCCAGGTCGCGGGCCGCAACCAGAACTCGTCCTCGCGCCCGCCGTAATAGCCGGCCAAAACCCGGTCCATCACCTGCGAGGTGCGGCGCGCCGTCTCGCCCGTGCTCGGACATTGCCCGCGCCCGAGGAGGTCGTCGACCACCGTCTGGATGAGCGGCTGCTGCACGTGCGGCGGATTGGGGCGGTCGATAGTCACGGCCTCGGATTCGACCTCCACGCGCAGGGGCTCGTTGCCGAACAGGCTGAGCCGGATGCGTCGTTTGGTGCCGGCGATGTCCAGCAGATCTTCGTTCGCCTCGCTGGCAAAGTCCCAGGCGGCCGTGCCGGGGGTCCCGTCGCCAGTCCGGAAGCTCATCTCGACCGCGTCCTCGACCGCCACCGGCGAAGCGCGGTTGGTGGCGGTGCCGACGATCTTCTTCAGCGGCCCGAACAGGTGGTCGAACAGATCGAGGGCGTGGGAGCCGAGGTCGAGCAGCAGTCCGCCACCTGCTCGAGTTGCGTCAACGCGCCAGGCGCCGCCCGGATCGAGATGCCGCGGAGCGCCGTAACGGTAGCGCACCTCGGTCAGCCGGCCCAGTGCCGCGGAGTCAAGGAGATGCTTCACTTGCACAAACCGGGGCAGGCACCGCCGGTAGTAGGCGACGAACAGCTTTTGCCCCGCGCGGGCAAACGCCTCGATCATGCGGTCGCATTCCGGTGTGTGGCGCGCCATGGGCTTTTCGACATAGGCGGGTTTGCCGGCGGCTGCGACGCTCAACGCGTAGTGACAGTGCGTTTCGGGCGGCGTGGCAATGTAGACGGCGTCGACGTCGGAATCGCGGAGCAGCGCGTCAGCGTCGTCGTACCAGCGCGGCACGCCATGGCGGCGGGCATAGTCGGCGGCCAGCGCACCCTGGCGCCGCATGACCGCGACGAGCTGCGAGCCGGACGCTTGCTGGAAGCCCGGGCCGCTTTTGACCTCGGTGACATCGCCACAGCCGATGATGCCCCAGCGCACGACCGATCGTCCCTCCATTTGCGGCGAAAGCATGACCCGGAATTTGCGGCGAAACGAGCCGGATGCAACTCGCCACGGGGGCCGAGGAACAGAAATGCGCCTCCTCTGGATCCATTAGGAGGAAAACCACGAATGGACACGAATGGGCACCAATTGCCAGAGGACGACCAATCTGCGGCGAAGGAAAGGCCCGATACTGAGTAATCGTCGGCAAGCCCCGCCGCCGCGGCGCGGGCAAGCAGGCTCCGACAACTGCGTGCGGTCAAGGGGAGGGCGCTGCGCCGTCAGCGCCGCTTTGGAATTTGGCGGCGACCGCGCAGGGCCGTCCAAATCCTGCGATTTTCCAACAGCCTCTACCGCTCAGGGCAACGGATGCAGGCCCTCGGCGCGAATTGCCCACGTCCCGTCCTTGGGGAAGCCCGGGTGCGGATCGGCGCAGCCGTCCCAGCCGCCGGCCATCAGGGCGACGGCCGAGAGAAATGCGCCGTTGGCGGGCAGGTAGACCGCGATCTCGCGCTTGCGGGCACCTGGCGGGGGATTCGCCGGCATTTTCTCGTCGCTGCGCTGCGGGCAATGCCCGTTGGGCAGGTAACGGTTGTTCGGACCTTCGCGCATGAGCACTTCAACGGCGGTCTCAGGGCGGCCGAGCCGCGCCGCGGTCATGGCGATCATCGGATAATCCCAGCCCCAGATTTTCGTTTCCCAATCCCACGAGCGCAGCACGGCATCGAGCGTGCGCCCCATCGTGGCGCGATCCACGCCGGGCCCGGCGGGCAGGAAACCGAGCGGCATCAGCATTTCGGGGTGATCGTGGCGGCTCGCGAGGTTGTCCCACGTGTCGGGATTCGAGCCCAGGGCGACGTACTTGCCGTCCTTCTGCGGAAGCGGCGCGAGGTGGGCGATCCTGTGGTCCCATTGCGGGTCGCGCGGCAGACCGAGGCGCTCGCGCCATTGCTGGGCGACCCCGAGCGCCCAGCGCCAGTAGGCCAGCTCGAACGAGGGATTCTGGCTGGTCGCCTGATCGTAGATCTCCTGCACGATCCACAACGGCGGCCCGAGCACGTACTGGCCGCGCGCCTCGTCAAAGGACAGCATCGAGGCCAGGCCGTCGGCGGTTTCCAACACGAGGTCGCGGTAGCGCGCGAGCGTCGCTGGCGTCGGCGCATTGCGGTAGAGCAGTTCGCACAAATACACCGGGTGAGGCTGGTTCCAGACAATGAGCGGATTGCCGCCGGGGCTCTCGCGCATTTCCGGGCCGGTCATCTTCGCCCAGCGGGCGCCCTTGAGTCCGCGACTTTGCGCCAACGCGCGCGCGGCCGGCAGTTGCGATTGGTACCAGGCGAGGTTTTTCGCGAGCAGATCGTCGTGTCCCCAGAGGGCGAAATGCGCGGCATGCCACCAGATCATCTCCGTGTGGTGCTTGCCGTACCAGGTGGCGCAGGTGAGGCCGCTCTCCTGGGGCGGCACGTCGCCGGCCATCTGCACGGCCATCAGGTACTGCGACAGCACGATTCGCTCCTCGAGCTTCGGCGCCAGCGGATTGCTGCTGCCGGAGAAGTCCACCGCCGCGCCTTCCTGCCAGAACTTCGGCCAGTGGGCGGCGCTGGCCGCGAAGGTCGGCGCCGCGGGCGTGTCGGGCAGCGGATGCCGGCCGGTGAGGTCGGTGAAACCCACCGTGAATTCGAGCACCGGGCTGTTGGGTACGCGACCGAAGATGCGAAAGTGGTGCGGAGCCGTTTCCGTGACCACGGCCCCAACCAACACCGTGTAGTGGGTGTCGCCCACGGTGCGGGCGATGCGGTAGGGAGCATCGTCCGCCGGGGTCAGCACGGAGCGATGCGACTCCGGCTGGCTCCAGTCGAGGTCGGGTGTGTTCTTCACCATGAGGTTGTGCCCGCGAGGGAAGGCCAGGCGGGCGCGCAGCTTCCCCTGCCCGACCAGCGCCGACTCGATCCGCACCGCCACCAGGTCGCGTTCCGGATGGCAGGCAGTCGTAACCTGCACGGGCACGCCGCCGAGTTGGAAGCGGCTCGTCACGATGCCGGTCCAGAGGTCGAGTGTCTGCTCCGGCTCCTGGATGTCCGCGGGCGCGAGGGCCGAGCCGTCGGGTTTGTCCCACTCGAGGGCGAGCTGACCAAGCGGTTGAATGCGCGGGTTTTTGCGCAGCCAGTCGCCCGCGGGTGAGTTCTGCTTCGTCGGGAACGGCAGCACGCGGCCGTCGGGCAACGTGAAGTTCTTCGAGGCGTCGGCCAGCGTGTAGTGGTTGGGATTCGGGTCGGTGACCCAGCACCAGCGCGAGAGGGTCTCGGTAGGGACGCCCCAACGCTGGTAATGTTCGGCCAACGTTTGCAGGCCGGTGATGTCGCAGCCGAAGGCGAAATTGCCGTTGCCGACGGTGAGGGGGCAATCCACGTCGAGCCGGTGCAAGGTCGGGTTGTGGCGGGTGACCAGGGCGTGCCGGTCGATCGGAGCCTGGGAGAAAGCGTTCACCGAGGACGCGAACAGCAGGACCACGGCGGACAAAGAGTGCAGGCGCTTCATGGCGAGCCCGCTGAGACTGAGGACCCCGGCCGTGGTTGGCGACAAGCTTCGTGCGATGCGGGAGGGGCGGCGCCGGGCGCCCCGCGCCGTCTCACCGGGGGGGCAGATTTCGGTCGAGATTCGGGCGGCGATCGTTGATAGGTCCATCATCGCGGGCTACACTTGGTCCAACAACAACCTCAGCTTGGCAACTACCATGACGATCAAAAAGGCCCTTCCGATCCTCCCCAAGAAGATCGCGCTGGTCGCGCACGACGGCAAGAAACGCGATCTTGTCGAATGGGCGCGTTTCAACCGTGGTACGCTCGCCCAACACACGCTGTTCGCCACTGGCACAACCGGACGCATCATGGAGGAGGAACTGGGCTTGCCGGTACAACGGCTGCAAAGCGGCCCGCTCGGCGGGGACGAGCAGATCGGCGCCATGATCGTGGAAGGCAAGATCGACTTCATGATTTTCTTTTGGGATCCCCTGGAGGCGCAGCCACACGACCCGGACGTGAAGGCGTTGCTACGGCTGACGGTGGTTTGGAATATCCCCGCCGCCTGCAACCGCGCCACGGCCGACTACATCATCTCGTCGCCGCTCATGCATAGCGAATACCAGCGGGCCGTGCCGGATTATGGTGCCTATCTGGGTCGGACCGTCCCCGCCGTCCCATCGCGCGAGGCAGGCCCGGCCCAAATCGAAGCGCAACGGGCCGCCCCGGCGAAGGAGGAGCTGGAGCCGGCGGCGCCGACCAACAGCGACACCCAACCCGCAAGCCCAGCCGGGGCCGGGGCCAAACCGGCAGAACCGGCCAACGGCAACGCGCCGCTCGCGTGAGGAAGCGCCCCGGCACCACGGTCAAACCTTCGCCGAAAAAAGTTCGGGGTGCATCATGCCTTCGCCGACACGGGTGACGGGGCCGGTCAGCCGGATGGAGTAGCCGGTGCCGATCTCGATGCTGAGTTGGCCGCCAGGCAGGTGAACGGTGACGGACTCGCCGACGAGCCCGAGACGGTAGGCCACGGCGCAGGCCGCGCTGGAGCTGCTGCCAGAAGCGAGGGTGTAGCCCGCACCGCGCTCCCAGATCTCCAGCCGCACGTTGTTCCGGTCGAGCACTTGGAGAAACTGGACGTTGGTGCGGTGGGGAAAGGCGGGATGCACCTCGATGTCGGGACCGTAACGTTTCGCCAGTTCGGGGGTCACCTTGGGCAGCGGGATGACGCAATGCGGGTTGCCGATGGTGGCGGCGGAAAACCGAAACGTGCGATTCTGGATGGTGAGGGACTCGTTGAGCACTTCGCGCGGCGGACCCGCGACGGGAATCCTGGCGCTATCGAAGCTCACGGAGCCCATCGCGACCGTGATCCGGTGGCTGTCGAGGACCTCCGCCTCGACCACTCCGCCGGGAGTCTCGATCGTGAAGCGCGGCGTCTTCACCAGCCCCTGGTCCCAGAGGAATCGGGCGAAGATGCGCAACCCGTTGCCGCTTTTCTCCGCCTCGGAACCGTCGGGATTGAACACGCGCATCCCGAAGTCGGCCCGGGTGGTGGGGAGAGGTCCCCAGAGGATGCCGTCCGATCCAATCCCGAAATTGCGGTGGCAGATCGCGCGGATTTGGTGGATTTGCGGCGCATCGCCGAAGAGGTGGTCGCTCGGATTGAGGACCAGGTAGTCGTTGCCGAGGGCGTGATACTTGTAAAAGCGCATGACCGGTGGACTCACTGATGGACGCGGCGCGGACCAAATAAAGGAAATTGTGACGCCGGGCGGGGTCCAGCCACCGATCGCGGACCACGTCAGCCGGCGGACGCGGGGAGGTCCAACGGGCAGTCGAACAGACCCAGGCGTTTGATCTGGGCGGCCACCGAAGGAGGCACCATCTTCTCCCACGAGGGATCGCGCGCCTTGATTTTGGCCAGCACGTCCCGCGAGCTGATGTTGAGGAAAGCCGGGTTAAAACCGGTGATTTCCTCCAGGAAACGGTTTTCCAGCAGGTGGGCGTAGAGGTGGCGCAGGTGCGATGCCACCCGGAGGTTGGCGGCCGTGATCAGCACGTCAGGCCCGGACGCCGCCGCTGGGAGCGTGGGCGCGGTGGCCCCGGCGGCATAACGCTCGAAGGTCGCCGCCCGCATCGGGTACACGTAAAGTTTGACCGAGTGGCGGAACAGCCGTCCAACAGCCTCCAGAATGCCGCCCGGGAGGTTTTCGTAGTACTTCTCGTTGAAAACCTCGACGAGGTTGTTGATGCCCATCGCGACGCCGATCAGCTCCTTGGTGTAGCGGCGGAAGTAGGAGGTGAGACGGTAGAACTCAGAATAGTTCGAGATCAGGACGGTGAAGCCGATCGCTCCCAACAGGTCCACCCGCGCGAGAAAGTCCCGGGCGTCGAGCGCGCCGGTGGCGAGCAGGTTGTTCAGGGTGATTTCCATCAGGACCACAACCGGTTTGCCGATCGCCGCCGGCTCCTGGAGAAATTGGGCCGTGGCACAGTTCAGCATGTCGACGTTGACGCGGGTGACCGGACGGAAGCTGCCGCGCTCAACGAGAATGGCCTTCCGGTACAGCACCTCGGAGGGTTGCAGCACGTCGCCATCGGGGCCGAACATGACCGCGTTCGTCAGCCCGGTTTGGACGAGGAGCAGGGACAGCAGCCGGTTGTCGACCTGAGCGAAGGCCGGCCCGGTGAACTTGAGCATGTCGACCTCGATCCGATCGACGCCGAGGCTGTCGGCGAGCGACCGGATGAATCGATCCGGCGACATGCGGTAATAAAAAGCGCCGTAGATGAAGTTGACGCCGATGATCCCGAGCGCCTGCTGCTGCTGGACCCGGTCCTTGTCCCACATGCGAACGTGGAGGAGGATGTCGTTGGGCTGTTCCCTGGGATGGACCTGGAAGCGGATGCCCAACCAGCCGTGGGCGTCGCTGCCATCACGGGAGGTCTGGGTCGTTACCGTGTCGGCGAAGACAAAGAAGGCGGTGCGGTCGCCGCGGGACTCGGCCAGGCGCTCTTCGAGCAGGCGGTATTCATGTTCCAGCATCGTGAGGAGCCGCTCGCGCGAAACGTAGCGCGGGGCCTTCCCGTAGATGGCGTCGCTGAACGCCATGTCGTAGGCTGAGATCGTTTTCGCCACCGTGCCCGAGGCGTGGCCGGCTTGGAAGAAATGGCGGGCGACCTCCTGCCCGGCCCCGATTTCGGCAAAGGTGCCGTAACGTGATTGGGCCAGGTTGATCGTCAGCGCCTTGCGGCTCGTGGTGAGCAACTCCTGGGCCTGCTCGCTTTCGCTCGCGGCCTGGGATGGAACATTGGTCAGATCGGCCATAAGGTCAGCGGAAATGCATGGTGCACCGGTTACTATGCGACGAAGGCCGACCGTTCGCAAGGGCCGCCGCGCCGTTCATCATCTTTTCTCTGGCTGGGATCGCCGAGCGGGCTAGCGTGGAGACTGATGAAGAATTTCTTCTCCTCATTCCTCGGCGCCCTGGTCGCGCTGGTGCTGTTCTTTGGCGGGTGTGCGTTCCTGGCGCTGGTGGTTCTCCTGGCGCTCGCGACGCTGGGCCAGAAACAGGCCGCCAGCGTGGAGCGCGGCTCCTATCTGGTGTTCGACCTTTCCGCCAACATCCAGGACGCCCCGCCGCCCTTCGACAATCCGTTCCTGATGAGCCCGCTGTTCGGCGGCGGGCGGCAGGATACCCTCCAGCTCCGGTCCGTCACCCGCGCCCTCCGCGCCGCCGCGAAGGATCCGCGCATCGCCGGCCTCTACCTGACCGGTTCGTTGCTGCCGAACGGCTACGGCTCCGGATTCGGCGCCCTGAAGGAGGTCCGCGCTGCGCTGCTCGACTTCAAGGCCTCCGGCAAACCGATGCTGGCCTACCTCGATTTCGCCACGACCCGCGACTACTACCTCGCATCGGCCGCCGGCGACGTCGTGCTTGATCCGTACGGGTTGATCCTGATGCCGGGGCTGGCGAGCCATCCCCTGTTCTTTGCTGGCGCCTTCGAAAAGTTCGGGATTGGCGTCCAGGTCACGCGCGTCGGGAAATACAAGTCCGCCATCGAGCCCTACACCCGGAAAGACCTCAGCCCGGAGAACCGCGAACAGCTCGAAAAGCTGCTCGGCGATATCTGGGGCGATCTGCTGGCCGAAATCGGGGCCAGCCGCCAGCTCGCGCCCGCGGCGTTGCAGCGCACGGTCGACCGCGAGGGCTTGATCAAGGCCTCCGATGCGATCGCCGCCAAATTCGTCAACCGCACGGCCTACCGCGACGAGATCCTTGACGAACTGAAGGCCAGGACCGGCCGCGGGCGGGGCGCGCACGAAACGTTCAAGCAGATCGGCCTGGGCGCGTATGCCGGCCAACTCCCGGGGGCCGGGGGCGACGACGGCGGCGTGCTGGAAGGCCGGCACAATTGGATCGCGGTTGTATACGCCGAAGGCGACATCGTGGATGGCGACGGCGAGATCGGCGACGTGGGCGGCGACCGTTTCGCCCGGGAACTGCGGCGCCTGCGCCAGGACGACAGCGTCAAGGCGATCGTGTTGCGGGTCAACAGTCCCGGCGGCAGCGCCACGGCCTCCGAAGAAATCCAGCGCGAACTGCGCCTCACCATGCGGAGCAAGCCGGTGGTCGTGTCGATGGGCACGGTGGCTGCCTCGGGCGGATATTGGATTTCAACGTATTCGGACCGCATTTTCGCCGAGCCTGCGACTATCACGGGTTCGATCGGCGTGTACGGCATGTTCCTGAACGTGCAGCAGCTGGCCACCAATCTCGGATTCACGTGGGATACGGTGAAGACCGGCAAGCTCGCGGACATGCTGACGATCAGCCGGCCGAAGACGGACGAGGAACTCGTCGTGTTCCAGCGACTGGTTGATTGGATCTACGAGGAGTTCACCGCCAAGGTGGCCGAGGGGCGCAAGCTCGACAAAAGCAAAGTACTCGAGATCGCCCAAGGCCGGGTATGGTCCGGGGCCGAGGCGAAGCGGCTCGGGCTGGTCGATGAGATGGGTGGTCTCCAGGACGCCCTGGCCTATGCGGCGAAGAAGGCGGATCTCGGCCGCAACTACCGGGTGACCGAGTACCCGCGCAAGCGGCAGTTGGCTGAGCTCATCAATGAGATCCTTCGCGAGGTTGCACCGGACCAGTCGCAGAGCCACGCCGCGCTGCTGACGCTGGTGCGTCCCTGCGAAGACCAGCTCCACGCGCTGCTGCGGCTGAACGATCCCCGCGGCCTCTACGCCCGCCTGCCGGAGGACCTCGTGGTGCAGTGATCCGGCGAACGCCGCCGGATCGCGCGTCCGAAAAGGGCGCGGGACTCAGCCAGGTTCATGCCGTTGCACCGAGTCCGCCCCGGATAAACTGCCGGCCAAATGGTAGGGCGGGTGATCCCTAACCCGCCGGCGGAGACGACACCAAATCGCGGCGCGTTACGGAAAACGCGCCCCTACCTCACCTACACGATTCCCCCTCAGTCCTACTCCTTGAACGCTTCGACGTGGTAGATGAGCACCTTCGTGTCCGGCCCGCGCCAGGCGTTGGATTCGCAGCCGGCCTTTTCCGCGAGGTTGTTGAGAAATTCAACCTGGTCGGGGATCTGGTCCCATACCTGGGGCAGGTAAGTGGCGCCACGGCTGCCGATCTGGAGCACGACTCCATCCACGTGCGGCTGGAGTTTCTTTAGCAGGTCCTCGGGCGAACTGAAGGCGAGCGGCTGCGGTTCCGTCAAGACGCTCACCTCGATCTCGATCCGATCGACTTCACGCAACGTGACCGGCGAAAATCGCGGGTCGCGCAGGGCGGCGTTGCGCGCGTTTTCGATCACGGCCCGGTAAAGCGGGCCGTTGGGGAAGATGTAGCCGATACAACCGCGCAATTCGCCGCGCTCGGTCAGCGTGACGAAGCAGCCCTTCGCCTCGGTGAACTTGGAGGCCAGCGACGTGGCCTGCACCTCAGGTACGTTGCCGGAGGCGGCGGCTTCGCGGAGGGTCCGCCGGGCGAGGTCGAGCAGGTAGCGGCGGTCCGCCTCGGTGAACTGCCCGGCGGCGGGCGCGGCGATGGGCGCGGCGGCCGGCGCCATGACTGGACTGCCAGCCGGCGCGTAGAAGGCGATCGCGGCGTAGCCGACCACGCCCCGCGATTTCTCCCCCGTCGTGTCACCGCTGTTGCGGTAGTCGAGCAGGCGCGCCTGCCAGCCCTTCTGCTTCGCCACGTACAGCAGGGTGCGGATCGGGTCGTGGCCGCAGGCGTCTTCGTCGCCAACCGCGTCGGGGTCGAGCCGGCAGATGGCCTCGATGCAGCGGTGGTCGCGTTTCTGGGCATTGGTGTAGGTATCGTAATGGCTGAGGTCGGAGCTCGCCACGATCAGGGTGCGGTCGTCGAGCACGCGCAGCAGCGCTTGCGCCGCCGCCGCCGGGGCAACTTCGCCGAAAACGACCGGCACCAGTTGGAAGCTTTTCAGCGTCCGCTGGAGAAACGGCACTTGAACCTCGACCGAGTGTTCCCAGGTGTCCGCCTTGTCCTCGTCGGGCGCGGCGCGCGAGGCCTGTTGCCACCAGTCCGGCCGCTGCACGAGGCAAAACGGCTCGAGGGCGAACGGCCGCAGTTGGGCGAGTTTCCTCGCCAGGCCGGAGATGGGTACATCACCGAGTGCCGTGCGGTAGACCTCGGCATCGGGCACGGCGGCCGCATGCACCGAGGCGTAGTGGCTCGGCCCCATCACGATGACGGTGTCGTAGCTGCGGCCGGCCAGCAGCTTGTAGGCAAAAGCGGCGACGGGTCCGGAGTAGCGATAACCCGCGTGCGGGCAGATGAGCGCCTTGAGTTCACCGGGTGGCGCTTCGGGCCGGGCTGCGGCGAGGTCGGCATCGATCTCGCGGGACAGCTCGGCCGGATCCTTCGGGTAGAACAGACCCGCGACGGCCGGTTCGCGGACCTTGGGTGCGGCTGGCGCGACGGTCGCCGCGCGGACGGCGAGAACGCAGACAGAACCAGCAAAAACAACACCGGCGAGCCGCCGGGAAGAGAGGAATCGCGTGATCATGAGGCCGCCTTCGAGGGCGACGCCAGCGTAGGAGTTCCATCCGGGCAAGACAAGCCTCCTCGGTCCGTCTGGCCCGGATTTTTCCTGGCGCGGCAGAGCCTGCAACCAAAGTGGCACGGGGCTTCTGGCTCGTGCGTTGCGGGCCACGGGTCGGGAGACCCGTGCCACCTCAGGAATCGTCGCGTCTCCATGAAACGTCTGGGCTGGCGGCTTGCCTGGCGGCTGCATCGCGGCCACGCTCACCCTGGCCGCGAACGCTGCTGAAACGAATTTGTGGCGGATTCGCGACGCCGGGCCGGCCGCGCCACTTTCAGACCAGTTCCTGAACGCAAAGAGGACTTTCGAATGACCACCGAAACAACGTTCCGTGCCGATTTCTGGGTGCTGGTGGTGGGGTTGATGGTGATGCGGACCTATCTGATCGCCCGATTCCATGCTGCGGGAGAGCGGATGATGCCCGATCGCACCGCCGTCGCGCGCGAGGGGGGATGGCTGTTCGTTGTGCGGGTGCTGCTGTTTTTCTCTTTGCTCGCTGGCGTGGGGGTTTACGTGTTTAACCCGCCTGGATTGGGTCGTTGGCTCGTTCCGCTTCCGGACTGGCTGCGGTGGATCGGGTTTGCCATGGCGATGGCGAGTCTGGGTTTATGGACTTGGGCGCAGGCGACCTTGGGGGTGGAATGGTCGCCTCAGCTGCGGTTGCGGGAGGGACATCGGCTGGTGACGGCGGGACCGTATTCCCGAGTCCGCCACCCGCTCTACACGGCCATGTTCGGTTACATGGCCGGGCTCGCACTGGTGACCGCGAATGCAGTTTTTGCCGTGCTGGCTGCCATCGTGATCGCCGGGTTCATGGCACGCGTTTCCAAGGAAGAACAGATGATGATCGTAGGTTTTGGCGACGAATACCGAGCTTACATGCAGAGGACCGGCCGGTTTTTCCCGAAATAGCGTTGCGCCGCGCGGGTCGACCCGATGGTGGCCCTCCGGGCGGAGTGACGGACGTTCTCGTCACGGTGCTCGTAGGCGCAGGATCTCTTCGATCCAGCGGCGGTGCGGGCCGGAGAGGGTGATCTGATCCAATCGCGCCAGGGGCACCCAGTGCAGACCGGTCCGACGCGCGAACCCGCGCTGCTGCCCGGTGGCGGGCGGCAGGGAATGGATGGATTCCGCCATCTGCAGGTGCGCGATACTGCGTCGTTTTCGCAGCAGCAGCGGACCGGCGCGCACGGCGGCGTCAGCGAGCCCCAGGTCGGAGGGCTGGGGCAGTTCGTAGAGGTCGGCCAGCCGACGGGCGCCGGCGGCCGCGCGGTGGAGCAACAGCCGGCCACGGTGCGCGCACCAGGCGCGGAGGACCTCGCGCCGCTCGGGTTCCCGGCGCGCCACGCGCGGATAATCTCCCGGTTCGCCGCGATCGGCGGCGGCGCAGAACCGGCGCACCGGGCAGGCCGGGCAATTCGGGTGGCGTGGCGTGCAGACCATGGCCCCCAGTTCCATCAGAGCCTGGTTGTGCGTGCCGGGATCCCTGCGATCAAGCAGGGTGGAGGCGAGGGGCTGGAAATGCCTCACCGCCGACGCACTGTCGCGGAAAACAGTGCCGTCGGCGGTCAGGCGGGCCAGAACTCGCACCACGTTGCCATCGACGCAGGCGGCCGGTGAACCGAAGGCCAGGCTGGTGATCGCCGCCGCGGTGTAGGGACCCACGCCCGGCAGCGCGCGCCAAGCCTCGGGCGTGCGCGGCGGCGCGGGCAGCGCGGCGAGCGCGCGGGCCAGCCGGTGCAGACGGCGCGCCCGGGCGTAGTAGCCCAGACCCTCCCAGAGCTTGAGCACCTGCACTCCGGGCGCGGCCGCCAGCGCGGGAAAATCGGGCAGTTCCCGCTGCCATCGCTCGAAATACGGCAGCACCGTTTTCACCCGCGTCTGCTGCAGCATGAACTCCGACACCACCGTTCGATAGAGCGACGGCGTCGCGCGCCAGGGCAGGCGCCGATGGTGCGTGCGGTACCAGGCGCGCAGCGCGCGCTGGAACGCCGCCCGGGTGGCCGGGAGCCTGAGAGGGAGGGAATGCGTCACGGAAAGGCACGAAGAAGCACAAAAAGGCGGCGGGCGAAAGTCCGGGTTGAGATTTTGGTGTTTTTTTTGGCCTTTTTGTGGCCATCTTGACCCATGCCGAAGAAGCCGTCCGCTGATTTCGAGGAACCCCCGAAACTCAGCACCTACACGATCAAGCTTGATGACGCCCAGTTGAAGACCCTGCGCGGGATCTGCGCCGCGCGGGGCTGGGAACCGATGGAGGTGCCCTACGCGCGTTTCGCCTTCCGCGGGCCGGACGTGAACGTGACGGCCTACGACAAGCGCAAGGTCGTGGTCGTGGCCGGCAAGGGCACGGAGGATTTCGTACTGAATACGCTCGAAACGGAGGTTACGCAGGCGCCGCGGCTGGGCTACGACGCGGTGCTGCATCCGGACTGGTTTGAGCCGCACGCGGGGCTGGACGAGAGCGGCAAGGGCGACTTTTTCGGGCCCGTCATCGCTGCGACCGTGATCGCCGAAAAGCCGGCGATCGACGCGTGGCTCAAGGCCGGGGTGAAGGACAGCAAGCGGCTGGCCGATTCGCAGGTGCTCAAACTTGACGAGCTGATCCGCCGGACGCCGGGTGCGGTGGCCAAGACCTGCGCCTGCGGCATGCCGAAGTACAACGAGCTGATGCTGCGTCCGCACGCCAACCTCAACCGCCTGCTGGCGTGGCAGCACGCCACGGCGCTGGAACAAGCGCTGAACGAAAAATGGGTGCCCTGGGGGCTGCTCGACCAGTTTTCCAAGCAACCGCTGACGCAGCGTGAACTGGCGAAGAAGGAGGTGAAGCAGTTCGATCTCCGGATGCGGGTGCGCGCCGAGGAGGACCCGGTGGTGGCGGCGGCGTCGGTCGTGGCGCGGGCCGAATACGTACGAACGATGAAAAAGCTCTCGCAGCGCTTTGGCGCGCCGTTGCAGAAAGGCGCGGGATCGCAGGTCAAGGTGCAGGCGGCGGCCATCATGAACAAATTCGGCGCCCGTGCCCTGGGCGAGTTCGCCAAGCTGCACTTCCGCACGGCCTACGAGGTGGTGGCGGCGGCGGGCCAACTGACCGAGCTGCCGCTGCCCGAGCCGAAAGCGCGGGTGGAATGGCACCGGGAATGACCCGCTGGTTTTCTTGAGCCATGCCCAAGCGTCGCCAGTTGCGCGCGTTCGACCTGAAGCAGATGGAGGGCTTCACGCAGCTGATCGGCGTGGACGAGGCGGGGCGGGGCGCACTGGCCGGCCCGGTGGTGGCCGGGGCGGTGCTGGTGACGCGCGAGTTTCTCGAGGGCCGTTGGGCGGTGACGCGCGGCGGCCGGGTGAACGACTCGAAGCAGCTCACGCCGGAACAGCGGGCCGAGGTGTACGCCGAGATGGAGCAGCTCGTGCTGCAGGGGCAATTGCACGCGACCGTGGGCGAGGCGTCGGTCGGCGAGATCGAGGAGCTGAACATCCTCGGCGCGACCAAGCTCGCGATGCGCCGCGCGCTCGAGGGCATCTACCCGCCGGCGGCGTTCGAGCGCAAGACCGAGCCCGACCTGTTTTCGAGCGAGGCGGAGGTGCGCTCCTTCCAGCCGCTGGTGTCGTGCCGCATCCTCATCGATGGGCTGGCGCTGCGCGGTTTCGTCTACCCGCACACGGGCGTGGTGCGAGGCGACGCTCGCTCACTTTGCATTGCCATGGGCTCCATCGTGGCGAAGGTCACGCGCGACCGGATGATGGAAGAGCTGGAGACCAGGCACCCCGGCTATGGTTTCGCCCAGCACAAGGGCTACGGCACGGACGAGCATCGGGACACCGTGTTGCGGCTGGGGCGCTGCCCGGCCCACCGCACGGCGTTCCTGCGCAAGCTCACCCGCGGCCGCGTCGACCCTGCGCAGCTGGGCCTGTTCGAATGATCGGCGGGCTGAATGGGCGTGTTAGGGCCATGGCAGAGCGGGCTCGCCTCCCGGGCGAAATTAGTGCGGATTAGCGTGCATCAGCGGTTAACACCATGGCCGGCAGAAAACACAGTTCCCTCGACCGCGTGCTCGGACGGCTTGATACGCTGGACTCCGTCAACCTCGCCAACCTGGTGCAGCGCCTCGCCCGCGAGCGCAGCCTGTTTGAGGCCATCTTCAACACCATCCATGAGGGCATCCTCGTCATCAACACGGACGGGGCCATCGAATACGCCAACGAGGCGGCGACGCGCCTCATCGGCCTGCGCGAGGGAGAACTGACCGGGGCGACGCTCTGGCGCTTGGTGCCGGGACTGCGGCCGTCGCTCGACACGCCGCCGGGCGGCGACGCGGCTGTGCCGGTGGTCGCCCGCGAGATCGAACTGAGCTATCCGCAGCCGCGTACCATCCGGCTCTACATGGTGCCGTTTCACGCCGAGGGCGGGCGGGAAAAGTCCCGCCGGTTCGCCGTTATTCTGACCGATGTGACGAGCGAGAAGCAGACCACGGAACGGCTGATCGAGGATGGGAAGACCTCGTCCGTCCTGTTGCTGGCCGCCGGGGTGGCGCACGAACTCGGCAATCCGCTCAACTCGCTCACCATCCACCTGCAGCTGATTGCGCGGAAGCTGGGAAAACTGAAGGCGCAGGAGGCCGGCGGGGTCGCCCAATCCCTCGCGGTGTGCCAGGAGGAGGTGAAGCGGCTCGATGGCATCATCACCAATTTTCTGGAGGCGATCCGGCCGCGGCCGCCCGACCTCGCGGAGTCCAACCTGGTCGACGTGCTCGACGAAGTGCTGCGGTTCCAGGCGGGCGAATTGGTGAACCGGGGCATCGTGGTCGAGGCCGAGACGGAGGCGGAGCTGCCACAGATCCTGGCGGACCGGAACCAGCTCAAACAGGTGTTTTTCAACGTCATCACCAACGCGATGGAGGCAATGGGATCGGGCGGCCGGCTGAAGATCAAATCGCGCGCGGACGACGACTCCGTCTACCTCATGTTCGGCGACTCGGGGACCGGCATCCGGCCGGAGGACCTGTCGCGGCTGTTCCAGCCCTATTACACGACCAAGCCCGGCGGGCACGGCCTCGGCCTGATGATCGTGCAACGGATTATGCGCGAGCACGGCGGCCAGGTGGGGATTGAGAGCAAGGCGGGCGTCGGCACCGTCGTGACGCTGACGTTCCCGCAGAAGAACCGCCGCCTGCGCCTGCTGCCAAGCGGCGCGAAATAGGGCGAGACGCGGGGCGGCTGCGGCTTTGACTCGCCGGGTCCGGCCTGCTGCGATGGCCCGCATGGAAACCGGCTGGCTGCATCCCCGTGACGAACTGGTGGAGACGATGCGGCGCATCTACCGCCACAAGATGACGACCACGTCGGGCGGCAACCTCTCCATCCTCGACCCGGACGGCGGCATCTGGATCACGCCGTCGCGAGTGGACAAAGGCGGGCTGCAAGCGTCGGACATTGTCTACGTGGGCGCGGACGGCGCCAAGACCGGACTCCATGCGCCGTCGTCGGAGTTCCCGTTTCACCGGGAGATCTACCGGCGGCGACCCGATCTCCGGGCCATTGTGCACGCGCATCCGGGCGCGCTCGTTGCATTCAGCATCTGCCGGCGCCTGCCCGAAACGCGCGTACAGGTGCTGGCGCACGCGATCTGCGGCAAGGTGGCGTACGCGCCCTACGCCTGCCCGGGCAGCGAACAGCTGGGCCGGAACATCGCGGAGGCGTTTGCAGCCGGGGCGGACTGCGTGATGCTGGAGAACCACGGCGTGGTGATCGGCGGGCGCGATCTGAAGGACGCGTTCCAGCGGTTCGAGACGCTGGAGTTCGTGGCGCAGACGTTGGTGAAGGCGGCCACGCTCGGCGAGATTCGGGTGCTGCCGGCAGAACGTTTGGTCGAGCGGGCGCTGCCGGAACCGGCCGTGCTGGCGCCGGCGGAACCCACCAACCGCGAAAAGGAGCTGCGCACGCAGATCTGCCGGTTCGTGCACCGGGCTTACGAACAGCGGCTGCTAATCAGCACTGCGGGTTCTTTCTCGGCCCGCCTGGATCACGAGCAGTTTCTGATCACGCCGCGGCGGCGCGACCGGCTGGAGCTGGAGCCGTCCGGCGTCGTGCGGGCGACGGCGGCCGCGTGCGCGCCGGGCCAGCACCCGAGTCGGACGGCCCGCCTGCACGCGGCCATCTACCAGCGCCATCCAGAGGTCGGTGCGGTGGTCAACGCCCAGCCAGTCCACGCGAGCGCCTTCTGCATGACTGCCGCCGTGCTGAGCACCCATACCATTCCCGAGAGCTACGTCGTGCTCAACGAGGTGCCGAAACTGCCGCACGCCTGCGTGGTGGCGGAGGCCGAGGGCATCGCCGCCCAGGTGTCGCTGGGCCGCCATCCGGCGGTGCTGATCGAGAACGAGGGCGCGCTCGTGGTCGGCCGCGACGTGCTCGACGCCTTCGACCGCCTCGAGGTGCTGGAGGCGACGGCCGAGGCGCTGGTCCTGAGCCGCCCGCTGGGTCCGCTGGTGCCCATGCCGGACGCCGCCATTGACGAACTACGGCGCGTGTTTGGGGTACCGTGACGTCGGGCGCCGCCGGAGTAGCACCGGCGGACGGGGACCTCACGGAGGTCCGCCGGGTCAGAGCACGTCGAACGATTCTGCGCTCATCGGGAAGATGGGGCGACCGAGGCGTTGGGAACTCACCCGTTCGACTTCCAGCGCCACCTCGTAGTTGTGCGAGAGGAAGTGCAGGACATCGGTCTTGCTGAGGAAAAGGCACACGACCGGTCCCGCAGCGACCACATCGGCGCCGGCGACGCCGTTTTGCAGCATGCCGATCTCACCGAGCAACTCGCCCGGGCCGACCATCCGAGGTTTCACGCCTGGCCGTGTGATGCGCACATTGCCCTCGTAGACCACGAACATGCGATGGTTCTCCTGGCCGTGATGCAGCACGTACTCACGGTCGGCAAAATTGACCACGGTGCTCAAAGTGGCAAAGCGGGCGAGAGCCTGAGGGTGCCAGTCGCGGCAGAGGCGGTTCTGGCGCAAGAAGGGGACGCGGTGCGTCAACGCGTGCAGGACGGGCGCGCCCAGGCGGTTCAGGATCTTCTCGTCGAAGACCGCCCTCGACATGGCCAGCGTCACCAGCGGAGTGCGCGATTGCAGCCGCCATCCGCCCGGCCGCGGCTCGAGAATGTTCTCCGCGCCCACGAGGTCGCCTTCGACCGCGCGCCACGCAAATTCGGGCCGGCCCGCCGGGGTGCGGCGGAAGACATCGACCGCGCCGCTGACGATGACCCACATTTCCTTGGGCGGCTGGGCGAAATCCAGCAAACGCTCACGGGCGGGGTGGACCGCCGGGTGCAACTGGGCCGCGAGCGCCGCGCGCTCAGGCGGAGGCAGGCGCTGACAGACGGGGGAGAGCACGAGTGTTCCCGACACCGTTTCTTCCGTGACCGGCTCGTAGGGCTGTTGCCCACGGATCTTGCGGAGCCGGCGTTCAACGACCAACCGGCGGGTTGGTTCGGCGATGTCGCCGACCGTGACCAGGTACAGCAGGCCGAGCAGGGACGCAACGCTGACCGCCGCCAGCACGAAACCGACGAGGCGCCAGAAGTGCCAGTCGAGCCAGATCCCCCGCACCGACACCCCGGCCGAATTGAATCCCAACTGGAAAACCACGGCGATCCACAGGATGGCCCAAACGACCCTCAGGGCGACAACCTGGGAGTCAAAATGCTGGCGGGCGGCCCGGTGCAAAGCGCGCCAGGACCGGTTCGGCGGGAAGAGCATGCTGTGCGACGTGTCCAGCAGCGGGTGCCCCCGCACGGCGGTGATGATCTCGGTCGCCCGTCCGCCCAGGACCGGGCGCAGCAAGCCCAGCAGCGTGGCGACGGGCAGGAAAGACCAGGGCGGGCGCAACCACGCCAGAATTCCGACCACCAGCGCCACCGGCGCGAGGCGCAGCAGGCAGATCTGGATGCGGGTCGCCCGGTTCATGATGCGGACGTCCTGCAGATCCGCCGTGAAATGCGGCAGCAGGGCGGACCATTGCAGGCGCGGACGGTAGATCTCGCCCCCGGCCCAGTGGAGGGCGGAGGCCGCGAGAACGTAGCCGAGACTGAGCGACAGCACGGCCAGGAGCAGGCCGACCACGAGGGCGACAATCAATCCGACGCCGCTGAGATCCGACAGATCCGGGGGGCGGACCACCATGGCGACAAACGCGAATGCGACGACGATGCCACCAATCCATCCGCCCGCTTTCCCGGGGAGGGCCAATCTCCAATCGGCGGCCGGAAGCAGGATGCCGTGGCTCGCGACCTTCTGCAGAACACCGGCCCGATGCGCTTTGAGGATGAGCTCGAAAAAGTCGTGCAGCGCGGGCGTCTTCCGTTCCTGGATCAGCTGGCGCAACACATCGGGAACTTTGTGCGGCTCGACAAACTGGCGCAGCGCGTCCCATTGCAGCTGGTCGACCGTCAGGTAGCCGCGATCATCGAGCGCCTTGACCGTGAGCCGGTTTCCCTCGGTCGTCCCGGTGGTCAGGCGCGGGTTGAGCCGGAGACGCTCTGCCGAAAAGAGGAGTTTATAGTCGACCATAACGGCAACGGAATCGCTCAGAACGGTGCCCGGGAACCGCGATACTTCGCCACGCAGTCCTCTACCGCGTGGATCAATTCCTGCTGGCCGAAAGGTTTGGGCAGGAACGAAATTCGACTTTGTTCGCCCCAGAGATCTTCGGCGATGAGGTAGGCACTGATCAACAGCAGGGCGGCGTCATTCGAGTGCCGGCGCACAATCTGGAGGAAGCTCAGCCCGTCCATCTCGGGCATCAAGATGTCGGAGATGATCAGATCGACTTTCCAGTTCACGGACTCCAGCCAAGCTATGGCCTTCAGCGGATCGACGGCCGTCTGGACAGAGTAGCCCGCGGAGACCAGGACCAACTGAATGAACTCGAGGAGAGGCTCCTCGTCGTCGACGACCAAGATCGTGCCTCTCGATTTGGCGGGAGGAGGAGGAGGGGTGGGAGGAGTGGCTTCGGTGTTCAAATAGACCTCGTGGGGCTGGGCCAGATGGGCGGTATTCGATTGGTCAACGCGGGGGCCGCATCCTGGCAACGCGGCACCGCGAGGGGAAATTAACGCAACCGGGACCCCGACTTCAAACCCAAAACCGCGGCGCCATCGCGCGCACCTGTTTCGCGGCAGTCGTTCCACGCCGGCCCGGGATGGGAAGCCGGGGGCGCGGAAGCCGGGGCGGACCTCACCGTCGGTGGCGTGCCCTCAGTTGGTTGGGCGTTGATCGGCAAATCCGGCCGCCGGAGGTGTCAACGCTCCTGGGTCACGGGCCCGGTGTCTCTGTTCGAACTCGGAGTCGAATGCGATGACGAGGGGGAAGACGAGGCCGGCGGGGGTGGCGGAGGAGATGATCGTTCGTGCGAGCCCATACCCGGCGCACTCGCGGGCGGCGGCGAACGGTAATCCGGCGAAGCATTCCGCGGGTGGGCGGACGATGTCTCCCGCGGCGCCGTCGATCCGCCCGAGTCGCGACTGGGGGTCGGCCGGTTCGACCGGTCGGGCGGCGGACTGTGGTCAGCTGGTTTGGTGCCCGAGGCGTTGGTCGACGCTGCACTGGGTCGGTTCGTGCTTCCGCTCGAGTTGGAGTTGTCGTGGCGCCACGAGGCCGGGCTCCGGGCGGGCTGCGGGCCGGCATCCCGGGCTGAGACGGGCGACGCGGGCGTGTTCGCGGAGGCGGGCTCGTCACGATGCCCGGGAACCGAATAGCGTGGCCGCGTGGCCATGGACAGCGGGCTGGACGAAGCGGAGTCCTCCGGTGTCACAGCAGCGCGGTGGAGGGGTGGGCGGCGGGGTGCATGGTCCGGCCGATAGGGCGGGGGCACATAATGGGCGTAATCATGACGCGTCGCGGCGGGATGCCACGGGATTGGCACGGTGGGCCGGGGATGATTCGCGATCGCCGGCGGTCGGTGGTGACGGTATTCAAAGAACCCGAAAGAAGCAGGCAGGAAAGGAAGGTAAGGCCCGCACCAATAGCCGGAATAATATCCATCATAACCCCAAGGATCGTTGAGCCACGGGTCCCCCGCCCAGCGCTGGTCCGGTCCGTATGGACCATAATCGGGCGTTGTCTCCTCGGCGTATTCCGTCTCCGCGGGGCCGGCTCCGTAGGTGGGGGCGACCTCGTTGACCGCAAAGGCTCCGGTGTCGGCGACCCAGGAGATCTTCACGCGGAACACCACTCCGGCCTTGAAGACGTCATCGATCAGGGTCTGGTCACCCTGGACCCAGCCTGCCTGCATCAGGTAGTGGACGATCGTGCGCTGGATTTTCGACAATTGGACCTGCGACAGGATGCCATCCCGGTCGACGGCAACGATGGCGTACGTCCGCGACTCGGATTGGCGATAGGATCGCGTCGTGCCCGACGTACAGCCGGCGAAGAGCAGCACGGCCCCGAGGGCGAGAAGGGCGAGACCGGCCGGGCGTTGGATTGTCATGGGGACCTCCGGGATTGAGGTGAGACTGAGGTAAGAACGTTAGCGGCGGCCGACCACGGGCTCAAGCGTGGATCAAGGGTTTGGACCGAAGGCGCGGACGCAGAGTTCCGAGAAATTACTGGGGTTCAAATGATTCAGCGGCAGACTGCGGTGGAACGGCTTCCCCTATTGTGACGCTTTGAGCGGATCAGGAATCACCGGAATGTCGCACCCGGGCTTGACCGGGGACCCGGCTCTGGTGTCATGACCGCATGGTGCCGAGCGTCCTGATCATTGACGACGAGAAGCACACGCGCGAGGGACTCCAGCAGGCCTTGGAGGAACATTACGACGTGTCGGTGGCGGGCAACGCGGACGAGGCTTTCAACCTGATGGAGGCGCAGGAGCATGACGTGATCGTCACCGACCTGCGCATGCCCGGGAAGTCGGGGCTCAAGGTGATCGACAAGGCCTTGGCGCTGCCGGGCCGGCCGGTGGTGATCATGATGACGGCTTACGGCAACATCGAGACGGCGGTGGAGGCGATGCGGCGCGGCGCCTTCGATTTCCTGACCAAGCCGGTCAACTTGGAAAAGCTGGAACTGCTCATCCAGCGGGCGTTGAAAGCCCGGACGCTGGAGGTGGAGGTGCAGCAGCTCCACGAACGCCTGGACGAGAAATTCAGTTTCGAGGGCATCGTCGGCAACTCGGAGAAGCTGCGCGCGGTGATTGAGCGGGTGAAACTGGTGGCACCGTCGCGGGCGACGATTCTGATCGAGGGCGAGACCGGATCGGGGAAGGAGCTGATCGCCCAAGCCATCCACCAGGCCAGTCCGCGGGCGCGGGCGCCGTTCATCGCGGTGCATAGCGCGGCGCTGCCGCCGACGCTGCTCGAGAGCGAGCTGTTCGGCCATGAGCGGGGCGCGTTCACCGGCGCAATCGAGCGGCGCATCGGCCGGTTCGAGGCGGCCGACGGCGGCACGTTGTTCCTCGATGAGATCGCGGAGATTTCCAGCGCCACGCAGGTCAAGCTGCTGCGCTTTCTGGAGACAAAGACCGTGGAGCGCATCGGCAGCATGAAGCCCATTCCACTCGACGTGCGGTTGGTCGCGGCCACGAACAAGCATCTCGATCAACTGGTGAAACAGGGCGGGTTCCGCGAGGATCTGTTCTTCCGGCTCGACGTGGTGCGGATCGAGGTGCCGCCGCTGCGGGAGCGCACCGAGGATGTGCCGCTGCTGCTCGACCACTACCTCCGGCTGTTCAGCGAGGAGAACCATGCGCCGCCCCTCACGATTGAGCCGGGCGCGATGCGCCATCTCCAGAGCTACGCCTGGCCGGGCAACGTCCGGGAACTGCGCAACTTTGCGGAGAACGCCGTGGTCCTGCGCCGCGGGGGCCGGCTGACGGAGTACGATCTCGATCCGAGATTTCGCGGCGAGGTGGCCGCGGCCGGGGCGACGCCGCCACCCGTGGCGCCCACCGCTGCGCCGGGCAATCCGCTCTCGGTGGAAGAGAATGAGAAGCGCCTGTTGCGCGAGGCGCTACTCAAGGCTCGCGGCAACCGCACGCGGGCCGCCGGGTTCATGGGTATCAGCCGCCGCACGCTCCACCGCAAACTCGCGCAGTGGCCGGAGCTCGACGTGATCGACCGGTGACCGGCCGGTCGGAACGATGGAGTAGGAAGGTCGCTTGCGACCGATGACCGCCCGCAAGCCCGGCCGCGCGGCTGATACCATCTGGACTCCGCTTTGAGACGGATGGAGGGACGGGCTCCGTCCCGTCCGTTCTTCGGCCCGCACGGCGGCGGGCCCTCCAGCGAATGGTCCGCGTACGGATTGTGAATGGGATTACTTCGTGATGCTGTCCTTGATCCGCTTGATGTGGCCGCGGCCCATGCCTTTGACTTCGCAGCCCAGCTCCAGGTAGCGTCGGATCTGGCCGTCGTTCAGGACGCAGAAACAGTCGATGACCGCAAAGGGACTTCCGACCGCCGCGAACACCTTGTCCGGGTCCAGTTCCAGGTACGGCTTGTGGCGCACGGCGAGCACCAGGGCGTCGATGCCCTTCATCGCCTTCCACAGGTCCTTCTCGATCCGCAATTCTTTGAGGCCATCCTGGCGGTCGAAGAACCGGGAGAAGCTATGCCCGACGGCGGGGTAGCTGTCCTGCGCCTCGAATTCCCACCAGTGGTCGAGGTAGGGATCGTGCACCTTCACGCTGGCGCCCATCTCGACCAGCTTGCGCACAATGATCTCGGATCCGCTGTAGCGCGTGTCGCCCACGTCCTCGCGGTAGGCGGCGCCGAGGAGCAGGATTTCCGCGGCGGCGAGGGGCTTCCCCATGTTGCGCAGCGCGTCGCGCACCAACTGCGGCGGATGGAGCCCGCGAGTGTCGTTGATGTCGATCGCCATCGGCGTGATTTTGAAGATGTCGTCCTCGAAGCCGAAGATGTGCTTGTAGGCCCAGAGGCCCAGGCCGCCGTCCTTGGGCAGGCAGTAGCCGCCGATGCCTGGACCGGGGAAGATCATGTTGGAGTGCGTCGGGCGCACGCGGATGGCCTCGATGACCTTCTTGAGGTCGACGCCGTTGCGCTCGGCGAAGAGCGACCATTCGTCGAGGAAGGCGAGGATCGTGGCGCGGTAGCTATTCTCCACGATTTTGGCGGTCTCGGACTCGATCGGGCGGTCGAGCACGGTGAGCGGGAACTTTTCGGTGTTGAGCACATCGGTGAGGAACCGCACGACGCGCGCGCGGGCCGGCTCATTGATCCCACTGCAGACGCGCCAGAAATCGCGGATGGAGGCCACGTAATTCCGCCCCGGCATGACGCGCTCGTAGCTATGGGCGAGCAGCGGTTCCGCCGCGATTCCCCGGCGCGCGAAGATCTTCTTCATGATCGGGTAGGCCACCTGCTCGGTCGTGCCCGGGGCGACGGTGGTCTCGATCAGCACCAGCGCCTCCGGCCGGACCTGCTCGGCGATCGTGCCCAGGGAGGCCTCCAGCGCCTCCATGTCGGCCGCGCCGGTGCGGACGTTGCCCAGCGATTCCTTGAGGTAGTCGCACTGCACATCGACGACCACGACGTCGGCGAGCTTCAGCGCCTCCCAATTGTAAGTGGCCACGAGCGTTTTCTGCTGCGTGACGCACCTCCGGATCAGCTCTTCGACCTCGGGGTCCTCCGCCTTGACCGGCGAGATGCCGCGGTTGAGGAGTGGAATCTTCCAGTAACTCCGGGTGCTGGGCCGCTGCACGCCGATGACGAACTTGGTGTGGCGCCCCTGCTTGTCCTTGGCGTCCGCCACCACCGCGGCCATGACCGCGCCCACGAAACCAAGTCCCACCACCACCACCACCTCGCGGCCCTCCTTGCGCTGCCGTGACACCAGCCGTTCCAAGCGGGTCATTTCCTTGCGGTAATCGGCCGGGGTCGGCAGGGCGAATTTCTCTCCGGTGGGGCTGATCGAGTATTGGGTTTTTGCGCTCATGGGAGGCGTCAGGGTGGAATTTGGTTGGGCAACTAAACTCAAAAGGAAGGAGTTTCCGGGGGCGGTCGCAAGGCGGAACTCAGCGAGAACCGGGGCGGTTTTGGGATTTCCACGGCATGCATCGTCCGATTGAATGTGGGTGGTGGAAAAACAAACGGTCACACGATTTTTCCTGGAGCGGCTGATGCCGCAGACAAAGTGGCACGGGTCTCCTGACCCGTGTTTTGCGGGCGACGGGTCGGGGGACCCGTGCCACCTCAAGATTCGCCGGCGTCGCGGCGAAGGGAACAGATGATCGCATGAAACGCCCGGCATCGGCCCAGGAGTGGGTCCACTGGCTCGAAGAAGGCCCGGGCGGGCGCTGGGTCCGGCGGGGGGCCGTGCTGCTCGGCCTGCTCGTGCTTTCGCTGGCGACCGTCGACAAGCAGTTCCACGGGCCGGCGGATGAAATGGTGTTGCTGCAGGCCGATGTCGGCCGGCAGGTCGCGGCCGGCCACGGTTTCACGACGCTCGTGAACTATCCCCAGACGGCCGCCCTGATGCAGACGCGGCATGGCGTGACCCCGGACCGCGTGGCCTTCTACCCCGAGCTGCACCAAGCCCCGCTGTATTCGATCGTCATCGCGGCTTCGTTGCGCCTCCTGCCGGCGGCGTGGCGCGAGTCGCTGTTCGCCTCGCCCCCCGTTCCGCCGGACGGTTTTGCCGCGGATTATTTCCTGCTCGCCCTCAACCTTGTGCTGCTCTGGATCGCCGCGTGGCAGACGTTCCGGCTGGCGGCGCGGTTGTTCGACGGGCGGGTGGCCTGGGTCGCCGCGCTCGCGCTCCTGCTCTCCGCGGGAGTGTGGGAGCAAGTGGTTTTGGTGAACGGGACGCCGCTCCTGATGGTTCTTGTCTTGGGTACCTTCCAACTCTTGGCGGCGGAGGAGTCCGGCGCGCCGGCCGCGGCGCGTGGGTTCGTACGATGGTTGGCGGTGGGTGGCCTATGCGGGCTCCTGTTTCTCGCCGAGTACTCGGCGGGCCTGCTTTTCCTGGTGGCCTTGGGCTATGCCGGCTGGCGTCTGGAGGGACGCGGGCGGAAACAGGCCCTCATCATGATGGCGGCGGGATTCGCGCTGGTCGCCACCCCGTGGGTCGTGCGCAACATTCGTCTCACCGGCAACCCAGTCGCGCTGGCGTGGCAGAACCTGGCTTTGAAGGCGGGCGACAGCACAGCCGAACCGGCCGTGCAGCGGACGCTGCTATCCGCGGAGCCGCCGGTGCTCGACCTGAACAAACTCGCGAACAAGGGCCTGACCGGGCTCCAGCGCAATGTCCAAAGCCGAATCTGGGCGGCGGGGGGGTATTTTCTGGCGGCGTTCTTTGTGTGCGGCCTGCTGTACCAGTTCCGCCGGCCGGCGGTCAACCGGGTGCGCTGGGTGTTCACGGCGGGCTTGCTGCTGTTGATTGCCGCCCAACCGTTCCTGAACTCCGGAGAGAGCCCGCGCCAGCCCGTCTCCTACCTGCTGCCGCTGGTGCTCATTTTCGGCACCGGCTTTTTCTTCGTGCTGGTCGAGAGCACGGCGGCGCTCGCCGCCCGCGGTCGACTGGCGGCGACGGTGCTGCTCGTCTTACAGGCGGCGCCGCTGCTCCATGACGTGTTGGAGCCCCGCCGGCTGCATTTCCACTATCCGCCCTATTTTCCGGCCATGTTCATGGGCATCCGCGCGGAGGTCGGCCGCCGTGGCGGCCTCTCCAACCTCGGGGTCATGGCCGACGTGCCGGCGGGTCTGGCCTGGTACGGCCGCCAGCAGGTGTGGGCCCAGCCGGACCGCATCCGGGATTTCTACGCGATTTCGATCGAACAGTCGATTGGCCTGCTCCTACTCACGCCGGCCACACTCGACCGACCCTTCTTTGCCCAGCTGGCCGTGAGCGGGACCGGCCCCGAGACCCATCTGGCGATGTTCCAAGGCTGGGGGCCCGTCTACGCCGGGCTCGTTACCGGGCGCATGCCGCCTGATTTTCCGCTCTCCGTCCGCCAGAAACTCTCCGACAACCTGATTGTCCTGCTCAACCCGGCCTTTCTGCCCGCGCGTTGATTATCATTGCATTAGACCGAGTTTTTCCGTTAATCACAGGGTTGAACCGTGAATCCCTCTAACCGGTCCGTTGTAGGGAATTTATGAATCAAACCCGCTGGCTTTGGCTCGGTAGTCTGTTTCTTCCTGCAGTTGCGTGGGCGGTGTATGCGCCGATCCCAGAGCAGGAGCAGGGCAAGGCGTTCACTGTGACCGTGGCAGCAGGCGTTTGTCACGACAGCAACATTTTCGGTAGCGCGACCAACACGATCGACAGCATGGTGTATTCGCTGGCGCCGAAGCTGGCCTTTAACGCCTCGGTCACGCCGCAGACCTTCCTGTCCGCCGCCTACCAGGTGACGTTCGACTACTTCGACAACCGGCCGACGGACAAATCGCTGGTGAGCCATGACGCGTCCGCGCGCCTCGCTCACGCGTTTACTCCCGTTACCGCCCTCGACCTGAGCGATGGATTCCAGGTGGAGAAGAACCCGAGGTCCCTGCTGGCGGGGGTGCCGCTCAACGTCGATCAGTCGTTCGAGCGCAACGAATTCGACGGGCGCCTGACCACCGCGTTGGGGGCGAAGAACGGGGCGGTGTTCAAATACCGCAACATTTGGCTGCAATACGACGACGCGGGCCTCGGCACCAATCTCGACCGCATGGAGCAATTGGCCGGGGTCGAGTGGAACGACAAATTCCTGCCCGAGACCACCCTGGCCGGGGAGTACCGGTATCAAAACATCCGTTACGACCATGCCGGCGTCTTCAAGAACAAGCAATCGAACTTCCTGCTGGCCGGCTTCGACTACACGCCGGGAAAACAGCTGAGCGTCAGCACCCGGCTCGGCGCCGAGCAACGAAGGCGCGAGGGGAATTTCAGCACGACCGCCCCGTACGCTGAGTTCACCGGCAAGTATACCTATTCGGAGCAGTCCTTCGTGAGCGCCGGCTACACCTATTCGCTGGAGGAAACGGACGACCCGGTGCACTACAGCGACACGAAGATGAACCGGCTTTTTCTCAATGTGCAGCACGGCGTGACGGCCCGGGTGATCGCGTCGGGCTCGATCACGGTGGAGCCTTCGGTGCTGCAGGGCCGTCTGGGTGGAGCCAACATCAAAGAAACCTCCACCCGCCTGGGCGGGGCACTGACCTGGGTGGCCAGCAAGAACTTCACTGTCAGCGCTACCTACGACTATGACCGGGTGAACTCCGACGTGTCGTACCGGCGGCAGGCCCGCACGCGGTACGGGGTGAATGGGCGGCTTTATTTCTAGCCTGCGCCGGACGGTGACGCGGGGCGGCGGCGCCAGCCGCAGGTGAATTGGCTTGCCGGTGTTGGTTGGCGCCCCATCCACTAATCGCCCCTCATGGCTTTACCCCCCGACAGCAAGGAAGGCGCCTCGTTTGCGGATTTCCTGCACCTGCTGCGGCTGCGCCAGGCGCTGATCTTCCTCATTCTCGCCTTGGTGGTGTTGACGACGGTGGGCGTGACCGCCGTGCTGCCGCGCTGGTTTCTTTCCACGACCAAGATCCGGGTGGAAAAGCCGGAGGGGGAGGTCAAGCTGTTCCAGGCCCAGAGCAGTCCTTACTACGACCCCTATTACATTCAGGACCAGGTCGACACCATCCAGTCGAAGCAGATCCTCAACCAGGTGATCGACCGCCTGGGGCTCAATGCCGTGCTGGCGCGTGCGCTTGGCGCCAGCGAGGCGTTTCCGGCCAGCGTGACCTTCCGCATCCTGGTCGAGAAGATGCTGCGGGTCGAATCCCGCCGCAGTTCGTCGATCATCGACATTGACGTGTATGCGCAGGACCCCGTGCTCGCCGCCCGCATCGCGAACGAGATCGCGCAGGTCTATTCCGAAGATCGAATCAACTTTGCCACCGCCGGGCAGCGTGAGGGAGTGGCGGAACTGAAGCGGCAGCTGGCGGACGAGGAGGAGGTGGTGACGAAGCAGCGCGACCTGGTGGAGAAGCTCCGTAAGGACCTCAACATCTCCGGGGTCGATTTGAACGCACGCTATTCGGACATGGAGATCGACCGGCTGCGGCAGATGCAGAACTCGCTCATCGCGCTGCGCGTCGACGCGATCGGTCGGAAGACGCGGTGGGAGCGGTTCCGGGCGATTCCGACCGAGGAGCGCCCCACGCTCGTCAATTCCGAGCTCATCCAGGATCAGAACATCCAGAACCTCCTGCAGGCGTACCTGATCGCGGAGCAGACCGTGACGCGTCTCAAGGCCCGGCTCGGCCCGGCGCATCCGGACCTGGTCGCGGCGGTGGAAAACCGCACGAAGATCCGGGAGCAGCTCGACGCGTTGTTGAAAGGCTACGAGCAATCGCTGGAAATCTCGTGCAAGGAAGCGGACGCGCGGGTCGCGGCGCTGGAAGATCAGCTGGCGCGGGCCAAGGTTGACCAGATTCTCTCGGCGCGGGAGCGGATGCGTCCGTTCGAAGAGGCGGCGCAGAAGCTCGAGGACGAGTCGCGCCTGCTGACCACGCTCAAGCTGACGTTGCGCCAGCGCGAAATCGACTTCCAGGTGCCGAAGCGCACGATCGAAATCCTCAATTCGGCCGAGCCGGCCCGCCGGCCCAGCCGGCCCAACTGGGCTCTCAACCTGTTCTTCGCACTGTCCTTCGGTTCTCTGTTAGGCGTGGGCGCGGCGGTGCTGGTCGACTATTTCGACAAGAGTTTTCGCAACGTCGCCGATGTGGAGGGCCGTCTGCAACTCCCGGTGTTGAGCGTCATCCCCGTGAGCCGGACGCCAGGGCGGTTCGACCCGGCGGACGCCGCCGCCGTGGAGCCGTACCGGGTGCTCCAGACCAACATCAATCTGGCGCTGAAGCCGGGTCAGCCGAGCAGCCTGGTCGTGCTGTCGGCGGGTCCGGGCGAGGGCAAATCGACGGTGGCCAATCACCTGGCGCGCGCGATGGCGGATGCCGGCGAACGCGTGCTGCTGGTGGATTCGGACGTACGGCGTCCGACGCAGCACCGGCTGCTGGACATGGGGCGCGAGCCCGGGTTTAGCGAGGTGCTCCTCCGCAAGGTGGCCGCCGGCGCGGTGCTCCGCCGCGGGGTGGCGCCGAATCTCGATTTCATGCCGAGCGGCGCGGCTCCGAATTTCGTGCTCAGTCTGCTCTACGCAAACAAACTCCGCGAGTTCATCGCGGAGCACAAGTTGCGCTACGACAAGATTGTCTTCGATTCGCCGCCGATCATCGGCGTGAGCGATGCCTCGGTGCTGGCGAGTGTGGTGGACGGGGTCGTACTGCTGATCCAGCATCGGCGGAATCCGCAGAGCATGGTGCTGCGGGCCCGGCAGATCGTCGACGGGGTCAAGACGCCGATCCTCGGGGTCGTCCTGAGCCAGGTGCCGCCGGGGGCGGGCGAAGACTACAGCTACTACACCAGCAATTACGCCTATTACGGCGAGGGGGGGCGGAGATCGAAGCGCGGCGTCCCCGCGGCGTCGACCACCGCCGGCGCCGAACACATCCCGCTGGCGGAGCCGGACCCGACCGATCGCCGCGGCTGAACGCCGCGCCCGTGGCGCGGCGGGCGTGTCGGTGTTTGCCGGCGGGAAGCCTGCACCATAGGGAACTCTGACGTGGCGCTGACGGAGCAGCGCCCTCCACTGGCGCGAGCGAAAAGCGGGGTTGACGGTTGGTCGATGGGATAGGGCCGTTTTTGATCTGTCCCGGTGGGTTCTTTCCTTTCATCGGTGGGCATTCGTGTCCATTGGTGGGTACCGCCATGATGCCTATTCCTTTCCGCCGGGCTGCTCTTGCCGTCCTTTCGCTCTTTGCCTGGGTCACGCGACTCGTCAGTGCTGAACTCGCCCCAATCGGACCCGGTCCGTTTGCGGTCGGCAGCACCAATCTGGAAGTCACCGCGCCCGTCGGTCAGCCGATGGGCGATTACCTCAACGGCAAGGCGACGTCGAAGTACACGGTCTACCTCGCGGATCTTCTCGCGCACCCTGAATCGGCGTTTTCGCTGCAGGTCGCCGTTCCCGCCGACCGCAGGGCCTTTGGCGCTCGCGCCGGCGCCCGCATTCCGCTCGTGCTCTACGTGCTGTACCCGACCACGAAGAACAACCCGCGCGCCGACTACAAATTTCCCTATGCCGAAACCGGCGACAACGTCTTTCCGCACATGCAGCGTGCCGGAGAAAAGCCGATCTTCGCTGATGCGGCGGCCAGGTACCCGCTGCTCCTTTACTCCGGTGGGTACAACACGCATGGGCTCTGGCACCTCAACCATCTGAAGTGGCTCGCCTCGCACGGCTACGTCGTGGTGGACCTCTTCCATGGTGACAACCGGGAACCGAGTTTCGTCAGCGGCATGGCGGTGCGCCCGCTCGAGCTTCGGGCGGCGTTGGATTTCGTCCTGCAGCACCCCGACTTCGCCCACGCCATCGACATGGGCCGGATCGGCGCTTCGTCCGCCAGCGCCGGTGCCCACACCATCCTCTGCGCCATGGGCGGCATCGATCCCACCGCGCCCAACCCAAGTCTGGCCGACCCGCGCATCAAGGCAGGGTTTGGTCTGGTGCCGTTCATGGGAGGCAGCATGGGCATCTGGCCGTTCCAACTGGACGCCTGGTACTTTGGTGAAGATCACGCCGGACTGCGGACCGTACACGCACCATTCCTGGCCGTGTACGGCGAGAAAGACCGCAACGTTCCACCGGCGGGTGTGGAAGCCGGCGTGCGAGCGATGGCGGGTCCAGCTTCAGCGGTCATGCTCGACGGCGAAACCCATGATCTCTCCAACAGCACCACCAGCGATGTGAACACCTGGGAGGTCCTTTTCTTCGACGCCTGGCTGCGCGACGATTCCAACGCCCGCCAGCTTCTCGAGGCCGGCACTTCTGTTCGCGGTGGCGTCCACGATCACCGTACGATCCAACACGGGGCGCGTCCCCCCACATGAGGGCCTATTCACGGGACAGGTTAATAATCGTCTTGGGCCAGCGCAAGCCGTCCCGGGGTTAAAGAGAAGGCGGCCAAGGCGGTGCCGCCTAGGCGCGCTTGGTCACGTCGCGCGGGACGATCTCGATCGGGTCGATCGCGGGCAATTCCTTCGCGCCTTTGGCGCCGAGCTCGGCGAATTTCCGCGCCCCGGGGATCAGCGTTCCTTCGAGGGAACCGACCGCGGCATTGTACGACTTGGTGGCCGTTTCGAGTCCGCGTCCCACCTTTTCAAAATGTTCGACGTAGTTGACGATGCGGTCGTAAAGCTGGCGGCCCAGCGCGCTGATTTCCTCGGCGTTTTGCGAGACGGCCTCCTGCCGCCAGCCATAGGCGGATGCCTTGAGAAGCGCGATGAGGGTTGAGGGCGTGGCCAGCAGCACCCGGCCGCGGATGGCCCGGTCGATGAGCGCGGGGTCGGCTTCCAGGGCGGCGGCGAGGAACTGATCACCCGGCAGGAACAGCACGACAAATTCCGGCGAAGGCTGGAATTGCTCCCAGTAGGCCTTCGCCGCCAGGGCGTCGACATGGCCGCGCACTTTGGCCGCATGTTCTTCCAGCTTGTGCGCCCGCAGCTTCGGGTCGCTGGTGCCGGCAGCTTCGCGATAGGCGTCGGTGGGGGCCTTGGCGTCAACGACGATCCGCTGGCCGCGTGGAAGGTTCACCACGAGGTCGGGACGCAGGTCGCCGGACGCGGTCTGTTCGGTGAAATCGCAGTGTTCGACCATGCCGGCCAGTTCGACCACGCGGCGGAGCTGCAATTCGCCCCAGGTGCCGGCGGTCCTGGTCGTGCTGAGCGAGGTGGAGAGCCGGGTGGTTTCCGTCTGCAGCGAAGTCTGCGCCAGGGCGAGCGATTGGAGCTGTTCCGACAGGGCGGAATAGGCGGACGTGCGCGATTTTTCGATTTCGCCGATCTTGGCGTCCACTCGCTCCAGGGACGCCTTGAGCGGCTGGACCAGGGTGTCGATGGCCTGCTGCCGCTTGCCAAGCTCGTCGGCCGATTGCTGGTGGAGCTTGCCGAAGGTCTCGCGGGCGAGCTCGAGGAACCGGGTGTTGCTGGTGCTGAGGGCGTCACTGGCCAGCGCTTTGAAGGTTTCGGCCAGCCGAGTCTGCGCCTGCTGGAGCGCGTCGCGCTCGGCGGTCAGGAGCGTGGTCAGCCGGGAATTCTCCTTGCCGAGCTCGCCAAGGCGGGCCCGCAGTTCGGACAGCTCAGTCTCAGCCGTCCGCAGTTGGTTGACGCGTTCGGCGAGCGTGGCGGCGAGCGCGGCGGAGCGCGCCTGCATCCAAAGCCAGACAAGGACGCCGGCAGCGGCAGCTGCGGCAAGGGCGGTGAGCAGGGTGGTCAGCACAATCGAATCAATGGCTCATGTTCCCGCTCGCATCCCCGCTCAAGCGCAAAAACGGAGGGCCCCGACCGCCGACCGGTTCAGGTGGCGAAGGGTTCGTTCGACGCCGACGGTTCCTTGGCCGGGAAATAGGCGGTCATGCGGGTGCCCTCGCCGACCTTGGTCTTTACGTGGAGGAGGCCGCGGTGGTCCTGCACCAAGCGGGAGACGATGGCGAGCCCCAGGCCCGTGCCCTTTTCCGCCTTGGTCGTGAAATACGGCTCGAAGATATGCGGCAGCACGTTCGGTGGAATGCCGGGGCCCTGGTCGAGGACAGAGAGCGCGACCAGCGGCGGCTCGTTCGCCAACGGTTCGCGGCCGAGAACGGCATCCTCGGGTCCATCCTGCAGCGTATCGACCGGCAGCGGCTGGTGCACCAGCTCGGCCGTGACCCAGACGGTCTGGTCCTTCGTGGTGCTCTGAAACGCATTGATCGTGAGGTTGAGGAGGATCTGGATGAGCTCGGTGCCATTGACCAGCACGGCGACGTCCTCGCCCAGCAACTTGACCGCCAGGTGCCCGCCGCGCACGGCGGGGTGATGCTTGAGCAGCGTTTGCAGGTCGGTGAGCACCTGGTTGACGCGCACCTCGCGGTTGGAGAAATGGCGTTTGCCGAGGGAGCGCAGGTAGCGGGTCGCGATGGCAAAACAGGTGTTCACCTGCTTGGACACGGTGGCGAGATCCTCGCGCACCGCGTCGAGATCGGCCCCGTGCAGGAAGGAGGCCCGGGCCAGGCGGAGCTCGAGCATCTCCACATAACCCATGATGATCACGAGCGGGTTGTTGATGTCGTGGATCACGCCCGCGTAAATCTGGTTGGTGGTGCGGGCCATCTCCTCGCGCAGCGTCGTGTCTTTCAGCTGGTCGGTCAGGTGGTGGAGGCGGTCCTGAGTCTCGGCCACGCTCTCCGAGATGCGCCGGAGCCGCAGGGCCCGCGCCGCCGCCTCGCGGATGGTCGCCAAGTCGAAGGGCTTGCTCAGGTAGTCGCAGGCGCCGAGTCGGAGGGCCTGGCGCGCCGTCTCGATCGTCTCGTAGGCCGTGAGCATGATGACCTCGATCCGGGCGTCGATCTCCTTGAGGCTGCGCAGCACCTCGATGCCCGAGCGGCCCGCCATGCGCAGGTCGAGGATGGCGACGTGCACCAGATGGTGGCGGGCATATTCGATCGCCTTCTCACCGTTGTCGACGGCATGGACGACGAAGTCGTTCTTGAAGACCATCCGCAAGGACAGGCGCGGACCTTCTTCATCGTCGACCACCAGCATGGTCGGCAGCGCGGCAGGCGCGGGTGCAGGGGTGGGAATAGGGGAGGCGGTGGAGTCGGCCGGGGTCATGTCCGGGGCAAAGGAGACGGCATCCGGGTCAAAAACGCCAGTCAATCGAAAGGGAGGCGGTGTTGATCGAAGTGCGATAGGTGCCGTCGGGCGAGGAGCCCGCCAACGTCCGCTGGCCGCTGTTGACGTGGCGGGTATTGGAAAGGGTGCGTTGCAGCGTCAGCGTGAATCGGACGGGGCCGTGCGAATACCCCACGCCGGCGCACAGGAAATGGCGGGTGGCGTCGGGCACGGCCGGATTCCACGTGGCGTCCGGGACGGAGTTTTCGCTCAAGGTGTAGCCCGCGCTCACCTGCCAGCCGTCCGACAGGTAGCGCGTCACGCCAAGTTCATAGAAGCAGCTGGACTTCCAGTTGAATGGCAGGGCCACCGGCCCGCTCGCCTTGGAGATCACGACCGTCTTCAAGCAGGTCCAGTTGGTCCAGTCGATATCTGCCTCGATGTTCCACTGTGGGGTGGGCCGGAAGGAATAGCCGGCGATGACGACCTCCGGAAACGCGAAGTCGGCGCGGGCGGACTCGCTGGCGAGCACCGGCGGGAGTTCCGACGAGCCGGAGACTCCGAAGTTGGTGCGCGCCTGGTAGGACAGGCCGAACGCATGCTCCGGCGCGGGCTGCCAGCGCAGGCCGAGATTATAGCCGAGGTCAGACCCGCTGCCGTTGAACCGGTAGATGCCGAAGGGCCCCACACCGCTGAAGATGACCCCGCGGCGCAGGTCGACCTTGAGGTGATTGAACGTGATTCCACCACCGATGGAAAAGGAGTCACTGATTTGCCAGGCGAAGACGGGGTTGATGGTGGTGTAGGTTTCCTCGTTCTTGGTTGCGAACTCGAAGAGGGGGTCGGAAAGCGGCTTGTCGCCGTTGTTCCAGTCAGTGGAGAGTCCGAACGGGGCGTAGACGCCGAGACCGACGGCCCATTTCGCGCCGGCCGGCGCGAAGGCATAGTACAGTTGCGGCAGCAATTGCGTCTCGGTCTTCAGGGAGGAAGTCTGCCCCGTCAGCGAGGAGCGGTAATCGGCGTCGAGCTGGACGAAATAGGCCGTGGCCGAAATCTCCTGGCCTTGGATTTGGGTCAGGCCCGCAGGATTGTAATAAATGGCGGACGGGTTATCGGCCGTCGCGACGAAAGCATTGCCGCGCGCGGTGGCAAAAGCGTCCTTGAACCCCACTTGCGTGCCCGAGGCGTGGAGGGCGAGCGGAGCCAGGGCGAGGAGACAGGCGCTGACGCCGAGGAACAGGTGGGCGCGACGATGCGGGGCAAGTCGGGTGCGCGGCATGGGATTCAGGTGTTGGAGGGAAGGTGGATCACAAGGTCGGGGTCTTCGGGTTGATGTCGAGTCTGCACTTCGAGTCGTCCGGCATGGGCCTCGATCACCCGTTTGGCGACGGAAAGGCCGAGACCGACGCCGGTGTTGCGTGTCGTGAAAAAAGGATCGGTGGCGCGGGCGGCCACCTCGGGCGCGAAGCCGCCGCCATTATCCCGCACGCGCAGGGCAAGGCCCGGGCGCCCGTCTGCCCCGCTTTCGGCAACGACGGTGACGGTGACCCGGGGCGGTTCGCCGGCCGACTGGAGTCCGTTCAGGAAGATCTCCTGCAGCGCGTGCATTAAGCTCGCGCGGTTGCCGCGCAGGAGCGGGTGCGGCATTTCGCTGCGGATCTCCAGTTCGCTGTTTTCGCGTCCAAGGAAATCGCGGGAGTGGGCGAAGCTGTGGCGCAACAGATCCTCAAGCGGCAGCAGATCGGTGGCGCCGCCTTCCGTCTGCGCCAGAAAGATCATCTGCTCGGTGAAGCGTTGGATCCGGCCCGTTTCGCGGGTGAGAGCGTGCTTCAGCGAATCGCGAAACTCGGCATTCGCATAATCGGTGTCGAAGAGCTGCTGGTGGGTGGTGAGAGGGACCAGCGAATTGCGAATCTCGTGGGCAAATCGACGCGCAATCAACCCGATGAGTTTCAGGTTCGAGGCCTCGATCTCCGCGCGCTGCGCCGCCCGGACCTGCGTAAAATCCTCCAGCACCAGGAGCGCTGGCTGCGGCAACAGGCGGCCGGCGGCCGGCAGGGGGAGCAGCGTCGCCTGCAGGGTGGCGGGTGGAGGGCCGGGGTGCTCGTAGAAGAACGGCGGGCGGCTACGCCCATGTTCGACGACCTCGCGCAAGCCGGCCGCCAGCGGCGCCGGAAGGCCGTCGAAACCCAGACGCGCGGACGCGGGCGCATCCTTGCCCTTGAGCAGCCGCAACAGGGCGTCATTGGCGAACAGGACCGCCAGTTCGGAATCCACCACCAAAGCCCCGGCCGTCATCGCCCCCAACACCTCGGAGAACAGGCGGTGGCTGGCGCCGAGCTCGCGGTGCAGCCAGGAATTCTTCACCGCCAGGCCCAGCTCCTCCATGAGATGGTAGACGAGCAGCAGTTCCGCGTCGGCGAACGGCGCGCCGGTCAGGCGGCCGCCCAGGAGGGCGACGCCGAGGATGCGTTCGCGGTCGCTGATCGGCAGCGCAATCTCACAACCGAGAATGTCGAATTCCCGTTGCAGCCGTGGATCCCGGGCGAGGAAGGG
>Ga0182011_10000347_pt1 | contig 40064 bp, 32 predicted proteins | sample 711E1DmetaG_FD_120481 | JGI IMG/M metagenome (GOLD analysis project Ga0182011, IMG submission 120481) | Permafrost microbial communities from Stordalen Mire, Sweden - 711E1D metaG | ecosystem: Environmental > Terrestrial > Soil > Wetlands > Permafrost | place: Sweden: Stordalen | collected...
ACACAGCGAGCAAGTGCTGGGTTGCTTCCTGCTCGCCGCCGAACAGATGCACCGCTAAGGAGCCCCATGACCCGAAGCACCCTAAATTCACCTTTCAACAGAAATGCTGGACAGTGCCAGTTTTACTCCGCCCTTGACAGTCAGGTATATTGTTATTTTAGAATAGTTATATTGCCTTTCGAGAAGGCAACCCAACCCCATGAAAACAAGGGACATCGAGGGGCGTTCGCCTTGGAGGGGAACTCTTGCCCAAGGCAGACGAGAACGAGGGCAAGTTCCGGCGCTGGGAGTCACCGAGCCGGAATGAGACCAACAAATGTACGGAGCCTGTCGAGCATCCCAAGACAGGGTGCAGGTCCTCGAAGGATTCCGTCAATTGCTGGTGAGTGAAGAGATACGACTTGGTGTGAAAGTGCCCGCGGGGTGGCTTGCTATCGCGGCAGGAGGGTGCTGGCTTGCAGTAGACTCAACTGGAGCTAGAAGGGGCCGTGACCTTTTGAGATGTGCCTTGAAGACGACATGATGCGAAGGCTAAACATGATGTGTGCGCCGCGACGGAAGAATCCGCCGATGGGCGCACTCCGTTCACGACGTGTCCGCAGGGCGGTTCGACGGATTTTCGTATGGAGGTAGGGGTGGATTATACATATAGTTTGCAAAGCGCGAATCAATCAATATCACTCGACCTGATTAATTGAGATGGTGATTGCTGGTGTCAGCGAAACTTCAATTTGGGTATTTCGCACTTGCCTGACCGATTCCGCCAGTGCCGTTACCCTCTCTTTGGAAACCGGGTGTCGGCGCTTTTCGTTTTCATGGCCGTTCGTGCGACACAACACCCTAATCGGAGAAAGTCGAGTAATGGCGAGTAATGGCACGGCAGATGTCCGGTAACTTATCGGGAGTTATCCGGCCAGTCCGCTCAGCATACCGTTTTCGACGGTATAGCTGGGGTGGTAGAGTCTGTATCGGCATCGGTTTTACCGAAGCCTGGGCGAGGAGGAGTGTTGCAAAAGTGGGCGGAATCTGGGGCCATTTCGGGAGGTGCTGGTGCGGATGGCAGACCGTCGGGAATGCTCCCGATGAAAATCGTTTCACCGTGCCGCGAACGGGCGAGACGCGTGTACTATGGTGCTGTTTTCGAGATCAAAAAGGAAATTCCGGCCATCGCATGAAACTAGGCCTCGGGCTGTTTCTTTCGCTCATCATTCTGAGCTCGCCCCTCCGCGCGCAGGATTACCCCGCGAAGTCGATGCCCCAAGGCGCCTGGGATCTAGGTCTATTCGGAGGCGGGGGCACCGGGCTGCTCGCCGCGAAGCAAACGCACTACGCGATTGCCGGATTCCACGTGGGCCGGATCATCACCGGAGAGCATCTCCGCGGATGGGCGCGCGGAAATTTCGAGTACGCAGGCGACTACATGCCGCTTTGGGAGGTCTACCAGGGTGGGCACGCAGTGTACGGCGGGAATTTCACGCCCATTATTCTGCAATGGAATTTCACATCGAATAAGCGCATCGCCCCGTACATGTCGCTCACCGGCGGCGGCCTGGTCACCCGAGACAACGTGCCGCCGGGAAACACGTCCACGTTCAACTTCGTCGCTGGCGGCTCCATCGGCTTCCACGTGTTCGTCCAGAAGCGCCGCGCCATCTCGCTCGAAACACGCTGGGTTCACATTTCAAACGCCAACCTCGGCACCGACAATCCTCAGCTCGTCTCCAACTTTGCCTTCACCGCCGGCTACAACTGGTACAAGTAATTTTCGCGGCGCGGCGCGCGCTTCGATCCAGCTAACCACACACGATTGTGACCACCCCCGATAGAAGGCCTTGGCGGCGGTCAGAGCGATGTTTATCTGGCCCGGAATCCAGCGAGGGCCGCCGAACGCGCAATGTCCCTAAGCTGGAAAAGGCCGTTTGGTCGATCAGGAGCCGTCTGCCTACTTGAGATGAATCGGGGTTGTCGATTTATTGCTGTCGGTGCAAGATTGGGCCGTGAGGAGTTCGGCGCAATCATCATGGAGCCCGGACTTTAGAGGCACGGCGGACAGGCCGGCTGTCACGATACCAAGGGGCCTTAAAGCGCAAAAGATTGGAAAAGCCGCGACAGGGATTCAGGAATTGAATACTGAAAAGATAGAGAGGATTCTTGCTCTTCCTCTCGAGGCGCACAATCACGTGCTCGTCCATGACGTCCTCGGCCATGCTCCAAATCCACCCTCCAACCGGCGTCACGACCAGGCCGACGGTGCCTGTCTCGGTCGTCAATCTGTTATCTGATTTATTGAGGATCAGGAAACGCCCAGTATTGCCGATTGAAGCTTCGCTGATCGGGCCCAATTTCCACTCTGCACTATAGAGCGCAGACCATAAAAGCGCCCGAAGCCTGCTGTGCCAATATGCTCTTGTGTTTTGAAGTTCGAGAGATTTCCCGCGCGGATCATTCTGGATGTAAATGTCCATGGCAATCGCGCCCATCATGGGGTGACCCACATAGTCATCGATGAAAGGGTTCTGGTCGTTCCAACGAGAAAAGCCAAAGCCCCCGACTGCGTCGAAGTAATCCTGAAAAAAGGGACCGTGAAAGGTCTCATATCTTATCCAATAGTTAGTGGCGAGATTCCATCCAGTCTCGATTGCGAGGAATTCACCTAACTGGCCCAATGCTGGTCCCCAATGAAACTTGCACGTCTTTTTGTCCAGTTTCCCCTGTGAGCATCTCTGACTGATTTGAAAATCTTCAGAGGTGTCTAGAGCAGAAGCCTGAGTAGGCGCAATCCTCTTCGCAATAGGTTCATCTTGACCAGGTGCAGTTTGAGAACCGATGCGGTTCTGGATCTCCTTTCCCCTTTGATTTTCCTGGTTTGCCGAGCCACCGGAGAGTACCGCCCCAGACTGAGCGCTGGCGGATACTGCAAAGAAAATGGCCAAGCAAAAGGGGACGATAGAAAGAATGCGCCAGGGTCCATGAGCCTGGAATTGTCTCCCCTCTGGGATGAAGGTCTGCGCGCCGCTTTGAGCACTGCGCCTTGAGAGTATCCCGATAACTGCTCGACCCAAAAGGTTATGCGACGGGTTTGCTCTCACTTGAGAAGTCTCCGTGAAGTTGATTGTGCTCTCAAAGCCGCGTGAATACTGCCATTGGCGCCCATCATACGACTACTAACTCTGCAATGCTCCCGTCCGGAGAATAGGCGAATTCTGCCGGGCATTCCTGTCGAGGCGCACGGGTCGTAGCGGGGTCCCTGAGGGACTAAATTACTTTGGGGATATGAGCGGCGGGGAGGATACTCGAGGGAAATCTCCCATCACGGTAAGATGACGCTTGTCGGCAAAGGGCATCAGCCGGTCATTGAACCAACTAGGTCACTAGGCCTGTCCTAAGTACGGTGGAACATGGAGTTCTGATCGAAAGCTCTCTAGTCAAGATCGGCAACTCAGCCAAATAGTGAGGTGCCGGAAAGCAGTTTGACGCTATGAGTTTGTTGTCCACCACTGCGATTTCGGCCAAGATTTCTTCTGCCTCGTTTCTCGCAAGCTTGTCAAATGAATGCGCCTCCCAGGCGGAGTTTCAATGCACGCGTGTTCGCTCTAGCGACCTTCCGCACGCAACACCGCTGGAATTGTTTTGATCAGGATCTTAAAATCCAGCCCCAAGCTCCAGCTCTCAATGTACTCCAGGTCCAGCGCCATATTGGTCTCGAACGAAGGATCACTGCGCGCTGTCACCTGCCATAACCCTGTCAACCCCGGACTAACGTCCAGGCGACGCAGATGTTCAATCGAGTAAAGTTCATAATCGTCGACGGGATGCGGTCGCGGCCCTACCAAGCTCATCTCGCCCCGAATCACATTGATGAGTTGAGGTAGTTCATCCAGGCTTGTCCTGCGCAACCATCGTCCCAGCCGGGTGACACGAGGATCATTCTCCAGCTTGAAGAAGGGTCCCTGACGCTCGTTAGCCCCCCGTAAGTCATCCTTCCGCAGATTTGCATCCACAACCATCGTTCGGAACTTGTAGCATCGAAATCTTCTGCCTTTTCGCCCTACGCGATCACCCGCGTAGAACACAGGCCCGGGAGAATCGTATTTGATCAGGATCGCAACCAAGATGAATAGCGGCGCTGCCAGCAACAGTGCGCCCGCTGCAAGAATCACGTCAAGGAACCGCTTTACCGCGAGCCCCACCGCCGGTATCGGCTGCCAGTGGAGGTCCATGACTGGAAACCCGCCGATCATGTGAAGCGGTGCCCTCCATCCGAGTCCATCGTACAGATCCGGCACCAGTTTCAGCCCAATTCCCAGTGCGCGCGCCTCAGTGACTGTCTTCTTGACGAATTCCCTGTCGGCAGGCAATGTAATAAACAATTCGTCCACGAATTGTGTCAGCGCTACCTTCCGAAGATCACTTACCGTCCCGAGCACCTGAGGATCGGTTGACGGTTTCGAATCGAGGAAACCACAAACCAAATAGCCTAAGTGGCGATTCTCTTCGAGCCAATTGCTCAACGCTCTACCCATCCGTCCCGCTCCCACGATCAATATGCGGCATACTCCGATTCCCTCAACTGCACGGCGCAACACCAGGCGCCGTTTGAAATATCGCCATCCAGATAGGCTAATCACATTAAGCACGCCTGCTGAAACTATGACCACACGGGAGATGTCCTTATGACCGGAGATAAAAATGAACAACACAAGGAGTACAGTGGCAGCCAGGACGGCCTTCGCGACCATCAAGCTTTCGTCGAAGACACTCCGATCGCGTGGGGTCCGGTAAAGACTTTGGTTTGCGCATCCAAGAACAACCAATGCGGCATATAAGAGAAAAAATCCTGCGTATGCTCGCCCTTCAAATTGATCAATGGCCAAAAGCCACGTCGCGAATGGCAGGCGTAAACCAAATCGTAGCCATACAAGAAACGCGCCTGACAAACACACCAAGGTTGCGTCAATCGTGCTGTAGGCAATCTGAACGGGCAACCCTCGAACTAGATTCCTCCCCCGACGGTGCCCATTCGGGAGTAGCTGAACGGGCAGCACGCCCTCCGTGAATAGTTCCAGTGGGGGCGCACTCTCCGCTTGTGTAGCCCATCGCGAACGACGTGTGGCTGTGCCATTCATTAAATGTTTCCTCTCTTAAACCCAAAATCTACGTCGGAATCCAACTTTTTCGGGAGCCTCGACCACATGAATGACTTGCAAGGTTCTGGGATAAAGGATCGGAGGACAGCTAATTGAGCCGATGTTTCGATTTGAGATAAGTGCGGAGCCCGTCTTCCCAGGGCTGAAATGAATTCAAGCCTAAGGCTTTAAAAGCGTGGTTTTCCAGTACGGCGTACTTGGGACGCGGAACCTTCGAGGGAAATTCGTTTGCTGAGGCAACGCTTAGTTTCGTTTTCACGCCTTCAAGCTCAAATATTTCCCTCGCAAATTCGTACCAGCTGCAGCTTCCTTCCGCCGTGGCATGATACAAACCGTAGTGATTCGTTCGGCCCAGGATCACTATTTGTTTGGCCAGTTCTGCGGTTGAAGTCGGGCTGACGACTTCATCGTCCACAACTCGAACTTCGTCGCGTTCTGCCGCCAGTTTGAGCATCAGGTCAACGAAGTTTCTGCCGCCCTTGGCGCGGCACGGACTTTTCCCATACAGGGCGGAGGTGCGCACAATGAAGTATTTCTCCGCCAATCCCTGAAGGAATGCTTCTCCCGCCAATTTGGTATTTCCATAAACATTGAGTGGCGCGGCGCGGTCCTCTTCCACGTACGGCTGGTGCTTTGCTCCATCAAACACATAATCTGTACTCACGTGCACTAGCTTCGCATCCAACTCCCGCGCCACGATCGCCAGGTTCCGTGCCCCCAATGCATTCACTTCGTAAGCACGAAGTGGCTCCTTCTCGCAATTTTCGACATGATGCATTGCCGCTGTATTTACAATCACCCCAGGCCGGATGCCACTGAGCGCGCTACGCGTCGATTCCAACGAGGAAATATCTATATCCGCATGAGTTAGCGCTGCCGTCTCCTCGCCTGCCTTCTGGTACTCCACGACGACGTCTGTCCCCAGCTGGCCGTTGGACCCGACGACCGCTATCTTCATTGTCCGGCTCCAACTTGCTTTCCCAGAGCATGGTTGCTGATCCCGTTCTCCAGCTCCCGGAATATCTGGATGTTGTAGTACATCGGATTATTCCAGTCGGAAAACTTGTCCATTTCGTTCACGAGCTGCCGGACAATCGTGCGGACGTCATGCTGCGCATGGAAACTCAGCACGTTCTTCGCTTTTTCGAAGCTTACCTTGTAATTTCGAAAGTCCTGCACATGCCGGATCACGAGGTTGACTTTCACCCCAAGCTGCTGCTCGATTTCCGCTTTCACTAAATCACCCACTTCGCCGACGGTGTAGTTTCCAGAGGCAATGTTGAAAATCCCGGAAATGCTCTCGTGCGCCTCGATCACGCGAATATAGGCGCTGATCGCGTCCTCCATCGCCAGAATTGGCCGCCAGATCGACGGATTGTTGATCGTGATAGCGCCGTCTTGCATCGCCGTGCGGAACATTGTGTTCACGATCAGGTCCAGGCGCATCCGTGGGCTATATCCCGAAATGGTCCCCTTGCGTAAAGCCACTACTGAGAACCGGTCGTCCATCAGATTCATCACCGCTTGTTCGCCTTGAAGCTTGGAGATGCCGTATGGATACGCCGAGGCGGCAGGTCGCGTCTCGTCATACAGTTCGTTCACCGTATAGCCATACACCGAGCACGAACTCGCATAGACGTACCTCTTCACTCCCGCCTTCTTGGCGGTGTACGCCAGATACGCCGGCGCCGCCGCGTTGTACACAAAATTCTTGTTGGGTGAGTACTCCGCCATCGGATCGTTTGAGAGTCCCGCCAGAAAAATCACCTGGTCGTAATCCTTCAAGTCCTCGACCGTCACGTCGAACAAATCCTTATTCAGCAACCCCGTCTCTGCTGGCAAATTGTTCCCGAACCAGAATAGATCCACCACGTCCACCATGTACCCACGCTCCAGCAACCGCGGAATTAGCGCCGATCCGACGTATCCCGCCCCTCCTGCCACAAGCAATCGCATTTTCGCCCCCCTCGGTTTTCTCCCGTTTTTTCGATCAAGCACCCGCGGCTTGTGCGGGATATGTGAAATGCCTCGCATCTGGCGAGGCGAGCCACTCTGCCAGCCCTGGCGCATTACGGTCCTTCTCCGAAATAATCACATCACGTATTGGCCACTCGATTCCGATCGCCGGATCATTCCACCGAATCGCTGATTCCGCCTTGCTGTTGTATATACCCGTGCACTTGTATTGCACCTCCGCGTCATCGGTGAGCGCGCAAAATCCCCGCGCAAAACTCGCTGGCGCCCACACCTGCTTCCGGTTTTCTGCGGTTGCTTCAATCCCAACCCATTTCCCCAGCGTCGGCGACCCCAACCGCAAATCCAGCGCCACCAGAAACGCCGCTCCGCGCGTCACCCTCATCAATTTCCCCATTGGCGGATCCCACTGGAAATGTAGCCCACGCACGACTCCCTTCTTCGAATACGAGTGGTTGTCCTGTACGAAAGTCCCCGGCAGCCCCAGCTCCAGGAACTGGTCTTCCCGGTACGTCTCCATGAAATAGCCCCGCTGATCTGCAAACGCCTTCCCTGCTAACACCACTACTTCCCCAAAATGACGTGACTCCACCTCAAATGCCATGTGCCTTATCCTCCACTTAATTGGAAATTCTGGAGCGTACTTCCTCACGCAAGAACGAAAAGGTAGACGCACATTCGCGCCTAAAGTCCCTCCAAATTCATGCAAACTATTTAGTTGATTAATTTCCTGAGCGAGTGTTATTCGTAGAACCTGCTCAGTCTTCCGCGCTCATTGAAGAAACTGTTGTCACGTATTTCTCTTGCTGAGATAACTGCTGGGTAATCGTGGAATGCACTTTCGTGGGATCTTGTCCGTTTGCTAACTGCAAAAAGAGCTCTTCGTATTGGTCCGTAATGTTTCCCCACGTATAGGCTTCGCGTATCCTATGCGGCGCGCGTACCCTGTATTCCGCCGCGATCTCCGGATGGTCCTCGATAGACTGCATCTTTCGCGTCAGATCCAGCGCGTCATTCTCAAACAGGATCCCGTAGTCCTTCAGCACTTCTTGATTGAACGCTGTCCCCAGCGCCAGCACGCAGTTCCCGCATCCGAGCGCCTTCAGCAACGCCGGATTTGTTCCACCCAGGCTGTGCCCGTGCACGTACGCATACGCGTTGCAATGCAGCTCTTTCACATGCTCCGCGTTCCGCACGTGACCCAGAAACTTCACGCGCGTATCCTTCGTCTCTTTCAGCCGGTCCACAAACGCGCTTCGGTAATTTGCATTCCCTGCAATCGCCAGTAAACGCGGCGTTTTTACCTTTTCAAAAGCCCGCACGACAAGATCCGCGTTGTTCTCCGGAACAAGCCTGCTCGCTACCAGGTAATACCCAGACGGTTCCAGCCCGTATTGCCTCACGACCTCGGGGTTTGCTGACTTTTCGATGTTCGCCCCATAGGCGATGCTCACGCTTGGCGTCCCAAACTCCTCCAGATAAATCCGCCGCATTTCCTGCGCGTCCGTCACCACACCCTTTGGACAAATCCTCCCCACCCATTTCGCATTCCAGTAAAAATACCACTTCCCCAGGCGCCCCCATTTCCCTCGTTTCCAGTCCAGCCCGTCCACGTTGATCGCAACATTCTTCCGCAGCAGTCTCGGAAGTATGCAGTGAAACGCGTTCACCACATTCACCACGAAAATGACGTCCACCCCGCGGAACAACACGTCTCCCATGGACACCAGCGTGTGTGTCAGAGTCCCCATCGTCTTCGTTTCGAGGCCCGGCAAATAGATTAGCCGCACCCCCTTGTACGTCTCCGGCCGCTCGCGGAACAAACTCCTTCGGCAATACACGATCACTTCATGCCCGCGCTCCACCAGCCGCGGTCCCACCTGGCCGATAAACGCTTCGTACCCGCTGTAGGTGTGCGGTATCCCCCTAGACCCCAGCACCGCGATCTTTAGAGGTCTCCGCACTGCAGAACCCACTTGATTGGCTGTTTCATCCATGAGTTAGCTACACACTCGTTTCAATGAATTCAATTGCTGGTCAATCCGTCAGTGGACTTTTCGACCCTGGTCTCTCTGCGATCGGCCGCTATCCGTTCGGCCTAAATCGTATTCCCAGCTTTGCCTGATAACCGTCCCAGAACCCCTGCGCCATTTTTCTCAGGCACGCCGCTTTCTTCGCGCTAAAGAGCAGTACGGCACCCGCATGACGTGCCAGATGACCCAAGATAAATCGTTTTGTTCCACGGTTTGGGTATAGATACCAGCCCGCGTAAGCCAGATTTCGACTGTAGTAATACTCACGCCAGGGAGCGTAGCCTGGCCACAGCCGTGTACGGCCCGCCCACCAGACCTTTCGCGCATTTCCAATTTCGTGGTCCAGCTCAGCGCGTGGGATCACCGCGATCTTGTAGCCATGCGATCTGGCCCGCAACGAGTACTCAAAGTCGAAAAAATCCATGAAAAAATCTGCTCGCGGCAGACCGATTCTTCCGACCACCTCTTGCCGAATCAAACATCCCGATGCAATCACCATGTCCGCAAACCACACCGGTTCGCGCATCTGCTCCACGCTTGGCTTCATAAATCCGTCGCGCCAGAACAAAGGTGGATAATACGTTTTCGTTTCCTGGTGCACTGGCATCGGCGCGACCATCCCCACCTCGCCCTGCGTGCCATTCAACAGGCCGATGCCCCCAAACATTCTGGCCAGCAAATCTGCCCCCGGCACGCTGTCATCGTCGAAAGTCCACACCCAATCGTGTCGCTTATCCAGTGCCGCGTAAGACAATCCCGCTGCCCACGCGCCGGCTGCCCCCAGGTTCTCCGCCATTCGCAGGACGGTCACTTGCGGGTACCGCTCCGCAAGCATTCTACTGGTGCCGTCCGTTGACCCGTTGTCCACCACAACGATTTCTTGCAGCGGCCGGGTCTGCCGCAAAAGAGCATCCAACTGTCGCGGCAACACGGACGCCGCGTTGTATGCAATTGTCACACTCGCGATCGATAAATTCATGCTTCTCGGGCCTCCGTGTTTTCGGCAGCGTCCGCCCGGTCCTCTTCACTGCGGGGCGATGGGCCATCAGGGCGGAAACGGATTCCCAAAGTTGCCGAGCGTCCATCCCAAAATCCCTGGAACAGCCTTTTCAGGCAAGTCGGTTTGTTTGAACCGAAGAGAAGAAGACCACAGGCATGACGAGCCAGATATCGGATGACGAACCGTTTGGCGCGAAGGCTCGGGTGAAGCCACCAAGCCGCGTAGGTGATGTTACGGCTTTTATAGTACTCGCGCCACGGTTCATGCTCCGACCAAACGCGCAGCTGGCCAAGGAATCGCACTTTCCGGGCACTACCGATTTCGTGGGCTAATTGGGAACCAGTGACGACGGCAATCTTGTATCCGTTGCGCCGGGCCCGGAGACAGTACTCAAAATCAATGAAGTCCAGGAAGAAATCCGCGCGCGGCAATCCGATTCTCTCCACCAGGTCGCAGCGCACCATGCAGCCAGAACTGATTACCAGATCAGCGAACCAGATCGGCTGGCTTAGTAGCTCTGCGGTCGGCCTTACGAAGCCGTCGTCCCAAAGCAATGGCGGATAATAGGTCCCAGTTTCCCGGTGCACGGGCAGCGGTGCAACCATTCCCAGCTCACCGTCCAGGTCACCTAAGGACGCAACTCCATCCAGCAATATTTCCAGTGCATCATCGCTTGGCACGCTGTCCTGATCAAACGTCCAGACCCAATCATGACGTTTTCCGGGCGCCGCGTAAGCTAAGCCAGTGGCCAACCCACCACCGACGCCGCAATTCTCAGATAATCGGAGAACTTTCACCTCCGGATATCGTTCGGCAAGTAATCTGCCGGTGCCGTCGGTTGACCCGTTGTCCACCACAACGATTTCTTGCAGCGGTCGGGTCTGTCGCAAGAGAGCGTCCAACTGTCGTGGCAGCACAGATGCAGCGTTGTACGCCACTGTCACACTAGCGACTGACAAGTTCATGCTTGTTCTCTCCTCAGCCCTTGCGGCCGTACAGCGACGCGACCCCTTCCCTCAGCGTTCAAATTGGTATTTCGCATTCGGTAGAACATCGCCATGAACAATCCGAAGGTGGCCCCCGCATAAGACGATGTTATGTGGGGGTTAAGGCAACTTTCGAGCAACCATAGGGCAAAAAGCAGAAGCGTCCATGGCCTCGCGGGATGCTTCGCCATGACCAAGTCACGCGTCGAGGCTGCGACCAGCAGCAGAATCCCAATCGTCCCCACAATTCCGAACTGCATCAACAAAGCCAGCCACTCTAGCTCATAAGAATACTTTTGCGTGGTGGTTCTGCTGTCTGTACTGAAATGCGCTCCCATTCCCTTCCCCAAGAAAGGTCGGGCCTTGATCTCCCCCATAAGGTCTCTCGCTTGTTCGATACGTCCGACATCCGACGGCTCCGCCTCGGCGACGAAGCGCTCTTCGAATACCACATTGAAAACATCGTAATACCATGCGCCGAGGACCAAGACAGCGAGAATCGTTACTGCCATCGTTTTCCAACTCCGCTGCACGATCATGGCCACGAAGATAGAGACCACATAGATGAACCAGATAGCCCGAGAATACGTCAAGAATCCCGACCCCAACACCACAACGATGCAGATGAATAGTTTCGACATACGGCCAAACCGGACACCACTGACGCTCGGAGCTAGAAGCGCGAACAGGGCGAAAGCTCCAACAATATCCTGCGGAAAGTCCAACCTGACCAACCCGAAGAGTATGGGATCCGCTCGAGTTGCTTCACCGAAGACTGACTGGGTGATTTGGATGGGGTCGATATTCGAGAAGAACGAGGCGGCCACGAGCGCCATCTTCACGGCCGACACGCAAAACATCCCGTAAATAATAACGGTAATCAGCCTCTCGGCCGTGAGCAGACCTCTGCGAATAGCAAAGATGCTCAACCATGCAACCGAGATGGCCGAGGCGATTTGCCGAAGTTCGGAAAAAATCTGGCCGGTATCCGCCTGCCCGTTAAACACCCCCACCAAACTCCAGAAGCAAAGGGACGCCGCGACCACGACCATGAAAATCATCTCAGCGTGGGAGAAAAAGGGGCTGTTCGTGACCGCATAGACCACGAACGCCGCCAGGAATAATCCGGAACTAATCAGCTTGAGATGTAGGCCGAATAGTGAACCCCCCGGAAGACACACTGCCAGAAACAACTGGACCAGAAATAACCCCCAGGTGATGGACCGAACGTCAGATGAAAACGTACTGTCGGTCATTACGCGACCGGCCCCACCGTCTTCGCTGGCGGTGCGATTCAGCAGAAGCCACGCCAATACCACCGCAACTGTGCCAAGAGGCAGTATCCATGCCAATGCCGTCACAACTTGGCCAAGAATTGGAATGCCCCCCAGGATTGGGGCAACGACAAACCACAAAACGGCGGCCGTCAACAGAGCAAAGACCACGATGCTGATTCCAAGTGGCGGCCCTAGCGGCCTTTCTAGCGGCTGGCCGTTCATGAAAAGATCTTCCTAGCCGAGCGCGAATCGTGAAGGCGGTGAGCGGCCCCACCATCTTCGCTAGCTCTGCACACGGCTGAAGGCAGATTCACTCTCGAGGCTGCTAGAGTGGATGCCCGCAGGAACCTCGAATACGCCCGGAATTCCCACAGCAGGCCGAGATTGCGCATGATTTTTTCGCCGGTTCTCAAAGCAAACAGCGCACGCACAATAAAGGGGCTGCCGGGCAACATCCGGCTAACCGCCGTGGCCCAGCGAATGGATCGCACGGCGCGCGATTGAGGAAATTCCCGCATCAAGATATCCGCTACTCTTTGTGCATTTGCCCATTCGCCGCGACTGATAGATTTCATTACGCCTAACCTAAGAAGACCTTGCTTCAGCCACCTGGTCATTTTTTCAACGGCCTGCTGCCGGATCGCGGGCGGCAGGTCGGTATTTTGAGCAACCTTGTCGATGATCCGCGGCACGCAAGGCCAAACATGGTTGAGTCCTGCCGTAGCAGTGAACGCGCCGTGATGCATGACCTGGATGGCGCCTGGTTCTTTGGAAACGACGACCGGTAAGCGGGCCATCACGCGCAAATCAAAGTCGTACTCGCCGCTGGGATCGGTCGCTTCATCAAACCCGCCAAACTCGTCCCACACGGCTTTCCGAATCAGCATGGCCTGCAACCCTGGGTTCCCAAGGTGCAGGGTAGACAACATCCCGCCCGGAGGCAGGACCAACCCTTCGGGCCAGTGCAGGTTCGTCACATAAAGGATGAGGCCGCTCGGACTCATGAGGAGCGTGGGAAGAATTGAGAGCGCCGCTTCGGGATGGCGTTGAAATCCCGACAAGGCGGTCTCGAGAAAATGCGGAAGCATCAGGTCATCGTCGGCCAGAAACGAGAAGAAGGGTGTTTCCACGCGATTGGCGCCATCCACGAAATTCGGTGTCATGCCGATGTTCTTTGGGCGGCAGAAGTATTCCACCCGGGAATCTTTTTTTCGGAACTCTTCGACCACCACCGCCGTCTCGTCGCCCGACGCGTTGTCGTAGACGCATAGGCGAAAATCGGGAAAGGTTTGGCTCAAAACGCTGCGAATCGCACGACGCAACATGGCTGGGCGCCTGTAAGTCGGTATGACTGTCGTGATAAGAGGTTCGGACATCGGTGTCAGCTCGCGCTGATGTTTCGCTGGACGGCCGCGCCGCCGTCTTCGCTAGCGCTAGGCACGGCCGAAACCAAATTCGCGCTTGAGGCTGCCAGAGTTGATGCCCGCAGAAACCTGGAATAGGACCGGAACCGCCAGTGCATGCCGAGATTAAGCAACGCCTTCTCGGCAGCTCTTATGCCAAAAAGCGTCCGCAGAAGCAGAGTGGTGCCTGGCAACCTCCGGCAGATGGCGGTGGCCCCTCGAATGGTTCGCGCGGCGCGCGATTGCCGGCATTCCTGGACCAAGAGATCCGCTGCTCTTTTCGCATCCTCCCATTTACCGCGACTGATAGACTTCATTATGCCCTGCGTAATGAGAATTCTCTTCTTATGACTTACGATTATTGCAGTGGCCCGCTGCCGTACATCGGGTGCGAGAGTTCTATTCTCGTTGAACCTGTCGGCAAACCAAAGCATGACGGGCCAGCCGCCCCAGGCAGTAGCGATCTCAGTCCTCACCGTCACACTGTCGCTGTGAAAGATTCCGATTGCTCCAAACTTTCGGGAAACCACAATTGGTAAGCGCATGGTCACACGCAACTGGAAGTCTACTTCGGAGGACGGCTCTGTCAGTTCGTCAAAGCCTCCGAATTCCTCCCAGACTTCCTTACGAATGAGCAAAGCCTGCAGCCCTGGGTCGCCATAATGCAGGATGGAAAAAACGCCGTTTGGAGGCATAACCAAGCCTTCCGGCCACTGCAGAAGCGGCGCATTCACGAACATACCGTTCGGACGCATTCGAACCGTGGCGAGGGTGGACAGGGCTGCTTCTGGGTGGCGGTGAAATCCTTCGAGGGCACTTTCGAAGAAATTCGGCAGCATGAGGTCGTCGTCGGAAAGAAACGAGAAGAAAGGCGTTTCCACGCGGTTGGCACCATCCGTGAAATTGGCAAACATGCCGACATTGTTCGGCCGGCAGACGTACTCCACCCGAGAGTCTTTTCTCCGAAATTCCTCGACCACCGCCGGTGTCTCGTCACCGGACGCGTTGTCGTAGACGCAGACTCGGAAATGCGGGTAGGTCTGAGCCAATATGCTCGCTATCGCACGCCGCAGGAGTATTGGCCGGCGGTAGGTGGGAACGACCGTTGTGATGATCGGCTGTGAGTCTGAGACACCCATTCAGAACACCTCGGCGTACTTCGTCCGACAATTCCGAACCATGCCCTGGAGAGTATTCCGCAGATCAGTCCCAATTAGCAGAAAAGATCCGCACACAAAGACCAAAGAAGCCAGCGCATAGCCTACTGCCAAGGCCGAAATGGAACTGTGGCCGATGGTTCTGCAAAAAGTCCACGCCAAGCCATAAACGACGGCGGCAGGGCCAAGAAATCGGGAAACATGCCCGTACCACTGCGGCGCTGAGATTCCGAGTCCGCATTCGGCACAGATACGTGGGATCGCGTACACATAAGAGAACAGGTTGTAGACCACCCAGGAAAACCCGGCTCCTTTCAGGCCAAAAAAGTAGACGAGAAGGGTCGCTGCCGGCGGAACCACAAATAGGGCGTAGAGATTGAATCGCGCCGTAATATCGGGCCTCCCTACCGCAAGGGAGAACAGGTAGGGTGCATGTAATGTGCCGTTTAAATAGGATCCAAGGCATAGAAAAGTTGTCGGCAACAGGAGCAGGCGGGCGGCTTCGGCGTTCAACAGGAAAGTGAATACGGGCAAGGCTGCAAAGGGGATAGCCGCGAAGACGGGTATGGTGACGAAACACAAGAAATCCTGCAGCTTGCTATACTGCGACAAGAGGGCCGTCTTGTTGCCCGTTCCGTGTAATTCGCAGAGGGATGGTAAAGCGGCCTGGGCAATCGCACCCGTAATCAGGGTTCCCTTCGAGACTGCTGCATACGCAATGCCATAGTAGCCGAACATCCCGATCGGCATCAGCTTGCTGACGACCGCCTTGTCCGCCTGACTCTCGACAATGCTCAGAAAAGAAGCGGCAGCCATATTCGAAGCGAAGCTGAGATTTCTCTTGACCACGGATAGGGAAAAGCCCGGGACTAGCGCCCTCCATGACAAAAGCCTCGAGCAAATCACAACATACGCCGCGATGCTCGCAAAAAAACAAACCGCAAACCAATGCGCGACGCGAAGCAATCCTCCTCCCAAAAGCAGAATTGCAATCGTGCCAAATTGTTGCAGGCCGGAAGTGGCCACATCAATCAAGTTGTTGAACTCCATGCGTTGTAGCCCGCGCAAAATACCGACGTACAAAGTCCGGGGCAATGCCGCCAAGGAAGCAATTCCTATAACTCTCAGAACGCGAATGGCAGTCTCGGAGTCCAGTGTTTTCAGCTTTATCCAGTGGCTGACGATGGCGGGGGCGGCTAGAAAGAGTGCCAGCGCCAACAATATGTAGATACCCCAGAAGAACAGTGAGCCTGTGCGAACCAAGTCGGCAACATACTCGGGTTCGCTCGTCGCACAGCCTGAGATTTCCCGGATGGCGCTTGACCCGATGCCCATATCCAGCATTGCAGAGAGCACGGTGCTTGCTGTGAGCGCGAAATAGATTATTCCGAGGGCGTCCTCTCCCAATCCTCGGTAGATATACCGAACGGCAACGAACCCGAGAACCAAAAGTATGCTTTGGCCTAGCAGGTTGAAGATGATGTTTCTGGAGAGCTTGGACATGCGTGAACCGGGAATCAGATTATCCTCGCGCTGCTTGGCCGGCAGCAGGAAGGTTGCTTCTACTAGTGGCCTGTACCAACTGATTGTGTACTGATATGGCGCGATGGATCGGCATATTTCCACTTCACGGTACGGGGCGATTTGTTGTACTGACGGATGTATCGCAAAAGCTTTCTCTTCAGATCAAAGACGGAAGTGAATACGCCTCGCGCGATGACGTCGCGCTCGATCTTGCCGAACCACAGCTCGATTTGATTCAGCCACGAAGAGTAGGTCGGTGTGAAGTGTAAGTGAACCTTAGGATGCACCGCCAGGAAGTCCGTGACCGGCCTGCTCTTGTGAGCAGAGAGGTTGTCGGCGATCACATGGATCTCTTTGCCGCGGGGCTGATCGATCACAATGTCGGTGAGGAACGCGACGAACTCCGCCGAGGTGTGCCGCGCAGCCGTTTTGCCGAGTACCTCGCCGGTCTTGGTGTTGAAGGCGGCATACAGCGACAAGGTGCCGTGACGAAAGTACTCAAAGCCGTGCCGTTCTGCGCGTCCCGGGGACAGCGGCAGAACCGGATCCTTGCGATCCAGGGCCTGGATGGCGATCTTTTCGTCCACGCTGAACACCGCGGCATGCGCCGGCGGGTTCAGATACAACCCAATAATGTCGGCGGCCTTCTTTTCAAAATCCGGATCGTTCGAGGCCATGTAGCGCTCCATGCGATGCGGCTGGAGTCCGTGCTTACGCCACACCCTTGCCACCATCATGTGGCTGACGTCCAGATGCGCTGCGAGTTTGCGCGTGCTCCAGTGGGTTGCTCCACCGGTCGGCGCACGCCGTGTCGCCTCCAGAATCCGTGCTTCCAGTTCCGGGGTGAGCACGGTGGCGACTTGTCCCAAATGCCGGCTGTAGAGTCCGGCGATGCGCTGCTCGGTAAATCGTTTGCTCCAGCTGGCCACAAAACCCCGGCTGCAGTCGATGCGCTCGGACACTTCATCCCACGTATGGCCCTCGGCCAGGAGCAAGACCAGCCGCGCCCGTCGGGCATCTTCCGCCCGATCCGTCCGGCTATGGGCTCGCCGCGTCAGTTCCACAAGCTCCGAATTCGTCAACGTGATCGCGTCTCTCATGGACGCGATTATAGTCTATAAATGGCTGTTACAGTCCACTAGGCTCTATTTCGCTGTGACGGGAATTTCCCGATGGCGGAACCTGTCCATTAAGACCCACTCTGATGATGTTTTCCAGCCCGCGCGCAAGGTCAATTTCCGGACGCCATCCGAGCATCTCGACTGCCCGGTTGATATCCATAACGATGTTGCCTGCGTATCCTGAGATGTCATGGTGCCGGATGACGCTGCGTGATCCCACCCGCTCGACGATGCGCTGGGCAATCTCGGTCGTGGATGTTGCAATGCCAGTCCCCAGATTGATTACGCCCTGGACGCGACGTTCGATTGCCGCCAGAATGGCCGCGCAAAGATCGTCCACGTATAAGAGGTCCAAGGATGGGAAACCGTTGAGGTACCGGTGCGCGACAATCTCCTCATTACGCAGGGCCTTCTGAAGAAAGTTCCAAATGAACTTGGGGCGGTCGCTCCCCGGTCCGTAAACCGGACTTGACCGCAGAAGAGCATAGGCGACTCCATAGTGCTGGTGATAGTGTCGGAGTAAGGTCTCGCACAGAAACTTTGTCTGTCCATAAGTCCCGCCGGGGCAAGGAGCAAGTGTTTCATCTGCCTTGAGTTCCCTGGTTTTGTAGCCAGAATAGATTTCCCAACCACTAAGATAGACAAGGAGCAACCCATTTTCCGCGCACACGTCCAACACGTTTTTCAACATGACCAGCGACATGCCCATCGATTCATTCGATGTATAGACACTAGGGTTGCCCAAATGCAGAACGGTATCGATACCTCGTTCTCTCACCAGCAGGTCCAAAGCGACCGTGTCCCGAAGCAGGTCAATCTCTTGGCGTGTCGGCGCCATCACTTCGTAATTCCGTTGCAATTCGCCAATCACCGATGAACCGATGAATCCCGATGCGCCGGTTACCAGGAGTCTGCGGCCAGCGCCTTGCCTTGCCGTCCCACTCTCGCTCTTCTCACCAAGTGCTTCGCGCACTGCAGAGAGCACCGCGATTTTGATCGCCTTTTCGCCTGTGGCCCCGATGACTCGCCGCACCGCCTGTTCGAAATCGACTGCTTCGTGCGCTGCGAGAATCCCAGCGGCGATGGCGTTGCTGCGCGACATCCCATAATCGCAGCAAACTATTACCTTTTGGCCACTTCGCAAATGATCGAGCGCCTCGTTGATCTTCGACTTCACCAATGGCGGAGCGTTCCCTTCCTTGTCGAGGAGGTCGCGAGCGTCCAGAATATGAGTGTCCAGCGGCGCGTCGAGGCCGTCCCAGGCAGCGGTTCCCAAGCTGTCCGTAATCCAGCGGATCATGGCTTGATCTCCTCCTTACCTACGTAAAGCTCGGTCAAGCTGCGCAGGTAGTACCCGGGTCGAACCGGCGCAACCAGGGGAACACTCCCGTAAAGCACGTTTTGCAGGTACATGTCGATCTCATTAAACCCCGCCATGGCCCGCAAGTATGTCGAGGCCGAGAACCTTGGATTGATCTCGAAGGGAATCAGGATGCCCTTGCGCACTCGCCCCTGTATGTTCATGGGGCCGACGCTGCCCAGGGTTTTTGCGATCTTTTCAGCCTGTGCACGCACTTCTGCAAATTCGTCAATTAGTCCCTGGCTATAACCGCTTGAGATTAGTCCCGCCTGAGTGTTAAGCAAGACAGACAGTTTTGCGTTAAATAATCGTCGCATTGCTACTGATCCGACTAATCGCCCGTTGGGAAAGGAGAGGGTTCCCACTGTGAACTCTCCCTCATCCAAACCAATATATTCCTGAACCAGCGCGGTATGATCGTTATTGAGAAGGTGCTCGACATACATTTCCACTTCTGGGCGGTTCAAAGCCAGAAATACAAAACGGCTGCCGCCGGTCCCGGTGGACGGTTTGATTATGCATGGGCAAGGAATGTCCTTGAGGGTCTCCAACTCGTGCCGGTCCTGGACGGCAACTGTCCATGGTGCCGGCAGGCCGAGCGTTTGCATTCGCTCAAAAAAGTGCTTCTTGTTAGAGCAGGTGGCGACAACCTCCGGCGAGTTTGCCGCAACCTGAACCCCAGCGTTCAAAAAATCCGCCGCCGCCAACCCCAATAGCACCGCCGGCTCGTCTCCACCTGGAATGAGTACGCGAATTCCTGTCGCAACACAGCGTTCCAGAACAGACTCCACGTATCGTTTTCGACTGACCACAAATGTTTCGGTAATATCCTTCTCATAATGCCCGTAAGCATAACCTGAGATGTCACAACCGTAGACCTGGTACCGACCTGCAGCTCTCAGACACTTGAGGATCTCAGTTCCTAGCGAGGCTCCCCCGATTCCCGCCACCATAACCTTCGGCATATCAGGCATGCAATCTCTCCGGCACTAGTAAGCTGAAAAGAAACGCGTTCGCTGGCAAGATACTGACTCATTCTAGAGGGCATCACATTGGGGAGGTTCTGACTGTTGCCTTGCCCCCTTGTGCCCACCCCAAGATCTCTTTCAGAACTTCACAGACGTTTGTTCACCTTTTTTCGTTGGATTAACCGCCGACGGAAGTTTGACGGCGAACGAGCTCAACGCAAATGTCAACAGACTATATTGCCAGACTGCTTATTTCTGTTTTCCCCAAATCTCTCGGCGGAACCGGGACTAGCCGCGATCGAATGTCTGCAGGGCTTCGACCACGTAATCGACCTCACCGTCCGTCAGGTCAGGGAACAGCGGAAGCGTGATAATCGTCTCCCATACTCGCTCAGCAACAGGGACCTTACTTGCATACTTGCGGAATAACGGGTGCATCGTCAGCGGCATGTAATGCACACCGGTAGCAATGCCCTTCCGCTTCAGGTGCAGGATCAACCGATCGCGCTCGCCGCAACGCACGCCAAAGATCCAGTAAGCGTTCTCGACAAGCTGATATGGAAACAACGGCCGGATCCTCTCGCAGGAAGCTATCCCGTCCAGGTACCGCCGGATAATCTGCCGGCGGCGCTCGTTCATCTGGTCGAGCTTGCGTAACTGCGCCAGCCCGATCGCGGCCATCAGGTCGTTCATGTTGTACTTGTATCCAAGCACGTTGACTTCATAGTACCAGTGACGGGCGTCCATCTCGTCGGCACTGGTGTATTTTGCCGAACGCTTCCAGGTGTCCTTATCGATTCCTACCCAGCGGTACGCCCGCAAGGGTTCGATCAGTTCCGGCCGGTTGGAGGAGATCATGCCCCCGTCGCCGGTCGTCATACACTTCTTTTCCTCGAAGCTGAAGCAGCCGATGTCTCCCCAGGTACCTAGCTTCTTGCCCTTGTACACGCCTCCGGCACAATGGGCGCAATCCTCAATCACCGCGAGTTTATGGCGCTTGGCGATCTGGTTCAGGTCATCCATTGGGACGGGATGGCCGCCCATGTGGACGGGCATAACAATCGCGCAGTCGGAAGTCACCTTCCGCTCGAGATCTTCAAGACTGATGGAAAGGGTGTCTTCATCTACATCGACGAATACGGGCACGAGTTGGTTATACAGAGCTGCCGTCGCAGTGGACACGAAGGTGATGGCGGGCACGAGGACCTTACTCCCAGCAGGAACCCGCATCGCCGTGACAGCTAGATGAAGGGCAGCGGTGGCCGAATTGACGCCCACCGAGGCAGTAGCCCCTAGGTACTCGCTCCACTCCTTCTCAAACTGTTCGACGAGCGGTCCAAGGCCCAACCAGCCGCGCTCGAAGACGGAACGGATATTGGCAAGTTCTTCCTCCCCTACGCAAGGCTTAAAAAGTCGGACTTGCAAGAATGGCCTCCTTAAGCAAATGGTGAAACAAAATTGTTCATGGTAGGCAAAGCTATATCTTTGGCCGAAAGCACCGGCTCTGTTACCGGCCAAGGGATGGCCAGCGCGCTGTCGTTCCAGCGCAGGCCACCCTCGGAGCCAGCGTTATAGAGCGCGTCCACCTTGTAGAGAACCAAAGAGATATCCGTCAAAGCGCAGTAACCGTGGGCGAATCCTTTTGGGATGTAGACGGCTCTATGGTTTTCCTCTGAAAGTTCTGCCATTTCCCACTGACCATATGTCGGCGAACTACGCCGAAGGTCGACAAACACGTCCAACACAGCCCCCTGGATGACGCGGACCAACTTGGTCTCGGCATGAGGAGGGCGCTGAAAATGGAGTCCGCGGATAATGCCCTTCCTCATAGAGAGCGCTTCGTTCTCCTGTACCCAATGGTTAATGAGGCCATGTTGCGCAAAAATAGTTTCATCGTATGACCTCAGGAAGTAGCCACGCTGATCTCTCTTTGGCTCGAGAGTGATTCCAAACGCGCCCGATAAGCGAAATGGTTTGATGTCCATGGAATGCAGCCGAGGAGCGCCGCCTCGTATTATCGCAACTGGGTCGCCGTTGCATGGCGAACTGATTTGGGTTGGTGATCGTAGGAGGAAAAGAACTCTTGATACCAGCAAATAGTTTCTTGAAGACCTTCCTCCAAAGTGTATTGAGCTTTCCACCCGAGGAGTTGCGTTGCCTTGGCCGAGGAGAGGTATTGATTACGAATTTCCCCTTTTGCGGTGTTCAAGACGACAGGCTGAATATGATTGCATCCCATCTGTCTGCGGATGTCGTCCACGATTTCGAGCACAGTTATGCGGGATTCTGAACTGAAATTGAAGCTCTGCCCCCGAACGCTCTCCGAATCAAGCCCTTCAGCCAGTGCAAGATAAGCCCGTACCACATCATTTACGTAAATGTAATCACGTATGTATTTACCGTCGCTGCGCAAAAGCGGCTGTTGCTTATGGTAGAGAGCTTTGACAGTGCCTGGAACAATTCTGGTCCAATTCAAGTCTCCGCCACCGTACACATTCCCGCAACGAGCAATGCCAACCGGCAAATTATAGGTTTGGTGATAGCTCTGCGCGATCATATCGGCACAACTCTTGGAGACCTCGTAAGGATACCTCGGGCGCAGCGCCATATCCTCTGTGTAAGGTAGATCGTCCTGTTCCCCGTACGCTTTATCGCTGGAGGCGACAACTATGCGTTCAACGAAGCTTCGGTGCTGACGGCAGACTTCAAGCACATTCCACGTTCCGCGAATGTTAGTCTCGAACGTGGCTAGGGGCGACATCGTAGCTACCTCCACGATTGCCTGCGCCCCAAGATGCAGGACGGTGTCAACGGAGTACGCAACGACAGCGCGATTTACCGTACTGAAGTCCTCCAAGCGTCCATTCACCACATGGACGCGGCCGATGGTGCCGCTCCGGTACAGCTCTGTTTGCGGGTTCGAATCCAGGACGAGCGCAACTACATCGGCAGAACGCGCGACCAACTCCTTTACTAACCACGAGCCGATAATGCCGGTCGCACCCGTGACGAGGACCTTCCGTCCACTCCAAAAACCGTTGCCGTTTTCGCTCATTGCCACACCTTCCATTGTGCTGAGGTTTTCCACAACTCGTTCAACATCTGGAAGTCTCGGTAAGTATCCATGGCGTGCCAGAAACCGAGGTGGGGGTAGCACGCGAGTTGCCCTTCGCGAGCCAGACGCGCCAGCGGTTGTTGTTCAAGTACGCAGCGGTCTTCTTCCTGTAGGTATTCAAAGAACTCACGGCGAAAGACGAAAAACCCTCCACTAACGAGGCCATCCTGAATGGGTGGCTTCTCGTCGAACTGCTTGACGAGGTCGCCATTTACAGAGAGTTCGCCGTAGCGCGAAAATGGCCTCACCCCGGTCACAGTGCCGATTTTTCCATGCGATAAGTGGAAGTCCAACAATTTCGCCACATCAACGTTGCCGACACCATCGCCGTATGTGAGCATGAAGTGCTCACCCTTGATGTATGGTGCGACTCGCTTTACCCGGGCGCCGGTCATCGCTTCGCTGCCTGTATCTGCGAACGTGATGGTCCAATCTTCGTCCACGCTCGGTTGTCCATGAAGGGCCGGTTCGAGTGGTTCGTTGAGATGCAGAGTAAAGTCGACATTCATCATCCGATAGTCAAGGAAATACTGCTTAATCATGGAACCCTTGTAACCCAAACACAGGACAAAATCCTTGAAGCCATAATGCGCGTAGGTTTTCATGATGTGCCACAGGATGGGTTTTGCCCCAATTTCCAAGAGTGGCTTGGGACGGAATTCCGTTTCTTCCCGCAAGCGAGTCCCCATCCCACCGCATAAGATCACTACCTGTATAAGCTTAGAATTCTGAACCATCCCACCTTGTCTCCTGTCAACGAGCTCCGTGTAAGCTCGACCTAGATTCGCCCAGATTTCTTCAGAGACTCACGCTGCTACTTCTTCCAATCCTCTCTCAGTCTGTGGCGAAACTACGTGCTCTTGACTGCCCGAGTTTGTATCCGAAATATCGCTCATTCGGGCAGGTTCAGAGAAAGCAAGTTACTCGCGCTTACAATACCAAATATCCAACTTTCACCACTGACCGTCAGGCTGACTTGTCAAACTGGGAAAAGTTCCGAAGCATCCACTTCGATGGCCACAGACCGCTGGATTTGGTCGACCGAAACCACCACGCGGAGCTTACCCTTGCGGCGCACCAGGATCCCCTCCATCCCCGTCATTGGCCCGCCCTTCACCCGCACCCGCCGCCCCACCCTCAAATAAGGATGCGGCTCCGCTTGCACCCCACTTCCAATGCAGGCACGCAGCGCCTCGATTTCTTCTTCCGGCAGCGCCGCTGGCGTCCCGTCAAACCCCACCAGTCGCGCCACTCCCGGAACCTGCTGCACACGCAGGCGGTCCTGTAGCGCCATGCGCACGAACACGTAGCCGGGAAACAGCGGCAACTGCAGCGTTACTCGCCGGTCTTTCCACCGCCGCACCGACGCATACACCGGAAGGAAGTGCTCCACGGATCGTACAACCAGTTGCTCCGCCACGCGCTTCTCGTGGTTCGCGCTGGTATAAGCGGCATACCATCGCGGCTCGCAATATGCCGCCGGCAGAGTGCTCAACTCGCTTCCGGAATTCAGTTGCGTCCAATGACTCGCCATAGTTCCTTCTTCAACTTCGCTGCCGTCCGTGCGTGCTCACAGCTTCGCCCCGTCACTTACAGGGGCGATTGTGACCTAACCCATGTACTACCAATTACTTACGGCCACATCCGTCGCTATGGCTCGTCTCGCTCGGCGTCCTTGTCCTGGTCCTGCTCACTCATCGCGTCCGGCCTTTCCCGCCAACTCCATGCGCGGTGCCCGTTTGTTTCAGCACCTGTCCCGTTCCGCGAGAACTTCGGCATACGTGCTTGCACCGTCGTGAACACTTCCATCGCAAAAACTCTTCGCGGATCGCTCACTTCCACCGCTTCCCACCACGTTTTTCCGACGATCCACGTCATCGCCAGTGTGATCCCTAGCATCGTTCCCAAAATTACGATCATCGTGCGCGGAGGATAGGATTTTTTCGTGGGCACGATCGGCGCATCCAGCACCTTGACGGTGGGAATCTCCTTGGCTTCTTGCACTTTCGCCAGTTCGTACTGCTGCGTCAGCAACTCGTACACGGTTTCCTGGAGCTTTGTCTGCCGGAACAGATCCGCGTACGTAACACCCAGCAACGGCAGCTTGCGGATGGAGGGGTACAGGGCGTTTGTGCTCTGGATTCCGCCCTGCGTTCCCGCACTACCGAGTTCGGTCAGTTTTCTTTGCAGCTCATCCACTCGAGCCTGCACCGAACGAACGCGCACGTTATTGTTGGTGTAGATCTGCTGCAATCCGCTCAGCTCGGCTTGCGCGGCGATCAACTGCCCTTGCAGCGTCGCGGCTGCTTCCACCATTGCCTTTCCCTGCGCCGGAATATCGATGGCCGAGTTCTTGCTGGCATACTCACTGAAATTCTTCGCTGCCGAATCAAGATCCGTTTTCACTGTTTGCAGGCGTTCTTCAAGGAAGATGCGCTCGCGCCGCGCGGACGAAGTACTGACCTGCGCCACGAGTCGGTCCAATTCCGCCACATACGCCTGAGCCATCGCGGCGGCGCGTTTGGGATCGTGATCTGTCACACCAATCGAGATAATTCCGCTCTTGCGGTCTTCGGAAAGATCGGTTTGTTCCGCGAGGCCGTTTCTTGCGTCCTCGACCTTTGAGCTGTGATAGACCTTCATGAGGTGGAACTCGTCGATCAGCCGGTCCTGGACCGTCTGGCTGCTGAGGATGCCCACAAAAAGCGCGCCGGAACTCTTCACTCCCAGGAGATCACCCGCAAGGCCGCCAAGGCCACCGGCTCCGCTGCGGCCAGCCATGGCGGCCACCATCCCCAGCCCTGAAGTGGATTGGCTGTCGGGCGGCATAAGCCGCGTGACCGATTGGTATCGCACGGGGATCAGGAGAGCAATGAGGATGCTTGCAAGCAGCGCGTACGCTCCCGTGCGGAGCAGGAATCTGCGATGTTCCCATAACAAGCGCAGGTAAGGAAGAAAGCTTTGCTGCGTCTCGACCGGCTCCATGAGGAGAGACGATTCCAACCCGTCGTTCTCCCGCTCGTTGTCCGGTGTCTCGCGGACCGGCACTCTCCCTGTCGCGCTCAATTGGAATCTCCCACGCTTGCGGCGTTTTGTGGCCCGTGATGGAATGTTGGCCGGAAAATTTTCTGTGGCTGAAATTCAATTCCTACGGACGTGGTTATGTCTCGCTCCGGCCCTGGCTGAATCACGGGCATAAGCCACCGCTCGTACTGCACTGAAGCGGTGATTCCCAGGCCATGGCGGAGCCCGATATCCCCGCGAGCGCCCACGTCGGTCAATGTGCCACCCCCGGGAATAAACTGCTGGCTTACCTTTTCATGCCGGAAATTGACCTGGATCCGATTTTGGGGCGTGAACCAGTAGTTGGTCCATGCCTGCGCACCCTGCCCGTCGCGCCCGATCCAACTGCCAATCAGATTTCCGCCGTTCGTGTAACCGTCCAGGTAAGGGCTGGAGCCACTCGAATAATAAAAGCCGTGACCGATGGCGCCCCCCGCGGGAACATCGGTGTACACACCCTCGACGCGGAAATCGAGTTTCGGAAGTTTCGGAAGGTGCGAAAAATACAGTCCTGCACTAATCCCGGAACGATCCCAGTAGGCGATGGGACTAAGTTGGTCCCAAGCAAAAGCATCGCCATAAAACGAGACCCAACGCCGCAGCAGGGGCAGCCGGTAATTCCAATCCAGTCCGGAATCCTGTTTGCCCGGGTCATGTGCCGTGCCCTTCACAGCATTGTGCTCGCCCCTGTCGAATAGACTTCCCACGAAGTAACCCAGCGTCATTGGAATATCACCGCCGCCGAAGAGCACGGTGCGAGTCACTCCGAACTCGAAGTTACGTGTGGGCTTAAAGCTAATTCGCTCGCCATGGATGTAGGGCTGATTTTGCAGTGGATCCAGGTAATTACCGATGATTCCCGTGGGTGTCCTGAAGAAATACTGCCCCGACAGCCGGCCCATGAAAAACTCCAGCCACGCCGGCCCAAAGATTTTCGAAAGCAATGGCACTTTTAATGGGGAAGTCCGAGCGATCCTTATCATGGGGATGGCCTGAGAGTTCGTGCTCAGGAGCATAGGCCCGCCCTCTGTCGGGCTGCCCCACATTTCCTGAGGCCCAAAACTCACTAGCCAGTTCGTGAGTTGCATACCTGCATAGGCCTCGATCAACTGAAACTGGCTCGTGGCTGCGAACGGCGTGGCCGGTGGAGTCCCCTCTCCCCCCAGGCCATCGGCATTCGCTATGAAGTTCCTTTCGGTCAACGGCAGCGGCGGTGCGGAGGGTGCGTACTGATATTCGCCGCGGACGTAACCCACCCAAGGCCCGGCAGTTGTATAAAAGGAGAAACCTGTAATCGCGTTCGTGCCTTCCTCATTGGGCCGGCCATAGTCATTGATGATGGTCTGCCCGATGTCAAAGCTCTCCCCGCCTCGTCCGAGCGGGGGTCCAGAGATTGTGGTGACGCGGGTGTAGACCGATTCGAGCTTAGCGTCTATACCACCCGTTGGGAGGTCCAGTTCGCTCTGGAACTCTTTCTGCAGCGCGGCGTAAATCCTGCCGGCTTCCGCATTAGAATCCACCCCATGATCGTCCGCCTCCGTGATCAATCGCGCACATTCCCATCGAGTCCAGGGACGATGTGCCAGAAAGCCACTGTCGATCAACCCGAGACCCATCAGGCGCTCGATCGCCGGATAGACCCAGCTATCCAACGGCACATACGGCGAGCCCATATTGTCTCGAGTGGGGTGCTCAAACAGCTCTCTTGCGTGACTGCTCCAACTTTCCCATGCAGATCCGCCCAATTCCGGATCGTGATGGCGCTTGTAAACTGTGTAGCCAGACAACTCTCCGATCAATGCGCCGACGAGTACGTCCGACGCAAAATGCTGCTGCGCTCTCACGCGCGAGTAGCTGATCATTCCAGCGGCGCCGTACGCAAGAATCTTGGTCAACGGTCCTGGATACTCGTGTGCGATCACCCCCGCCACCGACCACGCTGCCGCGGCATGCTCGGAAGGAAACGACGTGCCACCGCTCTGAAAAAACGGCCCGCTGCCGTCTCCCTGAAAGGGTCGTTCACGTCCCAGCGAATACTTCAATCCTTCAACCATCACCAGACTGTTCAACGCTGCTTCACCCGCAAGGAACCCAGTCTCGCTCCAGTGTTCGTTGTGCTTGGCGCGGCCCACCAGCCACATTCCGCCCGCGCTGCCGATGAGTACTCCTGCGCCGGCGTTAGACAGATTCTTGTATCGGCTGATGGTGTTTGGATCGTGAGACAGGTGCTTGTTGGAATCGCGATCCGTCACGAAAAGTCCTGCCGTGATTCCACTAAGCGGAAAAAGCCACTCTGTATCCGAGAACTGAAGCTGCGCAGGACTTGTCCAGATCCTTCGTTGATCGTCCATGAACCTTCCTACCAATCCCATCCGCGTTCCCTCAGACGTTTTCGCTACCTCGTCGATTTCTGGCGTGTCGCTGGTCTGTGAAGAAGATTTGTGCTTCGCAGATTCGCTTTCCGATGTGGAGGGCCCCGCTCCCTGCTCTTGCGCCGGGGACACGCGAGCAGTGCTAACACCAAACAGCAGCGCCGCTCCAAGAATCCCGATTTGGCGTCGTATCATCATGCGCGCTCAGGGAATAGCCACAGCCGCAACCAACGCGGCGGACGACGCGATTTGCGCGATCGTCAGGACGTTTTTCAATGTAGTGCTGCCAAGAACTGGCCTCTCCGGTACCACAATCGTGTCGCCCGGACCCATCGTCGCCGAGAGCACACCACCAGACCAAAGGCGGCCCTGACTGCCGCTCGTCACCGAACCGTCCGAGCGGACGATGAAGATTGCGCCTTTGTTTGCAAGCTGTGTTGCACCTCCCGCGCGGGAGAGATACCAGTTGGCATTCCTCCCTGGCGTATAGGTGAGGGCGTTGGCGTTGTACACCTGGCCGATAACCAGCACAGCTCCGGGTTGCTTCGGAATCATTAACGAATCGCCTGCGCGAAGCTCGATATCATCAGGAGACCCTTCAAAGCCTGTACGATTCGGGCGCAGATGTATCACCAAGCGTCCCGATATCGGGGCTTTGCGGAGCGCATCCAACACGCGTTGGCGCTGTTGCATGGCTGCCTGTTGCAGCGCAGCTTCTTCGGTTCCGGTCGTAGATGCCGCCGTCTTCACGACCGTGGACTCCTGCTCGAGCCTCTGGATCATTTCCTGGCGGTTCTTCTGCTGAAGTTCGCGTACTTCTTCCCGTTCAAACACGGCCGCTCGCGGATATGCTGTCGGCAACAACCCTCCCGCACGCTGTAGTAGCGAACTTAGCCGCTCGCCTGAGCGGATGCCGTACACACCAGGTTTGCGCACCTCTCCACGCAACGTAACCACCGCGCCGATGTCGTTCCAACCAGCCTGCTGCGGCACCGTTAAAACATCGCCATCGTGCAGAGGTACATTCTGGTTTTCGGTTCCTGCAAGCGCGGCGGCTAGACTCAAGTCTTGATGTCCAGCTTGCACACGTTCCCCAGACGAATCAGAGATCGCATAATGGGTCAGGTCGCCGCTGTCAGGGTTCGCGCTTCGCAGCAATCCGCCAGCAGAACGCACTAGATCGGAAACCCGCATATTGGCAACGAGAGGATAGCGGCCCGGCTTCTCCACTTCCCCCTTGATATAAACGGTCGCCGGGTCCACCCTCGCCGGACTCTTGTGGATCAGCAAGCGATCCCGCGGCAACAGCAGGATGTTTTCTACCGGATTGCCTGCAATCGCTTCCTTCAGGTTGACGCTCAGAATCTTCATCGTTCCGTCGGCCTGCGTCCGGAAGACCTGCGCACTTCCTTGCGCTGCATCCGGCGTCAATCCACCCGCCAGGTAGATCACGTCGCGGAGATGCACCTGCCCGGGAGTGTCGTATTTCCCAGGCTGCCGCACCTCGCCGCCCACCCAGATCGCCGGCGCCGCCTCAAAATCGTAGCGGCTGAAAACTCGCACCGTATCCAACGGTTGCAGCAGCGGAGCCGTAGTGGGATCCTTCATGGCGGCAGCCAGGTCAAAACTCACGACGCTAGGGCGAAAATCAGGTGGATTCAGGCGAATGATTTCCCCGTAGTGCGCCGCCGGTTCCGGAAGGATTTCTTTATACGATGCAAGGAGATCGGTCAGCTTCATCCCATCGCGGTAGGAGTACCGCCCGGGCCTCAGAACGTGTCCCTGCAGGTAGATGGTGTCCTGGTTGTAGGGCGCGATCGGGAAAATATGAATTTCATCGCCGTCCTGAATCCGGAAGGAGGCGAGTTGCGATGGTGTGGAGTTGTCCGCCGACAGATCCAGACTCAACATGGTGCGCTTTTCGTGCGCTTCGAGGCGTTGCACTTCGACGTGGCGCAGAGCGGCCGCAGGCAGGATGCCTCCGGCAAGTTCGAGCACATCCGCGACCGTTTTTTCGCCATTCAGCTCGTAAATCGCCGGCCGCCTCACCATTCCCGCCACGGTAACCTGCGCGCCTACCGGCGGCACCAGCAAGGTGTCGCCGTTCTCGAGCCTCTTTGCGTCCGGCGTGACACCATGCAAAAGCAGATCGTACGCGTCGATCTCCTCAAGTTCCTGTCGCCCGCGCATGTGTTTCAGAGAACGCAAAGAACCGCGCGGCGTCGCTCCCCCGGCGGCCACAAGCGCGTTCAGCGCCGTGGAAAGCGAGCTGATATCGTAAGCTCCGGGCTCCTCGACTTCTCCCACAACGTACACGCGAACCGTCCGCAGACGGGATACGGACACATCGGCCGAGGTGTCGCGATACTGCGTCCCAATTGCTTTTTGGACGGCTTCTTGCACTTCGCCGAGCGACCTGCCGCTTACGAGCACGGGACCTGCCTCCGGAAGGGTGACCCTCCCCTGGCGATCCACAACGCGCACCAGTTTTGTCGAAACTCCTCCCCAGAGATCAATGGATAGACTGTCACCTGGGCCAACCACATAGTCAGGTCCCACGGGCAAATCCATGGGGATGCTGCGGGGATCGCGCAAGCCGTCCTGAAAGACTTGTGTCCCAAAGCGTTGCGGTGGGAGGTCCCTGGAGGGAGCCTGCACGTAGAGGTCATACAGGGACGGAATATCCGCGTAGGGATTCGGCCGGTGCACCATGTTTCCGGGTTGGAGTTCACGCTCCTTGGCGAGCCTCGGTTCACGCCGCCAAATTGACCCTGCCCCCGTTTCCAGCTTTGCACCCGCCGAAAGGGTTGTTTCTCCGGAAGCCGCCTCCGCTGCCGAGCCTCGCCGCGCTTCGCCACGCGACTGTTCCAAGGGAGAAACGCTAAGTGAATCCGGAGATCCATTGCCGTAGAGTGATGGATCACGAGGAGTTTTCATCGTGTCAGAGACATCCTGGAACGAAGAATTTCCTTCCGAGGCTCCGCCGAACGGCGCACCCTCTGGATTGACGTCGGTTTGCATGATGCGTGGAGATGGCGACAGCGGCTGCCCGTCGTTGGGATAATTGGAAGATGGCTCTTTCTGCGGACTGCTTTCGTCGGGAGTTGAGATGGCGCGCCTCGGCCGGGGCGCCGCTCCCTGCACGCATTCTCTGTCCTCATTCAAATCGCAGGGCGCCGCTTTCGCTTCGCTCGTCTGCGTAGGCGAAGGCTTGACCGACTCCAAGTCTTCCTGGGCTTCGATCTGCACGAGGCGCCTGACGCGCTCCTTAAGAAGAAGGTCCTGCTCTTTTCCGATTTCGGAGTCCGGGTTCACGCTTGGACGCAAGTAGCCATAGCGCTGCACCAACCGGGTAGCGACCGAGCGAAACGCCACATCGGTTTTCAACCGGTCAAAAATGGCGTTATCGGTAAGATCGTCGTCACTGACGATCTGCCCGTTATCACTCGCCTCCCTGGCAACCCATCGCTTCAACTCCACCAGGATTCCCGGTTCCTTCAGAAGCACTTCCTGAATTTGTGTAGGGGACGCGGCGACGCGCAAAAGATTCCCATTCTCGAGTTCAGAAACTTCCTGGTTGGCGATGCGCGATGCCTCGCTGGACGGGCGCGGTTGACGATTGGTTTCCTGTGCCTGGGTGGAGACACAAAAGGCCAAGACAACGAAGGGAGCGAACAACCTGGTGAACTTGCTGGCTCTGAGCATGTTGATAGACTCCCCTCAGTTAATCTCGGCGCTTTTGCTCACCGTCTCAGCAACGCTTTTCACGGCGCTAAGGAAACCCTGTTCCGACGATTCGATATCGGCGGCATGAATATCGAGGGACGCCCAATAACAGACGGTGTAATTTTCGTGCGGTGCGACCGCGATGATGTGTAGCGCGGGGTACTCGCGAAGCAGTTCGTCGCAGATTGCGGGCCGCTTGCCCGGTTTGTCTGCTGTAACCACCAGAAGGTCCGGCGCGGTTTTTTGCACCGACTCGCGAATTTCCGCTTCTTGTGCCACTTCGCCGACGATTTCGATCCAGGATTCTTCTGCGAGCATCTCCACAAGCAGCTCTCGCATCAGCTTCGGCTGGTTGGCCACGAGAATACGGAATGTATTGACCATAGGTATCCCCTCTTAAACATTGAGTATTTATCGTTTGGGAAAAAGCGCTAGGTCCAATCAAGAATCAATTCGGCACTATGGTCGAAAGGTAGCCTGGGTCGTACTAAACCCAGTGCAGTGAAGACCCGAGGAGAGCTAAGGCACGTAGGTCCTACAATAGTCCGCGGACTAAACCTGATTGGTACTCAGAGTAGGTGCTCGAATTGGCACATGAAGCCTGGACCGAGGCCGTTTCAAGCTAAGTAGGTTTCAAATTGGGCCAGCCAAGTCCATATTCTTCCGATATCTATGAAGTTAGTTGACATCCGCTCGACCGTCTATTAGATTGCTCTTGCCAGTTAGGTGAAGTGCCCTCTGCGCAGCCTCCCTCACGCCTGGTGTTTCTCCCTCTTGAAGGGATGAATGGAACTGAGGGTGTATATGGGACAGACAGACGACATCAAGTTGTCCCTGCGGGTCAGCGTCTACCTTCTGGCCGAAAACAGGTTGCTGCGCGACACCCTGGCGCGGCTCCTGAGGAAGCGCTCGGAGATTAATGTTGTCGGAGTGAGCCGGAGTTCGGAAACCGCTAAGGCTGAACTAATCTCCTCGCAATGTGAAGTTGTCTTGACGGATTGCTTTGACGATACGGCCCGCGGGGACTTTCTGCAGGACCTCCTCGACCAAACGTCAGGGATCAAGGTGCTTCTTTTCGGCATGAACGAGGATCCAGACGTTTTTTTGAAGGCGGTCTTCCTGGGGATTTGCGGATTCCTGCTCAAGGACGCTTCAGCCGCGGAGATCGTTGCGGCGGTTCGCGCCGCTGCGCGCGGCGAAGCCACGTGCCCCCCGAGCCTTTGCATGTCTCTGATTCAGCATCTGAGCAAAAAGAGACAGGAGAAACTCGAAACGTCGGATCCGCAGAGTAGCGATCGGAAGACCCTCACTCCGCGGCAACTCCAACTCCTCCGGCTTGTTGCTGACGGCAAGACAAATAAGGAAATCGCGGCAACTCTCAATTTATCTCAGTTCACAGTAAAGAATCATATGCGCCGAGTAATGCGACAGGTGGAAGCGGCAAGCCGTCACGACGCCGTTAGCCTGGTTCGTGCAACTGGGCAGCTCACAACGCTGTAGACCATAGTCATTCAGCAATTCATCCCTCCTATGTTGACGTACGCGAGTGCCGCCTTTGCCAGTTCTTATCTGGATGGGCGTGGCGCCAATTCCAGTATTGCGACTGCTCCTTCTTGTTCGCCTTCGAAAATTCCCTGAGGTCTCTTGTGGTTTTCCGTAAGGTACTGCCCCCCAGGCGCGATTTTCGTTGTCATCCCAGTTGTGATAATCCTTGTGGTCTTTGTCGTAGACTCGGTTCTGGTCGCGGGCCTCTTGAGGTACGGAGACAGCCATAATTGCCACTGGCGCTGCGAGAGCAGCGGTCAGGAATAGTGAAGCGAAGCAAAGATGTACGCGGGGGATGTTGTAAGTCCTCCAAATTCAAAATGTCCGCTTTCGGAGTCGCGGCAGTGATGAGTGTGCATCTGGAGCCGGTTGATTTATCTCTCATAAAGCACACACGCATTAGAGAGGGCTTGAGAAACGCGCTATACGTCTAAGCGTCGTTCGCGGCAGGCGCATTCCGGGCAGCTTCGTTCAAGTGGCGTCCGAGGAGATCGCAGCGTGAAGGCCATGTAGCCGCACCACGTTCCCCCCCCACCCGGACAGCGAAGAGAGGCTGCACCTGATTGCTGCGGTGTCGAGAGATTTTCAGGCTACTGCCCCGGAAGCTTGTCTTCCAGTTCACTAGCCAGCTTCTGGACGTCGGTAGTCTCGCTGAACCCTTGGACCTGATGTGTTGCCGACTTCACATCGACGCCTGTGTGTTGACACAGCTTTTGCAGCATCTGCAACATCATGGTCAGTTCCTGCTCGGCGAGCATGCCGACTTGAAGGTCCAGATGAGAGCGCCGCTCCGACTGGCGAGCCATGCGATTCTGACTGATCAGCACGAAGATCGTCAGGAAAACGCTCTCTGAGGAGACAAAAAGCGCCAAAATGCCGAATGGGAAAGGATCGAAAGCTTTCACATTGGGGATCAAATTGAGATTCAGCGTACTCCAGACGGCAACCAAAACCACATGCACCACAAGGAATTTGAGACTGCCGATGAATTTTACGATGGCATCACTGTAGCGCTCGGTAGGCGTCCGGCGATCCAACGCTTGCTCTTCCAGCTTGGCAATGGCGGCAATATTGAATTGCGTAGGATTGTTCGCCACTTGGTCAGACACCGCTTTTTTCATGCACGGAACTCCGGCTCATCGGCGATCGACATTCACGCACTCGATTGGCAAGCGGCTCACAGCTCCGAAATCTACTACGGGCTGGTGGAACTGGTTTGTTGGAGCTCGGTGTCAACCGGATAGACAATAATCTCGACAGTGCCCCAACTGGAATCCGGATTCGCGCTTTTCCCTTTCCCGAGTCCCAGGGTCTTGAGTTGGGCGTCATCAAACGAGAAATTGCTGACGAGGTAGTCTCGTACCACCATGGCGCGAGCCTGTGTAAGCACCAAGTCCTTTTGCGCATCGCCCGTCGTGCCCGTTGAAACGACAACAACGGCGACCCCGAACTCCGTGTCTGCCAAAAACTGGCCGGCAGCACGCAATGATTTCTGGTTCTTCGGTTTGGCGGTGTCCACTTTATCGAAGAGCAGCTTGGACTCGAAAGTGAAGGTTTTCAGCGGCGCCGTCTGGGGAAGCTGCGTGATTTCGTTTTTCGCCAGCTCGGAAGAGTCTTCATAGCCGCGATTTTTAAAGAACCCCCGCAACAGGAAATTCTGCTTCATCGCTTCCATGTTTTCCTGGAAGGCGACGACTCCTACCTGGGCATGGTTGACGGTGTCACGCAAACCGGCGGTGGTCTGGTCCAGTTGAGTGTAAATCTTCTTATCGTTCACCAGAGCCCCTATTGTTCCCTGACCGTGGTTGATCTTCCCGCTAATGGAACTCAGGTTCGCGGTGACCACAGTGACGTTGTTCAGGGCCTCCTGGCTGGTGTCCAGAATGCCGTCGGCCTTCTTCATAAGATCGGCGATGACAAGGGGAGGTTCGCTGACGATCGTGTCGTCCTCCTTCACGTTCGGGGCCTGGGGGGAGCCAAAGGAGATGGAGACATATTCGTTGCCCAGGAGGCCCTCGGTCTCGATGGCAGCTACGGAGTCTCGTTTGATGATGTTGTGCGTCGATCGCTGGAGATCCATCAGCACGGTGATCTTACCGTCCGGCTTGTTCGGCAGCTCGATGCTGCGCACGCTGCCGCTGTGCACACCACCTACGCGCACTTCGGCGCCAGGATCGAGGCCAACTACCGTAGCGAACTGCGCCTTCAATCGATAGGTGGGAGTGAAAAGATACTGGTTGCTCCCGATGAGGAAGACTCCCGCCGCCAGAATCGCCAGCGTTGCAATGATAAATGCTCCGAGTCTCGCCGCTCTTGACATATGCGCTCCCTAGGAATCCCGCTTCATAAATTCCGCGACAAATGCGTTGCCGCTCTTCTCCAGCTCCTCGAAACTGCCTTCGATCTGCACCTTCCCCTGGTGCAACAGTGCCAGGCGATTCGCGATAGTTTTTGCGCTATGCAAGTCATGAGTGACCACTATCGATGCCATGTCGTGTTCCTCCTGCAACTTGAGAATCAACTCATCGATCTCACCGGAGGTGATGGGATCGAGTCCTGCAGTGGGTTCGTCGAGCAACAGGATCCCGGGCTCGAGAGCTAGCGCGCGCGCCAGCCCTACCCGCTTCTGCATGCCACCGGAAAGATCGCTGGGCATTTTTTTGAGATCGCCTTCCATACCCACGCCGGCCAGCAGCTCTTTGACGCGATCTCCCTGCTCGGGCTCCGTCATGTTTGTATGGCGCTTCAAGGGGAAGGCCACGTTCTGCTCGACCGTCAGGGAGTCGTACAGGGCCGCTTGCTGGAATAAGAACCCCATCTTTTTCCTGATCTCATTCATGGCATCGAGGTGGAGAAGGGTGATCTCCTGCCCATGGATGCAAATCGAGCCGGAGTCGGGCTTTTGCAGGCCGATGATCAGCTTGAGCAGCACGCTCTTTCCGGTACCGCTGCGACCCAACACGGCTAAAGTTTCGCCACTCTCCACGGTCAGAGCAATGCCGTCCAAGACAATCTGACTACCAAAGGACTTATGTAAGCCGCGCAGGATCACGGCTGGACCATCACTCTTCCCGCCGGAGCTAGCTATCGCCAGGGTGGCGGCGCTCTCCCCCACAGCAAGCAAGGCTTCTTGTTGAGGGTGCATCATGGAAAGAACACCAGGATGAATTTCACCAAGATAACGTCGGCCAGAATGACGAAGAGTGAAGATAGGACGACCGAACTCGTTGCCGAAAAGCCCACACCCGCGGTGCCGCCCTTGGTGCGCATTCCCTGAAAACACCCAATCATCCCGATGATCAGGCCGAAGACAGCCGTCCTGAGAGTTGGCGCCAGAAAGTCGCTGAAGCTAGCGCCGGCAAATCCCTGATTGATGAATCGGAGGAAGGAAACCGGCTCGACTAGAGTCTCCGCGATCCAGCCGAATAGCACGCCGCAGAAATCGGCGGCAAGGGTCAGCAGCGGGAGCATCAGGATGCAAGCCACAATGCGGGTGAAGGCCAAAAACTTGTAGGGATTTACGCCGGAGGCCTCGATGGCATCGATCTGCTCGGTTACTTTCATGGACCCCAATTCAGCGCCGATGCCGGCACCCACCCTGCCGCTGACGACCAGGCCGGTCACGATAGGACCGGTTTCGTGGATGATCGAATACACGAGGGCGGCGGGAAGCATGGACTTGGCGCCGAATCGAACCAGACTGCTCCGGCTTTCCAGGGAGAGGACGGCGCCGATAGCGGCACCCGCCAAGGCGACCAACGGTAGTGATTTGGAACCTAGTTCATCGAGCTGTCGAATCAGTTCGCGACCTTCGAAGGGCCGTCGCACCGCCGCGCGCATCACCTGCCACGCAAAAAGGCCCAAATCCCCAAACCATTCGAGGAAGTGGTTGATCACGCTCCAAACGGAAACAAGAGTCGATGGCATGGGTAACGCAGCCTGGCCTGCATCCAGGCTGGTCCAGCGGCGCGGAATCCTGGTGTCGGGGCTCATCATGCTAGCCTAGCGGTTCGAGGCGCTGGTCGAGTCCGTTCCCGAAATAGCCGGGCGATGAATATGGCTGAATAGGGTATGCGGTCCTCCATAGATGAATTCAAGGGCGAGGTTTTCTCCCATGAACGCGAGGAGGTTATAGTTGCCCATGCGCAGGGCGTCTTCGGGACCGTAGCGGCTCGGATACCATCCATACACAGCGGTCATCGTGCCCGCATAGGGCGCAATGATCGCGGGGAGAGACAATTGCCGGTGGCCCTCCGCGCCACGGCGTGCCGTCACTGTCGAAATCATGGCATGCCGCAACCTGCGAAAGACATCTTGACACTCGCAGCGGTAATACACAGTGTCTTCCCGGAAGGCTTCCGCCAAACCGTACCGCGTCGTCGTTGTTACCCCCGCAATGGCAAGATTGGACCCGAATCGCTGGCCGTAGCCTCTGGCCCCTTGTCCCCATTCCGGCGGCGTTCCTTCTGATTGATTCACGGCCGCTATGATTGCGGCCCCTGCGATTGGATACGGAGCGAAGGCATCGAATAAGTAGTTCTGGAGCTTTGTTTTCTCCGTCGGACGCTTGCACACCAGGTCCGGCTGGGGGTATTTGATGGCGGGTGCAGGTGCGGGTGGGGCATCGGCGATGGAGGAAGAAGAGGTACGCGAGTCGCCGATAGATTGCGCTTTTTCGACGAGCGCTAGAACTCCTAGGCCTATGATCGCGAACAGCAAAGGAATAAACCAGAGCATCTTCATGTGAAATTCTCTCCTTGCCTGGAACTTCCATTTTGAGATCGAGGATGGCGGCAGCAACAGGCCTGAGAGGACCCAAGATCCTTAGAGTTATAGGTAGCACTTTGAGAATTCGACTGTCTGTACCAAAGGGGACACAAAAGCTACGAGATTCCCGTGTTCGCTATGTTCCAAAATCACAGAAGAATTGGGCGGTGGGTTTTCAGCGTCATTCGTGTGACGAGGATCATTGCCCTCCGTGACACGGCTTGGGCTGTTGGAGGCCCGGATGAGCGGGGCCTGGCGAACCCAGCCGTCGGTTGGTTTGCCGTCGTCGTTCGTGCTCCCCGCATGCCTCGCCGGATCCCCGTTCTGTGCCGACGGGTGCTGCGCGCCGATCAGTTCTTTGGAGCTTCAGTCAGTCAACTTCGTGAGAAGAGGCTGAACTGCTTCCGGTCCATTGACAGAATAGTTTTGGTAATCGATCGTCAAAGTCTCCTTGCGGAATATCCTGAGGGCTGAAACTGCTTCTTCTCTCGAGAGAAGCCGGAATCCATCGATCTTCCGATAGTCCCGCACAAAATCCACCTGCTTGATCCAAAACGACGGGCTTTTGGCAAGGTGGCCGGTGATTCTCACGATTGAAAAGTTCTGGTTATCGATCCACATCTTCCCTTCGAAGAGATCCGTCTCCTTGCGCTTCGGAACGGCGCGAACAACTGAGCACATAGACCCGCCGATTTTATCCGTCCCAACCACTTCAAGCGTGTAGTTTTTGGGAGCGATCAAGCTGTCTGGGTCTTTGTTGACTCGTATCCTCGATTTCCTTGTCAAAGTTTTTCTCTACTTGCCCCCAGAAGTAGAAAACCACAGCAGAAGCGGCCAGCAACACGGTGTGCGTGTGCGGTGAGTTCATGGAATTCGGCGGCTCTTTGGTGCGATTCGTTTGGCATGGTGTTTTCCATCCCTAAGGGACACCCCAACATAGAACCATTGCATTTTACAGACTATCTAAATTGAGGACACTCGCGCCGAAGCCACCCGATTGTTCTCGGGCGTCAAAAGCGCGCAAACGGAGCTCGAACTGAAAACAAATGGGAACGTCACCGTTGGAAGGAAAAGATAAGGAAGGACAAGTTGTCTCCCCGCTCTACGCTGGTGAGTGTCCCAAAGTGGACAGACGAAGGCCAGAGAATAAGATACTTATCCTAATGACGGATAAAGCGAGTGAAGCCAAAACTCCGGATGTGGAGATGCCATTGAATGAATCAGCGGGGAACAATTTGAGTGGTCATCGGCGAGTCCTGGGTGTGTGCTGGCTCATATATGGGATTCTCCGCCTCCTCATGGGAATCTGTCTCGTTTTGTTTAGCGGAACGGCCACGGTCATGTTTGGTGCGCTCCTCGATCGGGTACGCAATCCGTTTGCGTTGATGAGTGATTTTCACATTGTTTATGCAGGCGTCGTGGTCTTGGCGTTTCTATGCGGTCTTTTAGGGGTCCTGGCTGGCGTGGCTCTCTTAGCAAATCAACGGCCAGCCCGCACGCTGGCTCTCGTTGCCGCTTTCTTGTCG
>Ga0182011_10000348_pt1 | contig 40061 bp, 43 predicted proteins | sample 711E1DmetaG_FD_120481 | JGI IMG/M metagenome (GOLD analysis project Ga0182011, IMG submission 120481) | Permafrost microbial communities from Stordalen Mire, Sweden - 711E1D metaG | ecosystem: Environmental > Terrestrial > Soil > Wetlands > Permafrost | place: Sweden: Stordalen | collected...
AAAGACTATTATTTTTTTATTGCATATTCTAATGATAAACCAGTAGGTTATATTTTTGGCTGGAAAGAATATATTTCTGAAGCTTATAGAAATCCTTATGTTGGATACATTTGTGATTGTTATATTGATGAGAAGCAGAGAGGTAAAGGAATTTCAAGAAAATTATTCGAAATTTTGACTTCTGAATTTAAAAAAATAGGCTTAAAAGAACTGAAGTTAATAGTTTTATCCAATAGTCCTGCAGTACAAATTTGGGAAAAGATGGGATTTAAGGAAGAATATAAAGAAATGAGATTATTGCTTAAATGACTTTTCTAGACGAAGCTTGTTTCGAGCTACTATTTTCTTATGCGCATTGTTATTGTAACCCTGCGGCTTTACGGACAATCTCATTTTTGTCGTCTAACATTTACTGATCGGATTTGGGCGGGGAGGAGGTTACTTTATTAAATTTTCATGTATTAATAAATGATGGAATAATTTAGTGAGTTTTTCATCATCTCTTTTTTTTCCTAATTTTGTAAGGTTCATGTATTCATCAAAGCAGCCCATTTTGATTACTAATAATGGTATTTTGTTTTTTAGTAGCATCCAGTTTAGTATTGTTCTTATTGTTCTACTGTTTCCATCGCTAAATGGGTGTATATGTTGTATTTCGTTGTGTATGTATCCTAATTGTGTTATACATTGTTCTTTAGTTGTTATATGTTGCAATTGTTCGCAATATAAATGCATTAGTTGCGGAACATTTTGAGGAGTTGCTGTTTTGAAAGAGGGATTTCCGTGTATTTTATTATGTGTCGTTTTGTATTTTCCTGCGTTTCTATGTGTACTAAATAATACCATTTTATTTATTTCTTTTATGTGATCTTCTGTTATTTCTTCTTTTAGATTTTCTAAAACATAATGTAATGCTTCGTTAAGATTTTTTACCATTTGTATGTCTTTTTCTGGTTTTTCTGGGTAGATATCATTAAGTATAAGTTCTCTTGTTTCTCCGATTGTTATCGTACTTCCTTCTAGTTGTGCTGATCCTGCTAGAAATTCAAAAATATTATCATCAAACGGATTTATTTCCTCTGTTTTAAGTTGTAAAACTTCATTTTTTAAATCAAAGTATTTTGTTGTTTCTTGTTCTAATTTTAAATCATATAATCGTATTATGTTTTCGAATAATTGGTGCTTTAGGATTATTCCAGTTCTCGGTCTTTTTTTGATTATAAGTATGAATTGATTGTTTTCTAAGTATCTCATAATTTCTGTGTTTTCTTTGTTTCCACTTAATGATGCCGGTCTGAGAATTGGTGCCGATTTAAACATTTCTGAGATAATATTTGGGATATTTTTTGAAAGTATGGTATTGTAGTTTAATCCATTATTTAGACAATATCTTATTATTTTGAAAATATTTTCGCTTTTTATGTTTTTAATTGGTATATAACTAATTTTTTCTTTTTTTAGTATTCCATCTTTTATTAATGCTTTTAAATGCGCATAAATTGGCACCTTAAAAGGTAAGTCATTTGCAGTGCAAGGTGCGTGTTCTATTAATTCAGAAAACACATCATATTTTGTTGGCATAAAGGTCCAGAAACAGTTCAAATATATAAAATTAACTATTTTTACAAAAATAACATAAAATAAGTTAATTAAATATGTCTGGTTGCAAATTTTCCAATCATCAAATTCGTCTCTGGGCAGGGCTAATACCATTCAACTGACGAGTGTGGGTCACTCGAATACGTTATCACACCTTGTAAAATAGTTGTTGTTCATGCAGGGCTATCGTGGATATTATTTTCTTCATTTTTTGATTCTCATTTTAGTTGATATGATGTCTCACATAATTCTTAATTTTTTAGTATCTCAAAAGTAGTTACTTATAGTAACATTTATGAATAGTATAGGATTTATTATAACACTATGGCGGTCGATCAGATTGTTGAAGAATTACTGCAAAAAGCAGTTTATACACGAGTACCCATAGTATCAATTACAGCAAAAGGAGTTGTTACACTCAAAGGAGGAGTTTACACAACTTTGACTGTATGGTATGATGACCAAGTTCATGAAAATGCACGTACACAGTATACGGCTATGGAGAGATTTATGGTGGATTGTTTTTCAAGTGGGGGCAACCTATTAGCTAAACGCTACAAAAATACCTCTCCCTACACATCACTTGAAGAGGCTAGAGAGATATTCGGGGAAGATGCAACCATAGAAAATGCGTCAGCTCTGCTCAACGCTATAGAACCTGAAGAATGGGTAGTGCAAAAGATATATCAAATGGATGGAAAACGAGAGGAATTTGAAAAGAATTACCTATCGAAGATAGGAGCGATAATTACTCTAACGTCAGACTCATTCGCCAGATATCATAGCCGATTAAAAAAAACTCGATCTAATATTGTAACATATTGGGGAGAACAGGTTTTGGATAGTGAATTGTCAGAATTTGCTAATGAACATCCTGATATTTGGGAAGAATGGAACGAATTCTTTGTTAATGATGGAAGAGATCTCTTCATAGATCCGCAAGGTAAACAGGTTTCTCCAGAACAGGTAATAGACTTAAGCGATGAAGAGATAGTCAGCGCAGGTTATCAACGTTATGCGCCTGTACAAGCAGCCCATAAAGTAGCAGAACAACTAGCAGTCTTTAGTACTTCGCTGCTTCGAGATATTGAAAGGGTACACAAAGGTGAAAGTACAACGTTCATTCTTGAAAAAGAGATAGATATTCTGAGCATTCCATAACTCTGCCTGGACTTTCTATTTCTTGTGCTTAGAAAGGTTCGAATCCTGCACTACTTGTGAAAAAACATTGATTTCGTCGTCTATAAGTTCGTTGTCCGTATCTTGGGCGGGGCTATACCCTATCGCGTGATATCATAGGGACCATTAAAGTTGTAGAATTGATCAAATATGATGCCTTGTGGTCTGTTTGCATCAGCTCTTCGATGTAATGCTATAATATGTGTGTTCAGATTATGTTATTCTCTTTTTAATAATAAATTTTATAATATTCTCTTAATCATCTTTTAGTATGGTTTCAATGTACCTGATGATCCAAGTGTTAATAAAAAGGTCCAGAATCCTACACATACTGATGAAAGTGCTGTTAAACCTACTGTTGTAGCTATAACTGTTTCTAAATCTGGTGGTTGCATACTAAAATAGTTCATTATTGCTGATCCTGCAAATCCTAGTCCGCCACCTACTATGTATGCTTTATGATTATTAGCATATTCGCTGATAACTTTTTTCATTTGATAAATCTCATCTTTCATTTTATAGAATAATTCACTATCTTTTTTTGATAAGATTTTAGAATATATGTTCTGTTCTTCTTTTATTAGATTGGTTAATACTCCTAATAGTTCATCACTAGGAGTTAGAATAAATTGGTTTTCTACATCGATTATCTTTTGCGCCATCTCTAATTTTGAATTTGAATATTCCATTATTTTTATTAATTTATCTATGTTGTTAACAAAATATTCTCTAAGTTGCACTTCTGTGAATATCTTCTTTATGTTTTTCAATATATAGATGCTTTTTGGTATGGCATCCTTCATTATGTTTAGAAAATTCTTCTCATTTTTTGCGCATGTCTGCAATATCCTAATGGATTCAACTCTATTTGTACTATATAACTTTATGGCTTCATTTTTTTGGTTTAATAACTCTGAACGTATTCTTAGAGCTTGCTGCATTTTCGCGAGCATTAGAGAAGCATCCCTATCATACATTCGAGCATCCGATTCGCGATGAGTATTTCCCATGCCTTCTAAATTATAATATAACTATAAAAAGTTAATCTTTTTTCAAAAATAACTACACACTTTTAAGTTTTTAAGAATTGAACTAGTATTTAAGTGGAAATGTACACAATTTTCATTAACTCCAGAAAACGCACATGATTGTCCGTGATTCTGGGCGGGGCTAGTAGTTATCGTGCTCGCTTCAGGGGTCTACTTTTTGGCTCCTGAAACGGCATTTTTTCTCACAAACAAAGAAATGTGATACATTCTCCGACATTGTATTACAATCAAGAGAACCGAATATTGACAGGGCTAGAATTCTATTTTTTTGATTAATTTTTTAAATCTCAGTCGTATTATTGCATTATGTTGACTGGTTTGTTTGCTACTGTGGAATTTCAGATGTGTTTGTTGCTGTTTGTAGCTCTTGGAGGATACATTTTAGCTTCTAAGATCAATCAGTCTGCTATTATTGGCATTATTTTTGCTGGATTAATTATTGGTCCTAGTGTTCTCGGCTTGGTTACTTATACTGACTTTGTCCGAAGTATCGCCAGTTTAGGCGCAATTGTTTTATTATTTGTTATTGGTCTAGAATTTAAGATACTCGATATTTTCAAATGGAAGTATGCGTTTATTGCGGCTGTCGGTGTTGTTGTTCCATGGATTGGAGGATATTTTACTGCTATATTATTCGGATATCCTTTTGCTACTGCAATATTTATCGGTACAGCTTTAACTGCTACTAGTGTTGCTATCACAGCAAATGTTTTGCATGAAATGGGTAAATTGCAGTCGGATGTTGCTAAGGCAATAATTGGTGCTGCTGTTATTGATGATATTCTGGGATTAATTGTATTATCAACATCACAGCAAATTGCTGCAAGTAGTTTTTCTCTTCTGCCAATATTTTTAATTCTCATTAAGGCAGTAGTATTTGTCGTTTTAGGTGCAGTTATAGGTGTGATGTATCTGAGTAAAGTTATTAGAAAAATTGATAATAGTAAGCTTGCCATGAAATATCCTGAGACAGTATTTATTTTTGCTATGATGATAGCATTCTTATACGCGCTCATCGCCGAATCTATTGGTCTATCTGGTATTATTGGAGCATTTATTGCAGGAGTATCACTCGAAGGAGTAATGATTAGGCATGGTAAAGATTATAAACAGGGTGGAGAATATTTGCGGATAATATTCGCATCAATATTCTTTATATCACTAGGAATATTGGCAGATATCCATGCATTAACGTGGGGGGTTATACTCTTCTTAATTATCTTGACTATTGTTGCAATCATTACAAAATTATTCGGATGCTATATCCCTGCAAGATTACAAGGAATGTCTAAGAAAGATTCTTTAGCAGTGGGGTTCGGGATGTCGCCTCGTGGAGAAGTTGCGATGATTGTAGCTTTAATTGGATTGAATGCAGGTCTAATAAAGCAGGATATTTATGTCTCACTGGTATTTATGAGCCTACTGACAACAATAATCACACCGGTAATATTAAGAAAATGGTTCTTCAAGGATACTAGGAAAACAATTTTCTAAATCTTAAGAAGTCTCTTTGTAGTTTACCAATTTTTGTTGTGTTTCTTCAAGTAATTTTTGTGTTTCGTATAATTGTTTTCTGATAATTCTCTCGTGCTTATGGTGTTTGTGATCTCTGTATAGATAATAAAAGCTTAATGGTACGAATGCTACATACGCTATCTGCATTATTGGATTGGTTACTATTGGACTTATGTCGTAATTGAGTATGTATATTGCTTCGTGATGTGCTGCTTCCATTTGTGATATTCCTAACGCTCCTATTGCTGGTATTATATGGGATAGTGTGTGAACTAGATTTAGCATTCCCAGCCCTATTACGGATGCAGTGCTGCTTTTGTTCTTGATTTTTTCAACTATTGATTCTTCATCGTATGCGAGCTTTTCTTCCAATGATTTATTTTTAGGCATTCTTTATTAGAAATCGTAATAATTATATATATGTTATTGATTCTCATTATCAATAAGGAATTGCGGGTGATTGAAATGCCGAGAATTACAAGACAAAAAATTATAATAGAAGAAGAATTAAACAAATTCAACACATTCTTTACAGCTGAAGAACTATTGTCAAAAATCCAAACCAGAGATAAACAAATTGGAATAGCAACCATATACAGATTTCTCAAAGATAAGACAGCAAAAGACAGCATACACTCATATTATTGTGATCGTAGACAGATATATTCAAGTCAAAAGAACAATCACTGCCATTTCATATGTACGAATTGTGGAAAAATCACACATTTTAATGTTAAAGATATAGATTTCATAAAAAAGGACATAAAAGGAAAAATATGTCATTTTCAAATAGATATACACGGAATATGCAACGAATGCAATAAACAGTAACCCTGTTCGAGCTACTATTTCTTTGTGCTTGTGGGCGTAATAGCCCGGAATTTTTCTTATGATAGCCTACGATTTTTTCGATAGAAAATCTGTTGTTCCTCGTCGATAGAAACGCCGAGTCCGTATGTGGGCGGGGCTATACCCTATCGCGTGATATTTGTGGACTTATTGATCTCTTTAGCATAGTTTCCTTCCTCAATATATAGTAGTTTGCTTTGCTAATGCAAACATTTATATATTTGTTATGTTTTACAACTTGTATGATTCTAAAAAATACTCTAAAAAATATTATTATAGCACAACAACTAGATATACATAATAAAAACCTTGGACTAATTAGAGACAAAATACGGAATATACCAACAAATTCTGATCAGGCAATAACAATCTCGGGAGTTAGGCGTTGTGGTAAAAGCACTTTATTAAGACAATTACTAAAAGACATAGAACAAGTTAATTATCTCAACTTTGAAGACCCATTATTATCAGCCTTTGAAATAACAGATTACGATATATTAATAGAAATATTTTCGGAAATAAATCCTGGAAGTAAAACATACTTTTTTGATGAAATACAAAATGTTAGCAATTGGGAGCAAATGGCTAGAACCATGTTAGATAAAAATAATAAGTTATTCATCACAGGATCAAATTCTGCACTACTAAGTAAGGAATTAGGATCAAAACTTACAGGCAGACACTTAAGATTCGAATTATACCCATTCTCATACAATGAATACTTAAGATTTTTTAAAGAAAAAGCATCCGCAGAAACATTATCAGAATATATAATTTATGGAGGATTTCCACAATACTTAAAGGAAAAGAATCCGTTATTACTAAAAGAATTATTAATAGACATACTAAACAGGGATATAGTTGTAAGATACAACATAAAAAGTGTTCGTGTAATAAGAGAATTATTAATATACCTATTATCAAACACTTCTAAGCCACAAACATACAATAGTCTAGCAAAATTATTCAGTGTAAAATCAGTAAATACAATAAAAAATTATATGCAATACTTTGAAGATGCATATTTAATGATAAGCATACCTCAAGCAACATATTCAATAAAAAAACAAATTGTTAACCCGAAAAAGATCTATTGCATAGACACTGGATTAGCAATAAGCAACGGAATAAGTTTCTCAGAAAATAAAGGAAACCTACTAGAAAACGCCATACTAATAGAATTAAAACGTAGAAGTAAAGAAATATACTACCACAAAAACAATAAAGAATGCGACTTTGTAATAAAAGAAGGAACAAAAATTATAGAAGCCATACAAGTATGTCACGAACTAAACCGTGAAAATCAAGATAGAGAAATAAACGGAATAATGGAAGCAATAGAACAATTTAAACTCAATGAAGGAACAATAATAACATTCGACCAAGAGGACACAATCATTAAAGATAAAATGAAAATAAAAGTGATTCCGGCATGGAAATGGATGCAAGAAAAATCCATAAAGAGTAAAAATTAAGAATTGAGCTTGTATTTAAATGGTTATGTACACAATTTTTTATTAGCTCCAGAAAACGAACATGATTTTCCGTGTTTCTGGGCGGGGCTACTTGACTTTAATGTCAAAGATGCGGAAAAGTAGACTAATCATACTTTATTGATGTTAGATATAAAGAAATCAGATATAATATTAACGCATCTCTCAAAATCTTCTTTTCTTGAGAATCTATGGTCTGCTTCATCAAATATCTCGAATCTGCTTGATTTTATTGATTTGGCTAATTCTTTACCGAGTTGTATTTCAACATCTGTATCTAATACACCATGAACAATTAATGTTGGTATAGTTACTTTTGTTCCTGCTTTAATCCAACTTTTATTATTAAAATCACTCTGATAGTTTGGCATTTTTCTTGATGTTTGACCCATTCCTGCTGCTTTCAAAGCCATTATTTTTAAGTCGGAATTTCGTGATACTGCAATTACAGAAGCAACACCTCCAAAACTTGCACCGTATATACCAATTTTACTATAACCTTTTGCCTTTAGAAACTTAATAGCATTTAAAATGTCATCAACAAATTCTTCCACATTCCTGTCTTCTAATTTTCCTTCACTTTCTCCATGTGCAAAAAAGTCAAATCTGAAAGTGGCAATTTGATGTTTAGACAGTATTTTGTCTAATGCCACATTTGTCGCACTATCTTTTCCTGAATTTAAACCATGACATAATATTATTATTGGAACTATTTTATCAGATATAGGATTTGAAAGTATTGCAGAAATTGTTTTCCCATTACTATTCTTGAAATGTGTTTTTGTTTCCATTAGTATATATCCACTCAAAGGATTATATCTTTCAAAACATCCTTCTTTATGAGTTCAATGTTTACTACATAATCGTTGTGTAAGAATGTTTCGTATAATTCATTTCTTCAGTGTTCTTCATATGGAACGTTCGCATTTTTTTATCAGATTCTTCTTGGCTTAATGACTGAATATAACTGCCACTTTTACCGATGTTTAAATTATTTTTCTTCATGATTTCATCCCCATCAGATTATTTTACTGATAGTTGTTTTCACAGGTTTGGAGTGAGACCCCATTCATGTTCGCGTAGGTTTTTGCCTTGATTGCTTTGTGCTGCTTGAGATGTGTAGGCGCATTGAATCTAGTAAGGTCTTTTTTACTTCTGAATATTCTGGAAATCTTTTCACTAAGTGTCTGAGTTCTTTTTCCCATATGCCTTTTTTTGATTCTACAGCTTCTTTTAGCAGATTATATGTATATGCCAGGTTATATATGCTCAATTTTTTGTTTATTAATGCGATGTTTATTGGTGTATTCCTTTTTATCAGGTAATATATGTCATATAGATCTCTTGCTTTGTTTCTTGTTATGATTGCGCGTATCTTCTCTGAGAATATCTCCTCTTCTGACATTACTACGACGTCAAATGATGGTATATCATCTACATATATCCCTATCCGTTTTGTGTTTGTTTCTATTAGCACTTCCTCTCTTGTGCTAAAATCCAGATCTATTTTGCATGTAGTATTTGGCTGTCCGGAATATAATGGTCCCTTTATCTTGTAAGTGATGTTTATTGAATCATTCATCTCCTTTTTTTCTACAGTGAACTCTATATAATACTTTTTTAGTCCTACAGAGATAATTTTTTCGAAATCGCCTTTGGTTGTTGTGAAATCAAGGTCTTCTGAGAACCTATCGAATCCGTAGCATTTTGTTAATGCTGTTCCTCCTTTGAATACTACCTCTTTGCCGAATTCTTGGTAAAGTATGAACAGGATTATTTCCTGGTAATAGTCTATCTCTGCTTGTCCAAGGTTATAGTTCTTTTTTTTAGCGTATTCTATGAGCTTTTTTTTAGAGATCATACTCTACCATCCATTTAGGGTCTAGTTTATTATTTTTCTTATATGACGATAATTTAACATAATTCTTATCTTTATAGCGCATATTCTCCGATATATCTATATTCTTGTATTTTTCTAGTATGAATCCTACTCTTTTCTTTAGTGAACTATTATTTATGCTGTTTAGGTAGTGTGTAACCTTTTCTTTGTCTATTTTTGTCTTCTCTATCATCTTTATTATCTCATCGAAGTTTCCCATCAAGTCTTCTTTGTATATTGCGTCTATGACTAGTTTTTCGTCATCTGCTACGAATATGAATCCTTGATTGTGCAAGATCTTTTCATATCCGAAAAACATCTTTTTGGGCATGGTATGAGACTCTATGATGTAGTTTTGGAAGAATATTTTTTTGTGTGGCCTGCTTGTTGCTAGTTGTATAGTGTTTACTATTTGTTCAGTGTATCCTTTGAAGTATGCGCAGCTCCAGAATGATAGGTATGATGGGTTGAAGAGGTTTGTAGCCACAAAATAAATATCATTTTTTGTAGTGTATTTTCCTTTGATTATTTTGTATATCTTTTTTTTATTTAAAAGCCTGTTTAGTACAGTATAGGCATAGTCATCGCTGCATCCTAGAGTTTTTTTTATTGTGGCTTTTGTTATTATAGGGTTTTCTTCAAGGAAAGTTGTGTCCATGGTTTAATAAATGCATAACAACTATATAAATCTTATTATTTGATAATGAACCAATCATAAATGATTAGTTAGATAATGAAAAATAAGAAATGTGGTGCGATAAGTTTGTTACAGAAATGACTAACATAATTCAACCTGTTCATTGTTTTTGACATCATTGTCCGTGAATCTGGGCGGGGCTATAGCTACTTGTGTGATATCGCAGGGTCTATTTTCACCACACGATATCACACCAATATACTCTCTAGAAATATCGTAAAAATACTACATTCGGACAGGGCTAACACCTTATAGATTTAGGTGAATATTGTTGAATAATCTTCTTTGTGTTCTGTAAATACTGTGATTGTCTCTATTTTTTCAATTGCAGTTCCACAATAAGTTCTTAAGTCTTTTATTACTTGTTGATATTCTTCTTGGCTTCCTATTTCTATCCTAATTTCGTAGTTCCACGGTGCTATTGTCTTAAAGAACCATGTTATATTTGGATTATTGTGACAGAAAGAAATTAATTTTTTCTCGTTTTCTTCTGATTGCTCTGAAAGTGTTATTAATGTTTTGTAATTTTGTATATCTATAGCTTTAAGGTCCAATAATAGAGGAAATCCCGATATCACTCCTTGATTTGTTAATTTTCTTACATGCATAAATATTGTTGTTGCAGGCTTCTTTAGTTTTTGGCTGATTTCTACTAATGATGTTCTCGAATTTTGAGTCAATATTTTAAGTACCTCCATGTCTATGTCTGTGATTTCTGTTTTCTCCGAAGATTGTTTTATGATTGTCATCTTACTAAGTATATTCCTCTCCTTTTCATCAAGTAGATATTTTTTATTGAATTTAGTTCCTGATACTCTTAAAGAAATGATTTTTTTGTTTAATTGAGGATATGGTGAGGTAACTTCTTCTAGTTTTTCCATGAATTCCAGTATATTTTTTCCCATTACTACGATTGATAAATCAAATCCTCCTCCCAATGAGGCTACATATGCAACGTTTTTGTTATTACATAAATAATTGATTATCTCTTTCTCCTTTTCAGCAGTTGTGTTCTGCAATTGAAAATATATATTCCCGTATATATCTAATCCTATTTTTCCAAGATTTATAGATGTCTGGAACATTTTGATTATGCCTTTTTCGTAAAGAGAATTTATACGATATCTTACTGTTTGTTTGTTGAGATTCGTTATTTTTGCTATTGCTGCATCGGACTCTCTTGAATCCTTCTCGAGTTCATATAATATTCTTCGGTCTTTTTTGTCTAATACTACCATATTAGTATATTATTCATAGTTGTATATAAATGTTATGAAAATAATCTAATATTTCTATAAAAACATTATTATATATTCACCACTATTAAGTAATTATGAAAAACACTGATTTGATTAGACCTGCGCAAGAAAAAGATTTAGATCAGATACTAGAAATACAAGGCTCTCATTCCATAGATCACGTTTGTGTTGAGAGTCGTTCGAAAACCGGATTTTTAGTGTATTTGATGGATAGAGAAACTTTAAAGAAATATCAGACCAAAAATAATTATTTCCTATACGTGTACGACGATAATGGTGTACAAGCATATATTGCTGCATGTTCTGGTATGGAAATTACGAAGGATAGGTTCAAAGATATGATATTCTATGATGGTTCGTATAATAAATTTCTAAGTGAAAAATATCTGTATGCTAAACATGTCGCAAAGAAGAAGGATGTTCAAGGAAATTTTGTTGTTTCTCTAGAAAACACGTTGTTTCAAGTTGCAAAAGAACTAGGTTATACTGGTGTTATTGCTGAGATTGCTCTAAGTCCTCGTAATGAAAAATCATTATCTTTTCATCAAGATAATGGGTTTAAGTTAATTGGAGAATATTATGACTCGAATAAAGACATTAAATGGGGAGTATTACACAAAAATTTGAGGTGAGATGATGAGAATATTATTGAGATCTAAAATACATAAGGCAAATGTAACAGACGCCGATATAAATTATATAGGCTCTATAACAATAGATGAAGAACTTATGGCAAAGGCGGATTTATGTGAAGGAGAACAGGTTCTCATAGCAGATAATACGAATGGTTCGAGGTTGATAACTTATGTAATAAAGGGTAAAAGAGGTTCTGGTGTGATTTGCATGAATGGTGCAGCTTCGCATCTTGTAAAAAAAGGAGACGAAATTATTATTATGGCTTTTGAAGTAACTGATACTAAAATAACACCCAAGAACATATTAGTTAACAAGAAAAATGCTTTCGTAAGATACTTATAAACGGAGGTAAAACTCTGTCTGAATTCCTTTACAATGATGCTATCCTTAAATATTCAACTCCGAACTGGACTCTTATACAATGCTATCCCTAGTATGTGAGAGTCCCGTCCGGACTTTCGTCTATTTTGTGCTCTTTTGTTGTTCTAACCCTGCACAGGAGCGGACAACAATGATTTTTCACGTCTATAAATTCATCATTCCGGTCTGGGCGGGGCTAGTAGTTATCGTGCTCGCTTTGTGGGCTATTAAGAACAAAAATCCGAGTCCCGTTAGGGTTATTTCATATTGACTCTTATCGTCTTTTTTATTTGAAGTTTTTTGGTGTTATTGTGTGTGTTTCTTTTATGTGTCGGAATTGTTTTTTTAGTTCTGTGAATGCTTCTTGGTCTATTGTTGTTATTGATACTTGGTATGCTTCTTGCTTTTGTATGAAGTCTACTTCTTTTTTTCCAGCCCAGTAGTATAGTTCTGGGTTTTTTCTTCTAAGCATTTGTGCGACTATTGTTTCGAATAGGTGTCCCTTGTTTGGTTTTGCGCTTAGGGCGTTTGTTAATCCGTTATCTATGCAGTAATATTTTGATGCCCTGCCGGCTAAGTATTTTGTTTTTGTAGAATTTGAGAAGAATGGTACTTCGAATATTAGGTATGCGTCTATCATGTGTGATAGATAGTTTTCTGCTGTCCTGCTGTTTATTCCGAGTTCTTTGGCAAGCTTATTTGCGCTTATTTTTAGTCCTGTGTTTGCTATGATATATTGAGCGACTGCTTTGAATTGTTGGATTGGTGATATATCATGTTTTTCTAGTATATCTCTTAGTAGAATGTCGTTGAAGTATTGTGCTAGCAATTGTAGTCTTTTTTCTTCATTTTCTTCTAGGACTATTTCTGGAAATCCTCCGAATAGCATGTATTGTTCTAGTGTTGTTCCTCCAAATGTTTTGAATTCATCATAGTCTAATGGGAATATTTCGAAAGTTATGTTTCTTCCTGTAAGTACTGTTCCAAGCTTTGGAGATAGCATTGAGATGTTTGATCCACTTATGATAAATTTTTTGTGAGTTTTTATATCATAGTGTGTTCTAAGCCAACTTTCGAAATGAGGTATTTTTTGTATTTCATCAAAAAAGAAGTATTCTGATTCAGGATATTCTCTTAGTATTTCGTCTAAAAGATCTATATTTAAGTGTTGTAATAATCTGTAGTCATCAAAGTTTACATAGATTGCTTTTTTTAGTTTAGAGGCTACTTGTTTTAATATTGTGGACTTTCCGGATCTTCTAACTCCTTTTATAATAATGATTTCAGGCCTAAGAAGCCATTTTTCTATCTCATTAACATATTTTTCTCTAAGTATCCCCACATCCTTAAAGTTAGATATTACAACCGTTCGTATGAGCTCGTTCATGTAAAACAGAAAGAAGAACTTATTTATAAAGGTTTGTATTACACTACAAACTGATATGAATTATACGACACAGCCAAAATAGACCCACAAGAATCACCCACACAGGTTAGGTTTGGGCGGGTCTAATGTACTTTTAAGTCAAAGATTAGGGCTAATAGACTTTTGTGTGCTAATTTATATACATCAATCATTCTATACATAAAATATGTCGCTTGGAGGGATACAGATGAAAGATATACACAAGTGGGCATCAGGCAAATTTGGAATAGGTTTTTGGATAGGAGGAGGAGTTTATAGTTTGATAAATATGTTTATGAATCTTAAAAATGCATCCCAAAGTAATATCTTATTTTATAACTATTTAATAACAGGGGTTGCTGTTATTGGCTTAATTTTGAATATAATCTTATTGAAAAGAAAAGGTAAACAAAAATGAATAACGCAATTAAAATGCTTTTATCGTTGCTTATTGGAGTGGTGGCGATGGGGATAGCGAAACTTGTTCATCCAAGCTGGAGTATAAATTATTTGTTGATATTTGGGTTGATAGTATTTGCAATAACATTCGTATTATCTTTATTGTTGAAAAAACCAAACATAAAAAATAATAATTATTAATTCCTCGTCGATAAAATAGGGTTTGGGCGGGACTATATACCTTTTATGATAGGAAAACGGGGCGAGTTATTTTTACTTATTCTTTAGGAATCATAACATTTTTTAATTGAGTAATATTTGAGTTATTTGTGGAGGTGTTATTATGAAAAAAGTATTAATAACGTTTTTGATTATTGGATTGTTGATTGCAGCAACTGCATGTAGTGTTAAAACCATTGCAGATGTAAAAAAGGCTGAAAATGTCGGCAAGACGTTTACTGTGCAGGGAAATGTTCAAACAACATTGAAAATAGGAACCTTATCTGGATATAGATTGAAAGATGCTACTGATTCGATTGTTGTTTCAGCACAGAATCTTCCTAAAGAAAATACGACAATAACAGTCACAGGGATATTAATGCAAGATACAATATTTGGATATTATATAAAAGCAAACGAGTAAATTACATATCGAGAGGAAACGTCAAAAAATAATCATTTTATAAATTTGTATCTGAGTGGGACTATTGGTACATACTGTGCTTTTTGCGGACAAAATTTCAAGCCGTGAAGAGACATTATTCTTTAAAGCTCACACGATGCCACACCAACTAGAATGTATTACGATGCATTAAATTCTTAAGAATTCGGATAAATACGGTTAAGTCAATATAATTCCGATACTATATAGGATAATTTATTCTAATGTGAATTCAGTCTCTGCCTTATCTATAAGAGTCATCTTATCCTTGTCTCTTCTTAGGATAAATACATAAAATTTATGGACACCTGCGTTAAAATCATTTTTTAGGATTATATGATCAATAACAGTGTCTGAATGCCTTTTTAATTGTCCCTGTTTTAATGAGCTTTTCTGGTTTATTCTGCCGATACTATCATCAATTGATGCAACATAAATGTCAGGCATTGCATATACTGACCTGAAAGTGAATGGAATCTTGGACCCTTTTTCTTTATGATATATGTATTTTCCTTCATTTTTTTTTGGTCGAGGAGATAAAATCCATAAACTATCTTGCGGAGTTGATGGGAGATTGTCTACTGCAGATTCAGGTTTTTTTTTTGGTGCTGCTGATGTTGGTTGTTGTGAACTTTTTGGCAGCACTTCTATATCTTTCTGATCTATCAAGCCTTTTCCGGATACTGGATCAATTACGAACGGTGATTGTACTCTCTCACTAGCTTTATTCTTAAATATTACTGCTATCAAATAATATTTTCCTGCTGGAATCTTATCTTGATTTCTGATCTTAAGGTTTTTTCTTTCAACATTTGCGCTTTTGGAAAAATATACATGCAAAGGCAATTGCTTATTGATTGACTTATCATGCAGATAAAATCCGTAAGTGAATGGGAGAGGCACATTTTCTGTTCTGATCACTGCACCAATTTCATCACCTTCTGAATATGTTGGACCATTTATCAATTCTAAGCGCATTTTTTGCGCCGGTGCTGAGCTTGGTGTTCCTTGTGAGGTTTGCGTTGCTGGCTCTGTTGCGTGTTGATTGGCTGTACTTGATTCGCTTGGCATGATCGATATGTCAACAGCATCAAGTACAGGCTCTCCACTTTCTTGATTTGTCAATGGTCTTCTATCATGATCAAATAACTGTACGATAATCCTATAATTTCCTGCAGCAAGATCCTTTGCACCATCTACTTTTAATGCCTTTATATCAACATTCGAATAATTCCATCTCTTGAATACCAAATCATATGATCTTTCATTGGATCTATCGATGGCCTTTATCCAATAATGGTATGGCGCCTCGACATTTGACGTCTCAAATATAAATTGTATCGGAGTTTTCTCCATAAATTTTGCAGGAGGGATCTTGTAAGGATATTTTATCTGCACTTTCGGTTGAGGTTTTTTCTGTTTTTCTGGCTCTGATAAATTTTGGCCTTCAGGATTGCGGCCTGCCGAGTCTCCTGGCATAGCAGCATTCCGATAACCATTGGCGGCGCTATTACCATTTTTTTTCTTATCATCACTAATTAACCCAAAGATTCTTATCAATAGCACGATGAATGCGATTATCGTAGTAATGTTTAATAACGCTGCTAAAATCGCGATATTCTGATTGATCCATAGATATAGGAAATTGAAAACACTGACAAGAACCCCATACATCAATAGATAAGCGACACAGAATGCTGTGACAGAGTCTTCAAAAGTCAATTTTAGAAGATTGAATAGCAATGCGCTTAATACAAGGAAAAATACTATCCCCGCAATCGGGCTGAGAGATCCGAGATTGAATCCATAAGTGCTTTCAAAGACTATCATTGCAAAAGACAATGCAAGGCCCAAGCCTACGACAATCGGCTTGGAATAATCTTTTTTTGTCTCTTTATCGACATATATCTTCTGAAACACCATCTTAGAGATGCCCATGAAGAATAATAGATAGATTATGGCGTCTATGAACCTATAATACATGAGATAGAATGTGCCGAAATCCACATTGACGAATGGATTGAATATCATGTTGAGGTTGAATACGCTCCCAAATGAGCTGGATCCATATGAACCATAATTGTTATAACCACCAGAAGACACAGCAGCAAAGACTGGGATACATAATACAATGAATGCCAAAATGTAGATAATAGATTTATATTTCATGTTAGAAGCTGAATCTTATTAATTTCTATCTCAGTCTTTGTAGCATCATCACGCGACGCTATCAAATTTTTAACAGCGCCATTTAATACATTTAATCCATCTTTTTCCAGTATCTTATATTCCTTCTCCATTTCTAAAGTACCTACATTAGCTTTTTCAGAAAGATCATTAACAATTCCTTGGCTGTGATCTATTGCTCCAGCTAAAATAGTTTTCAGCTTTGGATTCTTCATTTTAGATGCCAATGAAGTCCTCATGGCCCTTATCCTATTCAAGCTTTGAGTAAGATTATTCATCCTATCAACAGGTGCAGCATAAAGCCCTCCAGGCGGTATAGGTGGCATACTTGCATGAAGTGTAGGCAAAATTGTATTTAATGTGTTATAGATCTTGCCTAATATGTCGCATGCAGTTTTTAATGTGATAATATCACTGCCATATTCTTTTTTAATGCTATCCACTGTTCCATTTATGTCATCCTTTGTATTCTTTTCAAATTGTATTGTTAGATTGGTATATTTTTTTGTTAGTTCTATCTTTTCTGTGAGTGCCGTGTCTCGATTGTCAGCATATCCTGACGCCTGCTGCGCATTCTTATACATCGCCTGAACAGCCTCTGAAACCTGCTTTATACTTTGCGGGCTCAGATATTTATATCCTGATACAAATGCTTGGAGATATTTCTTGTCCTTGAAATTGCTGATTACCTCTTCTTTTCCTTCTGCAGTATAAAATTTCAGGCTCCTATATAGCACTCCAAGATCATCTGTGCTCCTCTTCTCAGTTAAAGTGATTACTCTTCTAAGGTCGTCAAGATTTTTTCTGTCAATATCTGCTATCGCTGTCTGATTTGTATTTACAGTATTGTTCAGGATAAGTATCCTATCATATATCTCTATCAAAGGCTGAAGATTAGGATCTTTGCGTAGCTTTTCAGCCAATTGATTATAGATATTTTCATCAATAAGTTTGAGAGGCGTGAATTTTTTTATGACATCTGACAATCTCTGCAGGTCGTCCTTCATAGCTTGGCTAGTGTTTTCGTACTGCTGCTCTAATGACTTGAATGTATCATCATTTCTCGAAGCTTCTGTCATCAATGACTCAAGCTTTGTCAATATGTTTCTCAATGTGGCGATGAATTGGTCTAATTGCTTGGCCCTTTCATTGATTTGCTCTCTTTTATCTGCATAGGCAGGATTTGCGATGTTCTTGTAGACATCGGTCATCTCCTGCTGGAGCTTGTAGCAAACTCCGATAGTAGAATATAGTTGCTGCAGATATTGTATCTGCTCTTTTCTATTGAGGATGTCTTTGTTCTTCAACTCATTTTCCATTGACTCCAATTGCGGCAGTTGCTGGTTCAGTGTATTCATCCCTCTCTCTATATTCAGCATATCCTGCTCTGCCTTATTTTCTGCTTTCAACGCCTTTTTCTCTGCACGTGATAATCTCTTCTCATTGTGTTCTGTTTCTCCTTCCTCTCCAGCTATCCTGTTCTTTTTCCATTGTCCAGTCTTGATATTAGAAATAAGTTTGACTATCCCATATATCAATCCGATAATCGACACAAGAAACAGCGTGCTCCAGATTGTGCCAAGCATTCCTGCATTCTCTATCCATTGCTCAAGGCTTGGAGAGACTGTATTGATCAAAGTATAGATTATTATAAAAGTCAGAGAGAATGCTACGAAGAAGTTAGCGCCTAATTTTTTCATCCCGATTACAAATCCTGCTCCAAGGACCAAGAAAAATATTATCGCTGCCAATGGCCCGAGCATCCCTAAATTGAATTTTGAAGTATATTCAAAAACAGACATTCCAATGCCGAGCATTACCCCAATCACTGTCGGTACAGCACCTCCGAATCTTGGTTGTCCTGAACTGTCCTTGCTTCCAAGGATCCAGTTTGACAATGCAATAAATAGCCAGAAATAGAGGATTGCATCGATAAATGTTGCATATTGTAGGTATGTGGCGCCGATATTTGTTCCAGCGAATGGCTTGAATATCTGGTCTAAGACATTGGCTCCATAGACGAATGGCAATATTGCCACAAAGGCGGTTAAGATGCTTAATAAAATCTTTTTATTACTAAATACCTTCATGAACTACACCTTCTGTATTTTAGTCAATTATTCAATAATCTAGTATATAAATGTTTTGGATTTATAGTTCGGATTTATTCATAACAATTAGAATAGAAAATGAATAAAAATAGAAAAAAATTTATGAATCTTGCCTTATGATTCAGACAGGACATCCATTCATCGGCAATGTCTTGACCAGATCGATGTTGCATAGCAATAATTCCCATGCAAATGGCGCGACCATTACCAAGGCTGCTATCACCAATGTATGAGGCAGTTTCTCGCCTACTCTCCCAGCAACTTTTGCAGCAGCTGCAATCTTTATGGCAGCCAATAGGCCGACAACTACCCTGATAGCTATGGTCATCCAGGCCTGCGGCGTCCATCCGACTAATCCGATAACATAATCTATATTCATGCTAATGAATATGAATATGATCATTGTAGGAATTGCATGAAATCCGTGCTTGAGCCAGCCCATGCCTGCCTCATCCTTATGCACAAACACCATCTCTAAAATACCTAGAATTACTCCTAGAATCAGCACTGGAATTATTGTAAGCGACGCAGCCATTTAATCACCTTTTTTTTTATGATATTCAATAACTGATGCTTTTTATATAAAAAGCTTTCTATTTTTATGCCATGCTAGATATTTAATTTACAGATTCAACCTAGAATAAGAGAATTATTCGATATTAACTTTTTTTCATTCAATCTTAACTTTCTTTCCTAATGCCTGACCAGGGATACCTGTCTCAAATACTGCCCTCAATGCTCCTTTATTGCCATGGACAGCATTTATCTTGCCTATCATATCTTTTTTTCCTGTATTGAACACCACTTTTTTTCCAACAAGCTGGGAAGCTTTGCCTTTATCAGAGATGCCTTCAACTATCACCACCAGGTGATTCTGGGTCTGGCCTGTGCTGTTTCTTCGATAATTTACTATTGTGCCTTCCATAAATATTTGGAAATTTAGAGTATTTAAAAAGCTTGTGGTGAGAAAATTTCAGGCAATGAAAATTCTATCATAAGATTAGTTCATGCCATAAATTTTCAGATAAGATAGATAAAGAGAATAATGCAGAAAAAATAGAAGAAACACTAACAAGAGAAGAGATAGAATTTATATGAGTGCTGGCCATGCAGGATATATGTTGGGAACTAGAATCACGGTATTTTTGACCTAGATGCGCATCTCAGCTAGGGCCATATCAAGGAATGCAAGGCAATTCCTAATAATACATAATGGCAAAAAAGCCGTATTCAACAGCAGAAGACAAGTCAAAGAATATTATGCGCATAAACCTTAGTCGAAGCATCTGATGATTTCGATAATCGGAGATTTTTTCAGATCTATTTTATTTAGGTCTCTTTTATAATTTTGGGCAATGCCTAATAATCTTGCGCGATTCATGGTGATATTTTTTTTTTCCAATATATATTTTAACTTTTTTGAACATAGGAATTGTATGAATTGAGTTATGTTTTTAGGATTTTTTGCATAACTGCATCTCTCAAAATCAATCATTATTGGCTTTTGAGATTTTTTTGAGATTATTATATGCTTGTATGGATTAGTCAATTCCTGCTTATTTATGCCTAAGGTGTCCATGCAATACAATTGATCTAATAAATATTTGATTATTGATAAAATATCTTTTTTAACAGCCTCATCCGAGGAAAAATATTCTAATATCCTTGTCCCTTCAACAAATTCCATCATCAGCTCTTTATCATTGAAACTTATGAGCTTAGGTCCGATCCCATATCTATTCAATATCTCAAGAAATCTACCTTCTTTTTTAGGATCATATGCATCGCTTAATGATGTCTTTATAGCTAACATCCTATTATCGATTTTCTTCACCCTGACAATGCCTCGATGGCCTCTATAAATGCCTATGCCAGGTTTTATGGTTAGCTTATAGACAAATAATTGCTCCATGAACAAAGCTTTTTTTGCAATAAGATTCTTATCATAATTTTGCAATTTCAGGATATTATCGATGATCCTCTTGTTTGTCAGGCTACTGAATAGCAGCAGGATAATGCCCTCATCATTAAGATGATTTTTTGCATCAATCAGAAATCTCTCGATAAGCTCATATCCCATATTACCTCCTGTAGTGATAAGCTTTTCATCATCAAATGCATCATCAGGAAGATAAGGAGGATTGAATATTATTGTATCAAATTTTTTATTTTGTAAATTAGCGAACAGGTCTGATTCGACAAAAAAAGAAGATTTTTTGCATCCTGTTTCCTGAAATGCTTCCCTTGCATGTTCAAGCGCTTTGGGATTTATATCGGCAAAGGTTATTGATCTTACACTTTTTTTGTCTGACAATGAAATTCCCTGGATTCCTGAGCCACAGCCCAAGTCAAGAACATCCCCGAATGCTAATCTTTTTGCATACTTAACCAGCAGGTAGGAATCTTCTTCTGGGCTATAGATAGTATCAATAGGCATAAAGAACAATATTGGCAATTTTATTATAAATTTATCGGCATCTATTCTTCATTAAAATTCCTGAAGACTATCTTATTGGTGTCGAACACAGTACCGCAATATTGGCATTCGATGCTGAGCGGATCTCTTTTCAGAACAGTGAATTTTGTCAGGTCAGTCTCAAAATGTTCAGGCCTTGATATGCAGTTCGCATTAGGGCAGATTAAGATATTGTAGAATTCAGATGGCAGCCTCACTTTACCCTTTCTTATTATGCTCCTGCCTTTTATGAGATTGATAGTGGCTGTCGGACAGATCAATGCCAATTTATTGAGTGATTCCAGATCTTCTAGATCGAAATTGTCTGATTCTATTTTGATAATGTCCTTTCGGCCATATTTGCTGCTTTCAAGATTAATCCCAAGAAATACATTGTTCAGAGTATTATAGCCCATGATCTTTATTATATCAATAGCTGATTTGGAGGGCAGATGGTCTATAAGGACACCATTCACGATGTCTCCTATTTTTTTATGAGGATTGGATTTCTGCAGGATATTGACTTCATCAAAATTAGTTTTTTCGACAACATCCTGATTTTTGGAAAATTCTGCAGATGGAATAGTGCCTAAGACAAGGCAGAGCAAGGTCATCCTCACATATAATCCGTTTTTTGCCTGTTCAAAATAATAGCAATACTTTGTAGCCTCGACATCAGAGGTGATCTCCTGGACCTGCTTTGGGATAGGCAATGGATGAAGGATTTTTAGATTCTTTTTGACATTATCGAGCATTGAGGCCTTAAGCCTGAACATTTTTTTTAATTTGTCATAAAGTATTTTTATGTCATCTGGCAATCTCTCCTTTTGGATCCTGGTCATATATACTATGTCTGAATTATCTACGGCTTGTTGAAGATTGTCCATCTCTGTAAAAGGCGTATTCCTTTGTTTTAGGATATTAAGGAAATTTTCAGGCATGCTAAGCTCTCTAGGGCCTACAAGATAGAACCTATTATTTGGAAACAAGGATAGGGCCATCAGAAGCGAATGCACTGTCCTTCCATATTTCAAGTCTCCGACAAGGGCTATCGTCAGATTATCCAACCTTCCCTGCGTCTCTTTTATCGTGAACAAATCCAGGAGCGTCTGGGTAGGGTGCTCATGATTTCCATCTCCTGCATTGATCACTGGGATGGTAAGCCTTTCAGATAATAGTTTTGGCGCACCATCGAGGAAATGTCTCATGACAACTATGTCTGCACCATAATTTTCAAGCATCTTCACAGTATGATACATCGATTCGCCCTTGTTGATCGATGTTCCTGCAGCGCCGGCAAAACCTTGATAGGATCCTCCTAACTGGGTGATCGCTTCTATGAAACTGGTCCTTGTGCGGGTGCTATCTTCAAAAAATGCTGAGATCATCTTCTTGCCGGCAAGGAGATTTTTGCATTTATCGCCATTGCTTTCAATGAAATCTTTCTTGAGCTTATCAGCTTCATCTAGAATAAACAATATCTCTTCTTTGCTCAGATCACCGATAGATATGATATCTTTTCCTTTGAATGACATATTAGCCCGCAGTTTTTGACACTTTGAAGATTTATCGTCTTATGCTCGACCAAATCTCTTGTCTGTCTCTATTACATACTCTTTGACCCTCTCGACTATAGAATTAAGATAATATTTCTCTATCTTTTCCGAAAATATGTCTATCAGCTTGGAATTCTCATTGATCCTATATGAATTTTTGACTTTTTCTATTATGAAAATATCCCTCAATCTCAGCAACTGCCTTCGGATATTGCTTGACGCTATGCCTTGGAGTGGCATCTTGTTGTTTTTCCTGAACTCAATGACTTCCTGCTCCACATCTACTGAACTAATAGGCTGCTTCGCCTTCAACATTACATATAATATGTCAACAATGATATCCCTAGAATCTCCTGGCTGCAATAAGCCTACACTTAAGCATAATTTTCTGACAAGATTCCTATCAGAAATATTTTCTGGCTTTTCATATTTTCTTAGGTTTATCTCTGCCAGCGGACTATCAATAGCTATGATTTTTTTGTTCAACAAAATCCCCCACGATAAAATCTAGGATTTATTATAGTGCTACTGATATATAAAGTTTTTGAAAATGACTATTATTAGTGGATATTGATTGAAACATCTTAGAAAAAATCAAATCTATATTCCTGATTTGACATCATAATTATTGCTTTAATAATTATGCCTTCAATAATCAATATCTATAAGAAAATTTCTTTAGATGAGAATCATTCCAGCTTATTTAGCATAATCACAATCTCTCTACCTTTGATAATCTCTTTTGCTGTTGCAGAATATTCTTTTGTTGAATGTCCGAAATTGATGATTCTTGCTCCGACCTTGTCTTTGATGATTTTTTCAAATGGCTTGAGATCCAACCCTGTCAAGATATTCAAGTCTATCAAATCTCTCCTGTTCAATGCTGAATCTTTTCTTAACTGCTGCACCCTCCTGATAATCTCTCTGGAATACCCTTCTAGCTCGAGTTCTTTTGTCACAGACTTGTCCAGATATACAAGCCCTCCTTTGATCGATGCCATCTCATATCCTTCAGGGCAGACCCTTTCAATTATCACATGATTGGTGGTCAGTTCAAATCCCTCAATCTTGAATGATCTGTTATTTTTTATATGCTCAGCAATAGACAAGGCATTCTCATTTATCAATCCTATTATCTTGCTAGTCATATTGCCAAAATCCTTTCCTAATGTCTTGAAATTCGGCTTGACCTTGAGTTCTGCATCCAAATGCTCGAATTTAATATTTTTCACATTGACCTGTTTCTCAAGGATATCCTTCAGCTCTTGGATGGCCTCAATCATTTCTTTATCTTCTGTGTCGACTATGCATTCTTGCAACGGCCATCTCACTCCAAGATTTATCCTATCCCTGCATGACAATGCTGCTTGGATGAATTCCTGCGCATAGGACATACATCTCTCAAGCTTTGGCTCGATCAACTTATCAGAATATTCAGGCCAATCAAAATCATGGATAGAATTCTTGTCAAGGTTGAATTCCTCAACTTGCTTAATATCCATATAAATCTGTTCTGTTATGAAAGGGCAGGTTATAGAGAACATCTTGATAATATTGATGATAGTGTGATATAATGTATAAAGTATGGCTTCTTTCTCTTCATCAGTCCCTATAACTGATTTTTCCCTGACTAATTGTATATAAATTCTTGAGAGGTCCATATATAATGATTCAATGAGGCCAGGCGCTGCATCAAGATGATATTGCTCAAGATGATTTGTCAATCCTTTCATAGTGGAATGCAGCCTTGATAGCATATATCTCTCTTCAGGATCAAGCTTTGGAACATCAACCAAGGATATGCCATTATTATTCTTGAAATCTATTAAAAAATTATGGAGGTTCCAAAGGATTATCAGATTCTTGTGCTTTAATGCGACTTCATCCCAAGAATAGTTCATGTCATCACCGATAGTGATATCTATAGAATAATATCTGAAAGTATCAGCGCCATATTTCTCTATGATCTCAAATGGGCTGATGATATTTCCTAAGCTCTTTGACATCTTCTCCCCTTCGATGTCTGTAATGAATCCATGCATAGCGACATTTTTGAAAGATGGCCTGTCAAATGCCAGGGTGGATGAGACCATCAATAGGTTGAACCATCCCCTAATCTGGTCTTTTCCTTCGACAATGAAGTCTGCTGGAAAATATTTCTCGAACAATTCTGTGTTCTTCGGATAATCAAGGCAATTCCATGATACAGACCCTGCATCAATCCATACATCAAGTACATCTGGGATCCTAGACATTTCATGTCCGCAAGAGCATTTCAGCTTGATTTCATCAATCCATGGCTTATGGAGGTTGTCAGGAACCTTATGATCTACAGATTTTTGCTTGAGCTCATCAATAGTGCCTATCACTTCGAATTTTCTGCAATTATCGTCATCGCAGATCCAAATGGGAACAGGAGTCCCCCAGAACCTTTGCTTTGTGATAGAATTATCCTTCAGATTGCCAAGCCAGGAATCAAATGCATTTTTTGCAGTCTCTGGATACCAATAGATGCTTTTGTTGAATTCGATCATCCTATCTTTCAAGTCCTCTGTTTTGAAAAACCATTGGTCAGTAGCGCGAAAGACAACAGGATTATGGCATCTTCCGCAATGTGCATATTCGTGGTCGACATAGCTGGTCTCGATCAAAGCGCCTTTTTCTCTTAATACGTCTATGAATATGTTATCATCATCCTTTGCTATCATGCCAACAAATCTTCCTGTATCGCCAGAAAATACGCCTAATTCATCAATATCATTGAATGCAGGAATCTCATATCTTTTGCCTATTTCAAAATCTTCTGGTCCACAGCCAGGAGCGCAATGCACAAGCCCTGTCCCTGCGCTTGTATCAACAAATTCCTCGCTAAGTATCACTGTGTGGACATTCTTATGCTTTTTTTGCAATTCAACATATATCGGCATCTCATCATGGAATGGATGCTGATACTTCAGGCCAAGAAGCTTGTCTCCTTTGAATTGCTCAATCATCTCATACTGCTTGTTTGCGACTCCATTGATAAACACGCCTGAAAGTACAGTAGAGACAATCCAAGTCTCATATTTTTTCTGTTTTTCATCAACAAGAACTTTTGCCCTGATATAATCTAGCTCAGGATTCACCATCACAGCAAGATTGAATGGTATAGTCCAAGGAGTAGTAGTCCAGATTATCAGATACTCATCTGATTTTCCCTGAATCCTAAATTTTACGAATATAGACAAGTCCTTGACAGTCTTATATTCCAACTCATGCTTTGCAAGCGCAGTCTCGCAGCTCTTGCACCAGGTCATCACTTTTTTTCCTTCATACAGCCTGTTCTTCTCATGAGCCTTTTTTATAAGATACCATACCCCTTCGATAAATGAGTTATGTATAGGCATATAGGCATTATTATTGTTCATCCAAACTCCCATACGCCAAAAATCCTGGCTCATCAATTCTGCATTCTCTTCAGAGAATTTAAGGCATTCTTTGACGAACTTCTCCATCCCAAATTCTACGATGTCTTTTTTTGTCGCCAAATCAAATTTTTTCTGCACCTTGCTCTCTGTCGGAAGGCCATGCATATCCCATCCTCCCCTATCCCATACATCAAATCCCTTCATCCTCTTGTATCTCAATAAAAGATCCTTCAAGCAATGGTTCCATGCAGTCCCAAGATGTATCCTGCCGCTGGTATATGGAGGGCCTTGCAGCCAATAGAATTTCTGCTTGCCATGATTCTTTTTCTTGATGGATTGATATATATTATTGTCTTCCCAAAATTTTAATATATCATTTTCTAGTGCCTTAAAATCATAGCCTTTAGACGCCATACTACTTCTGAGGACAAGATGCTTGTTTAAATAGTTTCTTATATTTTAAATCCACAAAACATATAAAGCTATATAATCTGTAGATATATATGAGCATCTATAGGGATGAAGCAGACAGTGGTCAGGTTGGAAGCAAGGATAAATTGGAAAAAATCCATGCAGGATGCCCTATATGCAAAGGTGATGTTTTGGGCGATGATGTCTACCTGTTCTATTGCCAGAAATGCAACATATTGTTCAAAAGAGAGGAGGTTTTACGCGATACTCCTGAACAGATTGATTTTGTGATGAAACAAAAGATTGCAGAAAAATATGACGATGACAAGCATATGCTCAAGATGCCAGATATGGAGCCAATCAAAATAAAAGTTATTGATGACAAGAAAAAAAACCTGCTAAATGAGCATAAGGAGCGTAAAAAAACTTATTATTATGCATCTAAGCAATCGAATATCCTGCATGTCGGAAATTGTCTATATGGAAAAAATATAAAAAAAACTAACAGGATAGTGTTTCATAATCTCTCCGAGGCAAGAAACTATAAAAAATGTAGATGTGTTCCAGAATAAAAATCAAAAACCCTGCCCTAAAGGGCGAGGTATGCTTTTTTTTGTAATAAACATTTAACTGCACAAGATTTATGAAAAAATTTATAGGTGAAAATATCATAGGTGATAATATGACAAAACATAAAGAGCAAAGGGTCGCATTATTTGTAGATGTACAAAATCTTTATTATAGCGCCAAGAACCTATTCGGCAGAAAAGTCAATTTTGGGATGCTTCTAAAGAAAGCGGTTGACAATCGAAAGCTTGTAAGGGCGTTTGCCTATGCGATCAAGGCTGATGTTGCTGAAGAGCAGAATTTTCGTGATGCGCTTTTTAATATGGGATATGAGGTCAAGACAAAGGACCTGCAGGTGTTTGTGGGAGGTCATAAGAAAGGGGATTGGGATGTAGGGATTGCCATGGACACAATACGACTGGCTCCTAAGGTAGACACGATCGTGCTCGTATCTGGAGACGGCGACTTTGCAGATCTTGTGATATATCTTAAGGGACTTGGCTGCAGGGTGGAAATAATCGGATTCCAAAAAACTACAAGTTCGCGATTGACCGATGTAGCAGATGATTATACAGCTCTGGATAAAAAATATCTCATATAATGCCCTGATATTATTAGATAGTTTATGATTCATAATTTATCTGATTAAAATCTTGTATTATTCATAGATTGCATAAAGTATCATAAAGGATAAAATGTTTATCAATAATATCAATCCAATAATTTTGAGCATAGGCCCATTGTCAGTTAGATATTATGGAATTGCCTATGCGATAGGATTTTTATTGGCATACTTCTATCTAAGATATCATATAAAAAAAGGCTTATTGAAACTTACTGAAGATCAATTGGATAAATATTTCTTGTGGCTGATAATCGGTGTCGTTTTTATGGCAAGACTTTTTGAAGTATTTATCTATAATGCACCATATTATTTTCAGCATTTATCTGAGATGTATCGCATATGGGATGGAGGGATGAGCTTTCATGGAGGATTAGTCGGAGCAATAATTGTTACCTATCTGTTCTGCAGAAAATATAAAATTGACATCTATGATATATTAGATCTTTTAGTTATCCCAGGTGCTATTGCGTTAATGCTTGGGAGGATAGCAAATTATACAAATTCTGAGCTTTATGGAACCATCACCAGTCCACAGAGCACTCCATGGTGCGTTGTGTTCCAGAAAGTCGATGCATATTGCAGGCACCCGACGCAATTATATGAATCATTACAGATGCTGATAATGACTGTATTGCTATTATCATATAAGCACTATGCCGACATCAGAAAAAAATATGTTAAAGGAACATTATTTTGGGTTTTTGTACTATTGTATGGCGTCTTTAGGTTCTTTATAACATTCTTAAGAGATGAGCAGAAATATTTAGGACTGAATCCTGGTCAATGGCTTTGTCTATTGATGGTAATCTTAGCCGTGATATTCTTGTGGCAAATCAATAGGTCCGCAAACAACCATAAAAGAGGAGTTAAAAATTAAGATTGATTTGTTCTCAAAAGCAAAAGTATATAAATATGATAATCCATAAAATTAATAAATAACTATTGTTGGATAACAAAATATGAAGAAAAAAATATTATTAAATGAAGAGTATGCTTGAAAAAAGGTGAATGAAAATGCCGATAAAATCAGTATCTGGACCAAGATGCCTAAAGCATCAGATTGAATGCACATATAATTGTGGATGGTGCGGAAAGTCAATATGTGAAGAATGTCTTGCAGCAGCAAATGGCAAAAAATATTGTGATAAGTGCTGGACAAAAAAGCAGCAGATGACTCCGCAACAGGCTGAGCCGAGCAAGCCATCTGGACCAAGAGTTCCGATAAAGAATGTTGATACGACATTAGATCCTAAAATTGTTGAACAGAAGCGAGTAGAATTGCCAAACAAGAAACAGGTCGACTCTAGGGTTTTTGAATTATAATTTTTTTATTTATTGTTTATTATATATTATTATTTCTTATCGAATCTCATCTCTACAATTTCTGCTGTTGTTAAGATTTCAAATAATTCGTCTTCTGTTATGCTATCAGGGATTATTATCTCTTTATTAGCTATCATGGTGTTGATGAGATTTTTTTGTCCTCGCACAATCTCTGTTAGCTTTATTGCTTCGTCATGTTCATTTCCATAAGCCTTGATATCTAATTTCTTATACTCGCATTTTCCGTAGCTATCAGAACCTGTCAATGGATAGCTCTTGCAAATAATCGGCCTTGTGTCATATACATTGCATGTATTCGTATTTTTATCAAAAAATGGACATATCTCATGGTCGATAAAATAATCAAGGATGATAAGCCTGTCCTTGGATTCATCGTATATAGCCCTTTTAGGCTTAATAGAGATGATGATTCCTTGATCTTTGGCATATTTCTCAAGCAAATATTTTTCTTCAGGCCAAATATTGATTGTAATATCAGAAAGCTTTGCAAGATATATTATCCCATAATGCCTATACATATATTTCCTATAGCTGGCTTCTTCTGCCTCAGAAATATTTTTTGATTCCCTGATATGACAGCATTCACCACATTGTGTGCATATGAATATTGAACTATCATCATTTGCCTTCACTAGTTCAGGCTTGCCAATATATTTTTCATTCATGAGCATATGAAATAATCACTATTATAAAAATATGATGATAAAATGGAAATCCTAATATATAATACTAGCATCTTAAACTCCCATTTCTAAAGAGAAATGAGAATATTTAAAAACCTAGATAATAAATATATCCTAATCAGTTAAAAAAAAGAGGTAAAATGTTCTTGTCAAGCAAATATCCTTTGTATAAATCATTGGATTATTCAAAGCCGTTTATCGTGCTGAACTTCAAGACATATCCTGAGGCTAGAGGCATGAATGGTTTGCGTCTTTCCCAGATTGCACAAAAAGTCGCAGACAAGACCCATCTTAATATCATTGTCTGCCCACAGGCAATAGATCTTAAAGAGATAGCTCCTAAATTGAATATCCCTGTATTTGCCCAGCATGTTGACAATCTCGCTCCTGGAAAAAGCACAGGAAGCATTGTTATTGAGAGCATCGCAGAGTGTAATGTGCATGGCTCATTGCTCAATCATTCTGAAAAAAGATTAGATCCAGAAGATATCAAACAGACAGTGCTTAGGATGAAAGAGATAGATCTGAAGACCATAGTGTGCGTCAGGGACAATAAAGAGGCAAAAAAGATTGCATCTATGAAACCAGTGCGGCCAGATTTTATTGCAATAGAGCCTCCAGAATTGATTGGAGGGGAATTGTCTGTAAGCACAGCAAAGCCTGATATTATAAAAAAGTCAGTACAGACATGCCAGGAAGTCAATGTACTTGTGGGAGCCGGCATAAAAGATAATAATGATATGAAGATGGCATTAGTCTACGGAGCAAAAGGGGTATTATTATCTTCACACTTCGTGCATGCAAAAGATCCTGAGAAATTCTTATTAGATCTGGTAGCAGGATTATATTGATGCAATTAACATTCTATAATTTATTTATTATATATATAGACCTTGACTGTGCTATAAGGCGGGAGCGAACCTACATTTGCGACTGTTCCTGAAGCATTATATATATTTAATGTTATAATATATTCCCCTGTTCTCGCAGTCTTTGCCATCTTAATTAATAATCCTTTGCTTGATAAATCCTTAGGATTAACGCCTTGAGATATCCCATAAGCTGAAATATTGTTGAATATGACTTCTATCTCACCACTTGAGCCCTGCAAAGTCTCAGAATCAGAAGTATAGTCAACATTGGTTTTAATGTAAAAGTTTTGTTTTTCATCGCCATTATTTACCATTCCTAGACCGATTAGTTTGGAATCCCCTTTTGATAATTGAAAATTCTGTGGGAACACGCCCACATTTCTTGTCTCGCTGAGCATGAAAGATTTTAATTGGTCCTGCTGCTGGTTGTCTAGGTCATTGACATATGCTACTGCCTTGCTCTTTAGCGAGAAAAAAAGCACAAATCCCATCCCGATAATAACAATCGAAATGATAATTACGACTATAAAATTTATAGAAAGCTCGATAGCTGCCTTTTTATGCATTTTATCCTTGTTGTCTAGTAAATAAATCAAAAGAAAAAAGTCATGATTTGATGAATTCATATTCGCGCACAAGTATCACTGCAAGTATTATAAGCAATACCACTCCGCCAAGAATGACGCACATGCCGATAAGGAATTCTCCGCTTGATTCCACAACCCTGAATAATCCGTATCCTAAAAGGAATACTCCTAATAATAGGAACTTGTCAAGAACTATTTTCAAGACATCAAATTCCTCTTGTCTAGTCAAATGTTTTTTCATGGATAATCACCTTTTTTATTGGATAATCAAAGTAAATTCTTTATATGCCTCTAGAGTTTCTGTATTAGCATAACTGTCGCATGTATTTGTAGGAGCTGGAGCGCTTGCCTTGTAAAAATAAACTCCAGGTGTAGGATTAGTACTCACTTTATTTCTTATATAACATACCTGACATAAATAAGTGTCTTTGGCTACGCTATTTGGTTTTAGAGTACCTTCAAATGCGACCTGAGAAGCAGGATTGATAGACCTATTAAAATAATCAGCAGTCACTGTCAATGGCGGTTTGCAAGAAAATCTTGGATAAACATCTTGCATTGTAGTATTCTCAGTATTGAATATATTCATTTTTATTGCAACTTTCTGTCCAGAAGAGGTCACAACAGTTGTTCTAGACAATGTCATTGGGTCAGAAGCAGACGCCTCGTTAGGAACAGGCTCTTCTTGTATAAGGTTCTTGCTGACATCTTTGAATTTGCTCTGTATAAATCCCAAGATCAATCCCATCATTACAATTGCGATTACAAGGATGACAATAGAATTAACACTCAATTCCATAGAAGCTTTTTTACTCATTCTGTACACCTCTTAAAGATTTTATAATAATGATTATTAGAGTACCTGAATGTTGATATTTATAAATCTTTTTATTTTTTAGAGAATAAATATAGAATAAAATCAAAGAATAAAAATGAATAAAAAAATAATTTTCAATAATTATGCAACCATAATCATTTCTTAGCTGGCGCAGCCTTGCCTTTTGCCTCGCCTGCTGCTGCAACATCTGCTGGAAGAAGCTTCTTCACAAGATCCTCTGATATCCCTGCCTCATGAAGCTTTGCTCTTATGACAAATTTCTCCTTGCCCTTGAGCGATTCCACAATGTCAGTCGCTTTCTTGAGCTCGTCTGCATGCCTCTTCTCGACCTCTTCTTGCAATTTCTTCTTCTCTTCTTGCAATTTCTTGAGCTCTTCTGCGCTAAGTTCAGTCTTTTCAGCAGCTATCTCATTATCGAATTTTCCTTGATCGACAAGCTTGATGGCATCTTTTGCTGGAATCCCTTCAACTAATATGCCTAGGCTGTTTGCTGTCCCGATTACTTCTTTCACCTTATTTTTCAGAGTCTTGCCAAGCAGATTGTCCTCTTTCATCTTGGCGACTTTAATGATCTGCTCAATCATGATGTCAGCTATCTTATCCTTTTGAGGCTTGCCACTGCCTTTCTCTACACCGGCTTCTTTCAATAATAATGCTGATGCTGGAGGAGTACCTACTGTTATCTCGAAATCTTTTGTTTCAGTATTGACAATGACTTTTACAGGGACTTGCATACCTTTAAACGATGCTGTCTTTTTATTTATCTCAGCAATAACCAATCCTATATTTACACCTAATGGGCCTAATGATGGTCCAAGTGGTGGTGCAGCGCTTGCCTGACCACCATTTATCAATGCATCAACAATCTGTTTTGCCATAATATCACGCTCAATCTTCTGATTCTTCGCCTTCCCTTCTGATCACTTTAAGGGCGTCAAGCTTCAATGTAATAGGTATAGGCACTGCCGCATCAAGCAGCTCGACAACTGCCTCTTCCTTAACTTTATCAACCCTGGTGATCTTGCATTTCTCTCTTTTGAATGCACCAGAGATGATCTCAGCAATATCATTCTTCTGAATATTAACTTCTTTCTTTACCTGCTCAAGCATATGCTCAATCTCTGGATACTTCACTTCATTTGGCAATAATCCTCTTGCATAAGGTATGCCGAATGCTGCTTGCTCAGCCTCTGTTCTTGATCCAGCCTCAATAAATATATACCCTCGCAATCCATGAGGCCTTATGACTGATGTTATGCCGATGTTTTTTCTTTCTGCATTGCTCACTACAAAATCCATGACCTGATCTTCCCTATTAGCAGTAGTCCTTAAGCAAAATATTTTGGTATCTTCACTCATTTTTTTTCTCTTATTTGAAGAATAATTGCTGAGCCAGGTGGACAATAAATCCAATTAGCCCAATGATCAATATGCCAATACCTGAAACCTTGCTTATGGTCTTGAACTCTTCTTTAGTAGGCTTCTTAGTAATCTTTAGCACCCTGACGCATTCTTTGACAAATATGCTTATCTTATTCCATAAGGTCGGTTTAGCGTCGAATTCATTCATTTCTACCCACTAGTCTCCAAACTAATATGCAAGTATTGATATTAAAAGAAAACGGGATTCGTTTTTAAATGTTTTGATTTCTTTGTGAAAATCAAAGCTCAAAACCAAGTTTTGAATGTTTCCATTTTTTTAATGAAAACTTAAGACGTTAATCTTATATATTTTTTTTATATATGTTTCAATTGATGGAATGGATCTGCTGAATCATTCAATCGCTTGTATAGAATATCTTCATCATCTACAATATTGTCTGGACTCTCTTTTGATTCTCCAACAATATTTTCTAGATGCTTGTGTTCATTTTGCGTTTTGATCGCCTTATGAAATTATAGCAATCCAAAGAAGGCATTTTATGTTTATAAATTTTATTCTAAATCAGGACTTTTGCTCTATTGATGCAAGCTCGATCTCATTGTATAATGCCCTGATATTATTATAGAGCATTTTCCTTTCAATGACGCTGAATTTGCTTGACTCAAAAGATTTTTTAATAGCATTGTAGATCTTCTTAGCGTTTGAGATGTCTCCTTGCATGATCATCGCCTTGCAATCCTTGATTGATGAATATATGCCATCGCCTTCATAGGCCATATTGAAGTCCACAGAAGTAGGCTCGTTTACGCCAAACCCTGGCTTAACATTGCCTAGAGAACTCTCGATATATTTTGAGAATATTGTCTTGCTAAGGTTTTCATGCTCTTGTTTTAGCCTGATTTCTGCTCCACTGATGGCTTTTTTTAGCTCTTTATCTTCATGAAGCTCTTTTTTGAGTATCTTCCTATCTTTATCGATAGATGTCCTGATCTCATGGACTTCTGAAAGCTCTTTAGCCAAGATCTCACCTTTATTTAATAGATCTATGGATTTTAGTCGCTTATCCTCAAATTCTTTACGCTCAACATCAAGTTCCCTTAATTTCCTGTCATAAATCTCTTGTGCAGAATTCAATTTATCCCTTTCAATATTTATGAGCTTCTGCTTTTTCTTATCAAACGCAATCCTGTCCTTCTCCAAAATGTTAAGTTTTTGAGTCAATCTCTTATTTAGGGAAATGGTCTTTTGTATCTCGCTTTTCAGCAATGATCTATCTTTTCCAGTCCTTTTTGACAATTGCTTGTTCACAGAATCCCTGATAATATCATTAAGCTTGAATTCTTTTGCCTTTAACTTAGCGTCTATTCCTTTGATATGCTCATGAAGCTGCTTCAACTCGTGCTCTTTCTTCTTGAGAACATTTTGGAATCCTTCTAACTTGTTTCTTTTGTCGCTGAGTTCCAGCTCTTTCTGCTCAATCTTTTTTTCGATCCTATCATCATATTGCTTCAATAGTTGCCTGAACCCTATTTTTTGGAACTCAGTCTTGGCATTGATCTTCTTATCCAATTGGATTCTAAGCTTTTCATGTTCCTTATCTATTTTTTCAAATTCTTTATGCTCGGCAAGATTGATCGATGGCATCTCAGGGATAATATTTTCATTTTCTACTGCAGCCTCACCGCCTATCTGCTGATTCATCTCAGTATGCGTCTCTGCAATGCCAGGTATCTCAATATTCAATGGAGGTATATCATCCGAGGTGCTAAGCGCAGAACTGGAATTGCTAATTGATTCTTGTGATGCAATCTGCCTCTTGGCCTCTTCAATCAATGCAGCCACATCAAGATTATTTCTGCTGCTATCCTTTACAATATTATCCTGTTCGGCGATTGGCTTTGACCAATCAAAAGATTTTCTTAAATCGAATTGTTGATATGAAGATTGCGATTCGAGCTTGACCTTTTTACCCTTACCCTTGCCAAGAGATTTTTTAATTTTTTCCAAATTCTTCTCTTGAGTTATAGGAGGAAGGCTAGGAAGCTCATCACCTACCTTGATATCAGGACTTTCAGGAAGCGTGATATTCTCTTGGTCAACAAAATCAGGGATGGATACTGCTGTGGCCATAGGATTAGGGTCTATTGATACCTTATTTTTTTTCGAGAATAATTTTTTAAAAAAACCCTGTTTTTTCATATCCGACTTGATAGGAACCTCAGGCGGCACAAGATCAGACATAAGTTCACCCCTTTAGATATTACCTTAATGCTATATCTTAATATTTATATTTTAATATTTATATCTTCAGATTATATGTCGCTTATATAAAAAGCTTTTGTTTTGTTTCAGCATTGAATGCATAAAAATGATACGATAAAATGATACGATAAATTATCTAGGCTGCGTAGATATATAAAATTTATAAATATGAGGCTCTACTGATACATTATGGAAAAATCTGGCCGTAGCCTTGCCCAGTTTTATGAGCTTTTATTCAAGCTAGATAAGAGGATAACATCATTAGAGAAAGACTGTACATTCATAGAGAAAAAGATTATCTCAATAGGCAAAGACAGGATTGATAAATATAATATTTTAGGCATTGAGCTAAATGATTTAAGGGCATCATTGGTCAATGTCAAGAAAAGCATCAGGACCAATGTTATCGGATTGATAAAAATATCTTCTGATATGCAGGGTGCAGTGAAAAAAGACCAGATTGATCAACTGAATAACCAACTCGAGGATATCAAGTTCGTTGAATATCTGACAAAAAATGATCTGAAAAAGAATTTGTGAATCAATAGGATAGCGATGATGAATGATAAGATAACAAGGCAAAAGCTTGACAAGTATTTCGAAATCACCTCGAAAGCGCTCGAACTATGCAGGAATAAACTTAACAGTAAAAGATTGAAAGAATCCAAGGATTTTCTTGATATGTCGGAAATCGCAAAAAAAATAAGTTCATTTACTCCAGACAGTTTAATGATTTCTGAGCATGATCAAAAAATGCTCAGAGAGTTATTTTTTGACATGGCGCAGAGATATTATTCTGATGCGCAATATTTTATGAAAAAAGACGATTATGTATTGGCATTTGCAGCACTGAATTATGCCCATGGATGGCTCGATGCAGGAGCTCGCATAAAATTATTTAATGTGCATGATTCAAAATTGTTTACGGTTGACGATGAATGATTGCCTAAGGCATAATATTTTTAAACAATAAGACTATCCTGTTTCTTATGTCGCGCGCAAGGCCTACTTCAAATCTTATCTTGAATATCTGCGGTCATGATACTGGTTTATTGTCTAGTATTCACCACGGCTTATATGAGGTCTCTTTAAGAGGCTTTTATCCATATCTTGATCTTAATGAGTTTTTTGCCTTCTCAGCTTCACAATGGAAGGGCAGAGAGAATGATGCATCAACTTATCAAAAAGATGCTGACATTACATTGTTTGAGCCTGATATTCATGAAATTTTTACAAAGGTTTTCAGTATAGGCATGCCTTGGCTAAACAAACACAAGGTCATACCTGATGAATTGAGAAAAAAATATGAAAGGCAGAATCCATACAATGGAAAGGATCTCGCAGCAAGATTATCCCAAGTGTCTGATACTGCAGTTTCAAAATTGCTAGACGATCTTTCGAAACCTGTCAATCAATATGTATTTGAATGCCAGTATGAACAGGAGAAGGCATTGAGAGGAGGAGACAATTTCGGCTTAGTGGTGATGAATTTCCAGCCAGCATATCCTAGCAAGAAAAATCTTCGTTCAAATTTTGCTTTAGAAATCGGTAGGATTATTGAAAATTATATTAGCAGCACTACCTGATTTTCCTGATACTTTTGGCATGCTCAACAATAAGTGCATGGAATTCTTGATATATTTTATAATCTTTAGGAAGATTTTTTTCAAATAATGGTTTTATCTCATTATAACCGCTCTTCTCCTCTATGATATTCATGCCAGTAAGAATTCTTCTTGTATATGCATCGACAACAAATTCCGGCTGCTTGTAGGCATATAATAATATAGAGTCTGCTGTCTCAGGTCCTATACCCCAGATAGAAAGCAAGTCTTCACGTGCAGGTATTCTTCCATCAAGTCCTAGATAATATGCTGCAAATATATTTAGCTTCTTTGCTTTCTGATTATGATATCCTGCGGGTCTGATCGCCTGAGATAATTTATTGATTTCTATAGAGAGAATTTTCTTTGCATCGATTGCATTGAGTTTGGAAAGGTTTTTCAGCGCCTTCTCAACATTAATCCAATTTGTGTTCTGGGTCAAAATTGCTCCTATGCAGATCTCAAATCTCTGCCTTTCTGATTTAGGATATGAGAAATCATTAGGATGATACCCAGTCATCGAGCCTGTCTTTGTAGGATTTTTTCCTAAATGCTCGCATTCAAGCAAAGGCCACCACCCTTGAGGGCTATACATTTTGAGAAGTTGATGATAGAATGAAAAAATCTTGTTCATGGAATATGAAAATAATATCATGTTTAAATAATTAACTTTATTAATATAATATCTATGAGTAGTGCATGATTATCGTATTTGATTTAAGCGGAGTATATTTCAATAATGGAAAATCCGAAGCGCTTGATGTCCTGAATAAAAAATTTGGAATTGAAATAGAAAAAATTGATTATTATTTTTATGGAGAGTCCGCCAAAAAAAAATATCGAATAAGTATACAGTCTGATAAAGATTTATGAAAAGTTTTTGCAAAAATTCAATCTCAATCCTGCAGATGTAATATATAGATGACCAAGAGAAAAATTTATTACCAGCAAAAGAATTGGGAATGAAGACTGTGCTGTTCAGAGATTACAAACAGCTAAAAGAGGACCTCGACGCATATAAAAACAACAACCTTTTTAAATAAACTAATTTTCCTTCTCAATATCAAATCGCCTCCATTCTAAACTGTCTGTAAGCCCTTAAACGGCAAGACATATTGGAAAATTCATACTTATGAATACTTGATGTAATAGTCAAGTACGATGTAGGATGTTTTGGATATTTTCCTTAATTACTTTAAGATTTTCTGATAAGCGACCAAATATAAGTGATGTATGCGGCAATAGTTACATACAGGATTTTGTGAATTCCCGTTGATCCTGCGGGAGATTGCTGCTATCGGGATTCGCTTAAGCCATGCAAGTCAGGTCAGCAATGGCCGGCGACAGGCTCAGTAACACGTCGATAATCTGCCCTTAGGTTAGGGATACCCACGGAAAACTGTGGCTAAAACCTTATATTGATGGGATTCTGGAACGAACCCATTGTTAAACGTAAGGCCTAAGGATGAGTCGGCGGCGGATTAGGCAGTTGGCGGTGTAACGGACCACCAAACCTTAGATCCGTAGGGGCCCTGAGAGGGGTAGCCCCGAGAGGGACACTGAAATACTGGTCCCAGCTCCACGGAGTGCAGCAGGCGCGTAACCTCCACAATGCGCGAAAGCGTGATGGGGGGATCCCGAGTGCTTACATTTATTGTAAGCTTTTGCCAAGAGCAAACATCTTGGAGAATAAGTGGTGGGTAAGACCGGTGCCAGCAGCCGCGGTAACCCCGGCGCCACGAGTGGCAATCCTATATTTGGCCTAAAGCATTCGTAGCCGGTCTGAAAAATCCTTTGTGAAATTGTCGAACTCAATACGACAGCGTGCAGGGGACACTTTCAGGCTTGAGACTGGGAGGAGTTAGGGGTATTTCTAGGGGAGCGGTTAAATGTGATAATCCTAGAAAGACCACCTGTGGCGAAGGCGCCTAACTAGAACAGTTCTGACGGTGAGGGATGAAAGCTAGGGGAGCGATCCGGATTAGATACCCGAGTAGTCCTAGCTGTAAACACTGTGAGCTAGGTGTCGCATATTCTACGCGAATATGCGGTGTCGAAATGAAGATGATAAGCTCACCGCCTGGGAAGTACGGTCGCAAGACTGAAACTTAAAGGAATTGGCGGGGGAATACACCAGGAGTGCGGCGTGCGGTTTAATCTAACTCAACGCAGAACACCTTACTAGAAG